>ERZ506931.1379-NODE-1379-length-9584-cov-3.703956_pt1 | contig 9584 bp, 8 predicted proteins | sample MGYA00512902_ERZ506931 | MGnify/ENA metagenome assembly ERZ506931 | reverse complement strand
TATCTGTCAAGTACTTAATAGCTAAATACTTATTTGTCAAACAGATATTCTCTGTTTAATTCAGTAAAAGGTTATTTCCGAATCCTAATCAAACTGTTAGGTTTTACTCTTTCCAGTACATCTAAATTTCCGTATACTGATTATTTTCTTTTTGCCTTAACATAATCTTTTTTCTAATAACAAAGACACCTGCATGTGTACTGTCATTCCACAATTGCAGATGTCTTTATCTTGTCTCTATTTTTATATCATTCTTTTCTTTTTTCTTATACTGCACATCTTTTCGAAATGGGTAAGGCAATATACCACACTGATCAACAGAATCAGATAGATTAATATGAGAATCTGTACCCCATATTTCATGGAATACAAATCCAGTGCATATTCTGAGATAAGCAGTGACCAGATGTTTGCTCCCATATGGAGCAGCATACTGCTGTAAGTATTTCCACTCATTTCCAGTATCCATGCAAATGCAGTTCCGAGGATACTTGCGTAAATTCCCTGTACGATATTTCCGTGATAGATACCAAATATCAACCCGGAAATCACTGCTGCCACCGGCATCTTCAGCCAGTCACGCAGACGCAGATAGATTAACCAGCGGAAGATCATTTCCTCCGCCGCAGGTGCAATAATTCCCATCCAGAAAATCATCATAAGAAGTGATTTTCCTTCTGTAATTCTGGTCATGCTTTCCTGGTAGGCACTGCTGTTGATAAATGACTGAAGAATTGCCATCAGGAAATTTCCATACTGTGCAAGTCCGGCTCCTGCCAGAAGCAGAAGAATTATTTCCAGTAAGGAAAGCGGTACTTTTTTCTGTGCCGGGATCAGACCACCGGCAATTCTTCTGACTTTATCTCTTCGATAAAAATACAATGCCGGGATCATAGCCAGAATTCCTGTTAAGCCGGTAAGAAAAATCGTGTAATTATAATATGTCTCAGCTGAGTTTGCCGCGGTTCTTGCAAATACTGCCAACGCAGTCCCTGCAACGATCTGTGAGATTATAAAGTGGATTCCTACCGGATATCCTGCCCTCCAGATTTTAGAAACAATATTTTGTTTTCGCAGAGGGCTCAGGCGAAAAAATCTACGATTCCTTCTGCAGAATCAACGATTTTCAAAGGTTTTGCCTGTTTTAGCTCTTCTTCAGTTCCATATCCGAAAGAAACTGCAATACATTCCAGGCCAGCTTTGCGTGCTCCGTATACATCATGTTCTTTATCTCCAACCATAATAACCTGATCTCTGTGTTTGTCCATATTCAGACGTTTCAGAACATCTTCGATCACTTCTGTCTTGTTTGTTCTTCGACCATTCAATTCGCTTCCGCCGATTTCTGTGAAGTACCGGGTAAGTCCAAAATGATCCAGGATCTGTCTCACATATACTTCCGGTTTAGAGGATGCTACTGCGAGAATATATCCTTTCTTCTCCAACTGTGCCAGCATGTTCTCAATTCCCGGATATACGGCATTTTCAAAGATTCCTGTCACAGAATAGCGTTCTCTGTAAATTTCCACCGCCTGTTTTGCGGTTGCCTCATCAATCTGTGCATATTGCATAAACATCTCCATAAGCGGCGGTCCTATGAAAACCTTCAGTTTCTCAAGGTCCGGTTCAGGCTTTCCAATTCTCTCCAGTGCATACTGAACAGATTTCGTGATACCCTCTCCGGATTCTGTTAATGTTCCATCTAAATCAAACAAAATTACTTTGTACATAGGTTCCTCCTGTCTCAGAAAAATTGATATAATATGATAAATTATAGCATTGTTTTCCTGAAGCGTCTATGAGGAAAAAATCCGGGGATTCATTTTTATCAGCTTTCCGCCTTGAGAGATAACCAACAATTCTATTTCTTTTACATTTTCATCTTCCGTATCCGGTATGATCCAGTCTCCTTCCCAATGCCAGGGACATTCTGTTTTGTTAAGCCGAAAAGAAAGAATCTGAACAGAGCCCCGGGATATTATCTGAATTCGCGGGGTATGGAAACTATCTGTATTTTGTGTGCAATGAAACTTAACAGATTCATCTTTTACATGCGTGTATTCAGCAGTATTCCCCTGGTCTTCTTTATTTTGAAGCACTTTTGAATTATTTGTATTCGTGTTTTCTTTTTCTGTTTTCTTTGCTTTATTTTGTTTCTTCTTATTTTTTTTCTTTGATGACTTGGGAGTTGGTGTCTGAGTTGATTTGGGCGTTTTTGTTGGCTTCGGATGTTTCGTGGGTTTGGGTGTTGGTACAGGTGTTGATGTTGGGGCGGGGTTTTCCGGCATCTTAACAGTGGATTCATTATCCATCCGGGATGTTGTCTGCATATTGTTACCCGTCTGAGATTGATTATTCCCTGCTGAATTATTATTCCAAGCATTATTACTCTGAACGTTATTATTCTGTGCATTATTATTCTGAAAATTATTATCCCTCTGAGAATTGTTATTCCATTGACTGCTGTTATTCCAGTCAGTGTTATTCTGCTGTACACCATCCCATTGCTGTATATTATCCTGTGTTCCGTTTCCTATATCAGAATCATACTGATATCCATTGTCCTGGGCCTGATCGTTCTGTACAGGAGTTTCTGATGTGTTGTCTCCAGTCTGCCGGTTATTTTCCCACGTATTCTCCCAACTGCTCTGATTCCACTGCTGTTCCTGCCATTGCCAGCTACTGCTTTCTCCATTTCCTACATCAATATCAAAACCTCCCATCTGCATGGCAGAGATAGTCGAAGTCAGGCACAGGCATAAACATACAGATGTCACAATCCAGAGTCCGTTATGATTTTTCTTCACTTTTAGTCATCTCCTTTTCCCACAATCTCAGATTTCTGCTGACTGTATCGTCTAACATTGTTTCTTTCGACTTATATTCTGTCCATAGTGTCTGACCGGCTTCCTTTTTCCCGGTACGGAACAGGAACATTCCATATTCACCGTATCCGGCTCTGTAAGTTTCATCATAAAGAAGCATTTGCTCATAGTAGAATCCTGCATTTTCATAATTTTCCTGGTACTCACTGTTTACTGCCAGAAGCTGTAATATCTTTCTGGACTCCTCTTTTTCAGTGCATTGTTTTTGTAATTTCCGCAGTCCGGTATCTGCCTGTTCACAGATTTTTTCCCTGTCCGCTTTACTGCCGTTTTGAAATTCTTCCTGATAATAAAGGTCTGTAATATCAGTTAGCTCTTCATAAAAATCAAATGTTTTGGAACCAGATACCAGATCAGAACTAAACAGGAGAAAAACAGTTATTACTGCAAAGGCAATACTGCTCCCTGCCAAAACCAACATGTTTTTAATTTTACTCTGGTTTTGTCTCTTTTGGATTCTGCTTAGTTTTTTCTGTACAGTCTTCATATTTTGATAACGCATTTCCGGTTTCTTCATACAGCATCTGAAAATAAGCCAGAATAATGGCATGTTCCGGATGAATAACAGACAATCTGTTTTTCCACATAAGGCAGATAATGTTTTTCCAAATGTATAAATATCTGTTGCTGCATTTATCTTTCCCTCATATTGTTCCGGCGCAGCAAAACCGGCAGTGCCTGTACATACTTTATGGTGATATTTATATCCGTTTACAGCACCGCCCAGATCGATCAGATATAATCTTCCATTCTCACCCAGCATCAGATTGTCAGGCTTCAGATCTCCATAATAAACCGGTGGTTTCCGACCATGAAAATAGGAGAATACATCTGAAATCTCCATTCCATATTTAACGATTTCATTTATGGAAAAATGTTTTCCGCCTCTTAAATACTCACCCAGAGATTTTCCCCTGACATATTCCATAACAAGGTAACATTTTCGGTTATCTTCTATGTAATCTATCATCTTTGGCAAAGACGGATGCGAAAGTTTCAAAAGCATACGAGCTTCACTTTTGTCGGATACCGGTATTTCTTTTACCGCCCACAAAACGCCTAGTTCCAGATCTCTGGCAAGGTAAACTTTCCCTCCGCCGCCTTTTCCAACAGGATCCAGAATACAGTAACGCCCTTTTAATACAGTTCCAGATAAATTCACTGGTTCACCTCCTGTTCAATTGTCAAACAGATAAAATCATCAGATTCGCTACTTGCTCATAACCGAATAACTGCTCCGCAGTTTATCTGAGCCAAGCAGATATTCACAATTCGTTTAAAATAAAAATGGAAAATGTGATGAAAGAATTTCATCACGTATAGATTAGATAAATATATAATAGCACATTTCGTTCTTTTTGAAAAGCCCCATTTACAATATATGTAAACAGGGCTTAGGATACCAACAAGTTGATTTATTGATGAATCTTATTTTTACATTCTGTCCGGTGCAGAAAATCCAAGAAGATCGATACATGTCTCCAGAACTTTCTTAGTGAGTTTCAGCAACTGGATGAAGGAAGCTTTCTGTGCTTCGTTCTCTTCGCTGAGGATCTTTGTCTCATGATAGAAGCTGTTGAATGCATTGGATACTTCGTAAATATATGCACAGATCTTATGCGGTGCTTTTTCTTCAAAGGCGTTCTCTACGGTTGCACCAAAACCTGTCAGCTGAAGCATCAGGTTCTTCTGGCTGTCGTTTACAGGATCAAGGATTGTACCTGCTTCAAGGTTGCCGCCCTCTTCTGCAAAACGGTTCAGAATAGATTTGATACGAACGATCGTATAAAGGATATACGGACCTGTATTACCTTCAAATGATGTAAATCTGTCAATATCAAAAATGTAATCCTTGGTAGCCTGATTGGAAAGGTCACCGTATTTGATTGCGGAAAGCCCTACGATCTCTGCAGTTTCTTTCGCATCTTTATCTTTCACGCTGCGATTCTCAACAATCTTGGTAAACATCTCTTCGTTGATGTCTTTAATGAGAGTTTCCAGACGCATAACGCCGCCCTCTCTTGTCTTGAACGGTTTTCCGTCTTTTCCGTTCATGGTTCCGAATCCAAGGAAAGAAAGCTTTGGATCATCTTTTACAAGCCCGGTCTTTCTTGCACAGCGGAATACTTGGATAAAGTGAAGTTCCTGACGTTTGTCTACCACATACAAGATCTCATCCGGGTTAAATAATTTCATTCGCTCTACGATTGTTGCAAGGTCTGTAGTTGTATAAAGAGAAGCTCCGTCTGATTTCAGAAGCATACATGGAGGAATCTCTTTTGTGTCGTTCTCTTCTTTTACATCTACTACAAGTGCACCCTGGTCTACATAAGCGAATCCTTTTTCTTTCATCTCCTCAACCATTCCAGGAATATATGGCTGTGCATCGGATTCCTTTTTCCAGAGATCAAAAGACACATTTAATTTGTCATAGTTGCGCTTCAGGTCTGTAACGGATACGTTCATAATATGGTTCCAGAGAGCCATGTATCCCGGTTTGCCCTGCTGAAGAAGATGAGTTGCTTCCAGAGCTTCGTTTCTGTACGCTTCATCCTCTTTGGACTTGCCGCTTGCACATGGATAGATCTCTTCCAGCTCGCTGATCGTAAATGGTGCTTCCTCCGGATACTCTCCTGTGTAAGAATCATCAAAATAAACCAGCTCCGGTTTTCTGTGTTTCAGTTCCGTAATGATCAGCCCCATCTGAAGACCCCAGTCTCCCAGATGAACATCACCGATCACTTTATGTCCTACAAAGCGACCGATTCTCTTAATACTTTCTCCGATGATTGCAGAACGAAGGTGTCCTACATGAAGAGGTTTTGCAACGTTTGGTCCACCGTAGTCGATGATGATCGTCTTCGGCTCTTTTGCTGCAGATACGGAAAGTTTCTCGTCTGCTGCCATTTCCTTTAAGTAATCTGCAAGGAATTCACCTTTTACTTTTAAATTGATAAATCCCGGTTTTACGACTTCTGCCATGGAGAAAACCTGGCTGTCTTTTAAGTATGCTACTACATCATCAGCGATCATAAACGGTGCCTTCTTGTATGCTTTGGCTCCTGCCATAGCACCGTTGCACTGAAATTCGCAAAGATCCGGTCTGTTGGATACGGTTACTTTTCCGTAGGATGGGTCGTATCCGGATTTTTCAAATGCTGCGGAAAGTTCTTCCGCCATCTGTTCCATAAGTTTCTTCATTCTTTCCTAACTCCTCAGATTGTTTTATTCTACTACCACTTTTCTTGAACATGCAACTGCAATAGCACCATGTCCGATATGGCATGCAACACTTAATGATAACGGATTCTGCACAATCTCAATTCCGGGGAATACTTCGGCAATTTCTTTCTTAAATTCCTCTGCTTCCTCCTGATTTCCTGTATAAGCAGACTGCAGGCACATTTCGCCACGTTTTACGTATTCTGTGAAGCGGTTCTCCCAGTCATTCTGTATAGCCTTGAGCATGACACGTTTTGCCTGCTTCTTGCCTCTTGTTTTGGAATATGCATCCAGCTTCTCACCCTGGATCTGAAGCACAGGTTTCAGGTTCAGAACTGTTCCGATTGCTGCTGCTGCAGGAGTAATCCTTCCGCCTTTCTTAAGGTATTTCAGAGTTTCCAGAGTAATATAGATACTGGAATCCAGCTTCTGCTCTTCCAGAACCTGTTTGATCTGTGTCGCATTTCTGCCCGCATCTCTTAATGTGAGGGCATCCAGTACAGATTGTCTCTGCGTAACAGAAATTCTCTGATTGTCTACTACATGTACTCTTCCGTCATATTCCTGAGCCAGTCCCATTGCTGTATCGCAGGATGCACTCAGTCCGCTTGACATTGGAATGTGCACTACTTCATCATACTTTTCCAGTAATGTATTCCAAAGTCCGCATACATCTGCCGGCCCCGGCTGTGAAGTAGAAATAGCCTCATCATTCTTAAGTCTCTCATAAAACTCTTCCTGTGAAAGAGTGATTCCTTCAAGATAAAGCTTCTCGTTAATATAAAAAGGCATTGGAATTACGCTGATTCCAAGTTCTCTTGCCTGGTCCTGTGTTATGCCGCTGTTACTGTCTGTGACAATGGCAATTTTTCCCATATTCATATCTCCTTTGCTTCTGATCCACTTCAGATTTTTTATGTATCAATTATCTTTTCATAAAATTACAGATTATGTTCAGTTTATCATATTTTTTTATGTATCACAATCAGGAACCGCTAATTTATTGCAAAAAAATTCCGCATAGATTGACCCATGCGGAATTTTGACTGCCTGTTTCTATTCTTTTGCGATATTTATGCCAGAATCAGTCCAGTTCCCTTACGATCTTACGTACCGGCAGAACAAATGTAGGTGATACAGATAATTCATCAATCCCCATCTGGATAAAGCGTTCTGTCAATGTAGTATCTGCTCCGAGCTCTCCGCAGATTCCTGCCCAGATTCCCTCTTTATGTGCATTATCAATGACCATCTGGATCATACGAAGTACAGCTTCATGATGAGAATCATAAATATTATCCAGTTTTGCATTCTGACGGTCGATTGCCAGTGTATACTGTGTTAAATCGTTAGTTCCGATGCTGAAGAAATCAACTTCTTTTGCAAGAAGATCACTGATCATAACTGCAGCCGGTGTCTCGATCATTACACCCTGCTCTACGTCATCTTTAAACGGAATGCCCTGCTCTGTCAGCTCTTTCTTAACCTCTGCAACAATAGCCTTGATCTGTTTTACTTCTGTTACAGAGATGATCATCGGATACATAATGGAGATATTTCCGAACATACTTGCTCTGAACAGTGCACGAAGCTGTGTCTTAAATACTTCTGGTCTGTCCAGGCAGATACGGATTGCACGATAACCCATTGCCGGATTCTCTTCGTGTGCCATATCAAAGTAATCAATCTGCTTGTCTGCGCCGATATCCAGTGTACGGATGATTACTTTCTTTCCTGCCATATTCTGTGCTACTGCTTTATAAATCTGGAACTGCTCTTCCTCTGTCGGATAATTATCTTTTTCCAGATAAATGAATTCACTTCTGAATAGACCAATACCTTCTGCATCATTAGCCAGTACACTGGCTACATCGCCTGTGCTTCCGATGTTTGCGTACAGATGAATCTTATGTCCACTCTTTGTCTCTGTAGTTTTGCCTTTTAATTCTTTGAGCATTGCTCTCTGGCGCAACTCCTCGTCTTTCTGATCCTGATATTTCTTCAGGGTATCTGCATCCGGTTCCACAATAAGAGAACCGGTCTTACCGTCTACAACTGCCATTTTCCCATCCATGCTGTCATCATATTCAATATTGATCAGCGCCGGGATATTCATAGTTCTTGCAAGGATTGCTGTATGGGAATTGGAAGAACCTTTCCTTGTAACAAATGCAAGAACTTTGCTCTTGTCCATCTGTACAGTTTCACTTGGAGCCAGATCCTCAGCAACGATAATAGATGGTTCTGCAGCATCCATATCTCCCTCATCGTGTCCTGATAATACACGTACCAGACGATCTGAAATATCCTTTATATCTGCCGCTCTTGCTTTCATGTAGTCATCATCCATCTGCGCAAACATGTCTGCAAAATTATCGCCTGTTGTTGCTACTGCATACTCTGCATTTACATTCTCCGTACGGATAATGTTATCAATAGAATCCAGATAGTCCTCATCATCCAGCATCATCTGATGCACTTCAAAAATAGCAGCACCTGATTCTCCAACTTCCCGGAGTGCCTTATCATACAGTTTCTGAAGCTGTTCAACTGCTTTCTCTTTTGCTTCCTGCACACGTGTGATCTCTGCCTCCGGATTTTCTACCTTCGTACGCTTTACACTTGTGTCTGCTTTCTGCAAAATAGAAATCTTTCCAATTGCGATTCCTGAAAATACGGACTTACCTTCTAATACTTTCATTACTCCAATTCTCCTTATTAAAGATTATGGCATAACTGTCTGACATCTTCACAGTTACAGATTATTTTTCAAAAACTCTCTCATTACTTCGGCATCTGCCTCTTCATTCTCGCCTTCCACATGTACTGTTATCTGATCTCCCTGTTTTACTGCAAGATTCATAACACAGAACATCCGCTTCGCATCACCACTGTCTGTTCCTTTAAAAATAGTGATATTGCTCGTAAGCTTTCCAGCTTCCTGCACAAGAAGCAGTCCGGGCCTTGCATGTATTCCAAATTTATCTTTGATGATATAGGTAAATGATACCATCCGCGAACTTTCTCCTGTATAAATAATTCTTTTTGAGATACTCCATTATAGCACAACCTGTCTTTGTACTTCCATATTTTTTTATTTTTTGTACAAATTTTAGCACATTCCTTGACATCTATACAAATTTGATTGTTTTTCTGTTTAAAATCCACAGAAAAATGGTTATTGTTCACTTCGTTTTCAATAACACGCTTTGCAGGATATTACCAGTAAACAGTAACTAAAAATGTTACAGAAAAACAGACTCAATATACAAAGGTATTGTACATCAAGTCTGTTTTATCTATGCAGTGTTTATTCACTTCTCAACGCATCAATAGGATTTAAATTTGCTGCTTTCACAGAGGGAAGCAGTCCAAATACCACGCCTATCACTGTAGAAAACAATACTGCGATCACAATTGATGGCACACTGATCGCAGTAGGCGAACCGGTAACCTTTCCCACCACTGTCGACAGCC
>ERZ506931.1377-NODE-1377-length-9589-cov-4.748584_pt1 | contig 9589 bp, 13 predicted proteins | sample MGYA00512902_ERZ506931 | MGnify/ENA metagenome assembly ERZ506931 | reverse complement strand
GCGAAGCTAAGAAGATTATACTAGACAGGAAACTCTTGGAATGGAAATCTGTTGTCATAGAAGATTAAAATTGTTGTCATACGACATAAAGGGTAATGGTCGTAAGACCTTATCCAATCCTTTTGTCTTCGTATAGTTAGCCGATGGCTTACAAAAGAGCAAGAAGCTTATGTCGCAGAAAGCCAGAACCGTGCTCTCGACCAAATGGAGGCACATGAGAAGAATGACACGAAGACTATGCATTCGACGACTTTTTAGACGAACTAGATTAAAGGGAACATGAATGTTGAGTTCTACTCATCATACTTCTTGTGAATTCCGCTCTCGCCACACTTCCTCGGCAAGATACTTGTCACTACGGCAATGCAAGTCGGCAACACCCTCCTCCATCAGCTGCATAGTATCAGAATGATAGAACATATCCATTGCCTCATCTAAGGAGATAGAATACATATTACTGATTTCTTCAATGATTCGAGCATACTTTGCTTCCAATATAGCATGATATCCTGCATCATGCTGATTTTTAACAGGTTCTATCATAATTGTATACTATCTTTAAAGGTTAAACAATTATCTATAACTTTCTGGCTACGAATACACAACTGATCATTAGGACGCTCGTATAAAAGGCGACTCAATGCCTCCAACTTTGTTATGTCGCCAGCAAAATATAAATCTACAGTACGAAACACCTTGTCATTAGCAATTCCACCTCGCACAATATCATAGTCATCCGCCACATTACCTACTCTGCATGCTGAAACATAATCAAGCCATTCCTCATCATAACAGAAGAATTCTTTCAAATTATATGAAACAAAATTATCGTCCAATTCATACTCGTTCAGCCAAGCAGGCTTTCCACGACGCAAAAAACGCTGTGCATATTTTATTGCTTGGTCACGCAATGTTGTAACATAAAAGCCCTGACCAAAATCCAAAAATTTTCGAGAATGAAACACATCTGGATGCTCCACTCTAACAGATGAAGAATGATAAACTCTCATACTAATTCAACACTCCTTTCTCCCTCATATAATCTATGAGGTCTTCCATCAAATATTCCTTACCAAAAGTATGGAGCACATCATAACTCGGTACAATATACCCATTCAGTATACCAGATGTCTTCAATCTTTCGTATACATCCCTAGCATTCAGTCCTAATCGACGAGACAAGTTACCAATGCAATACGTTGCGAATTCTACTGTATCTTTATCCATACATCAATTGCTTTTTGTCATTATCGATTGCAAAAATAAGAAATAATCTCGAAACCACAAAACTTTTACTAAGAAAAAACTATGATCTTAGCATATCCAAGCTCTTTTCGTCATCCAAGCACAAAGAATCCAGACCTTCATGATATGCCAAGTCAACAAATGGAACAATTCGTTCATCATATTGTTTGGCAATGCCAATCACATCTTCATAATCCAATATCCTGTCTTCAAAGACAAGAGCATGTATGATAGAAGAAACGATAACGCAAGAGCCCACACAGCGAGGATCAAAATGAGTTAACTTACAGATATTCTCTGCATTATTAGCCACATTGTCCTTCACAAGCCCTACCACCGAAGTTCTCATGACAGCCCCATTAGCTGCAGCTTTTTTCTTTCCCATCTTCCAGATAATCTCTGCAGCCTTCTGTGGATTCGAAGTATAGTCGCCAAGAGCCATTACATTATAAGTATGCCGGCCAATTCCCATGCCTCCGTTCATCATCCATTCCTTAAACCTTCTGGCAATATCAAGAATATCTACCTTTTGACAAGCCACAAAAGAATCTAAGATGCATAGCATCATGTGATTGTGCCGAGGAATCGTTCTTTTAAAGTTTCATTTTCCATATTTTTCTATTCATACAACCAACCAATCGTAAAGTCATCCATATCAATCACTCCTTGGTGATATAATCCTTTTAGATATTCCTCAAAAGTTAATTGATTATCAGATGCTTGAAGTATTTTTTCGATAACGTCGTTCTTGAAATTAAATCTCAATGTTTCTGCCGTTTTTAGTAATTGAGAATTACCAGAATGCTTTAGATATTCCTCTGCAAGTTCTTCGCCAAATTCCTTACAATGAGCTAACTCATACATCATTAAAATATAATGAGATAAAGCATCGCTGGCAGCAAAGACTACAGACGATTCATCTAACACAAATTCACCATGTTTAAAGCCTTCTTCTTCCAACGGGTCTTTGCAACTAACCAATCTTGGAGGATTACAGAAATCTGCCAATTTCGTAAAACTATGTTCCAAAATACCAGTTTGAAAACTATAATGGAAAACAACACTATCACCATAAGCCATCCATTTTGCGACCTTTTCCTGAATCTTCCATGCAGCAGCAATAGTAGCGCATGAACCTTCGTTATAGAACTTATTCAGAAGAATGCCATCCCCTTGCTTTGCCTTTTCCTCATGCTCATTATAAAATGATTCCCAGATGCTATCCACCCATTCGTCAAGTTCTGAAAAAGACGTGATAGGTTTATTCTTTGGTAACTGCTCTATGAGATATTGCGACCATTCATCAGCAAACAAGCCACAGCCTCCTGCCCCATCCGATACCGCTATGCAGGTATCAGATGAGAAGAAGGAATCTTCGTTTGCTACATGTTCATTCCATTTTGCTATGCTTACGCCTCTATTCATAAATATTATAGGTTTTGATTAACGAGCATACTCGACAACGTACCAATCTTCATCATCTTGACCAATCGCTCCATACCGGTATTCACACCCATGGCATGATAACGGATGTCCGTTTGCTTATCACCAAAGATGGCACGAATCTGCTCATTATAATTTAGTGGCAAGAGACTCGACATATTATAAAGTTTCTCACCATATCCATTTCCATTCAATTCATCTACAGTTGCAGGGAACACTACTGATTCTGCATGTCCAGGTACAACGTGAATATTGAAGAATAATACATTACCATCATTGGTAAACATCGACTTCAACTGATTAGCAAGTTGTTGCATCTCATCATGCGAAGTTCCATTATACTCACCATCTGTGATATTGATAATTGTAGGAGGATAACAATCCTTGTCGTGATGGTCTTTCATCCAGCTTTCGAGCAAACCTTCTGCACGTTTGAAAGCTTTATTCATGTGTGTCCAACTACCATCATGGCGAGCTACCATCCATTGTTTCTTCTCTACTTCTTTGATGGTTATACCCTTACGGGTACGCACCTCTTCCTTCACCATTTTCTTTTGGTAAGGATTATCACGTATCTCTTCTGGAGTAACGAAGTCTCGTCCTTCAAGATTGCCATTCCAAGCACTATAAGCCTCAGTGCCATAACCTATCATAGCAATATCAAAGTAATGGCGAGTCTCATTATTCTTCACACATCGCTCCACCAACTCGTTGATTTGGGCATTTACGATACGGGCAACAGCCTCAGATAAAGTCATATCCTCACCATTGAAGGTAGTAATTCTACGCATAGAAACACTTTGATCTACCAGGAAGATGAATGCCGTAGGATGCTCACGGTCAACACGAGCCGTATATGCATTCTTGCTCTGCAATATATGTGGCTGGCTTGGGATTGGAATACCAAAGTTGCCAATGTTTTTAATATACTTCAGAGGAATAGTATTCTTTACCAATATCTCAGCCTGATAGAATGGCTGCTCATCCACATCGAAATCGAAGTGATTGCGAGCCTTGACTGTTTGGAAGTGAATCTTCTTGAAATCCTCCAAACTTCCACCCACATGAGCACCATTGCGTACAGCATTCCTGTCTGCATATTTGGTATTCTCATCATAAATCACTTCTGGATCTATCTCCAGAATGACAGGGTTAGAAATTCTATCTTCATTCATTGCCACATACATCATTGGATGGTTCATGGTAAAGCTGACACGAACATAATGTTCCAGATTATCACGCTTATCCAACGACCAGGATGGAGAACCAGGTCCTCCACCTCCAGGTTTAGGAATATTGATACCACGCTCCTCACAATCCTTCCAAGAATAGAGTCCTCCATTCTTGATAATATTCTCCAAGTTATCACGGTCTGTGAAGTGATAGAGCTTGGTGATATGATTTTGTTCGAGGATATTCTTGAAATCCTCCCAATTACTTCTTCTGTTCATTGTTTTGTCCTCCAATAATATATGTATGTTAGAATAACGATAGTTGCTTTGGTTCTATTGTCTGTGGTTTCCACATTTTATCACCAAAAGGATATAGACCTTCTACGTATGCCTTGATTAGAAAGGCATGCGAAAGAGGCTTCTTCGGGTCATCCACATCACAATTTGTATTATAATCCAAAAGTACGATGGTCTTAGTCTGGCTAGCCTCTCGTAATCTTTCGATAATACTTTGAACCTTATGTTCAAGAACCCACTTGTAAGTAGGAATATAAATCAGCTTTCGAGCCTCAATATATCCAAGCAATTCAGTTCCGTTTACTCCTTTGCGATGTCCAAGAGGCTTACCAAACTTGCGAACAGTTCTCTTGATATTCTTCATCGACTCATTCGTAAACATTTTCATATCTACATCAGCCGATTCAAATACCTTTAGCCCTTGCCACACAGCCTCAACACATGTAGCTGTAACCCCCTCGCTAAATGGCACAGGTATGCCACCATGAGGATAGAATGGGCTCAACTTTATCAAGTCATCTTCAGCATGACTCGTTACATCCGCAATTATTGCATCGGGATGTTTCTTTAAAATGTTATCGTATTTTTTACGCTTAGATTCTATTAATATCATAATTACTTAAAATATTCTATTTCCAAACCTGGAGATTAATTCTTGTTTAAGATTGTCCGGGAAATTGCATCCATTAAATGTCCAATCACCAATGCTAGTAACACTAGAAGGGATGACTATCTTAGACAGAGAACTACAATCAGAAAATGCTCTATTACCAATACTATTCACACTAGAAGGGATAACAACCTCAGACAGAGAACTACAACCTGAAAATGCACTATTACCAATACTATTCACACTAGAAGGGATGACTATCTTAGACAGAGAACTACAACAAGAAAATGCTCTATTACCAATGCTAGTAACACAAGAAGGGATGACATATGATTCTACACTTTGATTTCTAAAAGAAATAATTTTACTTTTATCCTTATTAAACAAGACATCATCCTCATAAATAAAGTTCGGAGATAAACATTCTAACTTACCATTCATGTTATAAAACGGGTTTCCGTTTAAGCAAATTACGCTTTTAGGAATGGATAAATATTGCAACGAGGCACATCCCCCAAATGCACCAATACCAATGCTAGTCACACTATCAGGGATGACAATATCAGACAGAGAACGACACCAAGTAAATGCATTATCACATATTATTCTTGTCCCCACTTTGACCGAATAAGCTCCACTTAGTTCTCTTGGAACTTTCAACAATTTTCTTCCATCTTTGCTATATTCCACTCCCCATTCATCAACAAGAGCCTCTTTTAACTCTTCTTCTGTTGGTTTTGTCGATAAATCTTCATCCATCAAAGAAGTTATATTAGGCTTTTCGCCAATAAACAATCTAAAAGAGCATGCAGAAAGCTCCTTTCTTGCCAATGCTAGCATGAAAAGAGAGTAAAGAGTGCAGAAATCCTTATCACACATCAATTCCTGCAGGGCAGATATTACCTTGCTATTTGAAGGATTGCGATAATCATTTTCTGAGAAGAGAAGTCTGTCTGAGGCACCATAGATATCTAACAAAGTAGGTTTCATCGAGGTTGCCTTTAATGACAAGGCGATACTTGCCAATGAAAAATCATCTATTGTTTCATCGAAATCATCCACAGTACGCAATGGATGACAGAAATCCCTGGTACCTACAGTTGGAGATTTGCTGCCCTTCATAGATGGCACAAACATTCCATCATAATCCACCAATGTAAGAGAACCATCTGGACGGATTATGATATTGTCTGGCTTGACGTCGCCATGGGCAAAAGATTGTGAACGGAGCCAAGCCGCCATTTTTCCAAAGCGATAACAAAGCATTGACATGGCAGATTGATTGTGATAGTTTGCAGCGATGTAAGCTTCCATCGTTTCCCCTTCTACCCAATCCATCAACAATACAGGAAATTCATCCTCCTCGCATTGACTGTCCACGAAGAGTTCCTTCTCCATATACTTTACAGAAGTAATATATGGAGAATCAACCATATCCAATTCATCCGCAATCTGGCGATAAGCCTCAGCTCTACCTTCTTGCTCTTCAGTAAAACACTTTAAGGCATAGCATTTTCCAGTCTGTTCATCTTTCATTTTGAACACGACGGCAAAGGCACCACTGCTACGATATGGCTCACCATGATCATCTAGCACTGGTACCAAATGAGCCAACTCATCAAGATTGTTACTAGCATCTTGTATGGATCTAACATATTCAGATATCAAAGGATATTGCATTGACTTTTTCTGTTAATTGTTTTGCCACCAAAGGTACAAAAGACTTGCGATACTACCAAATCTTCGCTCGTCTTTTTACCTTATTTAATATAGAATGCTATTTTGTTCACTTTATTGTCTTAATCATTCATATTTGTGAAGTATATTTACACATCAAGTTTATACTCTAGTATAAATATGTAGAACACATACTATTCCCCAAACGTTCTATTATTATATAAATGATATGCCAAAGCATTGACAACCATCAGTGTATGATTTCTGTAATTGCCTTGTTGTGAGTCAGAAAGAAGTTGCTCTGCGTTTCTACGTTGAGTCACCCATCTTGCCAGCAAAGTCTTGGTCTCAATTGCATATTTCTCCAGTTGACAATACAGTTGTTTGTATTCTGATGCACTACCATAAGACTTAATCAACTCTTTGTCCTGAGTTTCGTATTTCACAGTGGCTAAAGCCTCCTGTAGCTCTTTATTCCAAACCGAAGTATCAATAACCTTCATCTTTGCGAATGATGGCTTTTGCTTATTGGCGAACAAATCATAATCATCCTTCAGGCAAGCCATCCGAATATAGGCGATGTTCATTGGTGCATCTGCTTGACAGATAATCCCCATCGTACCACCAGTATAATAATACAATCTGAGATACATGGCATCAAACTTATTAAGCGAAGCCTGCAACTTGTTCCAGCAATCAGTCTCCTGCTTAAGGCTGTCTTTCAATGTCGGCTGCAATGGCAGGCTACTCAGCTTAGCAGAATAAAGTGCCACATTGTTCTTGTATCGTTTCTCTTGTTGGGTACACCACATTGCCATCCCAGAAGTTGTCTCCTCTGGATTTTCTGATGAATCAAAATACAAGTCACCAAATTTTGCGATGATTTCCTTTTGATAATCATCTTCATCTGATGGCATTGTATTAGCGCCACAAACTTGTGCGCCATACCCAACATGGCGTACTGCTATTGCATTTCCGATAAAGAAAAACAATACTATAACTATAATTGCTTTCTTATTCATAACATCGACTTTTTCTATTCTTACCAACTTTAGACTCAGTTATTGCCAAATCTACTCCAAAGGTACGAAAAATATCTTTTCTGTTACTTTTTCTTGTTGCCTTTTAACAAAAAATATCACTAGAGCTGAGATGGCAAAGTTAGTTCTTTTCTTGAAAACAGATGTATTACTTAGAGAAAATCACACCTCCACAAGGCTTGTGGAGCTAAAAGATTTGCTGATTATCAGATTTTACACTATCTTTGCCCCCAAAATTTTCAAACGAACTAGAGTATGGATAGATTAGTATTATTTGTAATTGCGGTTGCGATAGCATTCGGCATCGGCTGCCTCGGCAGAAAGAGAAAGATAGGATTTGGTTGGGCATTCGGCTTATCACTCATCAATGCCATTATTGGACTGATAGCAGTATTATGCTCCAAGAAATTGGACGAAACAGAGATTGAGGTCAAAAAGGAACAGGAATGATGAAAGAATTCGGCTGGTTTTGCGTCATCCTAGGCAGTGCCTCCTTTCTAGGCGCTGTCATCAATGGCAACAGTGTTTTTGGACCAGCATTCTGGTTAGCCCTGGGCATCTATCTCGTACATCGGGCAAAAAATCGAAAAGAAAAATAAAAAATATCACAGAATATTTGGCAATTCTTGCTATTTGTCGTATATTTGCTGCGAATATATAATTCGATAAGATTATGAATGTAATAGAAATCAATTCTGAAAATTATAAGGATTACCTACATCTTGACATTATCGCATTCTCCTTTGCAGGAGAAGGGGCGCAAGGAGAAGGGGGTGGACTTTGGATGGTGACTTCCGATGGCAAGCTATATCACACCAATTTTGCTTATACCATCAGTTGGGAACAAGCCATATTGCTTTGCCCTGCCCTCCAGGCATGCGACTGCGATTTATTCCGTACCACGCCACCTGAAGGTTGGCAATCATACTATATGGGAGGCGGCAATTTCCTTATTGTTAAGGATACATATACTGAGATATTTTCTCAGTTAGACCCTTATGACCTATATGGGCAATGGAAAGATATCTTGATAGAGAAAATTAAGTAAGAAATATGGCTGGTAGAACAAGAAAAGTAAAGGCACTGAGGTTCAGGAACTTCCCCACTCAGTGGCGTGGTTATGCGTTCTTCGTGGAGCAAGGATACAATGAGCAGTTGAATCTTTCCATCATCAACCATTTGGAAGAGATACGAAAGCTGCTGTGGAAGGAATCCATCAACTTCATCTATTTCCCTTATCTGATGCATGAGATAAGGAATGCTGCCGTATACAATTTTCCACAGATGACGAAGGGGGATTTCTCACAGGCTGCCACCTCCGACATTCTTCTGCAACTTCTTGATGAAAAGAAAGATGCCGAGAATTTGCCTCCTTGCATCATGCAATACGAAAGAAGCGAGGACGGCATAGACTATGTAAATGCCTTTCCAATATCCATTCAGGAGGATGCCGACTTGATGCCACTGATGGAGAGGCTACTAGACAAGCAACTCTCCAGTGCCAAAGTATTCTGTAGCTCTGTCCCTGAATTCACCTTAGGTGATTACGCGCCACAGCTGCCAGCAGACGAAACCTTTGATGAAGATGTAAAGGAAAAGATGCGGGAGGTATATCACCAAGTGAGAGACCTACAACTTAGGGGTGTGAGCGAATGGGTGCTCAAGCAGTATCTCTTCCCCGAGAAGCAGTTGAGCCGACTGATTATCACGAAGAAATACGACATCATCCTGCCCGATTATCATGATATGCAAATCAAGATGGAGCCATTGGTAAAAGCTGTATTCATCCTCTTCCTGCGCCATGAGGAGGGCATCGTATTCAAGAACCTTTCCGACTATCGAGAAGAGCTACACACCATCTATCTCGACATTTGCGCCAAGCAGGAAAGCCCTGTGCATCTATCTGCAGAGAAGATTCACCAGAGCATAGATGCCTTGACCAACCCCCTCTCCAATTCCATCAATGAGAAGTGCGCCCGAGTAAGAGCCGCCTTCGTATCCCAGTTTGACGAGTCACTCGCCAAGTACTATTATATAGATGGTAAAAGAGGCGAAGCTAAGAAGATTATACTAGACAGGAAACTCTTGGAATGGAAATCTGTTGT
>ERZ506931.1376-NODE-1376-length-9589-cov-6.480491_pt1 | contig 9589 bp, 2 predicted proteins | sample MGYA00512902_ERZ506931 | MGnify/ENA metagenome assembly ERZ506931 | reverse complement strand
GGGCTGCTGGCGTTTTTACTCGGCGTGTGCGTGACCGTTCTATGCTTCCGGCTGCGCCAGATGAACCGGGAGGACACGCGGGACACGGAAAGGCGGTGGCGGCATGACCTACGTTGAGAACATTTTTCTCTGCATGGCGTCCCCGCTGCTGGTGGCCGCCCTGTGCATGGGCAGACGGCAGCTCCGTCTTTTCCTGTTCTGCATCGCCGGGATGGGGGTGTGTCTGCTCTCGGCCTACATCAACACCTTTCTCGCGGCGGTGTGTCAGGCGGACGCCCTTGCCGCCACGGTGGAGATCGCGCCGGTGGTGGAGGAGGTCATGAAGCTGCTGCCGCTGGCCTTTTACCTGCTGGTGTTCGAGCCGGAGGGGGAGCGGATCAAGCCCGCCGCCATCACCGTAGCACTCGCCTACGCCCTACCGGTGCTGCTGATCGTGGTGGGAAAGCCCTCCGTCTCCCTGTCTGCCCGGCGGGAATGATCAAATATTACTCCTTGAGAGCCGCTTTTTGGCGGCTCTCAAATTTTTTAGAAAATTTTGCGATCGGGGTGAGAGTTTTCCCGATTTTTTGTACCTATATAAGTAAGAGGCTTTTTGAGCCGCCTTGTCGAGAAAAACAGGGAGGAGGTTGCAGACGATATGTACGATACCGCAAGACGGGTCGCCCTTGTCAAAAAACGGGTGCGTGACAACACCCGCCGGAGGCAGCGGCGCAGCGTCTACGGGCTGTCCGCCGCGTGTATGCTCCTGTTCGCGGCGCTGATACAGGCGGAGGGCATGGCCATTGAACGGGGACAGACCGCCGCGCAGGGTGCCTTCGGCGCCATGCTGCTGCGGGAGGACGCAGGCGGTTACGTGCTGGTAGGCGTTGTCTGCTTTGCAGCGGCGGTGGTCGTTACCGTGTTTTGCACACGATTGAGAAAAAGCAATAACCAGGAGGAACAAACCAAGGAGGATGAGGAAAGATGAAGAAAAGATTTTTAGCGGCGCTGCTGTGCCTGTGCATGACGCTCACGCTGCTGCCAACTACGGCGTTTGCAGCGGTGAGCGATTCGCTGGGCAATACACCCGAGGAGAATCAGGCGGTTTTGGAGCAGCTCTCCGCCCTGACTGGCGGTAGCGACCAGGTGCTTTCCATGCTGAACGCCTTGGGGCTGCTGGATGAAGCCGGCAATTTCAAGGTGGATCAAACCATCACGCTGGACGGCCAGGTGTTGACACTGGCGGCTGTCATGGAGCTGCTGGAAGATCCCGCCACGGATCTCACCCGTATAGCCGACGTGGATGGGACTCCGGTGGCGCTGGGCGATTTGAAGACCATGATCCAAATCGAACAGGAGCTGCAGCGGATCAAGGACACCTATTTCTCCGGCAGGGAGTTTACCGGGGAAGCTCTGGAGAATCTCAATAGCCTGACGGAGCAGCTGGAGCTGCAGGGCATCAGCTTGCAGTATTCCGCCTTTGCCACACCGCCTGAGGGCGTTGAGACGGTGGATATGAGCGGCATGATGCGCCAAACGCTGGAGGATCGCGCAAACAACAGCTGGAGCTCCGGGACTTTTACTGTATACAGAGGAAAACCGGTCGGCTTTTCCTACCGCATTCAAGAAGGCCAGCTCAGCGATTATATCACCGATGTGAAGGTCTCGATAGGCGAGACGAGTACGGTCGTCGAGCAAAGCGACGGGTCCTACAAGCTGACCTATGACGTAGGCGAAACTTTCAGTTTAGGTGGTTGTGAAATCACTGTCAAGGTTACAACCAAAGGAAATAACCCGGCCTGGCTCGAGAATTCTTATTCCCATGGCGACCTGCTGGGGATGATTGAATTTTACGATGCGGAAAATCTGGTGTTCTATGACGGCACCAGCTATGCCGACCACCATCAGCTCAAGCTAATAAAGACGGTTGGCGTCCCCACAATACAAACATCAATGACTGCGCCGGGCTATGTTGAAGAAGTCAAAAATACAGACGTATTATATGATGATTTGTTTATTCCTTTGCTGACAGAAAGATACTCTGGCGGCAGTGCCGACAATTCGGACTTTGTTGCGCTAAGCAATACCATCGGAATTTTGGAGGGCGCTCGCAACTCGGTGCTTCCCGCCGGCTCCGACCCATTTTATCAGCCATACCAAATCGACGCCAGCATCAAGTTTAACTGGAGCAGAGACGACATAGATGCCTATAATGGCCCTGCGCCGTATGGCAAGAATAATTCTAGAAACCCTCAAGTCTATGCCCCGTTCTATCTGACGGAGTACAAGCTCGATGGAACAGCTCTGACGCTCAGCGGCGACAGAAAGAGAACGGCGGACTGTACGATTAACAAGGGCAGTACGGTCAGCATCTCCCTGCAGTCTACCACGCAAAACAGAGAGGATCAGCAGTACTGGCTGCCCTTCGAACTGTTTCTGAAGAATGTAAATAGAGATACCCAATATTCCACCACCACCGCCAGCACCAGCAACGTCTCCGCCAAGCTGGTGGACACGGACAATCCCATCATTCAAAGCGTCATGGCCCCGGCAGGAGCCTATACCAGCGGGCAGCACGTGCCCATCACAGTTACCTTTAACGAGTTCGTGGATCTTAGAAGCGCCAGCGTGACCATCAATGGCAAAGAGTATACCGCCGCTGAGCTTTCCATGAACAACTACGGTGTCACGGCAATGCTCTGGTACCCAGTGCGGGATACGGATGACACCACGGTCACCGTCAATGGTATGACCGGCGTGAAGGATGTTTTCGGTCATACGCTGGATACCACACTCTATCAAAGCAACTCGATTACCGGAGTTGAGCTGAAGAGCGTCTTGATGCGCAACGCTCCCACCGCACTGACCGCCACCTACGCCAACGGCAAGGCAGAGTTCACGATGAACGCCAACATGGAGCAGGCCTACAAGACCGTATACAGCAATTATCACACCCCGGCAGGCACAGACCCGAAGGAAGCCCCTTTCCGCCTCGAGCTGAGGTACGACTCCGCGGCTGAACCAATCCATCTGCAGGTCTATCTGGACACAGAGAAGGAAGCCTTCACCATTAGCGACTATGCAATCGCACCCGCGGCTTACACCCGCACCTATACGGTGACGCTGCAGGCCAACGAGGGCACGAAAGACGCTTCTAACTGGGTGAATGTTCTTCCTCTGACCCGGCAGTTCACGGTGACACAGAAAGTTTCCGCGCACACGGTGACCATCGTCCCGGAAGCGAATGACGCCGACTATACGATTTCCCTCGCCGAAGCCGCCCGCCCCACGCTTAAGGCCGAGGTTTTGGGGAAAAACGGTGAGCAGGCCACCTACACCACCGGTAAATGGAGCAGCAGTGACCCGCTCATTGCCACCATCAACGAGGATACCGGCGTTGTTGCCACCACAGGAACCAAGGTGGGAACCGTCACCTTTACCTTTACGGCGGACAACGGGACTGAGGACACTACCGATGATGTGACGGGCCGGTCAGAGCCCTATACCGTGACGGCAGGCAATTCTCTGGCACTGGTGATTCCCGACGGCGCGTCCATCGTGACGCGGGTAAATCAGCCCGCCACCGTGCTGTGGAGCTCCAACGCCGCGCTGATGGCACCGAACAAAGAGTTCAATTACAGGATCGACCTGTATGAGGGCAACTACGCGAATGAGGCGGCGCTGAGCGGCCTCAAGCCCGTTGCGACTTATACCGCCGGCAAGGATAAAAACAGCGTGCGGATCGAGAAGAATGTGCTCTCCAAGCTCTCCATCGGCAATACCCCTGCCTACACGGTATGTGTCTCCATGCCGCACCCCAACGCCGGGAGTGAGGACGTCCGCCTGTCGGCACTTGCCTGGATCATCGTGCAGGCACCACCTGCCACAGCCAAGCTGACACCGCCCCGGAGTATTTACCTCAAGGATACCGACGGTACCGTCAATATCGACTGGTCGGTGGAAAACGCCACTGATGGCGCCCCTTTGCAGCCCACGCTGACCATCACCCGGGTCACAGAGGACAACAACACCACCAAAGTGGTGGACAGTAAGCGCCTATCCGGCACCTCCGGGAGCGTCTCCCTGTCATTACAGAGAGTGAAGGCCAGCAATCTGAAGGACACCTATCAAGTGGTTTTGAGCGTGGAGAATCCTGGTGAGGAATCTCCCAGCACCGACTCCTTCCCCCTGTATGTCTACAATGCCGACGCACTGAAGGTGCAGAACGACGAAGGAAAAACGATTTCTAAGCTGACCATGGACAATACTTCCAAGGTCAGCGGCAGCCTGCCCACCGTTACAGCTGAAATTTTGCAGCTGCGCCAGGAGTTGGGGCTGATCGAGTACATAGGCATCAACTATGACAAGTACGGATGGAACTCCTTTAAAGACGGCATCCGGTGGCTCTCCAGCAACAACAATGCCATTTCCGTCAACTACAAGCAGGGCGGACTGTATGAGGACATCAGAAACTTCTCCTTTGATTCCTACCTTCCCGAAACCAAAATGGCGCTGGCCGGCTTGGCCAACGGCACCGCAACCGTCACGGCTACCCATGCCGCCACGGGCATGAGCGCCGCCGTACAGGTGACAGCGAAAACGCTGCAAAATAAGTTCTATCTCTTCCAGCTGACGCCTGCAGCGAAAACTACGCTGCAATACACCGACGGCAAAGGTGTGTCCAAAACGGTCACGACCAATAGTGAAGGCGTGCTGGCGCTTTACGAACCCAACGGAATCGCCAGTGAGGTGTCTCTGCGGTCCGGCTCCGGCGCGGATATTTATCTGGGCACCATCTATAAAGAAAATCTGCGTTCCGGCGAGCGGGATGCCACAAAGCTGCAGCTTTATCCCTTGAATACCTTCAGCCTTCGGCGAGTCGCCCGGGCATCTGTGACGCTCATCACGCCGGGCGGCGATCCGCTGGCGAACAAGACGGTGACCGTTCGCGGCGGCGTTTATAAAAACGGAGGCTACTGCGAGACAGCTCTGCTGGGCTCCAAGGCAGGAGCACTTGTCAGCGGCATCACCGGCGACACCTATACCACGGATGCGGCGGGAAATATAACCGTCTATCTGGATTCCACCCAGTTCTGGTCGGCCGAAAAGGGCGAGAGCAACACCACGGCGCTTTCCGCTCTGGATCAGCTGGAGTACATTCTGGAGATCAGCGAAATTGACGGCGACAAGTACTATCCGCTGCTGCTGACCGTCAACGGCAAACTGGGCGTGGACGATGTAATGCGCACCGCAGAGGGCGTTGTCTCTCTGGAGCGCGTGCCGACGGGGGAGGCAAACAAGCCCTTCATTGTGGCGCAAAGCGTTGATTACGGTCTTGCCAACGGTCAGAAGGTGGATGTCCGCAGCTCGACTGGGAAGATCGGCCCTAACAGCAGCTTCAAAACAGCAAGCCTGCACACCACCATGCTCCTCTGGGGCGAGGATATTGCCAACGCGAAGAATTACCGTCTCAGGTTGGCGGACGAATACGGCGTTCTTCCTGCCGCCCAGAGCAGCAGTACCAAGCAGTATCCCTTCTCATCCATCCCTGTAGCGGAAAACGATCTGACCCTCACCGAGGCCACCATGACCACCTCTGGATGGATCGCCGACGGCAAGGATGTGGGTATGAAAACGCAGCTGAGCCTGAACGGCAGCCTGCTGCAGGAGAAAATAATGCCCTTCCGGGTCGTTGATCTGACCCGAGTGCCCAAGGTGACAGAGGATGACCGCGTCACCGGTATTCTGGCGACGATGGGAGCCTCCAGTGGAGTGAATCAAGTCGACTTTGGCGGAGTGGGCGATAGTAACATTCTCAAGGTGCTGACCGGACGGCTGGATGATCTGAGCGGTCCGGTGGACACTTCCGTGTTCAAAATGATTATCACCCCCAGCGAAGATCCCTCCGTGTTCCGTGCCATGATTTGGGCCGGGTACAATACGCTGGAGATGGAGGACATGGACTATTCCGAGGACGGCGTGGCGTTGAGTGCGAATGTGCTGACGCAGAACCTGGAAGTGGGCGTGCCCGGGACCGGGGACCTGAGCCAAATGGCCCAGGGAACCTATGATCCCAAGGGGGACTACAAAACCAACTCCTTGGCCGACAATGTCACCAGCACGGATCTCAACTTGCAGTTGGAGGGCTTTTACGAAGCGGAAATCCGCTATAACACCGAAAAAAAGGAGTGGGAGGTTTTCACCGTAGGCGGCGGATTTACCGCCGGCGTTGGCGTGGGCTTCTCCTTCAGCGTGAACGCCATGGCTGGCCCCGTGCCGTTGACGGCAACCTTTGAGCTGGGTGGTGCCATTCAGCTGGATTTCCGTACCGCAGTGCGCTACGGCCAGCAGGGACAGGGCACAGAGCTTGCCTGGAGCGATCCCACGGCCACGGCAGTGAATGACTTTTTGACCACGCTGCGTATCAACGCCTATGTCCACGCGTTTGGCGGCATTGGCTTTGACTATTCGGTCGTGGCGCTGAAGATCGGCCTATTCGGCAATTTGGATGTGGACAGTCAGAATAAGTTCCTTTCCCGCACCTATCTTGCCGACGAGACAAAGCGCCAGATCAACGGTCAGGCCCTGGGGATCCAAAGCGAAGTGGGAATCAAATTTGTGGCCAGCTTCCTGTTTATCTCCTACGAGGCGGTGATCGCCTCCGGAACCCTTGGAGCCACCAAGACTTTTAATGACTGGAAAACAATCGACGACTACTGGAATAACGCCACCAGTGGGCTGAGCCTTGCCTCGCTGCGGATGGCGGCGGCCCAGAGCGGAATGCAGGTGGCTTCTATCAGTGCAACGCTCCAAAGCCGGGACTATCTGGAGCAATATGCCCGTACCTGGGGCCAGCCCCAGCGGCGGATGATGCTGTTCTCTCTGAACTTCCCCCCCAATGAGCTGCAAAACATCCAGACCAATGCCAACCCCACATCCTATCCACAGCTCAGCGATGACGGGAAGGTATTGGCCTACATCAACGACGGCGACAGCAGCAGTATTTACGGCAGCCGGGCGCATTTCTCCACCCTCAATGACGGTGTCTATTCTACCTCCAGCCAAATTGACGATCCCACAGGGTTCCCCGGCTACGGCGACACGAGCGTTTCTCTGTCCGGCACCGACAGCTTCGCGGCGGCGGCTTGGGTTCGCATGGGCACCAACCTGCCGGGTAAAGATGCCAGAGATTCCGTGACCTTGGAAGAGCAAAACCTGCTGATGAACAGCACGGAGATCGTAGCGTCCGTCTATGACGGCACAACCTGGACTTCCACCCGCCTAACCGAAGACGGCACGCCGGATCTGGCCCCAGCCACGGCAGTGGGCGGCAACGGCAAGGCCATCGTGTTCTGGCGCAGCGTCTACACCCCCGATCCCGGTACGCAGGGCAGCAACAGCCTGCTAAACTTCACGACCAGAGATTGTATCATGTACCGTTGCTATAACAGCACTGGCACCTGGAGCGAGGCCAAAATGCTTTATAACGGTGCTACTGGCCGCGTGAAGGCGTTGCAGGCGGCCATGCTGCCCGACGGAACCGCTATGGCGGTTTACTCGCTGGACCGCAGCGAAACCGGAGATACCTCCGACTACGAGATCGCCTACTGTACCGTGGCTGCTGACGGAACTCCCGGTACAGCCATGCTGGCGACCTGTGACAGCAATCTTGACGAAAACCCCCAGGTCGTTGCAGCCAACTTCGGCATCGGGGATGACCGATTTGTCATCGGTTGGCATAGTGTCCGAGACGGCAGCAGCGATATCCAGCTGTTGGCTGTGGACGGCAGCGGCACCATGTCCAACAGCTTCCCCGGCTCTCTGTCTGCCCTGACCAGCAGCGGCAACGCCGTCGTGGGCGGAGACTTCCACTTCGCTTCCCTCAGCGGGGGGCATCGCAGCCTCAATGAGCTTACCATCGTCTGGAATGAGACTGTCAATGACGCCAACGGCGCGGTAGATCACGGCATTTTGAAGGCGGCCAAGCTGCGCTATGCCGCAAATACCTACACTCTCTCCGCACCGTTGGAACTGGCAGAGCTGCCGGATCGCACGCTGGCTGACCACTTTGATGCCTATGTCAGCGGCACCAATCAGGTGCAGGCTGCCATTCAGGCCACCCGGTATGACGATGAAAAACCGGAGGTAATCGGCGGCGTGACCGTTCCGGGTGAGGAAACGATCCTCTATACCGCTACCTCTAATTTTATCACCGATGCGGTGGCAGTGGAACAGATCGGTGTGGATTATGCAACGCTGGCGCTGAACAGCCTGACACCCATTCGCTTTACCATCCGCAACACCGGGCTGAACGATGTGACAAACCTAACGGTCAAGCTTGGCAGCGGGGAAACCGCCACCCTTACGGAAAAACTGCTGCCCAATGAAAGCACCATCCTTACCGTCTGGCACCATGTGAAGGACCGCGTGACCGACCCGAGCTATACCATTACCGCCGCCGGCGGCATCAGCGAAAACGGCACAGTGTATCTGGATTATCCCGACATTGGCATCTCGCAAATGGAAGTGATTGCGGAGAGCGCCGGCAAGCGTACGGTGCGCATGACCCTCTATAATTCCTCTGCCGCCACGCTGGCCGGTGGAAAGAACCGCGAGGTGAAGCTTGCGTTCTATGCGGATGATCTGCATACCAAGCCTGCAGAGGTAACCTGCACCACAAACGGCGTATCGGTTAGCGGTAATGAAATCACCGTTTCCGGAGACAGCGCCCTCGCCCGCATCGATCAGGGAACCTTTACACTGGACCTGACCTATGATCTGGGCAGGTATATGACATCCATTGGCAAAACCGAGATCCCCAATGTGGGTACCTATCTGTACGCCGAGGCGTGGGCGGAAGGCCAGATCGGCGGAACGGGAGGCAATCAGCGCCTGCCGGAGTATGACGGCAGTGACAGCGAGGCCAGCGTCCATATGACCGGCGCACTGGCCCGCACCGGAGAGCAGCTGACGATGGATGTGACACAGGGGAACGACGGCAACGGTCACAGCACTGCCGCCATTACCCTGCGCAACAACTGCCTGCAGCCTCAGACCAGCGCAGAGCTGGTGGCCACGCTGCTGGATGCTGCCGGGGCCGTTCTGGAAACGAAAAAGACCAGTATTGGCGGTGCCATCTCCGGGGAAACCTTCCAGGCGGAAACCGTCACCTTCTCCCGGCTTGGCACCCGCGTAGTGGTGCGAGCCGCAGTGCCCGGTGATGACATGCTGACCTTTGAAGGTCTGGCAGTGGGGCTCGGCGATTTTACCGCCAACGGAACGAACTATACCTATACGCTGCAAAATGATAGCGGAGCAACATCTACGCTAGTCACAGCGGTGTCTGGAAACGGCGAGCCCGTGAGCATCAACGGACAGGCTCTGTCCACCGGCGGCAGCGCAACCGTTGCCATCCCCAACAGCGGCACAACCGACATTGTCGTGGGAATCGGTGCTAAAACTTACACGCTGACGATTCTGCGCAATAGCGGCACAGGCGGCAATGAAGGCGGTGGCGGCAGCGGCTACAGCTACTACACCATCAAGGCAACTGCCGGGGCTGGCGGCTCCATTTCTCCCTCCGGCAATGTCAGCGTCCGCGAGGGCCGGG
>ERZ506931.1372-NODE-1372-length-9612-cov-3.058177_pt1 | contig 9612 bp, 5 predicted proteins | sample MGYA00512902_ERZ506931 | MGnify/ENA metagenome assembly ERZ506931 | reverse complement strand
AAATCGAATAGAAAAGCAATGAAAAAGTTATTTGTATCGGTTGTCGCGCTGTTGGCGGCGGTGTCGCTCTCGGCGCAGGATGTTACTGCAATCTACAACGAAGCCGCAGCAGCTTTCGGCGCCAAGGATTTCGCAGGCGCGGCCGCGAAGTTCGAACAGGTGATCGAGCAGGGGCTGGACAGCGAGGAGGCTGCGTCGCTGGTGGCCACGGCCAAGACGACGCTTCCCAAATGCTACTTTATGATGGGCGGCGGAGCGATCCGGACCAAGAACTACGACGAGGCGCTGAAGAATTTCACCAAATCGGCGGAGCTGGCCGAACTCTACGGCGACATGAGCCAGATGGCCAAGGCCAACGGCTGGGTGGCCAAGATCTATCAGATCCAGGGTGGCGACGCTTTCAACAACAAGGACTATGCGACCGCCGCAGGCGTGTTCGAGAAGGGCTACAAGGCCGACCCGGACAATACCGCGATGGCGCTGAACCTCGCCATGAGCTACTGCGAGATGGGCGAGTACGAGAAGGGTATGGACATCTACGAGGCGGTGGCCGCCAAGACGCACCCCAAGTATGCCGATGACGCCGCCAAGGCCAAGGAGATGATCGCCCTCTACACCAATAACAAGGTGGCCACGCTCCAGGCTGCCAACGATTTCGACGGTATCATCGCGATGGCCGACGCGCTGCTGGCGAAGAACGCCGAAAACGCTCTGGCACAGAAGGTCCGCTTGCAGGCCTATGCCAGCAAGAAGGATTACAACAAGGTGATCGAGCTGGGCGAGGCTGCCGCCAAGGTGCAGACCGATCCCGAGGATGTGAGCCTGATGTACCTGACGCTGGGCGCCGCCTACAACGCCAAGGAGATGAAGCCGCAGGCCATCGAGGCCTTCCGGAAGGTGACGGCGGGACCGGCTGTCGAGAGTGCGAAAGCCGCGTTGGCCGAACTAACCAAATAGCCTGCGGGCCGCAGGAGGAAGAGGGCGGCCTGCCGGGTTTTCCGAAGGGCCGCAGACAGTGAGCCTCCGGCCCCATGAAATAAACCGCAGAGCGGGTTCCGGAAATCCGGAACCCGCTTTTTCGTGCCGGAGCGGGGGCTGGTTCAGCGTTCCGACGGCTCTTCGGGTGCGGCGTTTCGAAGGGCGTTTTCCCGAATACGGACCAGTCCGCTGCGCGTCAGCGGCGTGCGGCCGCAGAGGGCTTCGAACGCCGCTTCATCCATGCCGAGCCACGTCGCGGCGTCCATCGCCAGCGGGTCGAACACGGCATCGAACGCCGCGTTGCGGTGCTGCGGGGCGCGGCGGTTCCAGGGGCAGAGGCTCTGGCACGCGTCGCAGCCGAAGATCCAGCCGTCGAGGCCGGCGTCGCTCTCCGGGACCTTCTCGATGGTGCGGCACGAGATGCAGCGCGCGGTGTCGATGGTCCGGTCCGGGGCGACGGCTCCCGTGGGGCAGTTGTCGATGCAGCTGCGGCAGGTTCCGCAGCGCGACCCTTCGAACGGCGCGTCGTAGCGGTCGGGCTCTTCGGTGAGAATCAGCTCGCCCAGCACGACGTAGCTCCCGTATTGCGGCGTGACGAGCAGCGACTGCCGGCCGATCCACCCCAGCCCGGCCTCTACGGCCAGCTGCTTTTCGGCCAGCGGCGCGGTGTCGACGAAGGCGCGGCCTCCCAGACCGGGGTGCGCCGCGCGCAGGGCGTCGAGCATCCCGCCGAGCATCGTCCGGAGGGTGGCGTGGTAATCCGCCGCGCAGGCGTAGGAGGCCACCTTCGTCCGGTGCCCGGGCGGATAGCCCTCGCCGACGCGGTTTTTGTACGACACGGCGCAGACCACGGCCGTGCGTGCGCCTTCGACCAGCCGGCGCGCGTCGAAGCGTTTGTCGACGTTGCGTTCCAGATAGCCCAGCGACGATTGGCGGCCGCGGGCCAGCCATGCGCGGAACAGCGCCTCGTTTTCGGCCAGATGGCGGCACGGGGCGATGCCGCAGAGGTCGAACCCTGCGCCGGCGGCGAGCCGTTTGATGTACAGATGGTCGATCATCGTGATAATTTATGTCAAAAATAGTGTTTTTTAGCCGGAAATTAGTAATTTCGCCCCGAACTTTTGCGTTATCCGAACGTAGCTAAAAAAGAACACATGATGACTATCAATACACTGTACGAACTGGTCCGCAACAGCGTGGAGAAGTTCGCGTCGAAAGTCGCTTTCTCGATGTACGAGGGCGATGACGTGACTTATGCCGAGGTGGGCCGTCGTATCGCCAGGGTGCAGGAAATCCTCACCGGAGCGGGGCTTCGCGCCGGGGACAAGGTGGCTCTCCTGAGCAGCAACATGCCCAACTGGGGCATCAGCTATTTCGCCGTCACGTCGGCGGGCATGGTGGCCGTGCCGATCCTGCCCGACTTCTCGGACGAGGAGCTGGACATGATCATCGAGCATTCGGAGGCCAAGGCCCTGCTCGTGTCGGACAAACTTTTCACCAAGCTCTCGAAGCAGACCATCGAGCGGCTCAACGTGGCGGTCCGCACCAAGAACCTCGGCGTCATCTCGCAGCGCGTCCGCGGGGAAGGCTCGACGGGCGTTCCCCGGCCCGACGACCTGGCCGTGATCATCTACACGTCGGGAACCACTTCGAAGCCCAAGGGCGTGATGCTGACCCATGCGGCGCTCTGCGCGCAGGTCGACATCTCCGCCTCGATCTTCCCGGTCGACGGCGGCGACACGTTCCTTTCGGTGCTGCCCCTCTCGCACACCTACGAGTGCTCCATCGGCATGATCTATCCCTTCTCGATGGGCGCGCGGGTGGTCTACCTCGACCGTCCGCCCACGGCCTCGGTGCTGATGCCCGCCCTGCGGGCGATCCGCCCGACAGTCATGCTGATCGTGCCGCTGATCATCGAGAAAATCTACCGCCACCAGGTGCTCGCCAAGTTCAATTCCAACTCCTTCTGGCGCACGCTCTACCGCATCGGCTTCATGCGCCGCTACCTCCACCGCGTCGCGGGCGGGAAACTGATGAAGCTCTTCGGCGGCCGTCTGCGCTTCCTGGGAATCGGGGGTGCGAAACTCGACGGCGGGGCCGAGAAATTCCTGCTCGAAGCCCGCGTCCCCTATGCCATCGGCTACGGGCTGACCGAGACCGCACCGCTGCTGGCCGGCGCGGCCCCTTCGATGGTGCGGCTGGGATCGACCGGTCCCCAGGCCCCGGGCGTCGAACTGCGGCTGGAGAACGTCAACCCCGAGACCCGTCAGGGCGAGATCGTGGCCCGCACGCCGAGCGCGATGGTGGGCTATTTCAAGAATCCCGAGGCTACGAAGGAGGTTTTCACGGCCGACGGATGGTTCCGCACGGGCGACCTCGGGGAGCTGGACAAGGACGGCTGGCTCTACATCAAGGGCCGTCTGAAGAACATGATCGTGGGTCCCGGCGGCGAGAACATCTATCCCGAGGACATCGAGACGGTGCTCAACTCGCACGTCTGCATCGCCGATTCGATCGTCACGGAGCAGGAGGGCCGCCTGATCGCCCTGGTGCACTTCAACCGCGAGGAGATCGAGTCGATGATCGACGACTGGCGCGAGGAGTGGGAGAGCAAGTAGGAGGCCTGGGAGGCCAAGACCGAACAGCTGAAGAAGGAGATCATGGATTTCGTCAACGCCAAGGTCAACCGTTTTTCGCGGATCTCGGAGGTCGTCGAGGAGAAGGAGGATTTCATCAAGACCCCCACGCACAAGATCAAGCGTTTCCTTTACAACAAGAACAAGAACGGCCAGACTCCGGACCAGCCTGCCGCCGGAAAATAAACAAAGCCCCCGCTCCGAGAGCGGGGGCTTTTTCTTAATCCGGAGCAGCCGGAGCGTTTCCGCGGGGCGGTCGGCTTTCGGCGAGGGACCGGGGCGCTTTCGAGGAGCCGCCTCACTTGAGGTGGATGCCGTGGGCGGCGCACTCGGCGATCATCCGCTCGGGCCAGATGCTGACCTGGACTTCGCCGATATGGGCGCAGCGCAGGTAGAACATGCAGAGGCGCGACTGGCCGATGCCGCCGCCGATCGAGAGCGGCAGCCGTCCTTCGAGCAGCAGGCGGTGGAACTCCATTTCGCGCCGCTCGGGACATCCGCAGATCGCAAGCTGGCGTTCGAGGGCCTCGGCGTCGACGCGGATGCCCATGCTCGAAAGTTCGAAGGCGCTCTCCAGCACCGGGTTCCACACGATGATGTCGCCGTTGAGTCCTTTGTAACCGCCTTCGGTCGGGGTGCTCCAGTCGTCGTAGTCCGGGGCGCGTCCGTCGTGCCGCTGCCCGTCGGAAAGTTCGCCGCCGATGCCGATGAGGAACAGCGCGCCGTATTTGCGGGCCGCCGCCTGCTCGCGCTCCTTGGGCGTCAGCGCGGGGAACTCCTGCAACAGCTCCTCGGCCTGCAGGAACGTGATTCGCTCGGGCAGTATGGGCGTGATGTGCGGATAGAGTTCGTAAACCTCCTCCTCGACGGCTTTCATCGCCTCGTAGATCGTTTCGACGGTCGCTTTCAGGAAGTTCAGGTTGCGCTCTTCGGGGCGCATCGTGCGTTCCCAGTCCCACTGGTCGACGTAGAGCGAGTGGATGTTGTCCAGCTCCTCGTCGGCGCGGATGGCGTTCATGTCGGTGTACAGCCCGTATCCCGGGGCGATCTTGTAGGTCCCCAGTTTCATGCGTTTCCATTTGGCCAGCGAGTGCACCACCTCGGCCCGGCGGTCGCCCAGATCGCGGATCGGGAACGACACGGCGCGCTCCACGCCGTTCAGGTCGTCGTTGATGCCCGTGCCCGAAAGGACGAACAACGGCGCCGTGACGCGGCGTAGGCGCAGGCGGCGGGCCAGCATGTCGGGAAAAATCTCCTTGAGATAGGTGATGGCCTGCTCCATCGTTTCGGGAGCGAGCTTGGCCGTATAGTCTTCCGGAATGAAAAGCGGCATAAGTTCAGGGTTTGGATTCGTGAAAAACGGTTTATTTTGCAAATATAGTGAAAGGTGAGGGCAATTGGGAGTGTTCAGGCTCAAAAAATGTCGGTTTTAACCGCGGAACCGGATTTTAGCCTGCCCGAAATCCGTTCCGGGTGGGGCGGCAGCATAAAAATAACGCACGTAACAGAAGCGTTACGTGCGTTATTTCATTTCCGGTTCCGGTTATTTCGCGGCGGGCAGCAGCGCCGAGTCGGGCTGCTGGCGTTTGTCGCCCACGTCGATCAGGTTCTCCTCGGAGACCCCCAGCGAACGGTAGTAGTCGTTCAGTTCGGCCACCACCTCCTTGCGGTCGGCGTAGCTGGCCAGGTAGTAGATGTCGCCCAGCTGGTCGAGCTTCTCGTCTATAAGGCCCGAGACCATGTCGCCCTGCGCCCCTTCGAAACGGAGGTAGTGCTCGATGTATTCGATCAGCGTCTGGGCATACTCCCTCAAGAGGGCGTCGCCCTTCGCGGCGGCTTCCTTGTCGCCCATGGCCGAAGCGGCGTAATAGGCCTCCAGGAAGGGGTAGGTGTTGGTGTCGGTGAAGCGCACCTGCGAGGTCGGCATCCGCTCCAGCCCCAGGTCGAGCAGCTCGACGGCCTCTGCGACGCGGTTCTGCCGCAGCAGCTCCTTGGCCACGCGGGCGAAGGCGTCGCGGGCGTGCGAAGCCGAAAGGTTGTACTGGATGAAGTAGTCGGCGTAGACCCGCGGGTCTTCGAGGTTGCCGTAGCGGAACGTGTCGCGCAGCAGCGGCGCGGCGTAGTCGGCGTCGATGCGTCCGATCTCGTAGGGGTTCTGCGTCGGGGTGAGGATCGGCACCAGGCGGTAGGCGTAGCCGTCGAACTGGAGGTAGTCCATCAGCCCGAAGTCCTGGAGAATGTAGACCTGCGTCATGTAGATCGGGCGTTTCCAGTCGAAGTTGGCCAGCATGTCGAGGATCATCAGCTGGTTCTTGTCCAGCGAATTCTTCTTGATGTTGATGAACACCGTGTCGACCATCTTGTCGCGGTCCTTTTCGGCCACGATGCCCGACGCCAGGGCGTTCTCCTTGTTCACCGGCAGGGCGATGCGCTTGGCGGGGATGTAGTCGGCCAGCGTGCCGTCGGCGAGTTTGACCTTGCTGCGGGGGTCGTCGCTGCGCACGAAGTCGATCACCTCCTTGATCTCCACCGGGCGGTCGATGCTGTTGGTGACGTAGATCATGTCGTTGTTGAAGGTGTACTTGTGCTTGGGCAGCGAGAAGGGGACGCCGGGGGCGTCGTTGGCCTTGGTCTTCATCTCGTCGATGTACCACTCGCCGCCGAGGTAGGAGGTGTTCATAATCCGCACGTCGGGGCGCACGCCGTAGACCTCCTGATTGTTCCACAGCGGGAAGGTGTCGTTGTCGCCGTAGTTGAGGATGATCGAGTTGGGGAGCGTCGACTGGAGGTAGTTCCAGCCGATGTCGCGGGCCATCGTGCGGTGCGAACGGTCGTGGTCGTCCCAGTTCTGGGCCGCGAGGATGGCCGGGACGCTCATTGCGACGACCGTTGCCGCGGCTGCCGTCGCCACGTTGTCGCGCTTCGAGAGCCGGGCGATCAGGTCGCGCAGGGCCAGCACGCCGAATCCGATCCAGATCGAGAAGGCGTAGAACGATCCCGCATAGACGTAGTCGCGTTCGCGCGGCTCGCCGGGCGAGGTGTTGAAGTAGAAGACCAGCGCGATGCCCATCATCACGAACAGCCACAGCACGATCGAGAAGTTGCGCTGGTCGCGGTTCAACTGGTAGACGAGTCCGATGAGTCCCAGCAGGAAGGGGAGGAAATAATAGGTGTTCCGGCCCTTGTTTTCGGCGATTTCGCGCGGCAGGTTGTCCTGCGGGCCGACGTATTTCTCGTCGATCCAGCGGATACCCGAGAGCCAGTTGCCGTCGGTGATCGTCGTGCGCGAAGGCTGTATGTCGCTCTGGCGCCCCACGAAATTCCACAGGAAATAGCGCCAGTACATGTACGAAAGCTGGTAGTTGAAGAAGAAATGGACGTTTTCCCAGAACGTCGGTTCGGTGACCGTGCGGGTTTCGCCGTAGGAGTCGGTGTAGGCCCGTTTGCGTCCGAAGTCGAGCGTCTCGCCGCGCATGGGACGCCCCTGTGCGTCGCGCAGGACCTCGCCCTTGTCGTCGCGCAGCGTCTCGGTCTTGGTGCGGTAGGCGGCCCACTCCTTGTAGGCCTTTTCACCCTTCGAGTAGTTCCACATGCGGGGGAAGAGCTGCATGAACTCCGGAGCGTGGGTGTAGCCCGTGAGCACCGTGGCGGTCTTGTACTTGCCGTCCTCGTCCAGATACCACACCTTCTTCTCCTTCACGCCCTCGGGGGGAGCCGAATACTGCGCGCCGTACAGCAGCGGGCGGTCGCCGTACTGGTCGCGGTTCAGGAGCGACAGCAGGGCGTGGGGGTTGTTGGGGTTGTTGGAGTTCATCGGCGGGTTCGCCGCGGCGCGGATGGTCACCGAGGCGTAGGAAGAGTAGCCGACGAGAATCATGGTCGTCGAGAGCAGGATGATGTTGAGCAGCACGCGGCCCCGTCTGTGGGCGGCCCATGCGGCCCATCCCAGGCCGATGATCAGCGCCAGCGCGAAGAGCGTGATGCCCGAGTTGACCGGCAGGCCGAACGTGTTGACGAACAGCGTGTCGATCTGCGCCCCGATCCAGACGGTGTAGGGGATGATGATGTTGTTGACGAAGACGATCATCGCCCCGGACACGAGCGTCGAGAGGGCGATGCCTCGCCAGGTCACCGTGGCGGTCTTGCGGAAGTAGTAGATGAAGACCAGCGCGGGGATGCAGAGCAGGTTGAGGATGTGCACGCCGATCGAGAGGCCCATCAGGTAGGCGATCAGCACGATCCAGCGCGAGGAGTGGGGTTCGTCGGCCTGCTCCTCCCATTTGAGCATCAGCCACACGACCAGCGCCGTGAACATCGACGAGAGCGCGTAGACCTCGCCCTCGACGGCCGAGAACCAGAACGTGTCGGTGAAGGTGTAGGCCAGGGCCCCGACGGCTCCGGCGCCCAGGACGGCCCATGTGTTGGCGGCGGTGAGCTGCGCGCCGTCGCGCGTCACCAGACGCCGTGCCAGGTGGGTGATGGTCCAGAACAGGAACAGGATGCAGAAGGCGCTGGCCAGCGAGTTCATGGCGTTGACGGCGATGCCCACGTAGTCGGGGTTGCCGAAGGCGAAGAGCGTGGCCAGGCGCGCCAGCATCATGAACAGCGGTGCTCCGGGCGGGTGTCCCACTTCGAGTTTGTAGGACGTCGCGATGAACTCTGAGCAGTCCCAGAGGCTTGAGACGGGTTCCATCGTCATCAGATAGACCATCGCCGCGACGGCGAATACGGCCCAGCCCGTGATGTTGTTCCAGCGTTTGTAAAAGTGCATATCCGAGAAAACTTTTTTCGTAACTACTTATCGTGCAAAAGTAATGATTTAACGCGTTTTTTCCAACCTTATTACGCGAAATGCGTTTACAGCCACCTTTTCCACCATTTTTTCTGCGGGGCCTCGGCCGTTGCCGCCGGCGCGGCGATGGCGGCGGCAGCCGCTGCGGACCCGGCGGCGTTCCCCGACCCTCTGCGTTTGCGGCGGCGGGACGGCTTTGCCGAAGGGGCCGGAGCCGGGTTGGGGGCGTTTTTCGGCGCTGCGGTGGCGGCGGATTTGTTCCCGGCGGCTTTCGCGGCGTTGCCGGGGCCTTGCTTCGGGGCTTGCCCGCGCGTCGCGTCGGCGGGGCGGGAGGCGGTTTTTCCGGCCGGCTCGATGGGCGTTCCCGGTGCGGGACGTGTGCCCCGTCTGCGACGCGGGCGCGACGGGCGGGAAGTCGCCCCGGCCTCGGGCTGCGCCGGATTTTGCGCAGACTGCGGCGTCTTCGCGGCATTGCGGGCGGCCTTCTGCTCCGTGTTGCGGGCCGGCCGCTGCGCAGGCTGCTGTCCGGCGTCCGCATCCCGGGCGGGACGCTGTGCGGATTTGGCTCCGGCGTTCCGGGCCGGTTTCGGCTCCTGGGTGCGGGCGGGACGCTGTGCGGCCTTCTGCGCGGGTTTCCGCGCCGGGGCGGCCTTGCGCAGGGCATATTCCGGAACCGGTCCCTCGGTGGGGATCGTAAGTCCGGTGAGTTTCTGGATGTCGCAGAGATACTCGAACTCGTCCTCCGAGCAGAACGACCACGCCGCGCCCTCGTGTCCCGCGCGGCCCGTGCGGCCGATGCGGTGGACGTAGGTTTCGGCCACCTCCGGCAGTTCGTAGTTGATCACCAGCGGCAGCTGGTCGATGTCGATGCCGCGGGCGGCGATGTCGGTGGCGATCATCACCCGGCACTCGCCCGACTTGAAATCGTTCATGGCCTTCACGCGGGCGTTCTGCGACTTGTTGCCGTGAATGGCGCTCGACTGGATGCCGGCGCGGTTAAGGATCTTGGCCAGCTTGTCGGCGCCGTGCTTGGTGCGTGTGAAGACCAGCACCTGCTGTGCGTCGGAGCCCTCCAGCAGGTCGATCAGCAGCCGGCTCTTTTCGGCTTTCTCGGCGAAATGGACCCGCTGCGAGATGGTCTCGACGACCGAGGCCGGCGGCGTGACGGTCACCAGCACGGGGTCGTGCAGGATTTTGGCGGCCAGC
>ERZ506931.1364-NODE-1364-length-9655-cov-3.070625_pt1 | contig 9655 bp, 9 predicted proteins | sample MGYA00512902_ERZ506931 | MGnify/ENA metagenome assembly ERZ506931 | reverse complement strand
CAATTCCAAATTTCAAGAAAAATTAAAATCCGAATCGGAAAAATCAATTGAAAATATGCAGGATAAGTACACAGAATTGTCAAACGACATAGGTGGTACATACAAAGGCTACAAAAAGAATGCCGAAAAAGTTAATGAATGGTATTCTTTTTGCGAAAGCGAAGCAAAAAGCTATTATATTACGGTATCACAGTACTGCTATTCATACTACAAAAATGTAGCCGACAACAAAAGTGACTATACCACTTGGACAAGAAGTATGGAAGACGGCTACAAAATATGGCAACGAGAAACCGAAGATTACTACAAAGCCTGGAATCGAATGTATGAATCAGCATTCAAAGAACTTGACGATATAATTACAAAAGCTTACGATGAAGCAAGCTATGATGAAGTTTACTCAACGTACAGTGATATGTATGATGCCTACCAAGACGCATACTCAAATATGTATGACACTTACGAAGATGCGTATTCCGATTTGTATGATTTTTATCAAGATGCTTGGGAAGAATTATACAACGGAAAAGAAGATATAAAATCCAAATACGATAATATCTACAAAAAATAATTTATGCCCTCTGCTTTAAAATAGAGCAGAGGGTTGTTTGTTATAAATTATAAAATCGGCTGAAAAGAAAATGTTGTATATAAAAGCCAATTATGGTACTATGATAAAAGGAGGATAAATCGCTATGAAAAAACAAAAAATTGATCTTAAAGAAATAAATAAAGAGAATAAGCAAAAAGCAATAAATATTATAAATAAAACAAAAAAATCATTAACCAAAATTGCCGATCAAAATGATGACGGAAAATTTGATAAAAAAGATATAATTCAAGTTACAAATACCATAAAAACAAACATTGACGAAAAAGCCAAAGAAATAGAAATAAAAATATTACAGCCCATCTTTCCTGCTGATATAGATGACGGCGATTTCTTAATTCAAAAATTTATAAGGGTTGCTGACCGAGACAAAAAGCATTCTGAAAGTGAAGTTTGCAAGGGATCAATAGGATATTTTACATCCACAAAAGGAATTCGCTTGTTAAATATTTTTAGAGACAGCATAGATTTTTTTGGATTGTCGTTTTATCCCGACAGCAGAAGCGAGTTCTATTATGTTGACCCGAGTAATAGGGATAGATATATCGCACTTGATGATTATTTTAATTATCTTAAAGCAGAAAGAATCAGCGAATTACAAAGAATAGCACAGGACCTCGGAGCAAAGCATTTCAAAGTGACTTTTGTTGAAGAAAAGTCATCATACTCTGACAGAAAAATTAATGCTCACGGAAAAATCAAAAGCGCGGATTCTTTAGATATTACAAGTGATAAAAAAAATGAAAAGTATTCTAAAATAGAAATAGCTGCAGAGAATGATTTTCCCGGCAAAGCGCCGATAAAACCATCATTAAAATATTTGCTTAGAGATCCAAGTATACAAAATCTAATCACTATGAGATTAAATGAAGATTCTGCATTAACTCATCAAAAACTTATGATTAAATTGAGCAATTCTTCAGGTTTAAAAGAAAATGACGCAATAAAAATTGATGCAATTTTAAGAGGAATGCGCTTTGCAGGGAATACAACTGTACAAAGCGAAGCAAAAAACGAAGCAAGGCGTTATTTAGAATATGAAATTGATTTTTAATCAACACTAAGCACCGCTATTTAATTATCACAAAAAAGGCGTTGGAGAAACCAAATCTCCAACGCCCTTTTAATTGTGCATCATAATTCGCAACATTATTTGCAATTTTTAATTCTATTATATACAAAAAGAACTTCATAATTCGGCGGAAATTCCAAATTGAAATTGCCAAACAGTAAGGAATGAAAAATAGTTAAAAAGCAGCCCTCGTAAGCATCTCTCGTAAGCATCTATATATCATAATTACAGTAATTAAAAGCATTAATGTTTTGCAATAAAATATATGTGTACCAAAAAGCGGACCGCAAATGTCTAATAACCAAATTTGATTGACCAAATAGCAAGAGAATGGTATTATAAAATAAAAAAGCAAGGAGAAAAAAGATGAAAGAACAATTTATAAATCGTTATCCATTATCCAAAACTTTAAGATTCGCTTTAATTCCCGTTGGGGAAACAGAAAATAATTTTAATAAAAATCTTTTGCTTGAAAGGGATAAACAAAGAGCAGAGAAATACGAAAAGGTTAAAGGTTATATTGACCGCTTTCACAAAGAATATATTGAATCCGTACTAGTCAATGCAAGGGTTGAAAAAATTGATGAATATGCGGATTTGTATTGGAAAAACAACAAGGACGATTCCGACGCAAAGGCTATGGAATCATTAGAAAATGATATGCGAAAGCAAATATCAAAACAGCTCACATCAACTGAAATCTTTAAAAAAAGATTGTTTGGAAAAGAGTTAATATGTGAAGATTTGCCAGCTTTTTTAACAGATGAAAATGAAAAAGAAACGGTTGAATGCTTTAAAAATTTTACAACATATTTTAACGGCTTTCATACGAATCGAAAAAATATGTATTCAAGTGATGGAAAATCAACCGCAATAGCTTATCGTTGTATAAATGACAACCTGCCACGCTTTTTAGATAATGTAAAAAGTTTTCAAAAAGTATTTGATAATCTTTCTGATGAAACGATCACAAAGCTAAACTCAGATTTATATAATATATTCGGCAGAAATATTGAAGATATTTTTTCTGTTGATTATTTTGAATTTGTTTTAGCTCAATCAGGCATTGAAATTTATAATTCTATGATTGGCGGATATACTTGCTCTGACAAAACTAAAATCCAAGGCCTTAATGAATACATAAATCTTTATAACCAGCAGGTTGCAAAAAATGAAAAATCAAAAAGATTGCCATTGATGAAGCCTTTATATAAACAAATTTTGAGCGAAAAGGACAGTGTATCGTTCATTCCCGAGAAATTCCATTCAGACAATGAAGTGTTGCATGCGATTGGTGATTATTATAACAACCACATTGGTGATTTTGATTTACTAACAGAGCTTTTGCAATCATTAAATACTTATAATGCCAATGGAATATTTGTAAAATCAGGTGTGGCCATTACTGATATTTCAAACGGTGCATTTAACTCTTGGAATGTATTACGCTCAGCTTGGAACGAGAAATACGAGGCATTGCATCCCGTAACAAGCAAAACAAAAATTGATAAATATATTGAAAAACGAGACAAGATATATAAAGCAATAAAAAGCTTTTCGCTTTTTGAGCTTCAAAGCCTTGGCAACGAAAACGGCAACGAAATAACCGATTGGTATATTTCCTCAATCAATGAATGTAACAGCAAAATAAAAGAAGCTTATTTGCAGGCGCAGGAATTGCTAAATTCCGATTATGAAACAAGCTGCAATAAAAGACTTTATAAAAATGAAAAAGCAACAGAGTTAGTTAAAAACCTGCTTGATGCAATAAAGGAATTTCAAAAGCTTATTAAACCGTTAAACGGTACCGGTAAGGAAGAAAACAAGGATGAGCTTTTTTACGGCAAATTCACTTCGCATTATGATTCAATAGCAGATATCGACAGGCTTTACGATAAAGTTAGAAACTACATTACCCAAAAGCCTTACTCCAAAGATAAAATTAAATTGAATTTTGACAATCCTCAACTTCTTGGCGGATGGGATAGAAACAAAGAAAGCGATTACAGAACTGTTCTTTTACATAAAGATGGTTTTTACTATCTTGCCGTTATGGGCAAATCACACAGTAAGGTTTTTGTTGATGCACCTGAGATAACCTCTTATGATGAGGATTATTATGAAAAAATGGAATATAAGCTTTTACCAGGTCCCAATAAAATGTTACCAAAGGTTTTCTTTGCCACTAAAAACATTGATACATTCCAACCGTCAGACAGAATACTTGACATTCGCAAAAGAGAAAGTTTCAAAAAAGGAGCAACATTTAACAAAGCCGAATGTCATGAGTTTATAGACTATTTCAAAGAATCTATTGAAAAACATGATGATTGGTCACAATTCGGATTTGAATTTTCTCCTACAGAAAGCTATAACGATATTAGTGAATTTTATCGAGAAATTTCGGATCAGGGTTATTCTGTAAGATTTAATAAAATACCTAAAAACTATATTGATGGGCTTGTAGAAAACGGATATATCTATCTTTTCCAAATCTACAATAAAGACTTTTCAAAGTACAGCAAAGGAACTCCTAATTTGCATACTTTATATTTCAAAATGCTTTTTGACGAGAGAAACTTATCAAATGTAGTATACAAGCTCAACGGTGAAGCAGAGATGTTCTACCGTGAAGCAAGTATAAATGACAAGGAAAAAATCACCCATCAAGCCAATCAACCGATAGAAAATAAAAACCCTGATAACGAGAAAAAAGAAAGTGTTTTTGAGTATGATATTGTAAAAGACAAGAGATTTACCAAAAGGCAATTTTCACTTCATTTACCTATTACAATCAATTTCAAGGCGCACGGTCAGGAATTTTTAAATTATGATGTTCGCAAAGCGGTTAAATATAAAGATGATAATTATGTTATCGGCATTGACCGAGGCGAAAGAAACCTGATTTATATAAGCGTTATCAATTCAAACGGTAAAATCGTTGAGCAAATGTCGCTTAATGAAATAATCAGTGATAACGGACACAGAGTTGATTATCAAAAGCTTTTGGATAAAAAGGAAAAGGAAAGAGATAAAGCAAGAAAGAATTGGACCTCTGTTGAAAATATAAAGGAACTCAAAGAAGGCTATATCAGCCAGGTTGTTCACAAAATTTGTGAATTAGTCGTCAAATATGACGCTGTTATCGCCATGGAGGATTTGAATTTTGGCTTTAAGCGTGGCAGATTTCCTGTTGAAAAGCAAGTTTATCAAAAATTTGAAAATATGCTTATTTCAAAACTCAATTTGCTCATTGATAAAAAGGCAGACCCAACAGAAAACGGCGGCCTTTTAAGAGCATATCAGCTTACGAATAAATTTGACGGCGTAAATAAGGCTAAGCAAAACGGTATCATTTTTTATGTTCCTGCGTGGGATACAAGTAAAATAGACCCGGTAACAGGTTTTGTTAATCTTTTGAAGCCTAAGTATACAAGTGTTCAGGAGGCGAAAAACCTTTTTGAAACAATTGATGATATCAAATATAATGCAAATACCGATATGTTTGAGTTCTATATTGATTACAGCAAATTCCCGAGATGCAATTCAGACTTCAAAAAGACTTGGACTGTTTGCACTAATTCAAGCAGGATTTTAACCTTCCGAAACAAAGACAAGAATAATATGTGGGACAATAAGCAAATTGTTCTTACCGATGCATTTAAGTCGTTGTTTAATGAATTCGGCATGGATTATAAAGGTAATCTTAAGAATTCGATTTTAAGCATTTCCAATGTTGATTTTTACAAGCGATTGATCAAACTTCTTTCATTAACACTTCAGATGAGAAACAGTATTACCGGCAGCACATTACCGGAAGATGACTACCTCATCTCTCCTGTTGCAAATGAAAACGGTGAGTTCTATGACAGTCGTAACTATAAAGGTACAAATGCCGCTTTGCCTTGCGATGCCGATGCCAACGGTGCATATAACATTGCAAGAAAAGCACTTTGGGCAATAAATGTATTAAAAGACACCCCGGATGATATGCTTAATAAAGCAAAGCTTAGTATAACGAATGCCGAATGGCTTGCATATACACAGCGATGAGCGAACAGCCTTTAGCTATATCTCAATTAAATGATTTTATATTTTGCCCTGTTTCAATATTTTTTCATTCACTTGAAACAGAAGAAAACATTATGGTTCAAGATTCGTTTCAATGAAATGAAACAGATGCTCATAAACATTCCGACTCTGCAACATACTCAACCAAAAAGGGTATGTTGCAGGGCGTGAGCGTGTATTGTGAAAAATATAATTTGGTTGGAAAAATTGATGTTTTTGACGAAAAAACAGGTATTCTAACTGAACGCAAAAAGAAGATCAAAACCGTTTATGACGGATATATTTATCAAATTTATGCGCAGTGTTCATTGCATCTTGGATTAATAATCCCTAATAATTTCTACTGTTGTAGATTACCATGTCCTGCAGCTGCGCTGCTCCGATTAATAATCCCTAGTAATTTCTACTGTTGTAGATTCCATGTTGCAGAAGATACCGCCCAGGATCAATAATCTCTAATAATTTCTACTGTTGTAGATTTCAGTTCCATAGGCTCCTCCTAAAACGATTAATAATCCCTAATAACTTCTACTGTTGTAGATGAAATATTTACGATTTATATAATGCAAGGGATTAATAGACTTATTTTCGGCAACGAAATAATTAACATTCACGCTATCTTTACTTTAATAAAAATATAACGGTATTCCGTGATAATGATAAACAATAATGGTGTATGTAGTTTTAATATGAATTGGCGATAATTATTGATCTTGGTTTGTCTGTTGCAGACGTCTTTGTGAATTATGATAGAATACTAAATTGAATACACAAGCACAAAAAACAAACAAAAAGCGTTGGAGAATCAAATCCCCAACGCTTTTTTTACTCAATATCACGGCAAAATTTCGAGTTTTATATACAAGTGGCAGTTTAGAGATTTTCAAAGGCTTTTTCAGGCGGCTTAATATTTGACGAAAAAACTTGATATAAAAGGCTTTTTAGAACATACTGTCAAAAGTCCACCAAACAACGTGGGTTTGAATAAAGGCGACTTTTTCGTGATTTAGGAAAGAACTGAGGCAATATAATATAAAATGGCTGTACACAGGATATTTCTACACCGACAAAAAATTTAAGAGGTGTATTTCTATGAAAGAAAATGTAATCAACTGGGACTTAATTCCCGAAATTATAACTAAAGACCAACTGTATAAAATCTGTCACATTAGCAAATCAACGGCACAGTGTTTGCTTAGAGGCGGAAAGATACCGTGCGAATACTACGGCAAGAAAACACGATGCTATAAAATCAAAAAGGAAGATGTTATCCAATATCTTGAAAATCGAAAAGTTTTCCCGGAATGTTATTCTGCACCGGCAGGGTGGTATAAAGGGAACTATGCAATAAAAATGGAAGCCGAGATTTCCGAAAGCGTCATTAAAAATATGCAGAAATAAGCTTATTTTGAAAGCTTGTAAAGATAGAATAGCATTAAAACACTATATATTGTGATGCGAGCATTGATTTGACACTACACATATGGTATAATATACACATCTTTAAGGAAAGGAGGTTACCAAATGCCAAAGCCTATTAAACCTGGCACTGACAATCAGCGGCCTGGGACATATATCGAGGTTGGTCCTCGTGGTGGACAAGTGAATGATCCAAGAATTGTTCATATTGATTCAGGGGATAGGTTACCACCTACGCAGAAAACCGGAAATGGTTGGCAGAAAAAGTAAATAGCTCTACCAGACTGAGCGAGATTTGAAGTCTCGCTCTTTCTTTTTTATAAATCGCACATTTGCAAAAGAAAACCTCCTTTGGTACAATTTGAGTATCAAAGGAGGTTTTACTATGAATAACACATTATTTGAACAATTCAGCGGTACATATACCCGGCAGAGCGATTATCTTCTGCCTAATTTACCCTTACCGGCAGAAGATGAAACCGGTTATATCGGAGTGTGGGGACAACGCAGGTTAAACTACTTAAAGCACCACCGCAAAGTTTTGTATTATAATCTGCTCACTTCCGGCAAGCTTCATTCCCTCCTTGCTAATACCGAAGAACAAGCCCAACAACTTTTTCTCCGGCTGGTAAAAGGCCTTGCCGAAAAAGAAAATGCAACCGAAGACCTCAAAGCAACCGATATGTGTTGTAGTCTCAAAAAATGAATAATATCCGTGACAGGACCACCGAAATTGTAAACAGTAAATTAATTTTCACTAAGTAAAAGGCACAGCCGACAGAAGAAAAATCTGCTGATTGTGCCTTTCTTTTTGCTCGTTAGGGAAACACACTAAAAACCCATCATATTTAATTTTCCTTATTCTTAGATGCAGTATCTTTTAACAAATCTCTTGCTATTTTGTTCGTTAGCACATAATGTTTTTTAGTCGTGCTATCTAAAACATAAAATTTAATCTTTTTATTTTCTTTCAACTTTCCCTTTTCGATGCACTCTGAAATGGCGTTATGAAATGAAGTTTTCTTATAACGCAATGTAGTGCCTTCTTCAATCTGCAATCTGTACGGCAGTTTTACTTGCAATACTCGTCCGAGCGGCGAAGTGTCAGGAACAATTAACATTTGTGATCCATCATCAAGTTCAAATCCCCAGCTTTGAATCACAACGTCTCGATTTCCTATGTTTGTAATGGTAACACCTACATAATGATAAAACTTATTTCCGTTTTCCGGTACAATGGTTATATCATCAGAAAATGATAACTGTAATTTTTTCTTATAGCTAAATTTAGTTTGCCATAATGCAACAATAACCGCAACAAATGTTGCTAGAGCGCCTAAAGTTCCGCCTATCGCTCCAAAAGCAGTCCAAAACAAATTCCAATCCATTATGTATTTACACTCCCATTTACTATATTCTGTAACTCCATTAGCTGTTGCTTTAGCACAGTTTTTACAATGTTAAGCCCTTTTTCGTGTTCATTCTCTTCAAATGGCTTTCGTCGGTTAATTCCTAATTTTTCTTCATAAAAATCATCAATTGCTTTTTGTTGATAGAGGGTATTGAAAAAATAATCTATAAGCACACGGCTTTGTCCATCGGGTATACTGTTTGCCACTATCATTTTCAAGGTGTGGTCATCCGAGGCTAATGCGTACACATCGTTTTCTGTGTTTTTATAATAGAATGTACTCCATTAACTGACATAAAAAAATATCCCAAGCTTGATTTTTTATACCATCTATTACTTATTCCAAACAATCGGCAAATCGTTTGCTTTTCTATAAATGAAAGTACGCTCAAAACTATTTCTCCGTATTATAAAACTCGTCAAGCACATAAGTCTTAACCGGTGTTATGTACAGTTCATATCTAATAACTAATCTTACTAATTCGTTGCCGTCAATAAGGGTAATAGGTGAACCTTCTCTTGCGGCAGTTTTGGCGGCATTTGTGAATCTGCCGTTAGTAATGAACACCCCATAGTCAGCTTGATACTTATTCATGGCACCCAAGAACTGATTGATTTCGGGCTCTGATACCGGAGCGACATTGTATCTTTTACACTGAATAACTACTCTTGTTGTTCTGAAATCGTTGGCATCAATATGATAGCCATAGCCATCAATACCACCGTCATTACTGATTTGAACACCTTTCTCGGTAAACTCAACACCCATACGGTTTAACAACGCTCTTGAAAAAGCCTCAAACTTTTTAGGAGACATTTTAGAAATAGCTGTAAGCAGATTTTCTTTGAAATCATCTTTGATTTTTTCTTCTGCTTGAGTTTCTTCCTCGCTGTCGCTAACATTAACAGTTTTGTTCTTCTTATTATTTTGACTAAGTTCATCCCAATGTTTCTTAGACGGCTCAATAATTTCCTTTTTAACATCAAGTTTATCTACATCAAGATATAGACCTTTTTCTGTTAAAGTAACGGGGGATGAATTTGTATATGTCAAAAAATCATTAAAGAACAA
>ERZ506931.1332-NODE-1332-length-9788-cov-7.745505_pt1 | contig 9788 bp, 11 predicted proteins | sample MGYA00512902_ERZ506931 | MGnify/ENA metagenome assembly ERZ506931 | reverse complement strand
CTGCCATGATGGTGCTGGTCAGGTCGGCAAGGTCCCGCTTGCCGAAAAAGGACAGGGGCAGCTTGCGCAGTCGTTCCGCAAGGGTCAGGCGGCGGGTGCCGCTCTCTTTATAGGTCGTAAAATAGGTGCCATTGTACTGGAACCATGTGGTCAGCAGGATCAGCGCAAAGCAGGCCGCACACCCCAGCAGATAAAAACCTTTTCTCCCGCTCGTGGAGCCTGCAAGCATGTCTTTTACCAAGAGATACAGCAGCCCGGTGGGCAACATGAATGCCATGTTTTGGAACGCACAGGCCAGAACGCCCTTTACAAGCCCTTTTGCTCCCTCCGGGGAGCTGGCTGTGGCGTGTTGAATTTTTCCGATCATCTTTTACCCCTCCTTTGCGACCTTCCACTGCACCGAGGCCTGATAATCCTGCCACATCCGGGCAAACAGGCCGTTCTGCGCGCACAGTTCGTCCTTTGTGCCGGATTCTGCAATTTGCCCATCCTGCACCACATAGATGCAGTCGGCGTTGGCTACGGTGGACAGGCGGTGTGCGATCATCAGCACGGTTTTGCCCTTGGCAAGCCGGGCAAAGGCTGCCTGCACCTTGGCTTCATTGTCCGGGTCGGCAAAGGCGGTGGCCTCGTCCAGAATCAGGATGGGCGCATTTTTCAGCATAGCACGGGCAATGGCGATGCGCTGCTGCTCGCCGCCGGAAAGATACACGCCCTTGGTGCCAATGACGGTATGGATGCCCGCTGGGAACTTTTCTATAATATCCATGCACTGGGCGGCCTTGAGCGCCGCCAGCACCTCGGCTTCGGTGGCCTGCGGTTTGCCCAGACGGACGTTGTCCAGAATGCTGCCCTTGAGAAGGCGGCTGTTCTGGAACACAAAGGAAATGGTATCCATCAGCTCTTCCTTGGAAACATCCCGCACATCCGCTCCACCCACCCGGACGCTGCCGCTCTGCACATCAAAGAACCGGCAGATCAGGTTTGCCAGCGTAGATTTTCCGCCGCCGGAGGGACCTACAAAAGCCACAGTCTGTCCCGGCTGGATGTCCATGGAAACGCCCCTGATAACATCCGTCTTGCCGTCATAGCTGAAATGCACATCCCGCAGCGTCACGGAGCCGTCCTGCGGGTGCTGGGGCTTGCTGCTCACCGGCACAGGCGCTGCATCCAGCACAGAATCGATCCGCTGCAGGGCATCGGCCACCACCATCTTGTTTTCGCTCATGTACATGATCTTCGTCAGCGTCAGGGAGATCACCGGCGTAATGATGATATAGAACAGCAGATTCAGCAGGAATTCCGGTGTCACGCCGTGTGTCGTGAACAGCAGTCCGCCCGCAATCAGAAAGGCGAACACGCCGTTGACGGCGGCGGTGTAGAACATCATGGGCAGGCGCAGGTCTTTGGTGTAGGAAATGACCCACTTTTCGTACTCATCAATGGTGGTCTTGAATTTTTTGAAGGAAAACACCGACTGCCCGAAGGTCTTGACCACCGGAATGCCCCGGACGTACTCCACCGCCTCATTGGACATAGCCTCCAGTGCGTTGCCGTACTGCCGCATTTTTTCAGCCATGCGCTTGCCAGTCATGGTCGTCATAATGAGGAAAGCCAACACCACCGGCGCAAGGCTCAGCAGACCCAGCCGCCAGTCGAACGCCAGCAGCAAAACCAGCAGCCCCACCGGGGTGGCGATGGCGTTGTACTGGTCTGGCAGCTGGTGGGCCAGATAGGTCTCGGCGGCTCCGGTGCTCTCATGGATGATTTTACGCAGCTTGCCGCTGCCAAAGGTCTCGGCAAAGCCCAGCGGCAGCACCGCCAGATGCTCCGACACCGCCAGCCGCAGATTGGTCGCCACCCGGAACGCTGACAGGTGGGAGCACATCAGTGCCGCAATGTAAATGAGGTAAGACAGCACTGCGAATAGCACTGCCATCCAGCCGTAATGGGGGATATTCACCGCCTGCTCATAGTTTGGCGCTGCGTTCAACACATCCCGCAGGATCTTCCAGATGTACACAAAAGGCACCAGCGCCACCAGCGCACTGACCGCAGACAGCACCCACGAAGCGTAGGTGAAATATCGGTAGTTCCCGGCGTAACCCATCAGCCGAGAAAGATCGGACTGTTTTTTCACGAAAGAACCTCCTTCAAATAATTTTTATGCAAAAATGTGCCGTGGCGTTTTTGCTCCACAGCACATTCTGCGTATTAACCTGCTAGATTTTCAGTACAGAACAGCTCAATGCAGTTGTCGATCATAGTCTGGTCGCAATCCGTAGAAATGCCAGATGCCACCCAGTAAGCATAATCGCCTGCATCATACTGACTCAGAGCATCTGCATCCGAACCATAGCGAAACTCAATGTGGTAGGTTTCCGCACTGGTGTCTGGCGCGAGGAAAAAGTAGGTGAACTCGCCGGAATCGGCATCATCACTTTCAAACTCATACAGTCCACGCACAGGCTCCATGCCAATGTAGTGATAGGTATGGGAGAACAGCTCATTGCCATCCTTATCGGTACCAGAAATGGTGGAAGTTTCGCCGTCAAAGGTCAGGGTCGCAAGGTCATTGGTAAAGCCGCAGAAGTAGGCACCGCCGCCGTTTGCATAGGCCTCGACGGCATCCTCGCCGTAGACATCGCCCGTAACCATTGAAGAGAGCTTTTCAAAGGCAGCTTCCGCATTTTCCTCTCCCACAAGGGCGGTACAGTCGTCCAGCCATGTCTGCTGATATTCGTCTGCCAAAATTACCGGCCACAGCTCCTGATAGCTGCCTGTCAAGTCGTTCAGCAACTGTGCAGCGGCAGCTGCGTTTTCATCCGCCGCTGCGGATGGCGTTTCGGAAACAACAGAGCTTGTAGTACTCTCTGCCGCAGTGCTTGCAGCAGAAGACACTGGGGATGCCGCCGTGCTGCCGCAACCGGCCAGCAGAGAGACAGACAGAGCCAGTACGGTCACCGTACCCAGAACTTTTTTCATCATACGCATGGAAAATCCCCTCCAGAAAAATCGTTTGATTTTGTAATTAGTATTCACTAACCACAAACAAATTTTACTGGAACAGGCCGCTTTTTACAAGAACCAAGCAGACAAAATCTATCCAATCGGACGCATCTTCCGATATTGCGTCGGGGTCATACCAAGAGACTGGCGAAACGCGGAAGAAAACTTGTTTGGATTTTCGTAGCCGATCTGGTGTGCAATTTCTGCAATAGTGCTGTCCGTTTCGGTCAGCAGCTTCTGTGCCAGCTGCAAGCGGTATTCCTTCTGATATGCATAGACCGAGCTGCCGTAAACGCCTTTGAAGCAGGTCTTGAGTGCCGTAGCCGAAAGTCCAACATCCTGCGCAAGCTGTTCAATGGTTTGATGGACGGTCAGTTTCTGTGTGAGAAGTTTTGCCGCGCGTCTGGCGCATTCCACCTGATGCTGATTGAAGTAGTCTGTCTGCTGCACATCTTCCCTGCTTTTCAGCCGGGTCAGGATATGAAGCAATTCCAGCACTTTCAGCCGAAGATAGCCTGTATCCGGCACAGAATGTACTGTGTAAAGCTCCGAAAAAACATGGGCAATGGTTGGTGCTGACCGCAGGATACAGCAACGGTTTTCCGTGCAGATGTACCGCCGTATGACATCAAGGTCTATGCCGTACCATTCCATCTCTCTCCGCATTTTCGGAGTGATGGCATCCAGATCCAGCAGAATGGTAATGCCGTGATAGTGCCGCAATGGGAAGCAGGAGGAGGATTTCTTGCGCGCTGCTGCACACACCGCAAAATCCCCTGCTGCCAGATAGCAGCAACTATTTTCCCCAAAACTGCACTCGTAACGCCCCACGCGGCAGTGGTTGATCTCGATCACATTCCGCGCTGGTGCCGGTTTTTCCTCAAAGAACGCAAGGTGCATATCGTTATAATACAGCTCTGCACCCAAAAACAGTGGACAGATAATCATACTCCCGGTTCCGGTTTCATTGGAAAATTTCACGGTATGAGGCATTTCCGTCGAAACCGTTTCTTCTATGGAAAGATCAAAAAGTGATTTATACATAGCCATTCTCTTTTCCTGAAGATTCGCTTTTTCTTACTGATTCGCAGACGTGAACTGTCAAATTCCATTTCTCTGCAAAAATGTTTCCATCAAATCAAGATACCGTTCCGCCTGAACAATGAAGCCCACATGACCGCCCGGAACCGTGCGGATCTCCGCTCCGATACGCGGCCCCAGATAGGTGGCAAACCATGCCATGGTGGCCACCCATGTATGGATAGTCAGAGCGATCGCAACGGTGAATATCCCACACAGAAACTGAATATTTTTTGTTTTTCTGTATTTTTCGTTGATGTCCGCGTTCAATGCTTTTACCACAAAGTAATAAAGAAAGCCCCCGATCGCTCCCAGCCCAACGGTAAGCACAGGCCTCCACAGCCCATAGGCGCCGGACAGATAATAGGCTCTGTTGAAAAGTCCGGTGTCGGTTTGCTGAAGTGGAATGCACCCCAGCAGCCAGTCCCCGGCAGCCATAAATCCGCATCCGATCGCGCCAAGAACGCACCAGAGGATGAACTGCTTTGTTTCTTCTTTCTTCATTGCACTGCCGTCCTTTCCTCACACTGTCCCGTTTGATTTGGTCGGCTCCGGATACTTGATCAAATCATACAGCTTGCCAAATGCGCCAAGATCGTGCGTTCCGGCAAGTTCCATGCCCAGATGGACATATTTGTCGCACTTGCTTTTTGCATCCGTTTCCAGAATTACCGGCACGCCCAGCCGGTCGCCCTCGGCAAAGGCAATGTCCAGCACCTTTCGCATATAGCCCTGCCCCTGATATTTCTCCCGCACACAGACAAGTCCAACGAAAATGTAGGGTTTCTTTTTCTTGTCCATGCGGTCTTGCAGGGAAACGCCGCCCCGCTTGATGGCGATGCCAAATTGCAGAAGACGCTTCAGGGTGGAGTTGTGCAGCATTCCGCAGGCGATGGGCCACATGGTCTTGAGGCCCATCTTCTCCTTTGGCAGCTTGTAGGCGATATATCCCTCGCCCCGCTCGCTGGTGGTGTGCAGAAAGCCGCCCCGCAGCACCCCGCGCACATAAGCGCAGATATAGTTTGCCGTGGCTTCTTTCCCGGAAAAGGCAGCGGACATTCCTGTTTCCTCTTCATAGTCATAATAGCCGAAGGCATGGCCGATATCACAGATGGATTTCTCGTCTAATGTTGTAACTTTCATTGTATTTCACTTTCCTGATTCTGCTGCGCATCTGCCACTGTCTCGCCGTCTGCCAGAAAGTGCTCCATCTCCGACACAAGCAGTGCCGGATGATTGATGATCTCGCCATGGCCGAAACCGGGGAAACAGCGGACGATCAGGCTCGGATATGCCGTCCGCAGCCGCTGGATGGCCTTTTTCATGTGCCCTTCTTTTTCTCCGTACCAACAGGCGACCTTTGCATCGGGCTGTACCAAAAAGTCCGTTCGATAGAGATAAAGTCCTGCCTCCCAAGTGGCCCGGACGGATTCCAAGCTGATATGATCCGGGATACGGCGGAGCATAGTCTGCATTCCCTGCTCCGTCTGCCCCATAAAGCGCAGCGCCCATGCAGGCATGTACTTTTCGTGTGCCGTTCGATATTGCTTTTGCGGCATGACCTTCAAAATCAGTCGATTCAGCACTCCGAAATCCAGATACTCCGGCCCGCTGAGGATCATCCGATCGATCTGAACGGTTGGGGAAGCCTTCAGAAAAACAGCCGGTCCGCAGCCCAGCGACTCTGCAAAAAGCAGATCCAACTGTCCGTCAAGCTCTTTTTCAATATAAGCGGCCAACTTATCCGCCTGATTCTGGGCGGTCGTGTAGGTTGTTTTGCCTGTTCCGTCAAAGCCATCGAAGCTGACGGCATACACGCAGAATTTCCTTTCCAGCAGCGGGATCAAATCCTCAAACTGCTGCCAGCACATAAGATTTCCGTGCAGCAGCATCATGGTCTTTCCCTCTATATTGCCGAATCGTTTGATTTCCATACCAATCTGCCTCCCCGCTATTATCTGACCTTCATGCAAAAATCGCAGCGGTCATTGCCGCGCCCCAGCGTCATGCTTCTCTCCCAGATCAGCTTCGGATGCAGCCCGGTATAGCTGATGTCATCACTGTCGCAAAAGCAGCGGCACAGCTCCGGGCAGCCGTATTCTGCGCAGGTGTCGTGATAGGGACACTTCATCATATCCACACGCCAGATGCCGTTACCGGTCTGCAGTTCTTTTGGGGCAAAGCCTGCCGCCGGGCCAAAAACGCTCCGGGTGGATTTGACAAAAACGCCGGGAACAAGGCGGTAAAGCCCCGGTATGTGCAGCAGGGCGGCAAGCTGTTTGTGGCTCGTTCTCGCCAAGTGCTCCACATAGCCGTGAACGGTTTGCAGTGCTTCTTCTTTCGGCATGACCCGCTGCAAGGTTTCGTAGGCCGCAATGCCCGGTAAGATTTGCCGCTTGAGATGGTACTGCTTTTCCTTGCTTGCACCCGCGTTTTCAGCCAGCAGCGCATTCAGGCGCATATCAAAAGCGGCGTTCAGCTGCTTTGCCTGCGCAGGAAAGCGTTGCGCCGCAGTCTCCCGAAAGTCACGGGAAAGATAGGTTTCCTTCGCCTTCATCGTCCGTCACCCCTTCTTTTTGTACCCGCAGTCGCAGTAGGGTCCGCCGGAGGCAAGGGTGTACTGCCGCACAAAATTTGTCACGCCGCCCGCTTCGCTCATGGTGTAGTCCAGATGGCACAGGGCAGGGGTCAGGTCGTACAGACCCAGCTCCTTCATCAGCACACAGATGCCGCATTTGGTAAAGCGTCCCTCGTAGCCGCTGCCATCCGGGTATTCGTAAAACTCCATGTTCCACGAGTAGGGGTTGCGGTCGGCGGCTTTCAGAGCAGCGGTGGCCTTCATGGCAGCAATATCCTTTGCGTTGAACTTGCTTTTTCCGCTCTTGCGGCAGAACCACTGCATGGGCTTTGTCATCATGGACTTTGCGTAGTAATCCGTCAGCCTGTCCACCTCCGGACGTTGCGGCATGGAGAGGATGAACGCGCCGAGCATTGCGCAGTTGACGATGTTCATCTTGAAGCGGTCGGCCTTTTCAAACTCCGGCAGCCTGCAGATGATCTGCCGGTATTGCGGCTTTGCCTTTTTCGTGATGGCTCTTGCGGTGGCTGCATCATAGCCCAGCACAGCGGTCAGCTGCTTTTGAAAGGAGCCTGCAAACAACACCCACATCCCCATGGGCATCCCGGCGTATTTCATTGCAGATACCTCCCGGCTTCCGCTTCCAGTGCCTGCCACACCGGGTAGGCTGCGCCGTTCGCATCGAAAAATTTCTTGAGATCCCGGTTCAGCGCACTCATTTCGTCGATGGCGTTCATGGCATGGTCGGAGGCGCAGAGTTTCCCCAGCGAGGTGGCACACATCAGCTTGAAAAAGCGCAGGCAGGTCTTGCGGTATTTCTCCCCTTCAAAGTCTGCATCCTCCTTGGGCAGAATGGTGTGCCCGGCATCTCGGATGGCGCGGTATCCCTCGATGTTGGCATCCAGCACACGGTTCAGGTACGCAGTATCTCCCCTGAGCTTTTTCAGGTCGCCGTCTGTCTTATAGCAGGCGAAGGCCGCAGGCATCACAAACGCGGCATGGCAGAGCAGATAGTCCTCCATGTTCGGCTCGTAAACAACCTTATATTTTGTGCCGTGGAAGATGCGCCCGATCAGCTGTTTATTGGAGATTGCACCCGGCAGCTGTCCGATGGTGATCTTTTTCAGGTCGATGGAGACCACCCGGTCAGCCTCCCGATGCCCGGCAGAAAGCGCAAAGGCAAACAGGACGTTCTTTTCCGGCAGTGCCGCCGCCAGCGCCCTCGCCTGCACATTGTTCCCCACAAAAACGATGTTCTTCGTCCGGTTCGCCCGCAGCGTGTCCAGAACGGAATCCAGCTGTGTATAGCGCAGGACCACAAAGATCACATCGTACATTGCATCCGGTGCAAGTTCAGTCACCACCGGAATGCGGCTGACCGAGGTGCGGAGCGAAAATTTGTCCTTGATCCGCAGGCCGTTCTGCTTGATCTCCGCAGCCCAGTTTCCCCGCGCAAGCAGAGTGACATCCTTTCCGGCGCGCAGCAGATTTCTTGCCAGATTGCACCCCAGAACGCCTGCACCATATACCAGAATTTTCATAGCTTGCCTCCAAATCCGATCTTCACGATCTGCATTTTCATCCCGTTGTCCCCGACCCTTGCGAGGAACCGGAAAAAGCCGCTGACAGAAGGATCTTTCAAATCGTTGTACCCCAGCATATAGCCCCGGCTGGACACTTGCAAACGGCTGTCCCATGGGGAAAGCTCGCTTTTCGCATCCGAAACCGCGAAATATGCGCCCACATCCTTGATTTTCGCCGTCCTGAGCCACGTTTTGGCGATCATCTTCACCGCCGTACGGTTGGCGGCATCAAAGACCAGCACTCCGCCGGGTAAAGCGTCCGCCATCCCCTGCACCAGTTCCCGGACCTGCTGGGTCAGGAAGTAATAGAACACCCCGGAGGCAAAGAACACCGCCCCGCCGGAGGCATCGATCTTGTCAAACCATGCGGGGTCTTTCAGGTCGCAGGGGATGTTTTGCTCCCGCTCCCCGGCGGGCAGCAGCTGCTGCCGCAAGGCAATCACATCCGGGAAGTCCAGATTGTAGATCTTGCATCTGCCGTTGTCGCAGGCTCTGCCGGTGTTATCCAGCCCGCAGCCCAAATTGACCACTGCCGCACAGGGGTGCGTTTTCAGGTATGCCCGCACCTCAAAGGCAAGGTCATTCTGCCGCATAGCGACCTCCAGCGCACCGAAACGCTGCATCAGGCTGCGGGAGTTTTTCTCTGCCTCTGAAAAGTCGTAGTCGATCTGGTCGATCAGATGCACCGCTGTTTCGTCCCGGTAAAGGTTCGGATACAGCTCTGTGCACAGCTTCCGGGAATACAGTGGGAGAATCAGCGTCTCCTGCACGGTGTTTTTCTCGATTTTGTATTTCATAGGTTCCTTCCTGTTCTCCTCATTTTGCTTTCCGGCAGACAAACCATGCCACGCTCTTCACGGTTCCAAGTGTTACGGTTGCACACCTTTTCTCCAGCCGTTTTTTCAAGCTGAAGGCCGTCTCGTAGGGCGGTGTGAAGAACCCCGTCTTTTCATAAATGTGCCGGACAAACCAGTCCGTCCGCTTCTGCTCGCCCTTCACATAGAAGCAGCCGCAGAAAGTCCCGCCGGGCCTCAAGACCCGGAACACCTCCCGATAAGCGGCTTCTTTATCCGGGAACGCGTGAAAGCCGTTCAGCGACAAAACAACATCAAAGACGCCGTCCGCATACGGAAGTGCACCCACATCGCCCTGCCGGAAGGTCACATTCTTCAGGTGCAGGCGGTTTGCCTTTTCCTGCGCCTGTCCCATCATATCTACCGAGTAATCCAGACAGGTGATGTCCGCTTTGGGCAGCGTCTTGTAAAGCGGCATGGTCAGAATGCCGGTGCCCACCGGCACCTCCAGCAACTTGCCGGAAAAATGCTCCGGGATGCCGGACAGCGCTTTTTCCAGATAGGCGTCGTTTTCCACCTTGTTCATGTCCCACACCAGACGGCACACCGCTTTCCCGCTCAGGGTGGAGCAGGTGATCATACCATCATAAAAATTGTTGCCGCCTGTCAGCCGATAGGCGCTGCGAATCGCTTCTTTTCGTTCCATGCTCCGTCCTCCTTACACTATTTCACCGCTTTTGCGCC
>ERZ506931.1311-NODE-1311-length-9846-cov-4.322541_pt1 | contig 9846 bp, 6 predicted proteins | sample MGYA00512902_ERZ506931 | MGnify/ENA metagenome assembly ERZ506931 | reverse complement strand
GCCATATTTTCTTGAACTAAATTGAAGAAGACATCTGATTCGAGAAAAGCGAACCAGAATTTATACACAAGTTCTTCTTCTGAAACACGTAGCTCCAGGGATTCGGAATCACCTCCCATTCTTTTGACAAGTTCTTTTACAGGCTTCAGGCTACCTTCCAATATAGTAAAATAGATATACCATTCTCCTTCTATACATGAGAAGTTGATATACGTGGTAATCCCATCGTAGCTAACTTTGTATCCGTAATTGTCCACGTAGGGTATTCTGCCATCGAAGTTTGCTTTAATCTCCGAATTGATCTCATCGATGAATTTCTTTCGGCAAGAACGCTCGTATTCTTCCAAAATCTCATTTTTGGCATTACTGATATCTGATATGGCTTCTCTTAGTGTACAGCATAGGTCATCCAATGCAGAGCATTTAGCTCTGACAGACAGTCCTTCTAAGTTTTTGAGTTCTTTGTTAATATCAAATCTTTCCATAATCTATATTTTGTTAGTCGTTTTCATATAACTCCCACAAGTCACTTACCCAACCTTTCATGGTCTGTCGTAGGGATTGTGGTTCCAATACCTCTATCATATTTCCAAAATGTAACAGTTCCATGATGAAATCATAGGTAGGACGCAATGTCAGTTCGAAGTCTGCGTAGTCCTTGCAGGTGAATATCTCTTTCTGCGTAGGATGCAATGGCAGAGAACGAAGATAATGCTGATGTTGCCTATTTGCCCGAACCACAATGCGTTGCAATGGGATGGTCTCGTCTGTTACTATTCCATAGAATGAGGAAAAATAGGTGTTTGCATCAAAATTCTTGGGCATCGTGAAATGCTCTTTGGTTTCCTCAAAATTTTCCAAACGGTCAAGCCCATAGATACGCAGATTGTTATCAACGAGATTCTTCGCCAATAAATACCATCTTTTTTGGAACATCTTTAGGCAGTAAGGTTCTACAGAAAACGTATGAGAGGAGCCATGTATAAAACTCTTGTACGTCAACGTTACCACTTTATTACTCTTCATCGCCTCTATGATGTCTGTCAAGTAGTTACGGTTAGATGGTATTTCTTCAACAAGAATTCTGTCTTTCAACTGAATGCTTTGCGACAAGGTATTTGCTGTAGAATACGTATCAAGTAGCCAACGGATGAGCCCACCTTTACTCAAACATTCTGGATTGGAGATGTAATACCGGTAACCGCCTTTTAACCGGCATTCAATGTTCACGCCGAGTATCATCAGAATGTTTCCTTTCCATCGGTCGAAGGTTTGCCGTGGCAAAGGCTCCCCATTGCTGATGTTCTCGTCATGTATCCACTTGTCGTTGAGTTCTTTCAGCGACAACCCTCTATCTCCTTTGTTATAGAGTGTTCTTACTATCCAAATATATTTCTCCAATGCAGTCATATTTTGAATCTTTTTATATGGAAAACGTTCTATACTCTTCAATATTGTTTGAAGTCATTTCTTTATTCGTAATAAGCCACATCTATTCTTATTTCTTTACTAAGAGTATTGTCAAGTCTGGGACAAAATATTTTAGGAAGCAGATCCACAAAAAAATCTCCTGGCGCATAATCGTATGATAATGCCTTATAAGGTATGGTGCAATTTCGTCAAACGAAAGCGAGTCTAGTAATTTTTTTAATGTCATAATACAATTATTTTTTATTTCGGCTGCAAAATTACGGCTAAGGTGTCTCAATTTATGTAACATGTTTAATAAATGAGTGATTTCGAAGCAGATTTTCCAAATTAGGACAAGAATCTTGGAGAGTAACCTAAAAGGTTTTGAGTTACTCAAAACATACCTTGCTGTGTCTTTATGGACACCATGTTTTGGCAAGAGTAAATCTAATACCATTGAAAACACTGCGGAGGTTCGCCCAGTGGCTGGAGGCGCAAAGCCTCCAAGGAACGGCTCATTTTCTTTATGCTAAAGGATGAAAACGAAAAAAATCCCGAAGAATGAGTTTTCCTTGAATGCCATTCCTCGGGATGAACAAAAATGTATTCCTGCATATCATACGTTTTATATGTCATACGATAAAAATGTAAAACGTATGGCATCAATGCATATATGCTTACACACTTCTTTGCATGGATACTTCTTTATCAAATTGCAACTGCACTTCCATACGACAATGAATCAGTACGTCAATAAGTCAATACGACAGCGAATCATCGAAGCGTCAAAAAAGCGACCATTCTCAACTAAAGGAATTAGTCCCTCCATAGAGTTGCAAGACAATGTTTGTTTTCTCTTTTGCTCCGTACAATCTCTTGATGATGGCATCACGAAGTTGTGCCGCACCATTAGAGTTTAGACGGAAGCAAATGGCAACAACCATAGGGAATCCATACAACGTTTGCCAAATACCCTTGGAAAGTTCTTCCCTTCGTTGGACTTCCGACATAGACAACATACCCTCTTTATATATAGCTCGTATCACAGCATTGAGTTTCGGGGCAGTGATATAAAGCATATCAATCAACTCACTCTCACTCATCCACAAGTCCTCCAAGTTGGACGGAATGGAAAGCCTTCCATTGCCATCCACGGTGATTACAGTCCGTTTCATGCCATTCCTCCCATTACAGGCAAATGCCCCTTGATTCGACTTTCAAAGACAGATATGTCATGGTCAAGTTTTGTGCTTGTCACCTTGGCGTATATCTGTGTTGTGGTGATATTCGTGTGACCAAGAATCTTGCTCACGCTCTCTATCGGCATACCATACTCCAAGGCTAAAACTGCCCAACTATGACGTGAGACATGAAACGAGACACGCTTCTTGATGCCACACATTGCAGCAACTTTCTTTATGCGCTTGTTGATGCTGTCAAGGTTGCCGATATTGAACAAGTGACTTCCTTTTCTGAAAGCCTTGTATCTCCCAATAATCTGCATGGGAATGTCCATCAACTTGATTTGGAACGGAACGCCTGTCTTCTGACGCTTGGAAACAATCCAAGGAGCACCGTTTATCATGCTGATGTTATCTTCCGTCAAGTTTTTGATGTCGATGAAAGATATACCTGTCCAACAGCCAAAGATAAAAAGGTCTCTCGCAAATGCCATGTTCGGGTCTTCCAACTTTATCTCTGTCATGGCGGTAAGCTCGTCCAATGTCAAGAACTCACGTTCCTTGTGGTCTGGGTCAACGTGGTACATGGCAAATGGATTTCTCGGTATCTTGCCGTTGTAGTGAGCTGCCGTTACGATATGCTTCAGTGGTATGGAGTATATCCAAATGGAGGACTGAGCAAGTCCGACGACATTCTTTAAGTACAGACAATAGTCACGGATGAACTCCTCGGTAAGCTCATTCATGGACATATCGCTGCGCTTGTACTGAAATTTGATGAACTCGGCAACGTACTTTCTTACCGTCAGATACTTGCGGTAGGTTCGGACAGCTCGGTCTTTTCCCACGCGTTGGGCAAAGGCTGCGTTCTCCTTGTCAAAAGCTCTGAGTAATGTCTCATACTCCGTACCTATGCCTTGATATGCGTTTCTCACCATTTCAGCGGTAACGAACGCCTCACGGTCGGAAAGCCGTTGGTAATGCTTAGCGATTTGAGCCTTGATGTTATCAAGCGCAAAGTTCACCTCATTGGCTTCCTTGCTTCTGCCTTTGGCTCTGTTGCCCTTGGCATCCCATATCGCCTTGGTCACGCTCAGCTTGCAACTGAACTGTGCGATAGTTCCGTTGATTGTCACACGTCCCATGATAGGGACAATTCCGTTTCTCTCCTTGCTTCCGTTTACATAGAAGACTGTCTTGAATGTACTTCTCATAATTCCTTGCTTTTTGTTCTGTGCAAAATTAAATCATGAGAGTTGCATGGCAAATTCACAACCTGTGCAGAATTGAGAAGTAAAAACCGAAGCCGTTAAAAATGCTTATTAGAGCGTTTCTTTGAGGTAATGACTTGAAAGCGTTTCTACTTCTCAAATCCGCCATTTTCGCATTTCCTCACGAATGCCACAAAAAGCCAACGACTGCCACAACCACTTGAAACTCAAAACAAAAGCTCAAATCTGCTATTTTTTGCTTTTTTAGTCATTCTTTTTCCCTAAAAGTATATTTTTCCTATATTATATGAAGATTTTAGGCTGATTATTTTCACCGCTCAATATTTTTTAGTAACTTTGCCACGTTTTTAAAGACGTTTTTTCAGTTCCGCACAGAGACTGTACTGACTGTGGAATGTGCAACATATAAAATTAAAAAGGTATAATAAGAACTTTTACCATAAAAAGAAATAAAGAAGAAGATATGAAAGGAATCGTATTAGCAGGTGGTTCGGGCACCAGACTGTACCCCATCACCAAGGGCATCAGCAAGCAGCTGATTCCTATCTTTGACAAGCCTATGATATATTATCCCGTATCGGTACTGATGCTGGCTGGTATCAAGGAGATTCTGATTATCTCTACGCCTTTCGACCTGCCTGGATTCAAGAGACTGCTGGGCGACGGAAGCGAACTGGGGGTTCACTTCGAGTATGCTGAACAGCCTTCGCCCGACGGACTGGCTCAGGCGTTCATCATAGGCGAGAAATTCATAGGGAAGGATGATGTCTGCCTCGTGCTGGGTGACAACATCTTCTACGGAGCCGGATTCACCGGACTGCTGAAGGAGAGCGTGAAGGCTGCCGAAGAGGGACAGGCAAGCGTATTCGGCTATTACGTGAACGATCCGGAAAGATACGGCGTGGCGGAGTTTGACAAGGACGGCAACTGCCTGAGCATCGAGGAGAAGCCGGCACAGCCTAAGAGCAACTATGCCGTGGTGGGACTCTACTTCTATCCGAACAATGTGGTGGAAGTGGCGAAGCACATCAAGCCTAGTGCGCGAGGAGAGCTGGAGATTACCACAGTGAACCAGCACTATCTGGCAGAGAAGACCCTGAAGGTAAGAACCCTGCAGCGCGGTTTTGCCTGGCTGGATACCGGTACCCACGACAGTCTTTCGGAAGCCAGCACCTTCATCGAGGTGATAGAAAAGCGCCAGGGACTGAAGGTAGCCTGCCTGGAAGAGATAGCCTACAACCAGGGATGGATCGGCAAGGAACAGCTGAAAAAACTGGCAGAACCGATGCTCAAGAACGGATACGGACAGTATCTGATGGCCCTCGCTAAGAACTTATAAGAAACTGGTACCTGAGAATTCATTCATATACAAATTCAACGCAAAATAATAACATTAAAATAATGGAAGAAAACAAGAATTTAGAATTGGAAAACGTGCAGAATCAAGAGGAACAGTCGGCACTCGACTTTCAGACCATCTATTCCACTCTGATCCTGAACTGGAAATGGTTCCTTCTCTCGATTGTTCTCTGTTGTGCCCTTGCCGTGGCTTACGTGAAACTGGCACCAAAGGTATTCCAGAGTTCTACGAAGATTTTGATCAAGGATGATGAATCCAAGAAGAGCGGCGGTGCTGCCGGTGCAGCGGCAGCGGCGATGTCGAACCTGAGTCTGGGATTCATGTCCAGCTCAAACGGTATCGACAACGAGACGGAAATTCTGAACTCACGCTACCTGGTACAGCAGACCATCAAGAACCTGAAGCTCTATGCTGAGTACAGGCACGGCGGCATGCTGGTAGATACACTGATCTACAGCAAGCAGGAAGTAAACGTGGATATGGACACCACCAGTCTGAAACAGCTGAATGCTCCGATGAAGCTGACCATCACCCGTGAGGGAGGCATCTATCACGTAAAGGGCAAGTATTTCAAGCCTATTGATGCAGAAACCTTCGAGAAGGCACCTTACGAAATCAACAAGACCCTCGCCAAACTCCCGGCACAGATCAGAACCAAGGCGGGTACACTGACCCTGACACAGAACCTCGGCTATGAACTGAAGGAAGGTACAGAGCTGAAGGTGGAGATGATTTCTCCTTTCAAGGCTTCAAAGGAATACTTCAAGCGTCTGACTATGAACCAGACCAAGAAGACGGCAAACACCATTGAGCTGACCTTCAATGATGAGAGCAGAGAAAGAGGCGTTGACTTCCTCAATGGTCTGATTGATGCCTACAACTATCAGGCTAATATCGATAAGAACGAGATTCAGAAGCGCACTGAGGACTTCATCAACAGCCGACTGGCAAAGATCTCTACAGAGTTGACCGGTAACGATACCAACCTGGAGAAGTACAAGCAGAAGAACCGTATGGTGGATATCGGACTGAACGCCAAGCAGGCTGTATTGAGTTCCGACCAGTTTGACCAGGAGTTGAACAAGGCCAACATGCAGGTGGAACTGCTCAACGAGATCGGTAAGTATATGGATCAGCCAGCCAACAAGTATCAGCCTATCCCTACCAACGTAGGTCTGGAGGATGAGAGTGCTACGGCATTGATCGGACAATACAACAGCCTTGCCCTGACCCGCAAACAGCTGCTCCATAGTGCGAGCGAAGATTCGCCAGTGGTAACCCCTATCACAGCACAGTTGGAAGACCTGATGACTGCCATCAAGCGAGCTATGTTCCAGGCAAGAATCAATATGAAGATCCAGCGTAACAGCATCGCTGACATGGCAAGCAAATACGAGAAGACCATCGGTGTGACTCCAGAACAGGAGAAGGCATTGACACAGATCGGCCGTCAGCAGTCGGTTACCTCAGGTCTTTACCTGATGCTGCTGCAGAAGCGTGAGGAAACTTCCATGTCGCTGGCATCTACCGCCGACAAGGCAAAGATCATCGAGCCTGCAGCCTTCGTAGATAAGGTAAGTCCTAAGGGAATCATCGCATTGCTCATCGCATTCATCCTGGGTGCAGCCATCCCTGCCGGTATCATCTACCTGCGCGAAATGCTGCGCAGCAAGATTCTGGGTCACGACGATGTAGAGAAACTGACACAGCTTCCTATCGTCGGAGACATCCCAACTGCCAGCGCCAACGGAAGCAAGGGCAGCATCGTGATACAGGAAAACAAGAGCAACCTGATGTCGGAAATCTTCAGAGGATTGCGTACCAACCTGCAACTGGCAGGTGACGACAAGGAAAAGGTATTCATCGTGACCTCTACCACAACCGGAGAAGGTAAGACCTTCATTGCTTCTAACCTTGCCATGAGCCTCGCTCTGCTGGAGAAGAAGACCATCATGGTTGGACTCGATATCAGAAAGCCTAGAATGGCTGAGCTCTTCGGCATCAGCGACCGCCAGCACGGCATCACCAACATCCTTACCAATGAGGAATGCAACTGGGAGGAAGTAAAGGCTCAGATCGTAGCATCTGGCGTGAACCACAACTTCGACTTGCTGATGGCAGGTCCTACACCAGCCAACCCTGGTGAACTGATGGTTAGAAAGAGTCTGAAGCAGACCATCGCTCTGCTGAAAGAGCACTACGACTATGTTATCATCGATACAGCGCCTGTAGGACTGGTAGCAGATAGCCTGCAGCTCAGCAAGCTGGCAGACAGAACCCTGTTCGTTTGCCGCGCAGACTTCTCAACCAAGTCTAGCTTCACTTACATCAACAAGCTCGATGAGCAGAAGAAACTGCCAAATATCTCAATCGTAATCAACGATATCGACCTCTCCAAGAAGAAGTTCGCATACAGTTACGGATTTGGCAAATACAGCAAAATCGGCAACCATTCTTTCGGTTCCTACGGTTTGTTCAGCAACAACACCAATGATGACAGCATCAAGATCTAGATCTTGAATCACGATAAAAAAACGACGTGCAGCACTTGATTCAAGTGCTGCACTTTTTTATGCTTCAAAAAAAATAGGGCGCATCACATAAGAACTGTGATGCGCCCAAATTATAATAGGAAATGATAATTACTATAATTAGAAGAACAAGTAGCGGTTATCCACTACGTGAGCCTTCACATAAAGCTCGTTCATAAAGTTGCCGGCATACTGCATAGCCTTCTGACGGCACTTCTGCTCGTAAGCCTTCTCATCGAACTTAACAGGACGATTGGTCTTGCCAGTAACCTGGAAGAGATAAACACCTGCGTTACCCTTTACTGCGTTAGCTACGAAAGCACCCTTCTTGGTAGCAGAAACTGCACCAGAAACAGCTGGCTCGCTGGCACCTGTAGCAGAGATGAAGGTAGGAGCTGCGAAAGTAATCTGATTAACGGTAGCAATCTTGGCACCCTTAGCCTTAGCAGCAGCGATACTCTTCACACCAGCTACCTTAGCCATAATCATCTCAGCCTTCTTGTCCTTGATGACCTCAGCCTTTACCATCTCCTTAACCTGAGGATCGCTCAAGTCGCGGTAACCGATGCGATGAATCTTATCCAATACTACTACGAGCAAGTGGTTGTTGTCGCCACACTCATACATAGGAGAAACCTCACCCTCCTTGCTCTCGAAGATCCACTTCAAGGCATCACGGGTAGAATGGATGTTGGCTACATAGTGAGTAGCTGTTGTCATATCATTCAGGTTCTGTACGCGATAACCGCTCTTGGTTGCATTCTTCAAGAGATCCTCTGACTTAGGATTAGCACTTACATAGCTAGAGAACTTGTTGAATGCTGTACGGTAAGTATCGTTAGAGAACTGAATCTCCTTCTTGATGACTGCTGCCACATACTTGGTTACCATTGCCTTGCGGTCGCAAACCTGGAGGATGACATAACCCTGACCGAGCTGAAGCTCATTGTATGCATTGACAGAAGCTGTATTCAATGTGTTGATGAATGCCTTGTTGTCCTTATCCATAGTCTGAGCATACTCATACTGCTTGGTAGTCATCCAAGCCTTCTCACCTGTCTGACCATACTTCTTAGCGAGTGCCTCGAAGTCTGCACCAGCAGCAAGAGCGCCGTGGATTGAGTCAGCCTTGGTCTTAGCCTCAGCCTGAGAAGCTGCTGCCACCTGGATAACACGATACTGGATAGAGTCTGGCAACTGCTGCTTGCTCATCAGCTTCACGATGTTCAATGTGTTATCAGAAGCATTAACCTTTACTGCAGAAGTAGCACCTACAGCCATAGAATCAATAGCAGAAGCAATGTCTGATGGCCAAGCCTCCTTGCTCACTGGGATACCCAGGTAAGCTACGGTAGAAGCTGACTTGCGAACAAGCTCTGCAGGATCAGCTGCAGCAGAGAGCTGTGTATGATACTCAGCAAACTCCTTGTTGAGTGCTGCACGGTCGGTCTTGGAAGCCTCAACCTGAACATCGATGAACTTGATATCTCTGCTCTCTACAGGCTGCTTGAAACGAGCCTTCATCTCGTCATACTTAGCCTTCAGGTCGCTCTCCTCTACCTTCACCTTGTCGTCCTGAACATCAGAATAAGGGAAGGCAGCCAACTGGATCTGGCTCTCCTCGTTCTCCTCCTTGAAAGCCATCTTAGCCTCTACAGGGTTTGAAAGGAAGCAGTGTGCCAGGAGTGACTGATACTTCTGAGCCAAAGTCTGCTGACGGAGTGTCTTCTCGATGAATGACCAGTAGTTGAAAATCTTGGTGTACTGTTCCATCATCTGAGGATTAGCAGATGGGTTAGCCTTCTGAGCCTTGTAATCAGCCAGGAACTTCTGGAGAGAAGATGCGTCGAAACGACCTGTCTGCTGATTTACGAATGGAGTCTGCTGAAGCATTGGACTTGTACCAGTCTTCAAGATGTCCTGAAGCTCTGCGTCTGTTACGGTAAGACCCAACTTGCTAGCCTCCTTGGCAATGATCTGGTTCTGCACGTATGTATTCCATACCATGTCCTTCACCTGATTCATCTGCTCCTCAGGAAGGTTTTCCTGACCTTGTTGCATTTTAATAACCTCTGTGTACTCATCAACGAGCTTCTGGAAATCCTGCACGCTGATTTTTTCGCCCAAAACTT
>ERZ506931.1309-NODE-1309-length-9849-cov-3.147539_pt1 | contig 9849 bp, 7 predicted proteins | sample MGYA00512902_ERZ506931 | MGnify/ENA metagenome assembly ERZ506931 | reverse complement strand
GCTCTTCCGATCTCATCTGGTCGGTCAGCGAGTGGGCCGATGAGCTGGACCGCCTTCCGAAGGCCGAAAGGCAGGCCGTAGCAGCCGGAACGCCGCGCGACTGGCTCCACGACAACGCCGTCGTGTGCGAGGCGCAGTTCGAATGGGCGAAGCCCGGGCAGCGGCTGGGACAGGATTTCCTGAACGAGGCCTTGCCGCTGATCGAGCGCCAGATCCGCAATGCCGGATACCGTCTTGCCCGTGTGCTGAACGAACTGTTCGGATAGCGCCCCCGGCCCCGAAGCCCCGATGCCGCGCCCCGAAGCGCGGCATCGCCGTTTCCGGACGGGAAAAACGATTTGCCCGAACCGAATAAAAAGGCTATCTTTGCGCCGTACTGTGCCCGACCGACGCACAGGCGGAACGCAATGACCATAGAGCTGATCGTCATAGGAAAGACCGACTCGAAAGAGATCGCCGCGCTGGTGGAACTGTATGCCCGGCGCGTGAATCACTATTGCCGGTTCGCCGTCACCGCGCTGCCCGACGTGCGCAACACCAAAAGCATGACCGTCCGACAGCAGCGCACGGCCGAAGGCGAGGCCATCCTGCGCCAGCTTGCCGACGGCGACTACGTGACGCTGCTCGACGAGCGCGGCGAAGAATACCGTTCGGTGGAGTTCGCGCTGTGGCTGCAAAAGCGGCTGAACAGCGGCGTGAAACGCCTGGTACTGGTCATCGGCGGTCCCTACGGCTTCTCGGACGAAGTTTACGCACGCGCCGACGGCAGGCTGTCGCTCTCGCGCATGACCTTCTCCCACCAGATCGTGCGGGCCATCTTCGCCGAACAGATCTACCGGGCCTTCACCATCCTCAACAACGAACCCTACCACCACGAATGATGCAGCAGCGCCCCGTCATAGCCATCCTGACCGCCAACGTTCTCGTAGGCGTGGGACTGCGCTCCATCCTCGAAAAAGCGGCCCCGGCCGCCGACGTGGAACTGTTCGGCAACTTTCAGGAATTTGCGGAGGCCGATCCGGAGCGGTTCATCCATTATTTCGTCACGGCGCAGCTCTTCGCGGCGCACAACGCCTTCTTCCGCGCCCGCAGCCACAGAACCATCGTCCTCGCCAACGGACAGACGCCCGCCGGGGTACACTGCATCGACGTGCAGACCGACGAGGAGCGTTTCGTGCGCTCGCTCATGCGACTGCAACACAGCGTCCGCCGACCGGAACACGCTCTGCCCGTCCAGCCGCAGGCTGCGCAGCCGCTCACGGAGCGCGAGGCCGAAGTGCTGACGCTCATCGCCGGCGGACTGATCAACAAGCAGGTCGCCGACCGGCTGGGAATCGGCCTGACGACCGTGATCTCCCACCGTCGCAACATCATGGAGAAGCTCGGCATCCGCACCACCGCCGGGCTGGTGGTCTACGCCCTGGCGGCGGGCTACGTCGATCCCGACGGGATGTGACGCGCCTCCTCATAAATTAGGATTGCACCGACCGAAATAAAACCGTTACTTTGTACTCCCGATAACCGCAACCGATACATGCACCGCAAATCGCTCGTCATACCCCTGTTGCTGCTGGCCTCCGCGGCCGCGGCCCGCACCGCGGGCGGCGACGGCCCGGCGCCGGACACGGAGACGGCCGACACGGTGATCGTGGTGGACAAGGTGCAGGTGACGGCCATCAAACAGGGCCTCGTGCTGCGTTCGCAGCCCGTCGCGGCGTCGATCGTCGGCGGCCGCGCCATCGAACGGGGCCGCATCGGGGCGGTGAAAAACCTCTCGCAAACGGTTCCCAACTTCCACGCTCCGGACTACGGTTCGCGCATGACCTCGTCGATCTACGTGCGGGGCCTCGGCGCGCGCATCGACCAGCCGGTCATCGGGCTGAATATCGACAACGTCCCGGTGCTCAACAAGGACAACTTCGACACGGAGCTGGCCGACGCCGAACGCATCGAGGTGCTGCGCGGTCCCCAATCGACGCTCTACGGCCGCAACACGATGGGCGGCGTGGTGAACGTCTACACGCTCTCGCCGCTCACCTACGAGGGCGTGCGGCTGACGGCCGAATACGGCAGCGGGGATTCCTACCGCTTCCGGGCATCGTCCTACTACAAGCTATCGCCCGACCTCGGAATGGCCGTGACGGGCTATTTCACCCACACGGGCGGCTTCTTCGACAACGACTGCACGGGCGAGAAATGCGACTGGGAGCGTCTGGGCGGAGGACGCTGGAAAACGCAGTGGCGCAACAACCGGGGAGTGCGCATCGACAACACCTTCTCGTTCTCGGCGCTCGACCAGGGAGGTTATCCCTACGCCTACGCCGGCGAGGACATCGTGCGCGACGGCAAGACCGTCATCCGCAACGGCCAGATCAGCTATAACGACCCGTCGTCCTACCGCCGCACAACGGTCAGCGACGGACTCACGGTGCGCTACGACGCCGCAAAATATTCCGTTTCGTCGATCACCTCGTACCAGTACTCCGACGACGAGATGACGCTCGACCAGGACTTCACGCCAGAATCCTGGTTCACGCTCCGGCAGGCCCGGCGCGAACACGCCCTGACCGAGGACATCGTTTTCCGTTCGCACGACGGACGGCGCTACGGCTGGCTGCTGGGCGCCTTCGGTTTCTACCGCCACGGCGTGATGGAAGCCCCGGTGCACTTCAAACGCACGGGCATCGAGGAGCTGATCGTCAAGAACGCCAACGAGCATCTGGGCGCGATCTGGAACGAGGAATACTCGATCTCCGCGGATGAACTGCCGCTCTACTCCGATTTCCGTATGCCCGTGTACGGAGGCGCCGTTTACCACGAGTCGAACCTGCGGCTGGGCCGCTGGCGGCTCACGGCCGGCATCCGTTTCGACGTGGAACACACGTCGCTGGCCTACCACAGCCGGACCGACATGGATTATTTCGTCAGCAAGGAGGGCGGCGCGCCCGCGCCGAAACGCATCTCGATCGACGAGGGGAACCGCATCGCCCACACCTACTGCGAAGTGCTGCCGAAGGTCTCGCTGCTCTACGCTTTCGACGAAGTGCGCAACCTCTATATTTCGGTAGCCAAGGGCTACAAGGCCGGGGGATTCAACACGCAGATGTTCTCCGACATCTTGAGCGAAAAGCTCAAATGGCGGATGGCCGGTTCGCAGTACGACGAAGCGGACCTGATGTCCTACGAGCCGGAATACAGCTGGAACTACGAACTGGGCGGCCACTTCTCGTGCATGGACGGCGCCGTGCGGGGCGATTTCGCGGTATTTTACATTGATGTCCGCGACCAACAGCTCACGATCTTCCCGGAGGGACAGAGCACGGGCCGCATGATGACCAATGCCGGCCGCACGCGCAGCGTCGGAGCCGAAGCGGCCCTGCAATTCGCGCCGTGGCGGTCGCTGGAGATCAACACGGCCTACGGATACACCGACGCCCGTTTCGTGCGTTACGACAACGGCATCGAGGATTTCAAGGACAACCGCATCCCCTACGCCCCGCAGCACACCCTCTCGGCCCAGGCGGCATGGACCCTGCCCACGGGCGTCAAGTGGCTCGGCGACGTGGTCCTGCAAGCGGGAGTCCGCTGCGCGGGGCGCATCTGGTGGAACGAGGAGAACACACTTTCGCAGCCCTTTTATGCGTTAGCAGACGCCTCCGTGCGGTTCGAGCACAAGCACTATTCGCTCGACATCTGGGGCCGCAACCTCGGGGGAGCGCGTTACGACGTCTTCTATTTCAAGTCGATCGGCAACGAGTTCGTCCAGCGCGGACGCCCCCGCACCTTCGGCATCACTCTGAATATAAACATCTAACAATACCAACACATGAAAAAAATCCTCTTCCTCCTCTTCGCCGCCGCAGCTTTCGCTGCCTGCAACGACGACGACGGCGAACCCAAAGTCCGTTACGCCACAACCAATGACGGCATCGAAAACGGATACCTGCAAGGTGCCAACCTGCATTTTTACGGCACCTCGACCGTGACCGACGCCAAAGGCGAAACGTTTACGGACCCGGAAGCCTGGTTCGAATTCGCAGGCGGTCCGGAGAGTTTCTCCCTCTACATGCACAAAACGCGCTTCGCGGCCAACATGCCGGGCGTGGAAATGCGGCTCCAAACGGTCACCTACACCCCGAAGGGCGACAAGTCGCTCAACTTTGTCAGGGAGGAGATCATTCCCTCCGCCCTCAAAGAGAACAATGAAGGCGGAGGATCGAGCTACCAGCCCGTCGAACGCTATAAAATCACCAATCTCACAGGCGCAATCGACGGCGTTGACTGCCGGGTCAGCTTCACCTGCGCCGGCGTTTTTCAGGTAATATACGAAGGACGACTGATTATCAAAGAATAAATATCCACGAACCATGAAACCCGAATACAAACCTTTCGTAGATGAATTGATCGAACTCTGCATCAGGGAGGACATCGGCGACGGCGACCACACGTCGCTCTCGTGCATCCCGGCCGACGAACACGGACGCATGCGCCTGCTGTGCAAGCAGGAGGGCACGATCGCCGGGATCGAAATCGCGCAACTCGTACTGCAACGCCTCGATCCCGAAATGAAATTCGAACAGATCCTGCACGACGGCGACCGTGTCGCGCCCGGCGACGTGGCCTTTTACGTCTCGGGACGCCTGCGCTCGCTGCTTCAGGCCGAGCGCATCCTGCTGAACATCATGCAGCGCATGAGCGGCGTGGCGACCCAGACCGCCGTTTACGTCAAGCGGCTGGAGGGACTTCGTACCAAGGTCCTCGACACGCGCAAGACCACGCCCGGCATGCGCGTGCTGGACAAGATGGCCGTGAAGATCGGCGGCGGCGAGAACCACCGCATGGGCCTCTTCGACATGATCCTGCTGAAGGACAACCACATCGACTTCGCCGGCGGCATCCGCCCCGCGATCGAAGGTGTGCGCCGATACCTCGCGGCCAAAGGCAAGACGATCCCCATCGAGTGCGAGGTCCGCACGCTGGAAGACATCGACGAGGTGTTCGCGGCGGGCGGCGTCGACCGCATCATGTTCGACAACTTCACCCCCGAAATGACCCGCCGGGCGGTCGAGAAGGTCGCCGGACGCTGCGAGACCGAATCGAGCGGCGGCATCACGCTCGACACGATGCGCGACTATGCCGAGTACGGCGTCGACTTCATCTCGGTGGGCGCGCTGACGCACCAGATCAAGTCGCTCGACATGTCGCTGAAAGCCTGCGAATAGAGGATGAAACGCCTGCTCCATACGCCGCTGGCGCTGCTCGTGTGGCGCATCGCACTGCTCTACGCGGCGCTGATGCTCTGCCGCGCGGCGTTCTGGGTCTACAACGCCGCCCTGCTCGGTCCGCCGGTGTGGAGTGAACTGGGGCAGCTCGTGGCCGGGTCGCTGAAGTTCGACACCGTATCGGTCGTCTATGCCGACGGCGTGTTCATCCTGCTGTCGCTCCTGCCCCTGCACCTGCGCGAACGGCGCTGGTACCGGGCCGTGCTGTTCTGGTACTACGTCGCGGTCAACGCCGTGCTGGTCGTGGCGACGAACCTCGCCGACACGGTCTATTTCCGCTACACGCAGAAGCGTTTCACGGCCGACGAAATTTTCTTCGCCGACAACGACAACTCGTTGCAGCTGGCCGGAAAGTTCATGGCCGAAAACTGGTATCTCGTGCTGCTGTGGGCGGGACTCGTGGCGTTGCTGGCGTGGGGTTACCGCCGCCGGACGCGCGAGGAGAGCCTTTTGAGACGCGGCTGGGCCTACTATGCCGGCGGCACGGTCGTCTTCGCCCTCGCGGCGGGGCTGAGCGTCGCCGGGATGCGCGGCGGCATGACCCGCATGACCCGTCCGATCACGCTGTCGAACGCCATGCTCTACACGGCGGACAGCGGCAAAGCCAATCTGATTTTAAGCAACCCGTTCTGCATCCTGCGCACTATCGGCAACGCGGGAAGCGTCAAATACAGGAAATATTTCACTCCGGAGGAATTGCCCCAGCGCTTCACGCCCGTGCACCAGCCCGCCGACAGCGCGGCGGTCGATCTCACGGGCCGCAACGTGATGATTTTCATCATGGAGAGCATGTCGGCCGAGCACTCCGCGTTCCTCCATCCGGAACTCTACGCCGACCTCCCGGAAAAAGGTTTCACGCCGTTCCTCGATTCGCTGATGCGCAATGGACTGACATTCAAATGGATGTACGCTAACGGCTCGCGTTCGATCCAGGCCATGCCTTCGGTACTGGGAAGCATCCCCTCGTTCCGCACGCCGTTCGTACTGATGCCCCAATCGTTGGGCGAGAGCCGCCAGCTGCCCGCCATGCTGGCGGACAAAGGCTATGCGACGGCCTTCTTCTGCGGCTCGGAACGCGGCTCGATGGGCTTCGGGGCCTATGCCCGTTCGGCAGGCGTCGAGCGGCTCGTAAGCCGCGAGGACTACGAGGCGAAGCACGGCACGGGGGATTTCGACGGCTACTGGGGCATCTGGGACGAAGAGTTCCTGCAATTCACGGGCGAGGAGCTCTCCCAGATGCCGGAACCTTTCTTCGCCACGCTGTTCACCCTCTCGTCGCACCACCCGTTCGTCGTACCCGAAAAGTACGCCGCGACGCTGCCCGAGGGCTACACCCGGATTCACAAGGGCGTCGCCTACGACGACCGGGTGTTCCGCCTCTTCTTCCAGCGCTTCGGCGGCGAGGAGTGGTTCCGCCGCACGATCTTCGTCTTCGTGGCCGACCACGTGTCATCGGAGAAATTCGCGGAGGAGACGCGCTCCTACCCGGGCAACATGCACGTCATCGGCTTCATCTACACCCCCGACGGCGCCCTGCGGGGCGAGGTCGGCGAGATCACGCAGCAACTGGACATCATGCCCACCCTGCTGGGGCTCACGGGCAACCGGAAGCCTTATTTCGCATTCGGGCGCGACGTGCTGAACGAACCGCAGCGGCCCCGCTGGTCGGTCAGCTACGACGGACGGTTCCGCGCGCTGACCGGCGAAGGCGCAATCGTGCTCGACGATTCGGACATGGATGTGCAGGAATGCCCGGCCACCCCGGCCGCCGACAGTCTGGCACAGAATTTCCGGGCGCTGGTCCAGCAGTATTACACCCATATCGAGAAAAAGAGCTATACGGCAAATGATTGAATTCAAACCCGTGCGCCTCGAAGACCGGGCGGTCATCGAGCGCTATACCATGCCGTCGGGCATCTGCAACTGCGACCTCGCCTTCGCCAACATGTACTGCTGGCAGGCGGTGTTCCACAGCGCGTGGGCCGAGATCGGCGGATTCCTGGTGATCCGCTTCCAGATCGACGGCGGCGAGCGCATCGGTTACATGCAGCCCGTAGGCGAAGGCGACTTCGGCCCGATCCTCCCCCTCCTGCGCGAAGACGCCCACGCCCACGGACAGCGGCTGCGGATCATCGGCCTGACGGACGAAGGCCGCGACACGATCCGCCGGATCGTTCCCTGCCATTTCGCGTTCGAGTCGGACCGCGCGCTGGAGGATTACGTCTACAACGCCGACGATCTTCGCAACCTTGCCGGACGCCGCTATCAGCCCAAGCGCAACCACATCAACCGCTTCACGGCCGAATATCCCGACTACTGCTACGAAGAGCTGACGCCCGACCGCTTCGGGGAGTGCATGGCCCTCGAGCGCGAATGGCGCAAGGCCCACGAAGGTCACACCTCGGAGCTGTGCGCCGAGCAGCGGGCCATGCAGCGGGCCTTCGAGCATTTCGAAGAACTGGGGCTGATCGGCGGTTGCATCTACGTCGGCGACCGCCTCGCGGCCTTCACCTACGGCTCGGCGGTCAACGACCACACCTTCGACACCCATGTAGAGAAAGCCGACACGGAGTTCGACGGCGCTTTCACGATCATCAACAAACTCTTCGCACAGCACCTCCCCGAACGTTTCACGCTGATCAACCGCGAGGAGGACCTCGGGCTGGACGGACTGCGGCAGGCCAAACTCTCCTACCACCCGGCGTTCCTCCAGCACAAATTCGCGGCGATCTGCATGCACCCCGACGAAGTGGCCTGCAAAGAGCTTTGGATGAAGGCCTTCGGCGACGACGAACAATTCGCCGACTCGTTCATCATGCGCTATTACTCCCGCCGCCGGATGCTGACGGCCGAGGCCGAAGGCCGCATGGCGGCGATGCTCCACCTCCTGCCGTTCCGGACGGAGCTGGGCCGCACGACCTATATTTATGGCGTAGCGACGGACCCGGCGTTCCGGGGACGCGGACTGGCTTCGCAGCTGATGCGCGAAGCGATGCGGCTCATCGCGGAGCGCGGCGACGATGCGGCGCTCCTCATCCCGACGCCCGGCAAGGAGTGGCTCCGGGAATTTTACGGACGCTTCGGGTTCGCTGGCGACGTTCCGACGAGGTTCGTTTCCGCAGACCGCTTCGACTTCGGCACGGGCGACGCGGCCGCCGACCGGGCGATGGTCTGGCGGCGCGACTCCTCGGTTCCGCTCCCCGAACAGCTCACCGCCTCCTGGCATTCATAGCCTCCGGAACTCACCTCCGCGAGCGTCTTTTCGGCCTGCGCCGGAATCCGTCCGCCACACTGCCGCTCCCGGCGCAGGCGACAGCCCGCCCCGAGCGGCCGGGACCGGTTCCGACAACACCTCCGGTTCCGCCCGCCACTCTTCTCCGCCACGCCGTTTTCCGAACTGCCGTCGCCGAAAAACAGACGCCCGACAGTTTCGCTTCACAACCATTCCACAAATCAAGGGCAACGAAAAAGAAATGAAAGGGAAATGGCAAATCTACCAAACGAAACACGACTAAAAATTAAAATTTTTTATTTGCAAAAAAAATCATCCGATTTTGTTTTTTAATAAAATAAGTTTAATTTTGAAATGTATTCGAAACACAATCGAAACCCAAACAAGTTATATTTGAAAAGTTTTTCAGACAGAAGCGACACGGTAAACAGATGGTTACCATATATATAACGGAAGATGCGAAGGCCGGCAGGGCCGCAAACGGAGACTTCGGGACGGAGTCCCCGACCGGGTCTTTCCGGGCCTTCGAGGTGTCCAAACAACCGGATTTACAAAACGCGGACAAATAAAAAAATTATAATCGAAGAACTTAAAATGAAAAACGTATTAAAGTATCTGTTACTGGCACTCATCGCCGTCTCGCAACTCTTCGCCTGCGGCGGCAGCGATGACGAAAAGACCCCCGCGGATAATTTCGACGTGCAATTCACGGTTCCGGGGTCGGTAGACGTCACCGAAGGCGGCGAGTGCACTTTCGCCGTAAGTGGGGGGGGGAAATCGCCCCTGACCACAGACACATTCATTCTTGAGTCGGACGCAGGCATCTCCTACGTCTGCCCCATCGTCAACACCTCTTCCGACAGTTTCACCGTACGCCTGGCCGACGGGTGTGAAACGGGTTACTACAAAGTCTTCGTCAAAAGAGACGCGCGCAAAAAATCGTTCGGAAGAATCTACATCAACATCGTCGAAGACATAGATTTCAAACCGGATGCAGGCACCACGGTCTACGGGATCGTGTCGTCGGCCGGCGTCGGCGTGGAGAACGTCGTGGTCTCCGACGGCGCGGAGGTGACCGTCACGAACGAGAAGGGCATCTACCAGCTCAAATCGGCCAAAAAGTGGGGATATGTCTTCATCTCCGTCCCGAGCGGCTACGAAGTTCCGTCCGTCGGGGTGCTCCCGCAGTTCCACCGCGCGCTCAAAAACAGCGCCGACGTCGTCGAACGGGCCGACTTCAAGCTCGAAAAGGTCGACGGACAGGACTCCTACAAGATCTTCATGCTGGGCGACATGCACCTCGCCAACCGAACGGGCGACCTGGGACAGTTCGCC
>ERZ506931.1306-NODE-1306-length-9855-cov-4.064286_pt1 | contig 9855 bp, 9 predicted proteins | sample MGYA00512902_ERZ506931 | MGnify/ENA metagenome assembly ERZ506931 | reverse complement strand
GCTGAGCCCCAAGACGCACGCCAAAGAGCCGCTCAAGACCGAGCAAGACCTGCTCCAACTCCCTGCGGGGCGCGGGGCTGGAAAACGCCGTGGGCCTGCTGAAGGAGGAGCTTCGGCGGCTGAACAGCCTCATTATGCGCTGCGCGGACGCCACGGCGGTGCCCGCCGGCGGCGCGCTGGCTGTGGATCGTGACGGCTTTGCCCGCATGGTCACGGAGACCATTTTCAGCCACCCCAATATCACCATGATCCCCGGCGAGGTCACGTCCATCCCGGAGGGGGACGTGGTCATCGCCTCCGGCCCCCTGACCTCCGACCCACTGGCGGAGGCCATCGCTGAAAAGCTGGGCGGCGGCACCACCCTGAACTTCTTCGACGCCGCCGCGCCGCTGGTGGCCTGCGACAGCGTGGACATGGACAGCGCGTATTTCGCCAGCCGCTACGACAAGGGGACGCCGGACTACATCAACTGCCCCATGACCAAGGAGGAGTATCAGGCCTTCTGGCAGGCGCTGATCGCCGCCGAGGAGGCGGAGGTACACGGCTTCGAGGATAAAAGCGTGTTCGAGGGCTGTATGCCCGTGGAGGTCATGGCACGGCGGGGCGAGGATACCCTGCGGTTCGGGCCGCTGAAGCCCCGGGGGCTCATCGACCCCAAGACCGGGAAAGAGCCCTACGCCGTGGTGCAGCTCCGCCGGGACAACGCCGACGGCAGCATCTACAATCTGGTGGGCTTCCAGACCCACCTGAAATGGCCGGAACAGCGGCGCGTGTTCACCATGATCCCGGCGCTGCGGAACGCCCAGTTCCTGCGGTACGGCGTGATGCACCGCAACACCTATCTGGATTCCCCCCGTCTGCTGGACCGCTACTACCGGCTGAAGGCCGAGCCGCGCATCGCCTTTGCCGGGCAGATGACCGGCGTGGAGGGGTATGTGGAATCCTGCGCCAGCGGCTTTCTGGCGGGCGTGGAGCTGGCGCGCCGCCTCAACGGGCAGACGCCCATCGACTTCCCGGCGGAGACGGCCATCGGCGCGCTGGGTCTGTATGTCAGCAACGGCTCGGTGGGCGATTTCCAGCCCATGAACATCAATTTCGGCATCATCCCGCCGCTGGATCACCGCGTCAAGGGTAAGCGCAACAAAAACGCGGAGCTGAGCCAGCGGTCGCTGGAGATCCTGGAGGGCATCAAACAGGAGGTACTGTGGACATGAAGATCATCGTAGACGCCATGGGCGGCGACAACGCCCCGCTGGAGATCGTCAAGGGCGCGCTGCAGGCGCAGAAGCGCTTCGGCGCGGACATCGTGTTCACCGGCGACGAGGCCGCCATTCTGGATGCTGTCCGCGCCTGCGGCCTGACGGAGCTGCCGGACGGCGCGGCCATCATCCCCACCGCGGAAACGGTGGAGATGTGCGACGACCCGGCCACCGTATTCCGCCGGAAGAAGGATACCTCCATGGGCGTGGGGCTGACGCTGCTGAAAAACGGCGGCGGCGACGCCATGGTGTCCGCCGGCTCCACCGGCGCGCTGCTCACCGGCGCGACCCTCATCACCAAGCGCATCCACGGTATCCGCCGGGCCGCCATGGCGCCGGTGATCCCCACCACCACCGGCAGCGCCGTGCTCATCGACTGCGGCGCCAACGCCGAGTGTACGCCGGAGTATCTGGTGCAGTTCGCCTATCTGGGCAATTTCTATGCCCAGCGGGTGCTGGGCGTGGCAAAGCCCCGGGTGGGCCTTCTGAACATCGGCACGGAGGACAGCAAGGGTACCGACCTCCAGAAGCAGACGCTGGCGCTGCTGCGGCAGGCCGATGCGCGGGGCGACCTGCACTTCATCGGCAACATCGAGGCCAAGGAGGCCATCAAGGGCGGCTGCGACGTCATCGTGGCCGACGGCTTCTCAGGCAACATCATGCTCAAGAGCATTGAGGGCGTGGGCTCCTTTGCCGGCTCTGCGCTGAAGGGGATGTTCAAGAAGAACCTGCTGACGAAGCTGGCGGCGCTGCTGGTGATGCCCGGGCTCAACGCCTTCAAGGCGCGGCTGGACCCCAACAAGGTGGGCGGCACCGCCTTTATCGGCATCTCCAAGCCGGTCATCAAGGCCCACGGCGCCTCCAACGCCGAGGCCATCGAGAACGCCGTCGGGCAGGCCATGCAGGTGGCGGACAGCGGCATTGTGGAGGCCATCACCGCCAACATAGGCAAGATGCAGATGGTGACCGAATAAAAAAGGCAAAAAGGTATTGACACTGCGGTGGGATTGCCGTATTCTATTCGAAGAAAAAAAGAAGGAGGAATACCCTGTGACAATGGAGGAGATCTTCAAGACGATGCAGGACCTCATCGCCGAGCAGTTTGCCATCGACACCGATGAGATCAGCATGGAGAGTTCTTTCGTGGACGATCTGGGTGCCGATTCCGTGGATCTGGTCGAATTGGTCATGGCCATGGAGGAGGAGTTCGACATCGGCGAGATCGATGAGGAGGATCTGACGGCGCTGAAGACCGTTGGCGACTGCGTCCGCTACCTCAACGGTAAGCTCGGTTGATCTGACATAGAGGAAACGAGACACGGCCCCGCCTGCGCGGGGTCGTCTTTTTAGGAAGGGGGAGCATATATGCATACCTTGGAGACGAAGCTGGGCTACGTCTTTCACCGCCCGGAGCTGCTGGAAAACGCGCTGTACCACAGCTCCTACGCCAACGAGCATCGGGGCGCGGGCATCGGCAGCAACGAGCGTCTGGAGTTTCTGGGCGACGCGGTGCTGGGCTTCGTGACGGCGGAGTACCTGTACACCAAGCATCCCGATATGCCGGAGGGCGACCTGACCCGCATCCGCGCCGCGCTGGTGTGCGAGGAGAGCCTGCACGAGGTGGCCCAGTATCTGGGCCTTGGCGAGTACCTGCGGCTGGGCCGGGGCGAGGAGCTGGGCGGCGGCCGCCGCCGTCCGTCCATTCTGGCGGACGCCACGGAGTCGGTGTTTGCCGCCGTCTATCTGGATGGCGGCATGGACGCCGCCCGCGACCTGATCCACCGCGTGCTGCTGGACAAGGAGCAGGAGGAGCAGGTGGAGGAGCGCCGCCGGGACTATAAGACGGAGCTGCAGGAGCTGGTGCAGCGTAAGCCGGATCAGACCCTGCGCTACGAGATGGTGGGGGCCTCCGGCCCGGACCATGCGCGGGTGTTCGCCTTCCGCGTCCTGCTCAACGGACAGGTGGCCGGTACCGGCGAGGGGCGCAGCAAAAAGGAGGCCGAGCAGGCCGCCGCCCACTGCGCGCTGGAGCGTCTGACGCAGTAAGGCGAGGCGGGTACATACGGACGGAGGGGCTTCCGCCCGCGTGTACCCGCTTTTTTTCACAGAGAGGGAAACCTTTTGCCCCTCGCCTGCGTCTAAGGAGTAGAACAAGCAGAAAGGAGCTGATCCCATGGGAAAACGCATCGCGGCGCTGGTGCTGGCTGCGTGCATGGCGCTGCCGCTGTTTGGCTGCGGCAGTAAGCTGACGGCACAGAGCCTGACGGAGGGCGTGACCGCCCGCACCATCAATACGCACATCGACCTGACCGACGACAGCACGGCTGTCATGGACTTTGCCGCCGCCCTGCTGCGGCAGACAACGAAGGAGGAGGGCGTGCTGCTCTCCCCGGTATCCCTGCTGTACGCGCTGGGCATGACCGCCAACGGCGCTGCCGGCACCACGCTGTCCCAACTGGAGAAGGCCATGGGCATGGATCGGGATACTCTCAACGACTACCTCTATACCTACCGCATGAGCCTGCCGGAGAACACCAAGAAGTGCAAGCTGTCGCTGGCCAACTCCCTGTGGGTGCGGGACATCTTCCGGGTGGAGGACAGCTTTCTGGACAACTGCGTCAGCTACTATGACGCGGAGGTGTACCGCTCCGCCTTTGACGAGGCCATGAAAAACGACCTGAACCACTGGGTCAGCAACCAGACCGACGGCATGATCGACAAGCTGCTGGAGCAGGCGCCCGACCAGCGCACCATGCTCTATCTGGTGAACGCCGTGTGCTTTGACGCCAAGTGGGAGAAGCCCTACGAGAAGGACGACATCCAGAAGGGCGTGGTGTTCACCGCCGCCGACGGCACCCGCCAGACGGCGGATCTGCTGTGGTCGCAGGAGAGCCTCTATCTGTCCGACGACAACACCACCGGCTTTATGAAGTATTACGACGGCGGCCGCTACGCCTTTGTGGGACTGCTGCCCAATGAGGGCGTCTCCATAGCGGACTATGTGGCCGGGCTCACCGGCGGCAAGCTCCACGCCCTGCTGAATGATCCCCAGCACGGCACAGTGGAGGCCGCCATCCCCCGGTTCAAGGCGTCCTCCTCACTGAAGCTGAACGACGCGCTGAAGGCCATGGGCGTCACCGACGCCTTTGACAGCGCGGCGGCGGATCTGCGGGCCATGGGCGGCGCGCCCAACGACCAGCTCTACGTCGGCGCCGTGCTGCACAAGACCTATCTGGAGCTGGACGAGAACGGCACCAAGGCCGCCGCCGTTACGGCTATCGAGCCGGCCGCCGGCGCCGCTGAGCCGACGGAGGTGCATCGCGTGGTGCTGGATCGCCCCTTCGTGTACATGATCGTGGACACCCACGCCAACCTGCCGCTGTTTTTGGGAACTGTGACCCAAATGGACGGTTGACATTTGCCTGCGAAGCGCCTATACTGTCAGTTTGCCGGATGCAGCGAAGGCCGCATCCGGCAAACTGATACAGGAGATCTGTTTGTATGGACTATTATCTGCTGACCGATCTGGCGGCTACCATGGGGTACCATCTGGCCATGTCCGGCGCGGAGACCTTCCGGGTGGAGGACACCATCCACCGCATCCTGCGGGCCTACGGCGTGGAGTGCGAGGTGTTCGCTATCCCCAACTGCGTGTCCGTCAGCCTGGAGGCCGCCAACGGCAAGCCGCTGATGATCATGAAGCGTATCGGCTTCCACGGCAACGATCTGGAGGCGCTGGAAAAGCTCAACGCCCTGAGCCGCCGCATCTGCGCGGAGCGTCCCGACGTGGACGAGGCCATGGCGTGGCTGGAGGAGACCATGAAGGCGTGCCGCTCTTACAGCACCGGCGTGTTCTATCTGGGCAGCGTGCTGGTGGGTCTGGGCTTCTGTCTGGTGTTCGGCGGCACGCTGTTGGACTGCCTGTGGGCGGGGGCGATGGGCCTGATCATCGGCCTCATCACCCACTTTATGGACAAGCAGGAGGCCAACCCCTTCTTCAGCACCCTGCTTGCGGCCTGCTGTATGGCGCTGCCGGCCTATATCGCGGCGGGCCTGGGACTGATGAACAGCCCTGACGCCGCCATCATCGGCGCGCTGATGATCCTTGTCCCCGGCCTGCCCATCACCAACTCCATGCGGGATATCATCTACGGCGACACCAACTCCGGCATCATCCGGGTGGTGCAGGTGATCCTCACCGCGCTGGCCATCGCGCTGGGTACCGCCGCCGCGTGGCATCTGACCACCGGCGTCTACGGTCTGACCGGCTCCACCACGGTGAGCTGGCACCCGCTGGCGCAGGCTATTGCGGTGTTCGTGGGCTGCTGCGGCTTCTGCATCCTGTTCAACGTCCACGGACGGGGCTGCGTGCTGTGCATCATCGGCGGCGTGGCCACATGGATGCTCTACCTGCTGTGGGGGGCGCTGGGCTGCGACATATACGCCGCCAACCTGTTCGCCGCCCTGTTTGCGGCGCTGTATGCCGAGGTGATGGCGCGGGTCCGCAAGTGCCCCTCCATGCCCTATCTGGTCATCACCATCCTGCCGCTGCTGCCCGGCGCCGGTGTGTACTACACCATGAGTCTGGGGCTGGAGGGCAACATGATGGACGCCGTTGCCAAGGGACTGGAGACCATCGGCGTGGCCGGGGCGCTGGCGGTGGGTATTCTGCTGGTATCCTCCGTGTTCCGTATCCTCAACCGCCGCATCCGCGGCGCGCGGACGCTGGAATCCTGAAACGTGAAAAAGAAAGAGGTCTGCACCGCAGACCTCTTTCTTTTTTCACTCGTCGATATAGGCGTGGGGGTCGATGGCACTGCCGTTCTGACTGACGGAGAAGTGGAGGTGGGGGCCCATCTCGCTCTCCGCCGCGCTGGTGGAGCCGACACAGCCGATGACGTCCCCGGCGTGAACGGACTGCCCCTCCGCCACCGGTACGTCGGCTTGCAGGCTGCTGTAATGGGTGGTGTAGCCGCCGCTGTGCTCAATGACCACGGTGGTGCCCATCAGCTCGTCGTCGGTGACGGAGACCACGGTGCCGTCCGCCGCCGTTTTGACCGCCGCGCCCTCCTCGGCCTGTACGTCGATGCCGTTGTGGGTGCGCCAGTCCGCCATGGTCTGGTCATACAGCAGCTCTGTCATGCTGAACACCGTGACGGTGGTGCCGTCCAGCGGGGAGACTACCTCCGGCAGCAGCTCCGCCGGCTCCTCGATGACCACCGGCTTCTGCACCGGCACCTCCACCGGCTCAGGCTGGATCACCGGCTTGGTGGGCGGGGCGGGGACAGGTGTCACGGGGGCGGGCTTGATCTCGATGACGGGGTCGGGCTCCCTGACGGGGGAGGCGGAGGAGAACAGGGTGATATAGCCGATGGTGCCGGCAGCCAGCAGGCACACCGCAAGGGCTATGTAGAAGCCCTTGCCGCCGAACATGGCACGGATCTTTGATTTGTCGAGTCTGCTCATACGCGCCTTTCAGGTGGGATACACCCACCGCCGCGGTTTCCGGCCCGCGGCTCGCCGGAATAAAAAAGTCTCTGCCTGCATTGTGACCAGACAGAGACTTTTTTATTCATTTGGTTTTGCACCTCAGTCGTAGAATTCCTCCGTCAGACCCCGGCGCAGCAGACTGGCCAGCACGTCCTTGGGGACGGCGTGCTCGTAGAGGATGTCGTGGACGGCCTTGCAGATGGGAAGCTCCACGCCGTACTTCTTCCCCAGCAGCATCAGCGCCTTGACGGTGTAGTAGCCCTCCGCCAGCTGGTGGTAGTCCTGCCCCCGGACGAAGGCCTCGCCGAACTGTCGGTTGTGGCTGTATGGGGAGAACACCGTGGCCTCGTAGTCGCCCAGATGGCACAGCCCGTAGGCCGACAGCTCGCTGCCGCCCATGGCCTTGATGAGCCGGGCTACCTCCCGGGTGCCGCGGCTCATGAGGGCGCCCTTGAGACTGCCCATCTCGAAGCCGTCCAGAAAACCGGCGGCGATACCCACCACGTTTTTGGCGGCGGCGCCCACCTCGTTGCCGATCATGTCGCCGCCGTAGTAGAAGCGGATGAGGTCGCTGGAGAAGGACTGCACCAGACGGCGCTTGACGGCGTCGTTCTCGCTGTCGATGACCATACAGTTGGGGATGCCGCGATAGAACTCCTGCACATGACCCGGCCCCAGCCAGACCGCCACGGCATTGGACGGATGCAGGCACGCGGACGCGATCTGGCTGAGCCGTGCGCCGGTACCCATCTCCAGACCCTTCATGCACAGAACCACCGTGCGCTCCCGCAGGGCTTGCAGCTCCGGCTGACCCAGCAGGCTCCGCAGATTCTGGGAGCCGATAGAGATGATGACCGTCTCCGCACCGTCCAGCGCGGCAGCGAGGTCGGTGGACAGCGCCACAGACTCCGGCAGCGTCAGCAGATCGTTCTGCCGGGTGGCGAGAAACGCCTGCATCTTGGGGGAGGTGCTGCGCCCGTACAGGGTGACGCGGTGGCCGATGTGGTCGAGGTACCATGTGATGAGGGAACCCCACCGCCCGCAGCCGATAACTGTGATATTCATGGGTATATCTCCTTATAACGAGACCCCGAAGCGCCGCTTCGGGGTCTGCTGTTCATACAAAGCGAACGCTGCCTTATTTGACGATCAGTGTCTTGCCGTCCATCTCCTCCGGGCAGGCAAGGCCCATCACATCCAGAATGGTGGGGGCGATGTCCGCCAGACGGCCCGGACGCAGCTCGGTGCCGGCGCCGCAGAGGATGAAGGGTACGAGGTTGGTGGTGTGGGCGGTCATGGGGCTGCCGTCAGGCTGCTTCATGTCCTCGGCGTTGCCGTGGTCGGCAGTGACCATGGCAATGCCGCCCATCTTCAGGGTGGCCTCCACCACGCGGCCCACGCAGGTGTCCACCGTCTCCACCGCCTTGATGGCGGCCTCCAGCACGCCGGTGTGACCCACCATGTCGCAGTTGGCGAAGTTCAGGATGATCACGTCATAGGCGCCGGACTCGATGCGCTCCACGCACTTGTCGCACACCTCCACGGCGCTCATCTCCGGCTGGAGATCGTAGGTCGCCACCTTGGGGGAGGGGACCAGCACCCGGTCCTCGCCGGGGTACTGCGTCTCCACGCCGCCGTTGAAGAAGAACGTCACATGGGCGTACTTCTCCGTCTCGGCGATGCGCAGCTGGGTCATGCCCATGCTGCTGAGGTACTCGCCCAGTCCGTTCTTCACGGCGATGCGGGGCCACGCCACCAGCACATTGGGCATGGAAGCGTCATACTCCGTGTTGCACACATAGGTGGTGGGGAAGAACTCCCGCTGGAACCCGTCAAATTCGGGGTCGACGATGGCACGGGTGATCTCGCGGGCCCGGTCGGGGCGGTAGTTGAAGAAGATCACGCTGTCGTTGTCGCTGATGGTGCCGTCGCTGTCGCAGACCACCGGCTCCATGAACTCGTCGGTGACGTTGTTGGCGTAGCTCTGTGCCACGGCGTCCACGGGGTCGGCATTGTGGTTGCCCTCGCCGTACACCATGGCGTCGTAGGCCATCTGCACCCGCTCCCAGCGCTTGTCGCGGTCCATGGCGTAGTAGCGGCCCATGACCGTGGCGATCTTGCCCACGCCCAGCGCGGCGCACTTGCCGGCCAGCGCCTGCACGAAGCCCTTGCCGCTGGTGGGGGACACGTCCCGCCCGTCCAGGAAGCAGTGGATATACACGCGGTGCAGCCCCTTGTCCTTTGCCATTTGCAGCAGCGCGTACAGGTGGTCGATGTGGGAGTGTACGCCGCCGTCGGACAGCAGGCCGTACAGGTGGAGGCTGGCGTTGTTTTTCAGACAGTCGTCCATGGCCTTGTTGTAGGCCTCGTTCCGGAAGAAGCTGCCGTCCTCGATGGCGCGGCTGATACGGGGCAGATCCTGAAACACCACGCGGCCGCCGCCGATGTTGGTGTGACCTACCTCGCTGTTGCCCATCTGCCCGGCGGGCAGACCCACGTCCAGTCCGCTGGCGGACAGCGTGGTGTGGGCGTATTCCTGAAACAGCTTATCCAGCACCGGCGTCTTGGCCAGAGTGACGGCATTGTCGTCCGCGGGGGGCGCAATGCCGAAGCCGTCCATGATGATGAGGGTGGTAGGGGTCTTATTCATGCCGTTCCTCCTTGGAAATGCTCAGCCTTGGTTGGCAGCATTGATGATGGCGATAAAGTCGGCGGCATCGGCAAAGCGCTCACGATAAATCTGCATGATGCGATCAAGGCTGACTTCCTCAAGGCGCTCGGCCGTCATGGGGCGCTGCCGCGCGGGGTCGGCATAGAGAATGGCACGCAGGGAGTCGCTATAGGTGACGTTCGGACTGGCATTGCGGTTGGCCAGGAGGGCACGTTGGCGATTCATCAAACTTCTGAATGCTTTTTCGTCGCGGCGCGGCTGCGTGAAATAGAGGTGGGTCAGTTGCATAAGCAAGGGGAGGTCGGCCCGCGAAGAGGTGGCCGAGATACCCTCGGTCTCTTCCGAGACATAGGGCGAGACACTCACGGTGTGGCCTGCCAGCATTTTTTCGAGCGAGAGTTCGTCAAACTGCCCCACGCCGCTGGCGCCGATGAC
>ERZ506931.1299-NODE-1299-length-9883-cov-4.206553_pt1 | contig 9883 bp, 10 predicted proteins | sample MGYA00512902_ERZ506931 | MGnify/ENA metagenome assembly ERZ506931 | reverse complement strand
TGGGCGATGAACCTGGCTTGAAGAGATGCAGGTTGTCCATCCCCTCGTCGAACAACGAGGTGAGTATTTTATCTTCCTCCACAAAGAATGTGGACTTGGTCATTATTGCTAATTTCATTGTCAAAATGCATTTTATACTGCAAAAGTATTAAAAATTTCGCAATCCTGCAATTATATCGGGATAAAAAGCTATCTTTGCACCATAAAATTAATATTTATCAAGAAATGAGAGTAAATTTATCGACTTTTTGTGAGATTCACACCCCAATTTATGTTTTGGAGGAGGAGAGACTGAGACGCAACCTGAGTCTTATCAAAAGTGTGGCAGAACGTGCCGATGTGGAGATTATTCTTGCCTTCAAGGCTTATGCCCTGTGGAAGACTTTTCCGATTTTCAGAGAGTACATCCATTCCACTACGGCGAGTTCTTTGAGTGAGGCGAAACTGGCTTTCGAGAAGTTTGGAAGTCCGGCGCATACATTTTCTCCGGCTTATACGGATTATGAGATTGATGAGATAGCCCGCTGTTCGAGTCATCTTTCGTTCAACTCGCTTTCTCAGTATGAGCGTTATCATGAGCGTGCCCGATTGGTAAATCCGGAAATCAAGTACGGATTGAGAGTGAATCCTGAATATTCTGAGGTGGAAACCTTATTGTATAATCCATGTGCTCCGGGAACTAGATTTGGCGTATCGGCAGATAAGTTGCCGGAAACCTTGCCTTCCGACATAGAGGGATTCCATTGTCATTGCCATTGCGAGAGTGGGGCAGATGTCTTCGAGCGCACATTGGCACATATCGAGGAAAAGTTTGCCAAATGGTTCCCGCAGTTGAAGTGGATCAACTTTGGAGGTGGTCACTTGATGACTCGCAAGGATTATGATGTTTTACACCTTATTAATATATTAAAGGGATTTCATGCCCGTTATCCTCATCTGAAGGTTATCCTGGAGCCTGGTAGTGCCTTTGGATGGCAAACCGGTCCGTTGGTAACCCAGGTAGTAGATGTGGTAGAAGATAAAGGTATCAAAACTGCGATTATCAACGCCAGTTTTACCTGCCACATGCCAGATTGTCTCGAAATGCCATATATGCCGGCAGTGAGAAATGCTGAAACTTTGGAGGTTGAAGACCCGATGAAGGCTCCGGAGGGCGAACATATATATAGAATAGGTGGCAATAGTTGCCTGAGTGGTGACTTCATGGGGTACTGGAAATTCGATCATGAACTGGAAATTGGCGAAAATGTCATCTTTGAAGACATGCTCCACTACACCACAGTAAAGACAAATACCTTTAATGGCATCACTCATCCGGCTATCGGAATCGTACATTTGGACGGAAATTTGGAAATTTTGCGCGAATTTGGATATGAGGACTATCGCGACAGGATGGATTGATGACTGGTTATTTGATGAAGTTTGTCCCTAAAATGGACGAATAACGCTTGAAATACGCCTAAAAATGCACGTTTTTCCCCTAAAATGAAGAAAAATGTGCATTTTTTATAAAAAAAACGCTGAAAAATTTGGTGGGTTCAAAAAAATGTAGTACTTTTGCACTCGCATTCAGAGGAACGCTCCTATGAAAGTTAGGAAATAAGCGGAAATAGCTCAGTTGGTAGAGCACAACCTTGCCAAGGTTGGGGTCGCGGGTCCGAGTCCCGTTTTCCGCTCTATTTTATTTGAAAATAGAGAAACATACCTATTATGAATTTATATTTAAGATATTTCGATCAGGAGACATTAGTAAATAATGTCGATGAAGCAATAGATTTTTTGAAAGGTATCCCGGAAATTGGTATGGATGCTGAGCTAGAGGCAGATATTAGGGATTACGCCGCTAGCGATGTTTGCTATCCTAAACGTTATAAAGTTCGTCCTCGTATTTATTTCATTGTCATCAAGACGGCTGCTGCTACGATGCAGGATTTCAAGGATAAGAAGGCCCTGCGTTCGTCTGCGCCTGCAGAACGTCAGGAGAATCCTGTGATGCTGAATCTTACGCAGGAGTTGGCTGGATGGTATGAGGGATCTTTGGATTTCAAGCGTGTTGTGATGGTGCCTGCTACGGGAAAGTTTGAATATCGCGATACTCACTTCGTGGCTCATGTCAAGGCTATGTCGGGGTTGGATTGCTACACTCGTATTGTAGAGTACTTGAAAGAGAGAGTTGATTCTCGTAGTCAGTTCCCTTCAGCTAAGGGTAAGAATTTCCATTTCCGCTATCTGGGAATGTGGAAGTAAAAAGATAATTATTAGAAAACTATGAATAAGGTAATGTTGATTGGTAATGTGGGCAAGGAACCTGTTGTGCATTATTATGATGCAGATCAGGCGGTAGCTCAAGTGTCTTTTGCGACAACGGAAAAAGGTTACACCCTGGCTAATGGTATGCAAGTACCAGATCATACTGATTGGCATAACCTCGTGTTCTTCCGTGGTCTTGCAAAGGTGGTGGAGAAGTATGTACACAAGGGCGACCGACTCTATGTGGAAGGCCGGATCCGCTATCGACTCTATGATGACAAGCAGGGTAAGCGACATAATATCACAGAAATATACGTTGATAATATGGAGATGCTGACCTCGCGGTCGGGAGCTTCTGCTCCAACTTCAGCTCCTGCTCCTGCTTCATCTTCTACTCCATCTCCTGCAGAGACTACTGAGAACAAAGATTTACCATTTTAAATTTTAAGCTCAGAAATTGGATATATCGACCATAACGGATGCTTTTAGTGATGTGCTGCTCTTGCAGCCATCTACTGGTGTTTTTGTAGCTGCTATATTGGCAGCTATCCTGCTTGGTATGTCAGCTTTTGCCAGTGGTTCCGAAATCGCTTTTTTTAGTTTATCACCAGCGGATGTTGCGGAACTGGAGGACGAGAAAACTGACTGTGACAAGAAAATTCAGATGTTGCGTGAGGATTCAGAACGTACATTGGCTACCATTCTGATAACCAATAACTTTGTGAATGTCACCATCATCATGCTCCTTAACTATGTTTTTGCCGGAATCGTGGAGTTTGGTCCTAAGGCTTATTGGCTTCAGTTCCTTATCATCACGGTAATCCTTACATTCTTGCTTCTGCTCTTCGGAGAGATTATGCCTAAGGTTTATGCCCGACAGGATCCTCTCAAGTTTTGCCGTAGATGTGTAGGTGGCATTATGTTTGCACGCAAGGTGTTCTGGGCATTGGAGAATGTACTGCTGAAGAGTGGAATCGTTGCTGAAAAGATTATACAGAAAGAGAACCATGTCCTGAGTGTGGATGATTTGGAACAGGCTCTGGAACTCACCGACAAGGAAGATATCAAGGACGAACAGAGTATGTTGAAGGGTATCATCCGATTTGGTGATGAAACAGCCAAGGAGGTGATGACCACCCGTCAGAACATCGTTGACCTGGATATTCGCAGTACCTATCCTGAGGTGTTGAAGTGTATTGTAGAGAACAACTACAGTCGTATTCCGGTATATCAGGATAATACGGATAATATTCGTGGCGTGCTGTATATCAAGGACTTATTGCCTCATCTTACGAAGTCTTCCAACTTCCGTTGGCAGAGCCTGATTCGTCCTCCTTACTTTGTTCCTGAAACCAAGAAGATAGATGATCTGCTTCGCGATTTCCAGGACAACAAGGTTCATATCGCCATTGTGGTAGATGAGTTCGGAGGTACATCGGGTATTGTTACTCTTGAAGATATTCTGGAGGAAATTGTAGGTGAAATCAATGATGAATACGATGAGGAGGAGAAGTTCTACTCGAAATTAAATTACAACACCTTTGTTTTTGAAGGTAAAACGCTTCTTTCTGATTTCTGCAAAATCCTGAATGTAGATGACGAAGAGTTCGAGGAGGTTGAGGGTGATGCTGATTCTCTGGCTGGTCTGCTCTTGGAAATCAAAGGCGATTTCCCAAGTATGCACGAGAAGATAGATTATAAGAACTATACTTTCGAGGTTATGCAGATAGAGGAGCGTCGCATCAGCAAGATTAAGGTGACGGTACATCCGGTAAGAAACGAAGAGGAGAATTCCTCCAAGTAGTTCATCCTCCTTATATTTGTAATTTTTTGATTATATAGTATGGCAGTTGTCAATATACGAGAAGTTTATCCGGGAGTGAGCCTGGGCTTATGGCAGATGGATGAGACTGTAGAACAGTTGTTTGAAGCATATCCTCTTCTGCAGGCTTACCATTCCCAGATGGAAGAGAAATATAAGAACGATGGCAGGAAACTGGAGTTTCTTGCCATTCGTGCATTAATGTATGAGATGCTCAAGACGAACGGGGCTTCCAAGGGATTGCTTTCTCATGCGGGTGACATTACCCACAACGAGGCTGGAAAGCCATTGTTCCGTGGTTATCATATCAGCGTTTCGCATACCAAGGGTTATGCTGCGCTTATCCTTTCCAAAAATCAGGAAGTGGCGGTAGATATCGAATACTTCAGCGATAGGGTAGAGCGCATCGCATCCAAATTCTTGCGCAAGGATGAGAAGGCGGAAAATCTGGATGCCAAGCTGGTGCATTGGTGTGCCAAGGAAACGGTCTTCAAGTTATTCTCTGAAGAAAATCTAATGTTTGAGGATATGCGGGTGAAGCCGTTTGATACGATGGCAGATTGGTCGTGTGATGTGGAGAATCTCAAGAGCAGAAAGATGGCGCATGTAGATTTCGAGTTAACCATGGAATTTGTATTGACTTATGCTGCGTTGTAGTATCCTGACCATCTTCCTGGCATCCAGTCTGTTGGCTGGAGCACAGGATAGGAAAGTAGTGAGAGAGAATTCTCAGAAAACTTTTCCGAAAACCGTGGCTGCGGGCAACTACAGTGGCATTGCTCATCTGCATGATGATATCTATGCGGTGGTAAGCGACAAGTCGGATAGTGCCCTGTACTTCAACTTCCGGATTCAGGTGAATCCCAAGACCGGCGAATTGGAACAGGTAGAGAACCTTGGGTTTACCGAGAGAACAGATGGAACGCTGAACGACGGAAAGTTTTGGCAGGGGCAGGAGAAAGGCTTTGACCACGAAGCCATCGTGAAGGTTTCTGATTCTACCTTGGTGATAGCAAGCGAAGGATGTTGCCGTTTAAAGGAGTATCCTATTCTGCCTACTTCGGCTAATGCTCCCAAGATTAGCTATCAGCAGAACCTTTGGGAGAGCAGATGGCCTTCTTCTGATTTTTATCCAAATTATAATTTTGAGTCTCTGGCTTTTGATTCCGTCCGTCAGTATCTCTGGACGATTTCTGAGAGCACGCTCCGCAAAGACGGACAGCCTGCTACTCCTCAAAACGGATTGGCCAACCAGCTTCGTTTGATGAGGTATGATTGGGGAAAGATAAAGGAAAATCGTAACAAGGAAAATAATGGCAAGGAAGACTGTAGCGAGCAAGAGAGTAGCAAGAAAGCCTCTCGTTACATGACAGCCTATGCCTATCAGATGGATCAACCTTCTACCCATAAGAAAGCAGATATCTATGTGATGGGGGTGAGTGAGCTTTGCGCCTTGCCCGATGGTCAGCTTCTGGTTCTGGAGCGTGAGGCCTTTATCCCGAAGATTAAGATTGGAGCTTTCTGCAAGTGCAAGCTCTATCTGGTCAATCCTTTGAATTCTGAGGAGTTTGCTATGAAAGAGAAGTTTTCATCAGATACTCCTTTCTTGCAGAAGAGATTGTTCGCGGAATGGAAAACCGGCTTGTCACTTTCCAAGCGTTCCTTTGCCAATTACGAAGGTATGTGTCTGGGACCCAAGCTAGAAGATGGTTCCCAGGTTGTCATCCTGCTGTCTGATTCGCAGGATCAATATGCGGGAGTATTGAAAGACTGGTTCAAGACGATTGTCATCAGAAAGGAATAAAGTTGTTATGTTGTAATCTTCAATCTCGTCCATAACCATCTAGGAATGAGTCGCCAGAGGAAGACGAGGATATCATATCTCCAGTCTATCACCTTAACTTCCTTTCCGTTTTCGATAGCATTCACGATATGTTTCGCCACATCTTCCGGTTTGAGTTGCAGCGGATAGCTGCTGCCTGCGATAAGGTCGGTCTTTACGAAACCTGGTCGGATATCTGTGATGGCGATGGGGAGATGACGCATCCGTGCCTGCTGCGACAGGCATTCCAGATAATGGTTCTGGAATCGCTTGGTGGCAGAGTAGGCTGGGGCGGCACCGAGACCTTTGGTTCCGGCAATGGAAGTGATGCAGGCAATGCGGGCTTTTGAATTGTTCTGATGATGAGTAGCAAACCAGTTGAATGCCGTATCTACCATTCTTGTGAATCCCAAGCCGTTGGTTTCCACAGTCTTCAACTCCTTTTCTATATCCAGTGTATTATTCTGCCAGCCAATGCCGGAACTATGGAAGTAGAGGTTCATGCCTCCCAACTTATCGATGAGTTCGAGAAGTTGGACAGGAGCATTGGGAGAAGTCACGTCTATTTGCTGGTAGCAGGTAATGCCGCCCTGCGAAATCAGAGCCTGCAATCTTTCGATTCTTCTTCCGGCTATTCCCACTTGCCATCCTTTTGCAGCAAGCAGTTTTGCCACTTCCATTCCGATGCCCGATGTGGCACCCATTACAATTGCTTTCTTTGCCATATAGTCCTATTATATAAGGTGAAGTTTGGTCTAAATTTATCTAAATATCTAAATCGCTTTTACTCTTCAGCAAGTCTTCCGCCTTCTTCACGCTTCCTGCTTTCAGAATCAGCTGTTTCACTTCTTCGTAGTCCGTGTATTCCGGATTGCGTTCCATGAAGATGCGGCAGGCACGGTCGATGAGTTTATGATTGATAAGCTTGGCGTTCACCATCTTGTTGCCTTCCACCCGTCCTTGTCTTATCTGAAGGGAAGTGCTGATCATATCCAGAATCATCTTCTGCGAAGAACCGGCTTTCATGCGGGTACTTCCCGTTACGAATTCTGGTCCCGTGATGACTTCTACAGGATAATCTGCAGCCTGGGCGATAGGAGCGTGGGGATTGTTGACGATGCAACCCGTAGGAATACCTGCCTCCTTGCAATGCTGCAAGATGGAAAGCACGAAGGGGGTTGTGCCGCTTGCCGAGAAACCGAGTACGAAATCCTGCTCTGAGATATGCTTGTCGCAGAGCTGGTGCCAACCATTCTCCAGGTCGTCTTCTCTTGATTCCCTTGTTTGTGTAAGGCAGCCGATGCCTCCAGGGAAGATGGCTTGTATCTGCGAACCGTCGATGCCATAGGTGTTCTGCACTTCGATGGTATCGAGCGTAGCCAGTCTTCCGCCCGTTCCGCAACCGGCATAGAAGAGTCTTCCGCCCTTCTTCAGCTGCCCTTCGATGGCGGAAATCAGTTGGTTAATGGCAGGCAATGCTTGTTCTATTGCCAGAGCCACCTTCTTGTTTTCTGCATTGATATGAGCGGTGAGTTCATCCACGCTCATCTTTTCCAGATGTTCGTAGAGCGAGCTCTGCTCTGTTATTCTCTTTTCTTCTTTATTTGGCATATTACTTTATCTTTAGGGTGTAGATTTAATGTAATGAAGCCTAGATGGTCGCGGAGGCTATGGCTTGCAGTCATCTAGAGAGTTCTATCATGATGAGACCTATCATCCGATGGGCTCCTATTCTTCTGCCAGGAAATAAACCGGAGCATTGCGTGAACCTTCTTTAATCAGGAAACCGGATTTTTCCAGTTTCTTCAGCCAGTTGAGTGCTGTCTGTTTACGGATATGAAATTCCGCTTCCAGTACTTTTCTGTTAATGGAACGGTTATGCTTCAGATACTCTCTTATTTTCTCCTTCAATGCATCTTCAGAGAAAGGGTAGGAGCGGGAAGTATATTGTGATTTCTCGAAATGGGTATTATATTTCACCTGTTTCAGCAGGTCTGCGTTGGGGCGAAACTTGATGCCTCTTACGCTTACATATTCAGCTCTCACTTTATTGTCGGGTTTCAGGTCATCCATATCCAGATCTACCGAGAGCGAGAGATAACCTATTTCCGGAATGTTGATACGTCTTCCCTCCTGTAGGTCTTCTTCTATGATATCACGCAGTTTCATGAGTACGGACGAAACTTCTCCTTCTCCCAGACAGCTATGTCTGGCGATTCGGCTGATCATCTCCTTGTCAGTCATAGCTGTTTGCTCAAAGATATGGGCGAATCGGCGAGTCTCTTCATTTCCTCCTGCATTGGGAAGATAATGGATTTCATATTTAATAGCCATCGTATTCTTCTTTCTGTTTAGCGATACAAAGGTAATCTTTTATTCTTAAACTACCAAATAAAAATGGCACTAATATGGATGAGCGGTTTGATTGATACGAATGAGCGGTGCTATTGAAGTGGGTTAGAACTGCTTATCAATAGGAATAAGCATCGTAAGAAGCCTTTATAAGTTGTCGGAAGAAGTAGGATAAGTTGTTGGAACAGTAAGTATATGTTGCCGGGAAAGTCACTTCCGTCAGTCGCACAACAGCTGTTGTGCGCTTGCATATCAGCTGTTATGCGCTTGCACAACACGTGTTGTGCGAGCGTAAAACAGCTGTTGTGCAGTAAGTAATGATTAAGCGTCTTTTACGGTTAATTATCTGTAAATAAACAATCCAATAGAATTGTAATCAAATAAAAATATGTATTTTTGTTGCCGAATTGCGTATTTAAAAAGAGATCCGATGGCTTGCTGAATCGGAGAACAGATAGAAAAAGTAATATTCAGAATAGCTTATGAATAAAGAAAAAGACGATTTCTTCCTCCATTCCAACGAGGTGAATCATATCAACAGAGAAGATTACGATAAGATTGAATTATTGGTGAATGCGGCAAAAGCCTTTGCCCGCAGCACCTACCAGTGCGTCTATATCATCGACTATTTTCATCAGGATTTCATCTATGCATCAGATAACCTCGCTTATCTCTGCGGATTGGAACCGGAGCAGTTGATGGACGCAGGCTATCAGATGTATATCGACCATGTTCCGGATGCTGACCTGCAGATGCTGCTCGAAGTGAACAAGAAAGGTTTTGATCTTTTCAACGAATTGCCTGTGGGCGACCGTCTGGACTATACCATCTCGTACGACTTTCATCTTACCAATGGCAGGCATAGCCGATTGATTCATCATCACCTCACTCCAATACTTCTTTCTGATGATGGAAGAATCTGGCTTGCCCTCTGCACCGTGTCATTGGCAGCAACCGATGAACCGGGACATATCATCATGCAGAAGAATGGTGAGCGTAGCTATTTTGAATATTCCACATTGCGCCACAAGTGGGAAAAGAAAGAAGGCATAACCTTGAGCGAGACAGAGAGAGATGTATTGAGATTGTCTGCCCAAGGTTACACGATGAATGATATTGCCGACCGACTATGCAAATCGGTTGACACTATAAAGGCTTGCAAGCGCAACCTTTTCGCCAAGATGGGCGTGAAGAACATTGCCGAAGCGCTGTTTCATGCCACGAACTATCAGATGATATAATCGCAATCATATCTCTTCCAACAATGGCGAGAGATAGAACTTGGGGAAGTATTTCACCTCCTTGCCTTCCGCAAGGTTTGCGAGAATGTTGGCACAATAGCCGGCAGCAATGTATGCCCCGATGCCCAGTTGCGGGAAAGACTCCTCAGAATAATGCCTGATGGCTTCATCCACCCAAGGCACAGGCATCTGCCAGAACATTCCATACTGAGAGATATACTTGCCTAATGAGCAACGGAAATCATCCGAACCTTTCTTCACTACTTCGCTGAATGGATAGCCTTTCGGTTTCTCTACAGCGAGAAAGGCAGCCTTGCCAAGATTGACGGCATGGATAACGGTGATACCCTGCTCCTTGCATTTCTCATCGAAAGCAAACGAGGCTTCGTTGTCATG
>ERZ506931.1298-NODE-1298-length-9889-cov-6.060504_pt1 | contig 9889 bp, 10 predicted proteins | sample MGYA00512902_ERZ506931 | MGnify/ENA metagenome assembly ERZ506931 | reverse complement strand
GCCTGCGGCGACGACCAGAGAGCCTCTCAATCGCTGTTTTTATTTTTTAAAATATCCTCCCAGCTGCGGGCTTTGCCGTAGTAGCGCCCGTAGGGGTTATCAAGGTCTGCGGCGCGGGGGACAGGCGGCGCGGGCGGCTGGGATTTTGGAGTGCGGTCAAAGGTGAACCGTGCGGCGGGGCCGCCGGCTTTGATGCGGAAGCGCATCCTTAGCGTCCCTCCCCGGCGGTGGAAAACGCCCCGGCGGTCAGGTTTGCCCAAAGGGGCTCGCTGTTTTCCAGCAGGGAAGCGGATTCCTTCAGCCATGCGCCCCGGATGCCGATATAGTAATCTGCCAGCAGCTGCTGGCTGTCGCCGCTGGCGCTCTGCACCGCGTCCGAGGTGTAGCTGCCCAGCTCCATCCCGGTCAGCACCGGGCAGTCCGTCCAGCGGTAGACCATGTTCCACCAGTCGCTGTCGGCATCGGACTTGGGCAGATGGCCGTCCAGATACCGCAACGTGCCGGTGGTCTGCTGGAAGCCTGCGGGGTCATACAGGATAAAGATGGAGCTGAGCGAGCTTTGGATATCGGTGGAAAGCTTGGTGGTGCCCGCCATATCCAGATAAGCGTCCGAGTCCTCACTGTTGAAAGCCATGGTGTATTGGTTCAGCTTTACCACCACCTTGCCATCGCCGTTGCAGTCCTCGCCGTAGGCGGCAAGCTGCTCTTGCAGGGCGGTGACGGTGGCTTCGGGCAGGTAGTAGGGGCTGACCACCGCAATGTTGTAATCCGGGTGGGTGGTCAGGAAATACTGCCCGATAAAGCAGTACGCCACGAACGCACCCGCAATGCCGAAGATGAGCACCCATTTCAGATTGTAGTCCCACCAGTTTGCCCAGCGCTCCCTGCGGCTGTACTGCCGCTGTTTGCGGGGCTTGAGATCCTTGGGGTCAATGTCGCGTTCGTAACGGTAGCTTGCCATAAAATAGTTCTCCTGTGTGATACGGTCAGCCAGCATTGCAAAGCCGGTTCCCAAAGCCTTCACCCCTTGGGGGGAAGGTGGCGCGCAGCGCCGGATGAGGGGTAATTCCGGCAGCAGCGCCCTCATCAGTCACCTGCGGTGACAGCTTCCCCCGACCGGGGGAAGCCTTTGAGCAGAACGGCGATTAAAACGATGTTACTTCAGTGCAGCCAGAATGCTTTGGCGCACGGCATCGGGCAGCTGTTTCTGCTCGGCCTTGCTCATGCCGGCGGTCTGGATGGGCGACATGATCTTGATGCGCACACTGCCCGGGCGGCAGCGGTTGCCGTTTGTCTCGAACAGGGCGCGGGCACCGGTGACAGCCACAGGCACCACCGGGGCACCGGTCTTGACCGCAATGCGGAAGGCACCGGCCTTGAACTCGCCTGCGCCGCCCTCCTCACCCTTGTAGCGGGTGCCCTCGGGGAAGATGACGAAGCTGCGGCCGCCCTCCACGATGGCGGTAGCATCGTTCAGTGCCCGCACCGAGGCGCGCACATCGTCACGCTGCACGAACACGCAGCCCAGCAGCTTCATCCAGCGGTTGAGCAGGGGAATCTTTTCCAGCTCTTCCTTGGCAAGGATGCCGTGGGGCTTTTCCAGCCCGGCCAGCAGCAGGGGGATGTCGTAGTAGCTGCGGTGGTTCGCCACGAACACGCAGGGGCGGTCTTTGGGGATGTTCTCCAGCCCTTCCACCAACAGGGACACACCGGTCACCTTTAAGATGCCCCGGCTCCAGCGGGGGATATGCTGGTTCACGATCTGCTCCACGGCGGCGGTATCTCCGGCGGCTGCGGCGCGCTCGGCGCGGCGCAGGATGCTGTAATGCAGGATCATGTACCCGAACAGATAAATAAACATCGCAATGGTGCGAAGAATGCTCATAATGGTTTCCTCCTATTGCAAAAAATGCCATTGTCATTGTAGCACATTTTGCGTAAAAAAGGGAGAGATAAATATTTTTTTACAATTAGCCCCGGTTGTATCTTGCAAAGTTGACAAAATACAGGTATATTTATATCTGTAAAGCCAGCACAATGGCACTTTCCAGACAAAACGCCTGCGGTGCCGGTTAAAAACACAAGAGAGGTACCGCAGTTACTATGGGTCTTTTTCCTTCTGCCAATGATTTCAAGGCCGGTAAGGGTGTCGAAAAGGACGCCCCCCGCAAGACCGGCATCGGCCGCTTTTTTGAGCTTGTAGGCCGTGATATGAACGGGATGTTCCTTGCAAACCTGCTGACCTGTATCGGGTTTGCACCGGTCATCTGTCTGGTGTACATCGGCTTTTTGCAGAACAGCCTGCCGGTGATGCTGGGCAGCGCCGCCGTGGGCGGCCTGCTGGCCGGGCCCGCGCTGGCCGGAATGTACGATACCGTCCTGCGCGCGCTGCGCGACGAGGCGGGCTACTGGTGGGTGACCTACCGCAAGGCCTTCAAGCGCAACTTCAAGGCCAGCCTTGTGCCCGGTGTGCTGTATACCGTGGTGGTCACGCTGCAAATTTTCCTCGTCTATTTCTGCTTCAATATGCTGTACCACGGTACCAACGTGGGCGTCCCGCTGTGGGTGGCTACGGTGCTCAATCTGGTGCTGTTCCAGATGCTGTTTGCCTATATGTGGCCGCAGGTGGTGCTGCTGGACCAGCCTTTGAGCCTGACTTTGAAAAACAGCATCAACTGCATGATCGCCTTTTTGCCCCACGCACTGGCTGCCGCCATCGTGCAGGTGCTGTTCTGGGGCGTGGTAATTTTGTGTATGCCGCTGGGGCTTTTCCTGATGCTGATCTTCGGTTTCTGGTTCGTCACCGAGGTGTCCTGCCAGATCGTGTACGGTGATATTGACCGGGTGTTCCACATCGAGGAGAACATCCGCAAGATGAAGGACGCCGAACTGGAAGCAGCCCTCAAGGAGGACTACGCCGACGATGACACCCCGGAAGAATAAGCGATAAAACTGCGGAAAGGAGCGATGTCCCATGGAACAACGGAATAATCTTGTGCTGCAGGGGACAGAGACCTTTTCCCGCGGGCAGCTGGACAACCTTGCGCTGGAAAACGGCGCACTGGTGCTGGACAGCGTGGCCGGGCGCAGCCTTTTGTACGGCAGCTACACCACCCCGGAGTTTGCCATGCCGGCCTTCTGCAACCTGAACGTCAGCTGGAACGCCCACGCACCCCGGGACACCATGGTGGAGGTGCGCTGCCGGGTGTACGCAGCAGGGGCGTGGACAAGCTGGATGAGCTTTGGCAAGTGGGCACCGGATTACCCCCGGTGCAGCGTGTCCAGCCAGAGCGAGGACGGCATGATCTTTTTGATGGGCGATACCGTCACGGTAGCCGCCCCGGGCGGCGGCACCGGCGTGCAATTGCAGGTGAATCTTTCCACCAACAACGATAAAGTTAGCCCGGCGGTGCGTCTGCTGGCAGCGGCGGTGCGTCCTCTTGCGTGGGAAAAGCACAACGGCCACCCGCTGAACCGGCGGCTCTATCTGCCGGAATACTGCCTTTCCGCCCACGACCCCAGCTTTGGGCGGGAGATGGATCTGCCGCTGGTCATGGCGGCGCTGATGAACCGCTGGGGCGAGGATATTCTGCCGGAGGAAGTGGCCTACGCCATGGAGGACGGCAGCACCCGCTCTACCGGCAACACCGCCTTTGCCGCCGCCGCCGCAGGCTGCTGCGGCTACCCCTGCTGGCAGGCGTGGATGGATCTTGCCGACCTGCGGGAGCAGATCCACGACGGCTGCTCGGTGGCGGTGCAGGTGGAGCGGCGGGTGCGCGGTCAGCGCGACCCGTCGCGGCTGTGGATGGGGCTGCGCGGTTTTGGCCACGATGACGCCGTGATGGCAGATTTTGTGCTGCTGAACGACCCCACCGCCGATACCGACGGCGCAGTGAACTGCACCATGGCGCTGGTGGATTTTATGCGTTACTTTACCGGCAAAGCCATTGCCCTGCGGCCAAAGCAGCGGGAGACTGAGGCCGACCGTCCCCGGCGGCTGCGCTGCGAGCTGCACGCTGGCACCCAGCCGGGCGTTTACTATTTTGAGCGGCGGGGAGAGCCCGCAGATCTGCCGGAGGATTTTTCCGGCTGGATCGCCTGCGCGCCCCACGACGGCGTGGCGCACGCCACCACCGCCCACCGCACCTTTTTGCGCTGTACCCGCACCGAGGACGGCGGGGTACAGTTCCCGCCGGAGCTGCTGGCCGCAGGCGGGCGCTACAGTGTGTATGCAGTGGACCAGACCGGCACCATGCGGGTAGCAGAGGTACGGCTGCCGAAGCCGACCCCCGTACCTGCAAGCACAGAACCCAAAGCCAATGGCCAGACCGGGGACGCCCCGGCACAGCCGTAAGCTTTTTCAGGGCGATATATGAAACAGGAGGAACACATTATGGCAAAGACGATCATCACTTTGGGCCGTGAGTACTGCACCGGCGGACGCTTCATCGCAGAGGATGTGGCAAATGCACTGGGCATCAAGCTTTACGACAAGGAGCTGATCACCATGGCAGCAAAGAACTCCGGCTTGTCGGAGGAAGCTGTTGCCGCCAGCGAGAAACGGCATACCCACAGCCTGCTGTACAGCCTGTACACCATGGGTAACGAGCTGCCGCTGGGCGATCAGGTGTTCATTCTGCAGAGCCGTATCATCAAGCAGCTGGCCGAGGAAGGCCCCTGCGTGATCCTTGGCCGCTGCGGTGACTACGTTCTGCGGGAGCGCAAGGACGTGCTGCGGGTGTTCGTGTATGCACCCAAGGAGTGGCGCTTGCAGTACGCCAAGACCAACCCCTTGGTAAAGGCCAAGGACGAAAAGGGCATCAAGGACGAGGTGGAAAAGACCGACCGCAACCGCTCGGCCTACTACAACTACTACACCCAGAACCGCTGGGGCGATGCCCACAACTACGATCTGGCCATCAACGCCGCCCTTGGCCGTGAGACCTGCGTAAAAATGATTCTGGACGCAGCCGCCGCAAAGGAAAAGACGCTGTGACCCCCAGCCAGACCCAATAAACAACGACAGAACGTGGGCAGGGCGCTTCTGCGCCCTGCCCATGTTTCCGGCAAGGGAAGTTCTTACAGAGCGTATACCTTCTGAAGGCTTCCCCCCTTGGGGGGAAGGCTTTAGTGGCTGCGGCGTTGACGGAGAGTGGTATCCACGCCGCAGCATCCCCAATCCCAAGTGTTCAAAAGGAGAAATCGTGAAAACAAATCAATCGCAGACCGCACCCGCCGAGGTGCGGGAAAACATCATGGGCACCATGGAGATCAACCCCCTTTTGCTGAAACTCAGCATCCCGATGATGATCTCCATGCTGGTGCAGGCGCTGTATAATGTGGTGGACTCGGTGTTCGTGTCCCATGTCAGCGAGAGCGCCCTCACCGCCGTATCGCTGGCCTTTTCGCTGCAGAACGTCATGATCGCCGTGGGCGTGGGCACCGGCGTGGGCGTGAACGCCCTGCTGAGCAAGAGCCTTGGCGAAAAGAACCAGAGCCGCGCCAACGCCACCGCAGAAAACGGCATCTTCCTTTCCCTGTGCAGCTTTGCGGTGTTTTTTGTCATCGGCCTTACCTGTATGAAACCCTACTTCTACGCCCAGACCAGTGACCCCGTCATCGCACAGCAGGGCATCCAGTATCTCGCGGTGTGCTGCATCTTCAGTCTGGGTCTGTTCACTCAGACCATGGGCGAAAAGCTGCTGGCGGCCACCGGCCGCACCTATCTGAGCATGATCAGCCAGCTGGTGGGTGCAGTGGTGAACATCATTCTGGACCCCATCTTCATCTTTGGCTACTGCGGGCAGGCGCTGTCCGGCACCACCGGTGCAGCTGTGGCAACGGTCATCGGCCAGTTCTGCGGCGCAGGCATGACCCTGTTCTTCAACCTGAACAAAAACCCGGATATCCAGATCAGCTTCAAAGGCTTCCGGCCCAGTGCCAAGGCCATTGGCCGCATCTATACGGTGGGTCTGCCCAGCATCGCCATGCAGTGCGTGGGCAGCCTGATGACCTTTGGCATGAACCTGATCCTCATGGCCTTCTCGGCTACGGCGGTGGCGGTGTTTGGCGTCTACTTCAAGCTGCAGAGCTTCGTGTTCATGCCCATTTTCGGCCTGAACAACGGCATGGTGCCCATCATCAGCTACAACTACGGTGCCCGCAGACCGGACCGCGTGAAAAAGACCATCAAGCTGGCGGTGTGCTACGCCGAAGGTATCATGCTGGCAGGCTTCTGCATTTTCCAGTTTGCGCCCGGGCAGGTGCTGAGCATCTTTGCCGCCAGCGACGCCATGCTGGCCATCGGCATCCCGGCCATGCGCATCATCTGCCTGCATTTCCTGCTGGCGGGCGTCAGCATCGTGCTCAGCTCGGTGTTTCAGGCGCTGGGCAACGGCGTTTTCAGCCTCATCGTTTCGGTCTGCCGTCAGCTGTTTGTGCTGCTGCCGGCAGCGTGGCTGCTGGCACAGACCGGCAGTGTCAACAATGTCTGGTGGGCCTTCCTCATTGCGGAAGTCGTCAGTATCCTGATGAGCCTGGCCTTCTATGCCCGTATCAACAAGACCACCATCGCACCCCTGTACCACTGACCCGGGTGCGGGCAGCGGCCCTGCAAACGAAAGGAACGTGATCTCTATGGTAAAAAAGCTGAAGTGGAACCTGATCCTCATGAGCCTGCTGTATGTCGGACTGGGCATTTTTCTGGTCATGAAGCCCGGCACGGCGCTGAACATCGTCTGCTACGCGCTGGGCGGCGTGGTGCTGGCCTGCGCAGCGGTGCAGCTGATCCGCTACTTTGTGGTGGAGCGCGGGGTGTTCCAGAGCCAGCTTACCCTGATCTCCGGCCTTATCTGCCTTGCACTGGGGGTTTTTCTGCTGCTGCGCAGCGATATCGTGGTAAGCATTCTGCCCATCGTGTTCGGCCTGTTCGTCATCTTTGACGCCATTGGCCGGGTGCAGAACGCCTTGGACCTGCGCCGCTGCGGCTACGACAGCTGGAAGGGCTTTCTGCTGCTGCCGGTGCTCAGCGTGGTGCTGGGCGTGGTGCTGATTTTGAACCCCTTCGGCGCCATGGAAACGCTGGTGATGGCCATCGGCATCATCCTGATCGTGGAAGGTGCCATCAACCTGCTCAGCGCCCTGTACACCATCCTTGCGGTGCGCCGCTTTGCAAAGCTGCACCCGGAGACCCAGTCCGTACTGGAAAGCATTACCGGCGAGGATCTGAACGGCGACGGCGTTGTCGCCCCGGACGTGACCCGCACCGATGCAGAAGCCACTGCCGTAGAGTTGGACCATGTGGACGAGAGCGCCACCGTGGAGCAGGAGGAGCGGGAGTAAGGAAAACAATCCCGCCCTCTCAGGCGCTCCCGCGCCAGCTCCCCCGAAGGGGGAGCCAAGCCGTAAAGTTTGGCACTAAAGCATTAGGCGCAATAAGAAAGCTTCCGGAAGGTACCCAAAAAGCTCCCCCCTTCGGGGGAGCTGGCAACGCCTGACGGCGTTGACTGAGAGGATTCTACACCAATTATCAAGAAAAGGAAAAAGGAACAAAATCATGGAAAAGTACGATCTGATCATCGTGGGTGCGGGCCCTGCCGGCATCTTTACCGCTGTGGAGCTGCTGCGCCACGGCAGCAAAAAGAAGATGCTGCTGGTGGAAAAGGGCAAGCCGGTGGAAAAGCGCCACTGCCCCAAGGCAGAGGTAGGCCACTGCGTCAACTGCCGCCCCACCTGCGCCATCACCACCGGCTTTTCCGGTGCGGGCGCGTTCTCGGACGGCAAGCTGAGCCTTTCCTACGAGGTGGGCGGCGACCTGCCCACCCTCATCGGGGAGGAGTTTGCGCAGGAGCTCATCGACTACACCGATAAAATTTATCTGGAGTTCGGCGCAGACCCCCATGTGGAGGGCATCTACACCGGCGAGGACATCAAGGAGATCCGCAAAAACGCCATCCACGCGGGTCTGAAGCTGGTGGACTGCCCTATCCGCCATCTGGGTACCGAGAAGGCACAGGAGCTGTATCTGGCCATCCAGAACTATCTGGCAGACAACGGTGTGGAGATGCGCTTCAATACCGAGTGCGAGAATATCATTCTGGAGGAGGAAGGCTGCAAGGGCGTGCTGCTGAAGGACGGCGACAGCCTGCTGCCCGTGTATGCGGACGAGGTGGTCATCGGCACCGGACGCCGCGGCGCAGACTGGCTGGAAAAGCTCTGCGCAGAGCACCACATCGCCCACAAGCCCGGCACCGTGGACATCGGTGTGCGCGTGGAGTGCCGCAACGAGGTCATGGAAAAGGTGAACAAGGTGCTGTATGAGTCCAAGCTCATCGGCTACCCCAAGCCCTGGAAGAACAAGGTGCGCACCTTCTGCCAGAACCCCGGCGGCTTTGTGGCGCAGGAGAACTACGACAACGACCTTGCGGTGGTCAACGGCCACAGCTTCAAGGAAAAGAAGAGCCCGAACACCAACCTTGCCATTCTGGTATCCCACAACTTTACCGAGCCCTTCAACCAGCCCATCGCCTACGCCCAGAAGGTGGGCGAGCTGACCAATATGCTGGGCGCAGGCCACATCATGGTGCAGCGCTACGGCGATATTCTGGACGGCAAGCGCACATGGCAGAAGGAACTGGCACAGTCCAACGTGAAGCCCACGCTGAAGGATGCCGTGGCGGGTGATATCACCGCCGCCATGCCCTACCGCGCCATGACCAACATCATCGAGTTCATCAAGATGCTGGACATGGTCGTGCCCGGCTTTGCCGCCAACGAGACCCTGCTGTATAGCCCGGAGCTGAAGTTCTACTCTAACAAGGTGAAGATGGACGAGAACCTCGACACCAACATTCAGGGTCTGCACTGTCTGGGCGACTCCTCCGGCTGGACGCGCGGGCTGATGATGGCTTCGGTCATGGGCGTGCTCATGGGCCGCAAGCTGGCTGAAAAAGAAGGCTGCTAAAAGTTATCTATAATAAAAAATCCCGGCACCGCAAGGTGTCGGGATTTTTTGTTATCACATTTTAGCCCTCGATGAGCTCCACGGTCTTCATCTTGACCGGGGTGGTGGGCTTGTCGTTCCAGTCGGTGCGGACCGCTGCGATCTTATCCACAACGTCCATGCCTGCAACCACCTTGCCGAAGGCGGCGTACTGGCCGTCCAGATGGGGTGCATCCTGATGCATGATGAAGAACTGGCTGCCTGCGCTATTGGGGTTCATGGCGCGTGCCATGCTGATGACGCCGCGGGTGTGCTTGAGCGGATTGTTCACGCCGTTGGCGGCAAACTCGCCCTTGATGTTCCAGCCGGGGCCGCCGGTGCCGTTGCCCAGCGGGCAGCCGCCCTGGATCATGAAGTTGGGGATGACGCGGTGGAAGGTCAGGCCGTTGTAGAAGCCCTGCTTGACGAGCTTCTCAAAGTTCTCGCAGGTGATGGGAGCTGCGCTGTGGTCCAGCTCAAGGTCGATGGTCTTGCCGTTTTGCATGGTGATACGAATCATACGATGGTCTCCTTTTCCGTTGGTTGATTTTGTGTTTCCGGGTCACTCTCCGGGGTGGCGATGCCCTTGGTATAGCTCATGCTGCCGAGCTTCTCGGCAAATTCAGCGGGGGTCAGCTTATCCATCCAGTAAAGCAGCGCCGCCCCCATAAACTGCTCACTGCGCAGGGTCGCGCGGGGCAGCAGGGCAAACAGGCCGCCGTCCCGCACCGTGCCGGTGAAGGGGTCGGTCCATTCGTCCGGCAGGCGGGCATCCAGCTGCCGGGGCGACACATGGCCCGTGATGAAGCCGCGCCCGCCGAACAGCGGCTCGATGAGCCAGAACAGCACCCTGCGCACGCCGTGGCGGCTGGGGAAAAGCCCGCGCAGCCGGTAGGTGTGCCAGAATGC
>ERZ506931.1290-NODE-1290-length-9920-cov-3.643487_pt1 | contig 9920 bp, 9 predicted proteins | sample MGYA00512902_ERZ506931 | MGnify/ENA metagenome assembly ERZ506931 | reverse complement strand
AGGACTAAAATTACATCGACAGAGCGAGAAATGAAGGATTTTTACAATAAATATGTTAAGTCATTGAGGTTAAAAATTAATGAGGATGGAGTATTCGAGATTGTGGTCAATGAATATTGATTATCGTAAAACTGATTTATGTAATTATTGTCGGTCACACATGTATTGTGTGAAGTTTAAGCCTTATTTTAGCGGAAAGAGTGGGAAAGTATGATGAAACCGGTGCTTGAAATCTGCTGTGGCAGCTTTTCGGATGTGAAAACAGCATATGAAAATGGTGCAGACAGGGTTGAACTGAACAGTGCCCTATATATGGGAGGGCTGACACCTACACTCGCCAATTTAATATATGCAAAGGAAAAATGCAATATACCGGTAGTGGCAATGGTTCGGCCGAGGGGCGGCGGATTTTGCTATTCGGATGAAGAATACGACACTATGCTTATGGATGCAAAAATTCTTTTAGAGCATGGAGCAGACGGTATTGCGTTTGGATTTCTGACAGAGGAAAAAATGCTTGACAAAAAGCGCACGAAGGAAATGATAGGGCTCATTCATGAGTATGGCAGGGAAGCTGTGTTTCACCGTGCCTTTGACTGCATAGATAATCAGGACAGTGCAGCGGAGAAGCTTATTAGGCTTGGCGCAGATCGTATCCTCACAAGCGGTGGAGCAGTAAATGTATGGGATGGCAGAAAACAGCTTAAGCATCTTCAAAATCAATATGGAAAAGATATTACGATTCTGGCAGGAAGCGGCGTGAATGATACCAATGTGAGAGCACTTATTGAATACACGGGTATTACGCAGGTACACAGCTCGTGTGGCTCATGGAAGTGTGATGTGACAGCAGCGGGCAATGCAGTGGATTTTTCGTATGATGAAGCGATGAAAAACTGCTATCAGTGTGCGGATGCAGGGAAGGTTAGGAAGCTTGCGGAAGAGGTAAGTGGAGTGTAATATTAAAGCAAAAGATTATAGAAGTTCGGAGGAAACAATTAATGGCAGAGCAGGAAAATAGTAAGGATTTAATCAGTGTACTTTGGAGTGGCGCTGATGTACTTCGTTCAAAAATGGACGCGAATGAATATAAGAATTATCTTTTGGGAATTGTATTCTATAAATATCTATCAGATTCATTTTTGATAAGAGTATATGATTTGATAAATGATGAGAAGCCGGAATCGCTCAAGGCGGCACTTGAGGCATATAAAAATGAGTTGAAGGGGGAATATGCTAATGATTTACTTGATGAATTAAAGCAGGATCGTAAATATGTAATTGAGCCTGAGCTTACATATACATGTTTTGCAGAGGATGCAAGGAATAATTGCTTTAATCGTGAGCAATTGCAGAAAGCATTCAATAATATTGAGCAGAGCGGAGAGTTGTTTGTGGATTTGTTTTCCGACATTGATTTATATTCGAGCAGGCTTGGAGCGGGAGACCAGAAACAAAGTGATACAATTGCAGAACTGATAAAGGTAATAGACCAGGCAGATTTGCTTAATTCCGATGGTGAAATACTTGGAGATGCATATGAATATCTAATAGGACAGTTTGCGTCAGAGACCGGTAAGAAGGCGGGAGAATTCTATACACCACAGGCAGTATCAAAAATTCTTACTAGAATAGCAATAACAGGACAGGAGAATGTGAAAGGTTTGTCAATCTATGATCCATGTATGGGCTCAGGTTCGCTGCTTCTTAACGCAAAGAGATACTATAAAGGTGATACAAACTATATAAAGTATTATGGACAGGAACTGAACATGTCTACATATAATCTGGCGAGGATGAATATGTTCCTGCATGATGTAGCTGCGGAGAATCAGAATCTGCATCATGGAGATACTCTTGATGCAGACTGGCCAACTGGTGAGGAAACTGACTTTCACATGGTACTTATGAATCCGCCGTATTCTGCAAAATGGAGTGCTGCATCAGGATTTTTACAGGACGAAAGATTTTCAGAATATGGTGTTTTGGCGCCAAAATCAAAGGCTGATTATGCATTTTTACTTCATGGACTTTATCATCTGAAAAGCAATGGAACAATGGCCATCGTTTTGCCACATGGAGTGCTTTTCAGAGGTGCAGCAGAGGGAAAAATAAGAGAAAAGCTTCTTCGTTCAGGAAACATATATGCGGTTATAGGATTGCCGGCTAATTTATTTTATAATACGTCTATTCCTACATGCATTGTTGTACTTAAAAAGCATAGAGATGGCAGAGATGTACTGTTTATTGATGCGTCAAAGAAGTTCATTAAGGGCAAAAAACAAAACGAAATGTCAGACGAGCATATTGATGAAGTTATGGATTTGTATAACAGAAGAGAAACTGTAGACAAAGAATCCTATCTGGCAAGCTTTGATGATATTGAAAAGAATGATTTCAACCTAAACATACCGCGATATGTAGACAATTTTGAAAAGGAAGAGGAAGTCGATATAAATGGTCTGCTCGAGGATATGCAAAAAACAGATGACGAGATAGGAAAGGTCGAAGGTGAGTTTGTGAATTTGTTAAAAGACCTGACATCGTCCGATGAAAATATAATGGCATCGTTGAATCGTTATATTGATATGATTGAGGGGTGATTTGTATGGAAAATCCAAAGATTAGATTTAAAGGGTTTACTAAGGATTGGGAACAGCGTAAGTTGATAGATTATCTTGAGGTATCATCTGAAAAGAATAGAGATAATCGTTTCACAAAAGATGATGTTCTATCGGTTTCAGGTGAATATGGAATTGTAAATCAGATTGAATTTCAAGGTCGTTCATTTGCAGGGGCATCGGTTTCGAATTACGGTGTTGTGGAAAACGGAGATGTTGTATATACAAAGTCACCATTAAAATCTAATCCATACGGAATAATCAAGACAAATAAGGGAATTCCGGGGATTGTATCAACCTTATATGCAGTTTATAAGCCAAAAGAAATAACGGATTCAAAGTTTGTACAGATTTATTTTGAACTTGATTCCAGAATGAATTCTTATATGCATCCGTTGGTAAACAAAGGGGCAAAAAATGACATGAAAGTTTCAGCAGAGAACGCTTTAAAGGGGATGGTTTCTTTTCCTAAAAAAGATGAACAGGAAATGATTTCATTATATTTTTCCAACCTCGATCACCTCATCACTCTTCACCAGCGAAAGTGTGAACAGACAAAAAATTTGAAAAAATATATGCTTCAAAAAATGTTTCCACAAAATGGAGCAAAAGTTCCAGAGATTAGATTTAATGGATTTACTCACGATTGGGAACAGCGTAAGTTGGGGGATGATTTGGTTTCTATACATACTGGAACCAATCTATTAGGTTCAATAACTAATACAGGGATGCCATTAATTAAGATGGGCAATATTCAACGCGGATATTTTGACACATCAAAGGTAGAATTTTTGGCTGAAAATGAGCAGCCAGATAAAGCGGATATTGTAAATTATGGCGACTTTTTCTTTAATACAAGAAATACATTAGAACTTGTTGGCAAAGGTGCAACGTGGATGAAAAATAGCGGAGAATATGCATTTAACAGCAATATTGCACGCTTTGAACTCAGAAACTTAGACACAATATTCTTCAATTATTTATATAATACTGATTATATGACCAAGCAAATTCATGCAAGAGCCATGGGAACCACAAGTGTGGCAGCTATATATCCAAGAACATTAGACTCTGTTGAGTATTTAGCTCCTTGTATGAAAGAACAACAGAAAATCGGAGCTTATTTCAAGCAACTCGACCACCTTATCACTCTTCACCAACGTAAGTGCGATGAACTTAAGAAAATGAAAAAATTTATGTTACAAAATATGTTTATATAATCATTTGATATTAGAGTTATGAGATCTCTTGAAGGAAGGGAGGGGTAAGAATGTCACAGGAAATTAAAATGGATACAATAATTTTATACCATGGTTCCCCTAATAAAATAGTAACACCAATATTTGGTGGCGGAGACGATAAACATGATTATGGTCGTGGATTTTATCTGACGGAAAACATTGATTTAGCAAAAGAATGGGCTGTTTGCAGACCTAATGAACAGAATGGATGGGTTCATAAGTATGTGTTAAATACAGAGGAACTAAAAATTTTTGATTTTCAGGAGAAGGATGTTTTATCGTGGCTTGCAGAGATTATGAAACATCGCGATGCTGCGGATTCCAAGCGTTATAGGATGCTTGCTGCAAAGTTTATTGATAAATATGGTATTGATACCGATGCATATGATGTGATAAAGGGATGGCGCGCAAATGCATCATATTTCTACATTGCAAAAGAATTTGTCCGAGATAATATTGATATAGATATTCTTGAAGAATTGCTTTCGTTAGGCGGATTGGGGATTCAGTATTGTATTAAGACAGAAAAAGCATATGCAAATTTACGCGAGATAGAAAGTGATTTACTTCAAGTTGAATACAATGAATTTAACAATAAGTATAATCAAAGAGATATTGAAGCAAGAAAAAAAATGCGTAATTTAGTAGATTCAGATGCAAATAAGGTTACGAATGTTTTTAGTACATTGTTTTAGAGGTGAGAAAATGGGCGCATATTCAGAAGCGTATCTGGGTGACGTGGTGGAAAATCAGGGAAAATTATTTGATTTTGTGGCACAGTCTTATCCTGATAGTGATACAGAAGATTTTATAAATACGTATATGAAAAGTAAAACCAGAAAAAACATTGATGATGCGATGGCTTATGTTAATACTATGGATGCAAAAGAACTGTGGAAATACTTTTCAGACACAGAAAAATATAAGTTAAAGCAGGGGAAAGCAATCGAAGGATTTATGCCTGATTGGATTGGTGAATTTTATGCTTATTATCAGTGGTATTATGATATTCCAAGCGCAGAGGTAATAAATAAAGTACCGGTCGATTTTCTGAGGAAGGCTTATTGTGGACTTCATGATTTAGAGCTTGATTTGGCGGTAAAAAAGGTAGGTAAAGTATAAATGAATATAGTTTGTTTTCATAATCCAAATGAGGAAAATGGATACCTTAGTAACTGGTATTTAAGTGAGTTTGAATGTGATGGAATAAGATTTTCATCAATGGAACAGTACATGATGTATCAAAAAGCAAATTGTTTTGGTGATACAAAAATAGCGGAGAAGATTCTTGAAACTACAGATGTTGCACAAATTAAGGCTTTGGGAAGAAAGGTTTCAAATTATAATGAAACAATTTGGAATGGAAAGCGACAGATTGTTGTTTACAAGGGAATTTGTGAAAAATTTCAAAATCCTGAATTGAAATCCAGACTAAAGGCTACAGGTGATGCGGTTTTAGCGGAATGTGCTGTGAGGGACTGCATATGGGGGATTGGATTGTCAATGACAGATCCTAAAAGACTGGAAATGGAAAAGTGGAGAGGACAGAATCTGCTTGGATTTGCACTTATGATGGTGAGAGATAGAATATAAAATATGAAAAAAATTTGATTACTTTTAAGAGCATTCATCCGTGCTTTTAATTAATTTTAGGCGTGGGACAATTTGACTCACGTCTTTTATATTATAAGTGATGAAAAGTGGCATCACTCGTTATTAGCGTAAGTCTATTTGGATATGGTGAATAAAACCAAAAGTTTGGGAACAGCGTAAGTTTAGTGACATTGCCTCAAGAGAATCGGTCTCAAGAGAATCATCCTACGATTTACCAAGCCTAGAGTATGAAGATGTAATTGCAGAAGAAGGAAGATTAAATAAAGATATTAGCCTAAAAGAAAATATTAAAAAAGGAATTGTTTTTGATGGTTCTCAAGTATTGTATGGAAAACTTCGACCATATCTTCATAATTGGCTAAATCCAGATTTTTCAGGTGTTGCAGTTGGTGACTGGTGGGTTTTAAAACCTAATAATGCTGATAAAAGTTTTATATATCGACTTATTCAGACACAACGATTTGATGATATTGCTAACCAATCAGCAGGGTCGAAAATGCCAAGAGCCGATTGGAATTTAGTATCAAATACAGAGTTCGCAGTTCCAGTTTCACAAGAAGAGCAGGAAAAGATTGGTGAGTATTTTTCCTCCCTCGACCACCTCATCACTCTTCACCAGCGCCAGACAGATTTTTATAAAAAAATCAGTTTCTACTATATCTCATCGTAAGCCAATAAAAAATTATAAATGTTGAAAACGATTGGGAACAGCGTAAGTTTGGTAGTTTACTGGAAGAAACGAGAAATAAGACAATATTTGAGGATGAAGACACATTGCTTTCTTGTGCCATTGATGGTATGTATCTCAATTCAGAGTTGTTCAGCCATTTTAGAGGTTCATCAAATATTGGATATTTGAAAGTTAAAAAGAATGACTTGATTTTGTCTGCACAGAATTTACATCTTGGTAATTGTAATGTCAATTTACGCTTTGAGCATGGCATAATCTCGCCTGCATACAAGGTTTATGAGCTTGTTGGATGCAATCCGTTATTTATGCAAGCATGGGTAAAAAAAGACAGTACTAAGGATTTTTTCTTAAAATCATCTACAGAGGGAGCTAGCGTTTGTAGAAAAAATATTGTTTGGGAAGAATTATATAAACAGGAATTACCAGTTCCGAGTATTGAGGAACAAACAAAAGTTGGTGAGTATTTTTATAGCCTAGACCATCTCATCACTCTTCACCAGCGCCAGCACAAATTACATCTGAACATGCTTTTATAAACTGTTTTTTATCGTAAGTAACATCGTATCTATACAATGGTTACCATAAATTTGACAACGAATCAAACATAAACCAACCTCAAACAAAGCAAGCCTAATTATGGTTACATCAGCGTAAGCAGTACTAATAAAGGAGGTAGCGTATGCTAGAGGATATGAGCAAGGATGCATTATTTTACAACTATTACGCACAGTGGATAGAAGTGTATAAGAAAGATGCAATTCGTGAAGCCACTATGGCAAAGTACAGGATGACTCAAAAGTGGGTGGAGAAGCTGGCTCCGGAGCTTAAGGTTTGTGAGCTGACAAGGACCGCGTATCAGAAGATACTAAATGATTACGCAAAGGAGCATGAGAGACAGACAACCCTTGACTTCCATCATCAGCTAAAGGGTGCGGTAATGGACGCGGTGGATGAGGGGCTGATAGAGCGTGATCCGACCAGAAAGGCTATCATCAAGGGTAAGACACCACGTGAGAAAAAGATTAAATATCTCAATCAGTTTGAGTTGCATACTTTGATAGCTGATCTGGATATAAAGGAAGAGCCGAACTGGGACTGGTTTATTTTGCTTGTAGCAAAGACAGGGATGCGTTTTTCAGAGGCGCTTGCTATCACACCGAAGGATTTTGATTTTGGAAGGCAAACTCTTTCTATAAGTAAGACGTGGGATTATAAGGGTAAGGGAGGTTTTCTACCGACGAAGAATAAGTCATCTGTGAGAAAGATTCAGATTGACTGGCAGATAGTAGTAAAGTTTTCTGAGCTGATAAAAGGGTTGCCGGAGGACGAGCCTATATTTGTAGGAGAGGAAAAGATTTATAATTCAACCGTCAATGATGCTCTCACCAGACACTGTAAGGCCTGTGGGATATCGGAGATTTCCATTCATGGACTTAGACATACGCATGCGTCGTTGCTTTTGTTTGCCGGTGTTTCTATAGCCAGTGTGGCGCGCAGATTGGGGCATGCGAGTATGACAACAACGCAGAAAACATATCTGCATATCATTCAGGAACTGGAAAATAAGGATGTGGATCTGGTAATGAGGACTTTGTCAGGACTGTAATGTAGCTTTTTAAACAATATGCTTACGCTGATTTTGATATAAGTAATTTTGTGGTATTTTATGCCTATATTTGCTATAATAAATATAGTTAGTGTTTAGGTTTTGAAGAAGGAGAAATTATCATGCCGGAGTTGGAATCGTTAATAGAGCAGAAATTGATTGAGCAGTTGATATATGGGGATTCGCAGTGGACGTACAGACCAGATTTAAAGACAGAAGCGGATTTATGGAACAATTTTAAATATATTTTAGAGCAGAACAATAAGGACAGGCTGGATGGTGAGCCACTTTCTGATTCAGAGTTTGAGCAGGTAAAGAATCAGTTGCAGTTTTCAACATTTTATAAGGCTGGAGAGTGGCTGGTAGGCGAAAACGGCAAGGTCATGGTGCATGTACAGCGTGATACTAAGAAGCTTCATCTGGTTGTGATGAATCATGAGCATATTGCAGGTGGCAGCAGTGTGTATGAGGTTATAAATCAGTACAGTGCATTGAAGGATGATGAGGCTGCCGCATCAAGAGACCGTAGATTTGATGTGACCTTGATGATAAACGGTCTTCCAATGATACATATTGAGCTGAAAAACAGACAGCATTCGTATATGGAAGCATTCAATCAGATAAAGAAATACATTGGTGAAGGGCAGTTCAGGGGGATTTTTTCGGCTGTTCAGATGTTTGTTATAAGCAACGGTGTTGACACGAAGTATTTTTCTGCAGCAAGTGATACGGAGCTAAAGAAAGAATTTATCAGCGGATGGGTTGACAGGAACAATCAGCCGGTTTCTGATTATATTGATTTTGCAAAAAATGTCCTTAGGATTCCACAGGCACATGAGATGATTGCAAGATATACGGTTTTAGATAATGAAGCTAAGCGGCTTATTCTGCTTAGACCATATCAGATACATGCTATTGAGGCAATTCGTGAAGCATCACGAACAGGAAAGTCGGGATTTGTATGGCATACTACAGGCTCGGGAAAGACGCTTACATCATATAAGGCAACAAGAAATCTCATTATGGATATTCCGGCGTTGGATAAGGCTATTTTCCTTATAGACAGGAAAGATCTTGATGAGCAGACAAATACGTCATTTAGTTCATATTCTCAGAATGATTCAATTGATGTGGATAATACTGATAATGTGACTGATTTGAAAAATAAACTTAAATCGTCTGACAGACAGATGATTGTTACTACAATTCAAAAGATGCAGATTCTCATTTCAAAGCGTCTGAAGGAGGGCACACCTGAGTATAACAGGTTAAGAGGATTAAAAATAGCTTTTGTGGTGGATGAATGTCACAGAGCTGTATCTCCGGCTACCAAGAGAATAATCGAACGCTTTTTTGGAAAGTCACTCTGGTTTGGCTTTACCGGAACACCACGTTTTCCGGAGAATCCTTATCCGTTGATGGGGGATTTGCCACGTACAACAGAGGAATTATACGGAGCATGTCTGCACAAATATACTATCCAGAATGCTATTCATGATAATGCTGTTTTGGGATTTCAAGTGGAGCACGATGGTCCAAAGGATGTGACGGATGAGACTGACAGCAGCCGATATGAAAATGAGACGCATATGCTCAAGGTGCTTGAGGTTATTTTAAATAAGTCATATCATAAGCTGGGCTTTCAAAATGGAAAAGGCAAGACCTTTGAAGGGCTTTTGACTACAAGTTCTATTTCGCTTGCACAAAAATATTATGAGCTGCTCACAAGGGTGAAAAACGGAGAAACGCCATTAAAGATAGATGAACGCATAAAGCAGGTTTTACCGGACTTCCCTAAGTTTGCCATTACATACTCTGTGACTGAAAATGAGGACGGCTCGCAGGTCAATCAGGAGAAGATGAAGCAGTCTCTTGATGACTACAACGCTATGTTTGATACAAAGTTTGATATTTCACAGATTACTTCATACAATAGTAATCTAAATAAACGACTTTCTAGAAAAGATCCTAAGTATAAGAGCAGAAACGAACAGCTTGATCTGGTTATTGTTGTGGATCGTCTGCTCACAGGCTTTGATGCGCCATGCATGTCGACAATTTTTATTGACAGGCAGCCGATGGGACCTCACGATTTAATACAGGCCTTTTCCAGAACTAATCGTATTTTTGACAAAAAATCAAAGCCG
>ERZ506931.1288-NODE-1288-length-9925-cov-3.249341_pt1 | contig 9925 bp, 5 predicted proteins | sample MGYA00512902_ERZ506931 | MGnify/ENA metagenome assembly ERZ506931 | reverse complement strand
CGACGCTCTTCCGATCTTACTGGCATCGGGTCTGTAGGAATCTCAGCACTACCTATACGGCTTACTACCTGCTTAATCTCTGGATATTCCTTCTTGAGCAGCTTTTCAGCCTTGGTACAACTCTCTACCATCTGCGACAATGAAGTTCCCTGCGCCATACTCATTTCCACGGCAAAGTCTCCTTCTTCCAGACTTGGGATGAATTCGCCTCCCAGATATTTGAAGCCCACGACACTGACGCAGAAAAGAGCCACAGCACCTGTGATGACATCCTTGTTACGTGCCAAGACCCAGTCAAGAACCGGACGGTACCATGCCTGCAACTTCTCTATCACGCGGTCGGAGAATGTTTTTCGGGTATGTACCTTTCGACTTAACATCAGCGAACTTGCCATCGGCACATAGGTAAGCGAGAGAATGAAGGCTCCCAGAATGGCAAAGAATACCGTAAGTGCCATCGGACGGAACATCTTTCCTTCGATTCCTACCAGTGTCATCAGCGGAATATATACAATCATAATGATGATTTCGCCGAACGCAGCACTCTGTCGGATTCGGGAAGCTGAGAAATGAACTTCCTCGTCCATCTGTTTCTGGGTCAGAGCAAATGGAGTTGCAGCCCCGCCATTCTGACACTGAGCAAGATAAGCAGCACGAACTTCCGGCTGCGAGAAATGACCGGTATTGATATGAGTCACCACAGCTTCAACTATGATGACCGCAGAATCCACTATCATTCCAAAGTCGATGGCTCCCAGCGACATCAGGTTTCCGTCGATGCCAAAGGTCTTCATCATACCGAAGGCAAAGAGCATACTCAGTGGGATGACACTTGCTACAACAAGTCCGGCTCGCCAGTTACCTAGGAAGATAACAAGTACGAAAATTACGATAAGTCCGCCTTCAATCAGGTTGCGGGCGATGGTGCCCTCTACCCGATCCACCAGGTTGGTTCGGTCGATAAACGGTTCGATCACTACTCCTTCCGGAAGTGATTTCTGGATCAGACTGATTCGTTCCTTTACATTTTTGATAACTTCCTGGAAGTTCTCACCCTTGAGCATGATGGCGATACCAGCCACCACCTCGCCTTCGCCATTGCGGGTGACGGCACCGAAACGGGTGGCGTGACCCAGCTGAACCTTTGCCACATCGCCCACCTTGACTGGTGTTCCATCCACCGTCTTCACCGTGATGTTGGCAACATCCACCAGATTCTTCACCACACCGATGCCTCGGATATAATACTGGTTGGAATTCTGCTCGATGTAGCTGCCGCCCGTATTGGCATTGTTGCGCTGCAAGGCATCAAACACCTCGCTTACGGAGACCCCGCTGGCGTTCAGCTGGTCGGTATTGATAGCCACCTCATATTGCTTGACATAGCCGCCCCAACCGCTTACCTCGGCAATGCCCGGGGTTCCGGAAAGCTGTTTGCGCACAATCCAGTCCTGCATGGTTCTGAGCTGGGTGAGCGAGTATTTATGCTCGTATCCCTCCTTGGCACGGATGGTATAGTGGTAGATTTCGCCCAATCCGGTGGCGATAGGTCCCATCTCGGTTTCGGTGTTCTTAGGCAGTTCTTTCTCCAACTGTTCAACTACCTGACTCACCTGCGAACGTGCCCAATAGATATCGGCAGCATCGTCGAAGACAAGCGTGATAACTGAGAGTCCGCTTCTTGAAATGCTACGGCGTTCCTGGATGCGGGGTATATTGGCAAGCGCCATCTCTACAGGAGTGGTTACGTATTGCTCCACCTCCTGAGCTCCCAGCGAAGGAGCCTGAGTGATAACCTGCACCTGATTATCTGTAATATCTGGGGTGGAATCGAAAGGAAGATGCACCAGCGACCAGACACCCCATATCGCCAGGGCTATAGAGAGTACTCCAATCACCAGTTTATGGCGAATGGAATATGTAATAAGTTTCTGAAACATAAGCTACCCTTTCTTAATGTGCATGCTCACCATGTTCGCCCGTAAGCGAAGCCAGATAATAAGCGTTCGCGGTTACAATCTTCTTGCCGGCAGCTCCATCCTTGCCCTTCAACAGATGGTCGCAAAGCTTCACTTCTGTATATTTACCATCCGAAGTGCCTGTGGTCACCTCATGACGGGAGAAGCTGTAGTTACCCTTGCTGGGAGCTCCATTGAGAGCGAAGACATACTGCTTGCCATCTGCGCTCACAATTGCCTGGGATGGCAAAGCGAGACACTGCTGGCTGCCTGTAGCTATCTTTCCACTTACATACATACCTGCGAAAAGCTTTCCGCCATGAGTATTGCCTGACGAAGAATGCAGATAACTCTTCACGCTAGCCGCATCCAACTTTACGTGAACAGCAACGGCTTTCGAACTATCGTTAAAGTATTGGTTCATGCCATAAACGGTTCCAGAAAGTTTTACGCCAGGCTGGTTAGTCAGGTTTATGGTCACCCGATTGCCCACCTTGACCTTCGCCAAATCCTTCTCGAAGACATTGAGGTCGCATTCCACCGCCTGGGTGTTTCTAATCTTCATCAGAGGAGTCTGCATATCAGCATAACTTCCCAGACTGGCAGTCATCTTGCTCACGATGCCGGAGATAGGCGCATGCAAAGGGAACGCCGTAGTAAACTTGCCTTTGGATACAGCGGAAGTAGAAATACCCATCTGGCTGAGCTGTCTGCCAATACCCAGAAGATTGGCATGAGCTACCTGGTAATCTTTCTGGGTCTGCTGTAAGGTACGCTTCACGCCTGCTCCCTGCTTACTGAGCAGAAGTTGGCGCTCCAAATCTGCCTTGGCAAGTTCGCACTCCTTGGCAGCAGAGTAATACTCACGCTGAAGACTTACCACATCTGTATTTTCAACGGTAGCAACAACCTGTCCTTTATGAACAAGCTGTCCTTCTTTTACAAAAATAGATTTCACGATACCGCCCATCAAAGAGGCAACATCACCCATCGCCTGTGCACGCAGTACGAGCGATCCTTTCGCTTCTATGGTAGCATCCATCTCGCGCTCCACAGCCTCCCCCATCTTCAAATCTACGGTGCTGACCTGCTTGGCAGTCAACGGAATATGATCAAAATCTACTTCTTCAGGCTCATGCTCCTCGTGTGCATGAGCCTCTGAACCAGTCTGTTTCGCGAAGAAAGCAAATCCAGCCCAGGCAATCGCCGTAACGACGACAATCAAAACTATTCGTTTCATGTTTGTTTTTTCCTTCTATTTTATAATTCTACCTATTTTACAATTCTACACAACAATTTCACACCACGAATCTTATCAAAAATCCGGTGGCAAAAGTACACAAAAAACCTTGCAACTCAGTTGCATTCGAATCTTCAAACCGATTTTTGCAACCAAGTGGCAAACTTGTAAAATCATAAAATAGAAGGAGGTCCCCGTCTGCTATAGCCTGCCGCCAGTTCCTCAGCAAGCGGAGAAGCTGCCACATGCTGCCATCTCACTGAAATAAGCGAGAGACGAGGGAGAGTTAAAAGAGAAGAACAAGACAGGACCATCAACTGATGGTTCTCATCTACCAGCAACTTGCGGACACCCTTCACCACCTTGGAATTGACAACAAACTGATGCATTTGACGAACGCTACAGTTCTCACGGTCGCTGTCATTTTCCTGTTCATGATGTTCGGTATGCTCATCATTGATGTTGCCATCCTGCTCACATTGCTCCTGAATCATACAGATACGCCCCATGTGGTGATGATGGGTCATCACCGTAGATAGCAATATACTCAATGTAGCTATCCAGAGACTGAATATGTATAATCTTCTTTTCCTCATTTGCAATTTGGCTACAAAAATACAGAATTTTTGTTATATTACCAAGAAAGAGAGATGATTTTATAGTATTTTTTCTAAAAAAAACTAAAAGGCAAGTACCTATACTTCGATGATTGCCGTGTTTTAAGTAAAATTTAGTATCTTTGCAATCAAAATTAGTACACAAATAGAAATGAAAAAGTTTATTGCAGTTTTACAGTTACTCTTTGTAGTAATGTTGGCTCATGCACAGATGATGAACCCTGTGAAGTTCTCAACCTCGCTCAAGACCAATGGAACCGCTGTAGCGGAAATCGTGTTTAATGGAAAGATTCAACCGGGATGGCATGTCTATTCTACAGGTTTGGGCGCAGACGGCCCTATTTCAGCCACTTTTAACGTAAACAAGCTTGACGGTGTAGAACTCGTAGGCAAGTTGCAGGCTCGTGGCCATGAAATTTCAAAGTTCGACCCTCTCTTTGAGATGAAGTTACGCTTCTTCGAGGGTAGCGCTACTTTCGTACAGAAAGTGAAGTTCACCAAGCCTAACTATCGTATCGATGCTTATTTAGAGTATGGCGCTTGCAGCGACCAGAATTGTCTTCCTCCTAGCGAGGCAAGCTTCAAGCATAGTGGCAAATCTCCTGCTGTAGATGGCAAGGATGCTGTCAGCTCTGAAGATGCGAAAGCTGACGAAAAGGCAGAAGATCCAGCAGCTATCGCTAAGGCGAAAGCAGACTCTTTGGCTCAACTTGCCGTAGCAGAGAAAGTAGATAGCACAGCTAATATTGATTCTTCATTCTCTGTAGATGGTAATGATGCTAAGGCTTGGTGGAAACCTGTTGTAAAGGAGCTTCAGGCATTTGGTGGCAACAATGACATTGCCAACCATTCACTCTTCTATATCTTCATTATCGGTTTTGTGGGCGGTTTGCTCGCTCTTGTAATGCCATGTATCTGGCCTATCATTCCGATGACAGTAAGCTTCTTCCTGAAGCGTGCCAAGAATGACAAGAAGAAGGGTATCCGCGATGCTATCACTTATGGTTTGAGTATTGTCATCATCTATCTGGCACTCGGTCTCACCGTTACTGCCATTGCAGGTCCTAGTACCCTCAATGCGCTTAGTACAAGTGCGGTATTCAACATCATCCTCTTCTTGCTTCTGGCAGTCTTCGCATTCTCATTCTTCGGATGGTTCGAAATCAAGTTGCCAGACAGTTGGGGAAATGCTGTAGATAACAAGGCTTCCAGCACAACAGGACTCATCAGCATCTTCCTGATGGCGTTCACACTCGTGCTCGTAAGTTTCTCTTGTACCGCTCCTATCATCGGCTTACTTCTGGTACAGACAGTTACATCGGGTGACTGGTTGGCGCCAACCATTGGTATGTTTGGTTTTGCCCTGGCTCTCGCCTTGCCATTCACCCTCTTTGCACTCTTCCCATCTTGGTTGAAGTCAGCTCCTAAGTCTGGTTCTTGGATGGAGACCATCAAGATTGTGCTTGGTTTCATTGAGCTTGCTTTCTCTTTGAAGTTCTTGTCTGTAGCAGATTTGGCTTATGGCTGGCACATTATGGATCGCGAAGTATTCCTCTCACTCTGGATTGTTATCTTCGGCCTGCTCGGTCTCTACCTCATTGGCAAGTTGAAGTTCCAGGTAGATGCCATCGGCGGTGACCTCAACAAGCCAATGCCAGTAGCTTGCATTATGCTTGGTCTCTGTTCTTTGGCTTTCTCTGTTTATATGATTCCTGGTCTTTGGGGTGCTCCTTGCAAGGCTGTAAGTGCTTTTGCCCCACCTGTAAATACCCAGGATTTCAACCTGAACACCAAAGTGGTAGAACCTGCCTATAAGGACTATGAGGAAGGTATGGCTGCAGCGAAGGCAGCAGGCAAGCCTGTACTGATTGACTTTACCGGATACGGTTGTGTCAACTGCCGTAAGATGGAGGCTTCTGTATGGACAGACCCTAGTGTTACTGACATTTTGACAAAGGACTACGTACTCATCTCTCTCTATGTAGATGACAAGACTCCATTGTCACAGCCTATGGAAGTGACTTTCAATGGCGAAAAGCGTACATTGAGAACCATCGGCGACAAGTGGAGCTACTTGCAGGCAAGCAAGTTTGGTGCTAATGCCCAGCCATTCTACATTCCTGTAGATAATGAGGGAAATCCTCTGAACGCTGCATTCAGCTTCAAGGAGGATGTCAGTGCTTATCTTGACTTCTTGCATAAGGGTCTTGATAACTATCGTAAGTAATAATTAACTTTTCATAAGGCGGGAGTGGCATGTTATTTGCTATTCCCGCTTTTGTAATTAAAGTATAACACTATAAAAAGAGGAATTTATGAACAATAAAGAAGTTCCAGTCCTGCTTTTGACAGGCTATCTGGGCAGTGGTAAGACTACCCTGCTCAACAAGATTTTGGCTAACAAGAAGGGTATCAAATTTGCCGTTATCGTCAACGATATCGGTGAGGTGAATATTGATGCAGCTCTCATAGAGAAAGGTGGTGTGGTAGGTCAGAAGGATGATTCCTTGGTTTCACTCCAGAATGGATGTATTTGCTGTACCTTGAAGATGGACCTCGTAGAACAGCTCAAGGAGATTGTAGATATGAAGCGTTTCGACTATATTGTAATAGAGGCAAGCGGTATCTGTGAGCCGGCACCTATTGCACAGACCATCTGCTCTATCCCATCCCTGGGCCCTCAGTATATCAAGAACGGTATCTTGCGCCTAGACAGCATCGTTACTGTAGTTGATGCACTTCGCATGAAGGACGAGTTTGCCAATGGTTCTGATTTGATGAAGCCAAACCTTGATGAGGAGGATCTCGCTTCTCTCGTCATCCAGCAGATGGAATTCTGTAACATCATCCTTCTCAATAAGGCCGCAGATGTAGAGCCTAAGGAGTTGGAGCACCTGAAGCAGATTATCCGCGCTATCCAGCCTAAGGCAGAGATTTTCGAATGTAACTATGGTGATGTAGATCTCGATCTGATTGTCAATACTCACAAGTTTGACTGGCAGACTGTTGCATCATCAGCAGGCTGGATTCAGGAAATCGAATCTGAACGAAGCGGAGAAGAGGACCATGACGAAGAAGAGCACGAGCATCACCACCATGATGAAGACGATGACGAGCATGAGCATCACCACCATGATGAAGAAGAGGACGAACATGAGCATCACCATCACGATCACGAGGATCATGAACATGGTCACCACCACCACCATCATCACGATCATGACCATGACCACGAAGGTGGCGAGGTTGAGGAATATGGTATCGGAACCTTCGTATATTATCGCCGTAAGGCATTCGACCTGGCTCTCTTCGATGAGTTTGTTGCAAGAAAATGGCCTCGTGACATCGTTCGTGCCAAGGGTATTTGCTATTTTGCTGATGAACCAGACATGTGCTATGTTTTCGAGCAGGCAGGTCAGCAGAAGACTGTCAAGCAGGCAGGTCAGTGGCTCGCAACAATGCCAGCCGACCAGCTCGCAGAACTGCGCAAGAACAATCCGCAGCTCGAGAAGGAATGGGATGAGGAACTTGGTGACCGTATGATCAAGATTGTATTCATCGGTCAGCACATCAAGGACCAGAAGGATGCTATTATCGCCGAACTTGATAAGACTTTAGCACTCTAAGGGAAGTCGCCCTGTCAGGCAAAAGCATGAAGAGATTTATGTTTTTGTCCTCACAGGGCGTTATATTTTACTTGTAAAACTTAAGAGATAATAGCGGATTTTAACTACCGAAAAGGCGAAAAAAACAGAAATTAAAGGAAAAATGCGGGTAAAAATGCAGTTTTTTCTTCGTTTGTACTTTTAATTCGTTTTTTTTTGTTAAATTTGCACCCGATTAATAAATAATTAAGTGAATTTACAAAGAAATGAAGACCGATTTTCGACCTGCATATATTAAGGACTTTGAGGCGTGTTGGAACATCATTGACCAGGCTCGTCGTTCTATGATTGCATCAGGACGTCATCAGTGGACTAATGACTATCCTGCTGAGCACGATATAAAAGACGACATCAACAATGGTAACGCATACGTACTTACCGTAGATGGCGAGGTGGCTGTCTATGGTGCAGTAGCACTCAATGGTGAACCACAGTACGATTTTATCGATGGCGACTGGCTTACCACAGGCGATTATTATGTAATACATCGCTTTGCAACGTTGCCTAAATATCAGCGTGAGGGTTTCGCACGTATATTTATTAATAAGGTGAATAGTCTCTGTGAGGTAGAAAAGGTTCCTAGCATCAAGGTAGATACCAATTTCGATAATCTTCCGATGATTAACTTGCTCTCTTCCATGGGCTTCTGCATCTGCGGAAGAATCAACTATGGGAACAGAGGTATGCGCTTTGCTTTCGAAAAGCAAACGATACAGCCACAAATACAATAACGATTTACAGACATTATGGAGGATAAATTAAATAGAATGAGAAGCTTGGTCAATCAACTGAACCAAGCTTCTGATGTTTATTATAACGGCAAAGGGGAAATCCTTACCGATTACGAATGGGATGCCCTGTTTGACCAACTCAAGAAGCTGGAAGAGGAAACCGGCGAAATTCTCCCCGACTCCCCTACCAACAAAGTTTCTGAAGATACGATCGTCGGTCAGAAGGAAGAACACGAGTTCGCTGCTCTCTCTCTGGCAAAGACCAAGAAGGTCAGCGACCTCGTCAAGTGGGCAGAAGACCGCCCTATCTGGATTTCCTGGAAGCTGGATGGCCTCACCTTGGTTGTGACATACGACAATGGCAAACTAACCAAGGTGGTAACTCGCGGTAATGGTCATATTGGCACCAACATTACGCATCTGGCACCAGCTATCAGTGGTATTCCGCAGTCTATCACGGAAAAGGGACATCTCGTGATTCGTGGCGAGGCTGTCATCTCCTATGCCGACTTCGAGCAGTTTATCATCGAAAGCGAAGGTGATTACGCCAATCCGCGCAATCTTGCATCCGGATCTCTTTCTTTGAAAGATGTAGAAGAAGTAAAGCAGCGCCATATCCAATGGATTCCTTTCACTCTGGTTTATTGCGAACAGGAAATCACATCATGGGGCAAAAGAATGCTGTGGTTGGAAGAACAGGGTTTTCATCCGGTAGAACGTCAGAAAATAGAGCTGCCAACTTCTGATAATATCCAACAGGAAATTGATGCTTTTACAGCTAAGGTGACCAACAAAAAGAATCCTTTCCCTGTAGATGGTCTCGTCATCTGCTACGATGATACCTCCTATGCAGCGACTGGTTCCGTAACAGGTCATCATGCAACAAGAGCCGGTTACGCCTTCAAATGGCAAGATGAGCACGCCGATACCGAACTCGACCACATCGAATGGTCGTGTGCAGCCAATACCATCACTCCTGTGGCTGTCTTCAAGCCTGTAGAACTGGAAGGCACAACTGTTCAGCGAGCATCTCTCTGCAATGTAAGTGAATGCGAGCGTTTGGGTATCGGAGGCAAGGGAACCCGATTGCAGGTAATCAAGGCCAACAAGATTATCCCAAAGGTGATCAATGTGACTGAATCACTGGGGGTTTTTGAAATTCCTGAAGTGTGTCCTGTCTGTCATGCAGAAGCTCTCGTCAGAGAAAGCGAAAGCGGCACGAAAACACTGCATTGTACCAACCCGCAATGTGCGGCGAAGCAGTTGAAGAAGTTCACGAGATTCGTAAGCAAGGAAGGTTTGAACATAGAAGGTATTTCTGAACAGACCATCTGGAAGCTGGTAAACGAAGGCTTGATCAGTGAATATGCAGACTTTTATCATCTTTCCGATCATGCCTATGTCATCTCTTCCTGGGAAGGATTCGGAAAGAAGAGTGTAGGCAATATGCTGGAAAGCATACGCAAAAGCCGAAATACAGATGGGCGTCATCTGCTCTATGCACTGAACATCCCGCTGTGTGGAGGTGATGTTGCCAAAAAGCTCATTGAACGCTATCCTGTCCAGAAACTGATAGAAACTGCACGGCTCTGTATGTTTGATGATGAGTTTGCCAGCATCGACGGCATCGGACCGGAAAAGAGCGCCAAGTTCATTGGCTGGTTCAAGGACGACACCAACTTCGCCCATGTACAGAACCTGATGAAGGAGCTGG
>ERZ506931.1285-NODE-1285-length-9940-cov-3.223268_pt1 | contig 9940 bp, 7 predicted proteins | sample MGYA00512902_ERZ506931 | MGnify/ENA metagenome assembly ERZ506931 | reverse complement strand
ATGGATGCTTTCGTAAGTCAATTACAGAAACATTTTGATGATTTGATGGCTAATGGCCGTGAAGTGGCATTAGAAGTCCGTGTGTTTGATAATGGGAGCGGCGTTAATTTGGAAAGTGAATTTGGGGGGGCTGAACTACAGGAAATCATAGAAGATTGGGTGGCGCAGAATACGGTGGCTCATCGTTTTAGTTTAACTGATGCAACTGAGAATATGATGCTTTTTGAGCAGGTACGCATTCCGCTTTATCGTGAAAATGGAATGGCTAGAGATACAAGAAGCTTTGCAAATGATTTGCGCAAATATCTCAATCAGAAAGCCAATCTTACCTGCAAAGTAATGACGAAAGGGTTAGGTAAAGCTGAATTGGTTATCGGAGAAAAATAGAAAAGATATGAAAATAAGGAATATGATATTTGCCGCTTGGTGCGCATGTTGTGTCATGTCTGTGGCAGCACAGGATTGTGAGATAAGCCTTACCATAGCTAAAGCTGCCCAGAAAGAGGAACTTCCATCCCAGGTACAAGAGATTTTAGGAAATCGTTTAGCTGCGGCAGTGGCCGGTCAGGGGAGTGTTGCCAATTCCAATTTTACACCATTCTTTATCACAGCTAAGACCAATACTTTATATAAGGAAACATTGTCCGGTCCTCCTGTCAGTACAGCGCTTACTGTTCAATTGACTTTGTATATAGGCGATGCAGTAGGGCAGAAAGTATTTTCTACTCTCACTGTGGATGCAAAAGGAGTAGGTACTAATATTAACCGGGCATATATCAATGCTTTCCGTGCAATAAATGGCAATAACGTGAAAATACAAGAATTTATACGCGAAGGGAAAGAAAAAATTATCTCTTGGTATAATAGTAATTACAGGCAAATATTGGTAAAAGCGCAAAAAAGTGCTTCTATGCATGAGTATGATGCTGCATTGTATTATGTTACCTCTATTCCTGAATGTTGTGTCGGCTATGAGGAAGCTAGTAAACTGATAGACACTTATTATACTCAATATGTGAATTATAATTGTCAATTGATTATGCAATACGCCAGATCCGAATGGGCGAAGTCACCCGATGCGGAAGGTGCTTCAAAGGCTTTTGACTGGTTGGTTTTCATTGAACCGGGAAGCAGTTGTGAAGGTGAAGCTAAAGCTTTGTATAATGAAATAAAGCAAAAGGTGACCAGTGATTGGGATTTTGAGAATCGTGAGAAATATAAGGATGAAGCGGGGCTGAAAAAGCAGAGGATAGAAGCTGCCAGAGCTATAGGTGTAGCATTTGGTAATGGGCAGCAACCGGTTACTACTAATATTACTTGGCTCCATTAATTCAAGTTCAAATGATTTTAAATAAAGAGAATATGAGAAATAAAAAAGTTATCCTAATTCTATGTCTGCTGGTGCTGGTCAGTGGCTCTGTGCAAGCTCAGAGGTTGAAGGCCGTGCAGAATGAAAAGGGGCGTTATGGCTTTATGACGGAAGACGGGACGGTAGTGATAAAATATAAATATGATGAAGCTACTCCCTTTAAAGACGGTATCGCTAAAATAGGAAAAGATGGAAAATACAGTCTGATTAATGAAGATGGTGAAATCATTACAAAACGGAAATATACATATATCGGTGAATTTTATAACGGGGTTTGCCCCGTCGCTGAAGGTGGAAATACTAAAAAAGGAGTAATGCTAACCACGGGTGGGCTCATAGGCAATAAAGCTAGTAGCAATACAGGTGAAAAATGGGGGTTGATTGATAAAACAGGTAAGGAAATCCTGAAAACCGATTATGAAGCAATGGGAGATTTGAATAAGAAACTGATATATGTCTTGAAAGGCAAGAAGTTCGGGTTCATTGATTCAGCTGGCAATATCATAGTGAAGCCTACTTATAATTTTATTGGCAGTTTCAATAACCAAGGAATCTGTTGGGTTAATATCGGTGGCAAATACGATAAAAAGAACAACATGGTGTCTAAAGGTAAATTCGGGTTAATCAATGAAAATGGGCGGGAAATAATTCCTGCCAAGTATGAAGATGTGGGCAACTTCCCTGTTTTGCGAGATAAGAAAACCGGAGCTTTGCTTGATGAGGCTGCCTTTTATACCAAGGCAGACCAGTCTGCATTTCCGGCTACCAAGCAGGAAATACAGAGCTTGCTGCTTCCCAAACCTCATGCCGCTGAGTCCCAGTTGCCTTCATCGAGGGTCGATTATTTTTATTTCATTAATAAGAAATCCCAAGGGTTGGTAGATATCCATGGAAATACTATTATTCCTTTAACTGCCAATCAGGCTATTCTTCCTCCTTCAGACAATATGCTTAGGCTTGCTAAAGTGGAAAAGAAGCAAATAGCTAAAGCTTATTATGATTTGGATGCTGAAGTGATGGTCAGAATATCTTCTTCAGAAAAGGGAAAGTTTGGAGCTTTCAGCCATAATTTAGCTCCGGTTTCATTGGATGATGAATTGTATTTCATAGATAAAAAGGGGAACAAGGTGATTGGTGGCCTGTCAAAGGCTTTCCTGAGTAATGAAGGATACCGGGTGGTACAAAAGGGATCGGCTTTTGGCGCTATTGATTCTACAGGGGCAGTTGTTATTCCTATTGAATATACCAATTCGCTTACCAGCGTGAACAATGGACGTTTGGGAGTACAAAAAAATGCTTCTTGGTTTTATGTGGATATGAAAGGACAAATCGTATCCGATAAGTATGACCGTATAGGCAATTTTCATCAGGGGTATGCATCCGTATGCCTGAACAAATTATGGGGGGCTATTGATTTGCAGAACCGGGTTGTCGTTCCTTTAGAGTGGCAAGGTGTAGCTCCTATAGTCGATCCGAAATTGATATGGGTGAAAAAGGATAACCTGTATTATCTTTATGATGGGGTGCAAAAGTCTGTTCGTCTGAAGCAGGGATTTGCCAATGCGTCCAACTTTGATAATGAGATGGCTTATGTGATGTCTGATGGAAAGTGGGGGATTATTGATCCGGATGGCAAGGTACTGGTGCCTTGCTTGTTCGAGAAAGAAGAGGATATGGTCTTGGCCAAACAATATATGTTAGCGGAAGACAAGAAGAACTTGACCGAAGTAGAGGCTCTTCGAGTGATTGCACGTTTTGACCCGGATACAAATATGTTTAAGATAACCTCTGTCATTCCGGATAAACATTGGGATTATTAATTATTGAATGTTTGAAAAATGAAAAGATTCATTATAATACAGCTGTTGGCGGTGGTATTCGCCGCTCAAATTCAAGCCCAGGGAGACGGCGAAATAAAATATCGCCGCAGTTCTCTTTATAGCATGATGATCAATCACGAAGGAAGAGAATTTGGTGATGAAATAAAGGATGTTTTTCTCAAAATTCCTGTTCCTGATAAATACAATAACCATGATTTAAGTGTAAAAGTAATCTATACTTCTGAAAAGAAATTGGATAAAAACCATGAGGAGATAGATGAATTTATCAGAAACAATGGTATTGCCAGCCGTATGGTAGGACGCTGGTTTAACCGTGATTACATGACAGGGATCTGTGATGTGGAACTGGTGAAAGAACGAGGGCTGTATAACGCTTCCGAACTGGACAAGGCTCTGGCATCCAAGACTCAACGCGGAAACGCTCTGCTGGAAGATGCCGGTGAGGACTTGATTGGAAATACTTTTCTTATTGTGAATGACATTCGCTATATTGACCGTTCAAAAGGTTCAAGTGTGTGGGGAGGAATTGTCAAAGGACTGGGTGCGGCAGCGGCTATTTACACCGGTGAGACATCCTATATGGATTTAGGTAATTCTACGGGAGATATGGTTGCATCCTATAAGGGGTTTAAAGTAAATATTGATACTTATCTCTATCAACTGGTTTGGGATGAAGAGACTGCAACAAAATTCTATACTCAATATTATACTGATAAGGATAATAAGGAGAAGGTGAATGCTTTCAATAATAACCGTAAGATGTTCAAGTTGAAGTATGTGGGCAGCCAGCATAGTGATGGAAGTAACACTTCCTTTTTGGGTATTAACTTGGATGAGCCCCAGCAAATGGTGCGAAAGGCATGCCAACGTGCCATTGATGAAAATATAGCGAGTCTGCAAAAGAATTTTGACCAGTTCAAAGTGAATACTCCCTTAATCAGTGTTTCTCCCCTGAAAGCTTATATTGGCTTGAAAGAGGGAGTCACTGAAAAGTCTAAATTTGAAGTGCTGGAAGCTGAATTGAGCAAAGAAGGCAAAATGACTTATAAGCGTGTAGGAGTGATTCAGCCTAAGGAAAATCTGATTTGGGATAATCGCTATATGGCTTCCGAGGAACAGGCTTATGGTTCGGACTTTGGTTTTACCACTTTCCGAAAAGTATCGGGTGGCGATTTTTATCCGGGAATGTTGATTCGTGAAATAAAATAAGTGTTTAAGTTAGCCGGCTTCGTCAACAGAAGTGAAAATTGGTTGCTTGCCAAAAAGATTTGTTGATATGGCTGAATAGTGAAACATAAAACAAACAGGCGTTTATTCTTCGGAAATGAACGCCTGTTTGTTTATGTTTTAAATGGTTCTATACTGCCAGCTTGGAGAGGTGTGAAAAGTAGAACTGTTTTTTTGATGGCTCTTCCAATTTCATATCATATAGAGCTGGAATGTGAAGCTTAATTTACAAATTTTCAAGCTTGTCTTATTGGCATAATTTATTTATTGTATATATAGTCGTTAATTTTAGCTGCTTGGTATCTGCTTTAGTGTGTTTAGTGTAAATCTTGACAAATGATGGTTTTTTGAATATAAAAGTTGCAATACATTTGCAAATGTAAACTTATAGAGTCAATTGTTACGAAGTATGGAAAAGACAATTATTGCAGCACTTTTAATGCTGATTTCGTTAATATCGTATGCACAGGGTTTAATGTGGACTGCGAAGGCTGAACTCAATATGAGCAGCATGTCTAACGTAGAGGAATCTAAAATGCATCCAGGTTTCTATGCAGGAATAGGAGCTGGGTATGTTATTGATGAAACTCGGTCTGTCCGTCCTTCTTTATTGTTCACTATGAAAGGAGTGAAACAAGATTACAAATTTTAATAAAAATACTGCATTATGAAGAAACTGTTTTTTATCATGGCTATGTCCGTATGTGCATTCACGGCACAAGCACAAACTACTTCCGGTATTCGTGTGGGGTTAAATATGACCAGTGCTACAGGGAAGTATAATGATCTTATGGCAGATCAAGATTATAATAATAAAAGCTATATGGGTTACAGTATCCATTATTTTATAGATGTTCCTGTGATTGGAAACTTCAGTATTCAGCCTGCTGTTGGACTTTCTATGAAAGGTATCACTTATGAGTACGATAAATTTACCACTAAAAAGTCGCATCGGCTCGATTTGGATTCTTATAAGAAATATGATGTGACGGAATCTCGCGGCACTAGTGTCACTCAGAAACATAATCTGGGATATTTGGACGTTCCTATTTTATTTGCTTATGCTTTACCTTTGTCAGAATCGTTTAGGGTTCAGTTGGGAGTAGGGCCTTACTTCTCTTATGGGTTGTTTGGTAAGTTTAAATATGAGTCGGATAAATATTTGACAGTATCCCCCGATAAATATGGAGAAAATAAACATACCATAACCAAAGATGATTGTCCCTCCTTTGGCAAGAATGATGATGCGGACGATCCTAAAGGTAATATTAACCGTTTTGATTGGGGAATTGCCGTACAGGGCAGCATTTATTGGAAACGCTTGTTTTTGAATGTCGCTTATCAAAAAGGTTTGAAATCGGCTAATATTACTGACGAGAAGAATGAAGGGAAAGATAAATTGGCCCTTTCCAATTTGTCGTTAGGGTTAGGCTTTATATTTTAAGTTGTGAACAGGCTGAGGAACTGTTGGAAAATAGAAGAATAGAGAGGTATCAGAAATTTGATGAAACTTGTGCACCCTTTCTTGCCGAAATGAAGAATCTGTCGGATGTAAATAGAGGTTCATTTGGAAACGTATGTGTAGAAACCCGTTTCCGGTCACTGTTCCGTATCGTTCCGAAAGTCTTTATTCTTTTCGGAAAAGACAAGGACGTTTACAAAAAAGATGAAGACGTCTGATAAAAAGAACAAGACGTTTCATTCCAAAGATCTATATCTTTCAATCTTTAGTTTAAGTCTTTCCGGCTGCCGGTTTATCCTTCTCCTCCGAAAGGGAAGGATGCTGGATGTAACGGCAAAACTTGGTACAGGATTTCGTGGAACTTGCTGCAAGATCCGACAGAACTTGTATCAAGATTCTGAATACTTTAGCAAGGAAAGTCGCAGTTTCGAGGCTGCACAAGCTTACCGTGTTTATTGCACAAGCCTGCTTTGTCCACCGGACAGGGCAGGCTTGTACCATGGAACAAGGTGGATAAAGTGGTGGCTGCAGGCATTTTTCTTGCATAAAATAATGTATTGCCATCACCTCTCTAACTCCCTATTCATAGGAAGTTAGAGAGGTGATGGCAGTGGCAACAGAATTATAAAACTCTGTTGTAGGAAAGTGGGGCAATTGGAAACGACTCCTCTGTACAACACACGTTATCTTTTATTTTCTTTTTCCGGATAATGAGGTCCATAAAGCATGGTCTTCTCCTTGACCACCAATCGGCCGTCCTTCACGAACTCTTCGCCGCGTTCACTTAAGTGGCGAATCATTTCATTACGCATTTCCGTCAGCTGCTTCCTGTATTTTTTGTCATTGACGGCATTGTGCAATTCCTGAGGGTCTTGGGTCAAGTCGAATAATTCTTCGGTACCGGTATGGATACGCCATATATATTTTATTTTGCCGTCAGTCAGTGCACACCAATAGTTATCATCACTGTAACAGGTGGCATGCTCCAGATCCAGATACTTGCGCCAGTTTGTTTCCATGCCTTTGGCAAGCGGTAACAAGGAACGGCCGTCCATGTCAGTGGGGATGGTCACATCGGCTGCATCGAGGAAAGTGGGAAGAATATCACGCAACTCTACGGGAGCGTCTGTTTTTCCCGGTGTAACGTGGTTGGCAGAAGGCCATTTCACGATGTATGGCACATGAGTGGAGCCCTCGTATGGATAGGTCTTTCTCCAGTGATAATGGTCACCCATCATATCGCCATGATCGGAAACGAAAACGATTAATGCGTCATTATACATATCCTTTTCTTTCAATGTTTGGATAATTCTGCCTATCTGTTCGTCAATGAAAGTGATGTTGGCATAATAATGACGTCTGGAATTGCGTGCATATTCATTGCCAAAATTACCGTATGGAGCGTCTTGTGCCGTTTCTTCAGGATTTAGTTTCTTGGCGTATTTGCCACACCAGTCTCCGATGGCAGGATCGGGTATTAGGGCATCCTTATACATGTCCAGATATCTTTGTGGTGGATCATACGGACTGTGCGGACGGGCAAAAGAAACTTTCAGAAATAACGGTTTGTTGGTCGGATCGTAGTTGCTGATAAGTTCACAGGCCATTTCTCCTGTCCAATAGGTAGGATGGAGGTTTTCGGGCAATTTATAGATACTTGCCGTATGGTCGTTCCAGCCTATGCCGGTGGCGTCAGGATTCTTTCCGGGGGCTTTTGTTTGGAACCATTGGCGGTAATCACTGGTGAAATTCTCGTCCTCCACGCGTCCGCTTTCATCTAGCAGAGTGCCTTCGAAACCATGTTTTATCCGTTGGGGATGCCAGTGCATTTTCCCGATTCCAAAAGTATAATAACCAGCGTCTTTTAGCATCTGTGGCATTTCGTATTTATATTCGGGAGATACTTTTCCATATCCCAACAAGCCATGATGCCAAGGAGAAAGTCCGGTCAGCAGACCTGCACGTGCCGGAGTGCTGCTTGGACAAGAAGAATAACCATTCATAAATAATGTTCCCTCGGCAGCTAGTGCGTCCAGGTTAGGGGAGATAACCGCATCGTTTCCCATACAGCCTATGGCATCAGCTCGCTGTTGGTCGGTCATTATCAGTATGATATGAGGATGTTTTTGTGCGTATGCAAAAGAGGAGCACACTCCGGCTGTGACAGCCAATGTGTATTTCAGGTTGATTAGAATATTCATGTTTATAGGTTTTTCATAATGTTATGTGCAAAGGTAGGAAATTTTTGGTAACCTTAAGCCATAAATGGTGATGGTTACAGTAGAAATACTTGAAATTGAAGTCTTGTTTTGTACATACGTATGGGTGACCTCATATATACTAATGGTAGAAAAGGCTATAAAAAAAGGCTTGTTCCATACAGAACAAGCCTTTTTTTATATGCATGTATCAGAGATTATTCACCCCAATTCATTGCTTCCATACGTTTGTAAGAAGCATAACGTTTCTTGGCCATTTCTTCGCAAGCAGCAAATAGATCTGCTGCTTCAGCAGGATACTGTTTCATTACAGAAGCAAAACGAACTTCGTTCTTCAAGAAATCCTGGAAACCTTCCCATTTCGGTTCTTTAGAGTCAAGCATGAATGGATTCTTGCCTTCTTCTTCCAAAGCGGGGTTGAAACGCCACAAGTGCCAGTAACCGCATTCTACAGCCTTAGCCTCTTCAGCCTGGCTCTTACCCATACCTGCCTTCAAACCGTGGTTGATACACGGAGCGTAAGCGATAACCAATGACGGACCGGGGTAAGCTTCTGCTTCACGGATAGCTTTCAAAGTCTGAGCTTGGTCAGCACCCATAGCAATCTGGGCAACATATACATAACCGTAAGTAGTAGCGATCATACCAAGGTCTTTCTTACGTACACGCTTACCTGAAGCGGCAAACTTAGCGATAGCACCCAGCGGAGTAGCCTTAGATGACTGACCACCGGTATTAGAGTAAACTTCAGTATCCAATACCAAAATATTTACATCTTCACCGGAAGCAATCACGTGGTCCAAACCACCGTAACCGATATCGTAAGAAGCACCGTCACCACCGATAATCCATTGGCTCTTCTTAACCAAATAGTTCTTGAATTCTGCAATGGTAGCGCAGTTCTTACATTTATCTTTAGCAGCTTCCACCATTGGAATGATCTTTTCGGCAGCAGCTTTGCTCTTGTCTGCATCGTCCTTACCGTCAATCCATTCCTGGAATGCTTCTTTGTATTCTGCCGGACAAGTATCACTGGCGATAGCATCCTTCATAGCAGCTTCGATACGTGCACGAAGTTTCTTGTCAGCCAAAGTCATACCTAAACCGAATTCGCAGAAATCTTCGAACAATGAGTTAGCCCAAGCAGGACCTTGACCCTTTTCGTTCTTAGTATAAGGAGTTGAAGGAACAGAACCGGAGTAGATAGAAGAACATCCGGTAGCGTTAGCAACCATTTCACGGTCACCGAACAACTGAGAAATCAGTTTCACGTACGGAGTTTCACCACAACCGGAGCAAGCGCCGGAGAATTCGAACAACGGAGTTGCAAACTGTGAGTTCTTAACGTTTGCCTTGATGTCAACCAAGTGCTGTTTGCTCTTCACATTTTCTACACAGTAAGTCCAGTTGGCTGCTTCTGACAGTTGGCTTTCAAGATGCTTCATGGTAAGAGCCTTGCCACCCTTCTTCGGGTTGCCCGGACAGATGTCGGCACAGTTACCGCAACCCCGACAGTCGAGAACATCAACCTGGATACGGAATGTCATACCGTCGAATACTTTACCTACTGCTTTCAATTGTTCGAACTTAGCACCCTTCTGCTCTTCAGCATCGAGTACGAACGGACGGATAGAAGCGTGAGGACAAACGTAAGCACATTTGTTACACTGGATACAGTTTTCAGGATTCCATTCAGGAACGAATGCGGCAACACCACGTTTTTCGAACTTAGCTGTACCTGCATACCAAGTACCGTCTTCGATACCCTTGAATGCTGATACTGGCAACAAGTCACCATCCTGACCGTTGATAGGACGAACTA
>ERZ506931.1270-NODE-1270-length-10007-cov-4.067424_pt1 | contig 10007 bp, 8 predicted proteins | sample MGYA00512902_ERZ506931 | MGnify/ENA metagenome assembly ERZ506931 | reverse complement strand
AAAATCAAGGATAAGCCGATTCAAAGTGTTCGGGAAAGCAAAGCCAAGGGTCATCCGAAAAAGGTTTGGTATGCCGCGGCGGCGTGCATTGCGGCTTGCACGGTTCTCATATCCGTTTTAGCAGTCGGCAAAAGCCTGGGACTTCCCGCTTCCGATTCGACTTTGAATACCGAAAACGGCACGGAGCGAGGTGGTCAAATCGCGACGGACAGAGCGGGAGAGCCCGAAAAGAAAGTGCCAGGCGAGACTGTTTCGCAGACGGCGGAGAAAACGACAGCGGCCGTTTCCCACGGCGGCAGCGTGGCGGGTGTTTGCATCCCGACATATAAGGTCTGGAATCACAGACTTTACGGGTATGCGGGCGACAACCTCGCGCTGACGGATTCCGATTTAGGTCCGCTGCACCGCGAAAAAATAAACGGCACGGAAATCGCCGTCTATTCGCTGAAAAATATCCCCATGGAACAGAGCATAGGGGACAAGAAAAACGGTATTGTCCTGCGCTATGACTGCATATTGGACGGCATTTTTGAGCTTCGCGGAAAAAAATACGGGATAGTGAGCGAAACGGCTTATATCTGTCCCGTCCCCGAAAAGGGCGAGTATTTAGGCGAAGTCAACGGTGTGAAGTGCTATGAATTTAAAGGAAAAGCAGACGCGATACTCGTTGACCTCGGGAAATATGTATCTCCCTCCGACGGGAGCATATACGAGAGCCTGTATGTTGCGGAGCTTATAGGATAAAAGAGCATAACAAAAAGCGGGCGGCATAATCTCGGTTATGCCGCTCGCTTTAATTTTATATTGTTATTTTATCCCGTTGATGAACGAGAAGATCGCATCTATCCGCGCAATGATATCGCGTATATCATGCGCTATGCGGATAGCGGTGATGATATATGCGGGGGTGAGGTCTGCTTTTGTAATACCCGAATAGTTGCGGGTCACGGTGAAGCCGAAGTCGCGGGTCGCGTCCTTTCCGGTGACGGTCATGCGCTTGTAGGCTACGGTTATTTTGTCGTAGCTCTCCGCCGAGGGAACCTTGCCCGTGAACGCTATCTCGGCGCTCTCGCCCGCCTCGAGGACTATCGGATAGGGCAGGATGAAGTTCAGCGTGCCGTTTTCCGCGGTTATCGAGGAGACAGTAATCTTATCCTTTTTCGACAGGTTTTTAACTATGACGGAGTTGCAGGAGAAGATGCGTCTTGTGAGCGTCGGCAGGAAGGAGGAATTCGTGCTCTTGAAGAGGACTGCTATGTCGCTCGTCGGAGCGAGGCTCTCCATGAACTGGGGATACTCCATATGAGAATAAGCGTCCTTGATGTTGTCGGTGAGCAGAAGCTCCATGAGCAGATCATAGGTGCGGGGGTCCCACTCCGCCTGACCGTGGTAGTGGCGGTTGACTACCCATGTGCGCTCGGGCATATAGCCGGTCGAGAGGTCAACCGTTCTGTCGGGCGAGATGTTGTTCTTGCCCGTCTTGACTGCCTGCTTGTAGTCGGCGGGGAACGTCTCGCCGAAGGGCGCGCACACTGCGCCGCAGGAGTATTTCATATTTACTATGCCGTCGCTGTTGTCAACGGTACCCGAGGCGAGCGGCACGCCGGAGCAGGCCTTCAGAGAGACGCTGACTCCCTTTTTCTGCTGAGCGTAGAGTGTCTCGGAGATATGCGACATAAAGCCGTTTCGGACTTTTTCGACTTTCTCTGTGAGCTTTGCGTTCTTAACGGAATCGAGGCGCACGGACTTGATATATTCGTAATTCTCCGGGTCGCACATCTCCCAGAATGCGGGGATGTTTATGACGCTCGGGAGAACCATGGTCTTGAGTCCGTAGTCGGCGACGTTGTTCGCGCCGTCGGCGGGGATTATGTCCATAACAAACGAGAAGTCCGCCTCGGTGTGGAGAATGGATCTTAAAATATCGAGCGTGGTGTCAAAATTGAGTGAGATGGGCTTGTCGGTATAGAGGTCGGAGACGAGGTTGCTGCCCGCGAGAAGCGGAGTGTCAAATACAGCGCGGTCAATGTAGTTGTCGTTAGGATATTCGTACATATACACGCCCAGCAGCAGGCAGCCCTGGCTGATACTGTATACGCTGACCTTGTCGTGTCCCGTGAGGGCGCAGACCTCCGCGAGATAGTCATGGAGCTGAGCCGCGACATCCGCGTGGCTGAGTCTCCAGTCGTAGAGGAAGTTGAAAACATGGTCGTCGCCTATCTCGTCGCCGATAACCTCCATGTCGAGAAACTCCGAGCCCGTGTAGGGAACGAGGTCGAGCTGACCGTTCTTTGTGAATGCCTCAAGGCTCGTATCCTTTGCGCTGCTGAGTATGGGCACTATGTCATAGAACGAAGTGCCGTCGTCGTTCATTCTCAGCGGCTCGACAATAGAAGTTATTATCTCGCGCATCGGCTTTTCTATGCCGTCGGTGCCCTTTTGGGCTATCAGCTTAATTATACCCGTGATAAGGTCGGGGGCGTTGACTCCGAGAAGCTTTAATATCTCCTTGGTGTCGGGCGGGAAAACGCGCTTTAACGAGCCGTCCTCCTGCTTTTCGGCGAGAACCGTAGCGCCGAAGCCGGAAATCATAACAACGGGCGAGTGACCGCATGCGCACTTGGTGGCGGCCGCCGCTGTGGACGCGAATACCGAGCCGAGCATAACTGCTGCTATTAAAACGCAGAGTATTCGCTTAAACGGTTTTTTCTTCATTTTTTGTTTTCTCCTTTCGCAAAGCACTTTTATGCAACGGATAAATTGTACAGTATTTTTGCAAAAATGTAAACATTTTGTTTATGATTCTTGCAAAACATTTTCGCGCTCTTAATCTATAGACAAAGAACGGAGAGGTGTGCTATAATAATCACGGAATAAAACAAAAAAACCGAAAGGATGGTAATAACTCATGAAAAAAACTCTTAAACTGACAGCTCTTGTCATGGCAGTGGCGATACTCGTCTGCGCCTTTGCGGGCTGCACGGCGAAGCTCGACAAGCTTATTGTAGGAAAGTGGAGCGATGAGCAGAACAAGGTGACTGTCGAGTTCAAGGATGACGGCACATTCAAATTCGAATCGAGCAACCTCAATATTCTCGGTCTCTCGATAGGCACTTCCGTTTCCGGTACATACAAGGTCAATACCGAATCCGACCCCGCAACCGTTACCGTCGCTCCCGAGAAGGCCTTCGCGGGCTTCAAGGTCGGCGCGGAGATAACCTTCACCGCAGCCTATGACAAGGACAGCAAGGTGCTCAAGCTCACAAACGACAAGCTCGGCACGCTGAACCTCACTAAGGTCGAGGAGTAAAAAAACAGTCGCCGCTGCGGGAGACCGCAGAGCAAATATAATCGAAATACATAAGCTTTTTATCCCGGCCTCGCGCCGGGATTTTTTTCTGTGCCGTGAAAATAAAAATCAAAATCTGTATCTTTTTTCCGGGAAGTATGCTATTATGTGGATGACAGGAGAAAATAAAGGGAGGTATTTTATGAAGCTTCGAAGATTTATTGCCGCAGTTCTCGCCGTCCTCGCGCTTGCAGCCTTTGCCGGCTGCAAGAAACACGACAAAGACCAAACCGACACAACGGGAAAAAACGATGAGACAGTATCCGAAGATAGCAGCGAAAGCACCGCATCAGTCGCGGATGTTAATGCCGACATAAAAAACTCCAGGTATTTTCTCGGCATCGACCTCGACGGGTGGTATCACTGGAATCAAACATCGAGCGGTTATCAGAAAGACACGACTTATACCGCGAGCTGGACAAAGGAATATAACTCGCGCGGCGACCTCGTTTCATATATCACCTATGTCCTGATTTCCGAGGGGAACTTTTCCGCCGAAAAGAGGTCATACGGCTATACATACAACAGCGACGGCACGGTGAAGGAAATCAGCCGCTCGGGGCATTCCCAAGGCACCTACCGCTACGAGTACGACTCGGAGAAGAGAATAACAAAAATCACCTCGGCGGAGCCCTCCGGCGAAGTGACCGCAACACTGAATTTTTCGTATGACAAGCACGGCAGACTCGCAGAAAAAAGCGATTTTTACGGGAGCACCGTCTTTTCTTACGACGGCAAGGGAAGGCTCGTCAAGAGCGAGAGAAATTCCTCAGAAGCCGCGTCCGAGAGCTTTACGGAGACGTTTACCTATAAATATAACTCCGACGGCGATATAGTGCGCCAGACATATACAGTCAAAAATCCCTTCAACACGTCTAAAATCATCACCGAATACGAATATGACGAGCGCGGCGCGCTGATAAGGCTAACAGTCAGGGATTCCTTCGGCGCCGAGACCGAAAAGGAGTACAAAAACGACGCCTACGGAAATCCCGTCGAAATAAAGGAGACCCGGTTCCAGGACGGCGAGGCGGGAAGCACCGAGGTTATCTCGTATTCATACGAATATGAGACCGCCAAGATAGCGGTCACGGGCACGGACGGCAGCAAAACAACATACGAATATCAAAAGAACAAGAGCATAGTCACACCCGAGACGGAGTAGCTTTAAGATATTCCGAAAATTCTCCCGGCCCTGTGCCGGGATTTTTCCCGTCCGACGAAATTAAAAATCAAAATTCGCACATTTTTTATAAAAAGTGTGCTATTATATATACAACGAAGCAATCGGGAGGTATTCAATAAAAATGAGAAGATTTTTTGCAGCCGTTTTGGCGGCGGCCATGCTGTTGTCATTTGCGGGATGCGCAGTCAAAGACACGCAGAGCGACTCGACCGCGCCCGCCGAGGAGCAGACGACCGAGGAGAAAAGCACAGAGCCTCTGACCAACGAGGACGGCAGCCTCGTCAAGCCGAAAAACGCGGTCTCCGTCTCCGACGATGTGAAGATAAAGACCTACAGCGGCTCGTCTATAATCGAAATCGGCAACCGCGAAATGGAGCCCTACGGCAACTCATATAAAAACATGAAGTCCTACGCCGACGCGCTCAACCGCCTCAAGGCGGAGATGCCGAACACCAAGGCCTACTGCCTCATGGCGCCGACCGCTATAGAATTTTATGCGCCGAGCAAATACAACACCGGCGTATCGAAGTCGCAGTACGAGGGTATGTGCTATATCTACGAGCAGCTCAAGGATATAACGCCCGTCAATGTCTACGCCGAAATTGCGGCGCACACGGACGAATATCTCTATTTCAGAAGCGATCACCACTGGACGACCCGCGGCGCATACTACGCCTACAGAGCCTTTGCGAATGTTGCGGACTTCAAGCCCGTTGACAAGGACACCCTGCAGAGCGGCAAGCTCTCGCCGTTCCTCGGACTCTTTTATAACTACACAAAGAGTCCCGTGCTCGCAAATGACCCGGACTATGTGGAATATTTCCTTCCGCCCGTCAACACAACGGCCACAGCCTCCGATACCGACGCCGCCATGAGCGACGGCTACGGCATTCAGGTCATAAACACCGAGACGACATCCTCCAACAAATACTTAGCCTTTATAGGCGGCGACCACGGCGTTATCAAGATAACGACCGACGCTCAGAGCGACAGGAGCATTGTTGTCATAAAGGAGAGCTACGCCAACGCCTTTGTCCCGTGGCTCTGCGCAAACTACAAGACGGTCTATGTCCTCGACCCGCGTATGCTGACCGTTAAGCTCGCGGATTTCGTCAAGACCAATTCGATAGACGAGGTTCTGTTCCTCAACTATATGTTCATCCCCAGCAACCCGAAGTTTATGAATGCGCTGGAGAACATGGCATAAGCGGCAAAAAGATTTTAAAAAAGGTCATAGTTCACGGATTAAAACGCGGATTATGACCTTTGTTTTTTTATGTACACAGTCTTTATATAAAAAGCTTGAACGGCATTTGCGGTTATGCTATAATCTTGAAAAAAGCAGGAGGAAGTTTATGAACAGCAGAAAAACAGCGGGCGTCGTCCTCGGAACTCTCGGCGGGCTGACCGCTCTGACCGCGGCTTCGGCGGAGATTTTATATAATTTCTCGATAAACACGAAATCGCCCATACATATGAGCAAGCTCAACAACCTCATTCAGAAGATGGCAAGCAAGTCCGACGGCGAGGATTCGAGCGCAAAATACAGCGGACTCACGGGCACGCCGGAAATCCAGGAATGGTACGACGAGCACGGCGAGGACGTATTTATTATGTCCGACTCTCTGCGGCTGCACGGAAGAAAGTTCGAAAATCCCGGCTCGGATTATGTTCTCGTCTGCCACGGATATACGAGCAAGGCCAGGCATATGGCGGGCTTTGTCCATAAGTTTCACTCCCTCGGCTTCAATGTTCTTGCGGTAGATGCGCGCGCCCACGGCGAAAGCGAGGGGACTAAAATCGGCATGGGCTGGCCGGAGCGCATGGACGTTATCGAGTGGATAAAGCTCATTCTCTCGTGGGACCCCGACGCGAGGATAATCCTGCACGGCGTGTCTATGGGCGCGGCGACGGTGCTCATGGCATCGGGCGAGACGCTGCCCGACAACGTCAAGGCCGTTATCGCGGACTGCGGCTACACCTCGGAGTGGGATGAGTTCATCTGGGAGGCCGAAATGATGCATATCCCGTGGTTCCCGGTGCTCAACGCAGCCTCAGCCCTCTCGAAGCTCCGCGACGGCTATGATTTCAAGCAGGCGAGCGCGCTCGAGCAGGTCAAAAAGAGCGATATTCCCACCCTGTTCATCCACGGCACGGCGGATGAGCTGGTGCCCTATAAAATGCTCGGCGAGCTGTTCTCGGCGGCGGCGTGCGAAAAGGAAAGTCTGACCGTCGAGGGAGCGGGTCACGCACTCTCGTCCTCGGTTGAACCGGAAATGTATTGGAGCACGGTTGAAAGATTCGTAGAAAAATATATCGGCAGCTAAAGCAATAACCACCGTCGCGGACGGTGGTTATTTTTTTGGAAACAGGCATATTAAAAGAACGGTGCTGTTTACGGAGGCATTTTCGCATATACTTTCAGCACAGCCTTTAATGACGACCTGTTTAGACTTACTTTATAAATTTATCCGCCAACTCAACTGCCTGTTTCTCCGTGAACCCGTACATCTTGACAATAATGCCGTAACCGCTCTTGTCAAACGCCGCCCATTGACAGCTGCCGCTTTCGGTTCCGAAAAAAACACTTTTATTCTCTATTTTTGACTTTTTGAGCGACGAGGTGTCTACAAAAACCGAAGATAACTTTAAACCTCCTTCGGACACATATACAGAGTAACTGCTGCCGTTGTCTCCCTCCACAGAAGCATACCCGAGCATTACCGTGTCCGTTATTCCCTGCTCCTTGTCAATTTTATAAACAAAAAAATATTCGGTTTTGCCTTCCGTTGGAAAGTTTATGGAAAAAACAGATTTCCACTCTTTTTCTGATACGGCACGAAATTCTCCCGCCAGACGGATATCGCCTAATATTGTCCCCTTATTCCAAAGGATTTCGCCTGTCAAAGCTGAATTATTATATGAATTCCTTTCGGAGTCCTCCGCCCCTCCGGGGAATAAAGTATGATATTGAGTTTTGACGGTTATGATTGCTCCCGCGGCAATCACGGCGCAAAGACAAGCTGCCGCAACAGCATATTTCCAATGCTTGGCTGCCGAGCATTTTTCTGTAAACGAATACACGTCAGGGGTTTCAGCGGTCGGCATTTTTTCGATTTCATCCATAATAGAATCAAAATTATCCGGCACATACTGTTCTGCGGCTTCGTCTAAAAGCTTATATATGTTTTTTTTCATAACAGACCCATCCTTTCCGATTCGAGACGCAGTTTTTTGACAGCACGGTTATACATCCAAAAAACCGTTCCCTTTTTCATGTCCTTTTCTTTTGCGATTTCGGTGAGGGTCAGCCCGACAACATGTCTTAAAACAACAATGTCCAGTTCCTTGTTATCCAATGTCCGCAGCAGGTCATCTAATACTGTTTTATTCTCAAAGAGGTTCAACTTGCCGTCCTCTCCGCCGACATCGCCGATATAATCTAACGAACAGGTTCGATTACTTTTCTTTAAGATATCTAAAGTTTTATTCTTGGCGATAGACAAGATCCACGAACGGCCGTCTCCCTGCGGAATAAACGAACTGCTTTTGCTCCAGATCGTGATAAAAGTATCCTGCATAACATCTTCGGCAATCGAAGGATTTCCGCAGAAATGCAATGCATAATAATACACAGGCTTTCTCATCTCTTTGTAAAGCTCCTCAAAAGCCGCATTATCTCCGTGAGCTGTTTTTACAATTAAATAATTGATGCTGTTTTTGGGCATATCTTCACCTCCCTACATTATAGAAACGATTGAGAATCGGTTTGTATTGGTTATCTGTTAAAAATTTTGCACACCGACCAAAAGAAAATCCCGACCGGTTAAGGTCGGGATTTTCTTTGTATAAAACGGGGGCAAGAAGATGGTAGGTGTCTGATTTATTCGGCCTGCTTCGAGTATTTCTTGAGATAGATAACTCTCATGAGCAGGCACTCGATGGGATTTATCGGCTTGCACTTACCGAAGAGACCGGAGCCTATGTAGGTAAGGCAGCTCTTTTCTGCGATCATCTCGACCGCACCCGCGTTGCTCTCGTTCGAGCCGCAGCAGAGCGCGCCGCCGTCCTTGACGAGAACGCAGTGGCGACCCTTGAGCGCTCTGACTACCTTCTTGGGGGAGTTCTTGGCGCATTTGAGGCTCGTGCCGATTATCTGGGCGCTGTCGTCAAGCTGCGGCCTGACGGTCTTGCCCATGGCGGCGACTGCGAGCACCTCGGGAGCCTGAGAATAGAGAATAGCATTGATATCCTCGCGTGAAGCATATATGGCGCAATGGAGGTCTGCCGTCGGAATCTCTCCCTCGCCGCTGACCGCCGAGGTCACGGGGTCTACGGTGACGGTGTGCTCCTTATCGCCGGGAGCATAGAATACTATCTTTCCGCTTGCGTCTCTATACGAGTTATTATAACAGGTTTCGTCATGCTTGACAATAGTTTTTCCGTGTTTTTGTGCCCAGGAAACACACATTTCGCTCAAGTCGGCAATTTTTTCTCCGAACTTTCTGTCGAAAAGGTCGAGAACATAAAGCGCGCTCTCGCGCTCGAGCGTGGCGGCGACGTTGAATGCCTCCTCGCTGTCCTTGCCGTAGCAGACGGCGCCGTGGTGCGCCATGATAACTGCCTTGCTGTCCATGTCGGCGGCAACTGCGGCAGCGACGCCCTTTTTGAGCTTCTTCGTGCCGGGCAGACCGTAAGAGCCGAGCATGACTCTGTCGCCTATAACCTTGCGTCCCTTTTCGGTCAGCGAGGGGATTCCCTGCGTTGTTGCGCTGATTATGGACGCAAACTTCTGATGGGTGTGAATGACGAAGCCCGCGTCGGGATGGGCCTTGTAGACCTCGGCGTGAACGCCCTTTTCGGAGGAGGGCTTGACGCTGCCCTCGTAGCTCAGAGTGTCGATTTTTACCTCAACAATGTCGTCGGGGGTCAGTCCGTCGTAGGGCTTTCCGCTCGGGGTGATGACGAAGCTGTTTTCGTCAACGCGGCAGCTGACGTTGCCCCATGTTCTTGCGATAAGACCGGTCTCGACAAGGCGCAGACCCGCTGCGATAACTTCTTTTTTTGCCTGTAAAATATCCATGAAAACCGTCCTTTCGGGAAAAAGATTTAAATTGTGCCGGTGAACAATTTTGTACTACAGTTCAATTATAACACAAGCAGACCAAATGTCAACAATTTACTTCTCGGGTTCGCTCTCTTCTTTTGACTCTTCTTCGGACTCTTTTTCGCCCTCGGAGCCGTCCGCCGTCGGAGCGTCCTGCGCCGCCGCCTTTTTCGAGCTGCGCCAGATGTGTATAACTCCGTCGTCGTTGAGAACCTTGAGCACGGTTATCATTATAGGCATAATAAATATTCCGATAAAGCCGAACAGCTGAACGCCGATATACATACCCATTATGCTGACTATCGCCGGGATGCCGAGGTTGTTTGCGACTATCTTCGGCTCGATTATCTGACGTATGACGGTTA
>ERZ506931.1268-NODE-1268-length-10012-cov-3.542633_pt1 | contig 10012 bp, 8 predicted proteins | sample MGYA00512902_ERZ506931 | MGnify/ENA metagenome assembly ERZ506931 | reverse complement strand
TTTGCACCAATAGTGTATGTGTCGCAAAGACAAATAAAACTGAAAAATTTTTACAGTTGGCTGGCAACGAACCGTTTCGTTTTGCCATCTGTTTTTTAATTTTTGTACAAATGACGCAGTCGCGCATTCGCCGGGAAGCATTTGTTGTAATGCCCCCCGGAGAGCGGCCGGAAGGGATAACCCACCGCATTCTCGCTTAAATGCCCGCGGCGCTACGGCAAGTGCACGGTGCTAAAGTTGATGATGTGCTTATGAAATGCACGGCGGCGGAGTCAAAAGACTCCGCCGTCATATTGTTCGCATTCTTTTTTCCGTTTATTTGATTACTGCACTTCCTGCACGGTGGTCTCCGGCTTAGTTGTGCTTTCCGGCTCCGTGGTAGTCTGTTCGGCGCCGTACACCTGAAGTACTACCTCGCTGCCCACGGCAGCAGTGCTTTTGGCATCCGGGGTCATACCGTACACACTCTTCACGGTGCCCTCTTTATAGCTGCCGTCGTTATAGACAGTCACTGTGGTCACCTTAAAGCCCTTTGCCTCCAACTGCTTCTTGGCCTCTGCCACATCCAGACCGCCTACATCCGGCACTTCCTCTGTCTGAATTCCCTTGCTCACCGTCAACACAATCTGCGTGCCCTGGGCCACACTCTCGCCCTTCTTCACGCTTTGCGCGATGATCACGCCTTCCGCTGCTTTGTCTGAATACTGGGCGTCATAGGTGATGGAAAACTGCTTGTTCCATGCGCCGTTGTTCTTAATGTCGCTCTGGGTGTACCCGGCAGACACAAAGTCCGGCACAGTATAATTTACAGAGGAGGCAACCTGCGTGGTATTCTCTTTGCCATCCACCAGGCCGGAAAACTTTACCACATAAATACCCGCTGCCACGGCAGCCACAATCAGCACCACCAAAATAATAATGACGGCCTTATTTTTGCCGCCCTTGGGCTTCTCTTTCGGAGGGGCGCTGTGGCGCACATCCGGCTGGGGTGCAGGTTGAGGCTTTGGCTCCGGCTGGGGCGGCTGGGCTGCTTGAGCTGCTTGCGCCACCACAGAAGGTGCCGCATTGAGTAGCTCTCGCAGACGTGCTGCGCTCTGTGCCCGGTTCTCCGGGTAGATCTGCAACCCGGCGCCAAGAGCACGAATCACATGGGTGGGAATACTCTCTGCGATCTTGTTGGGAATCATCAGCTTGTCATTGGTCTCTCTGGACGGAGCATCCGGCGGATTGCTACCCACCAGTGCCCGATAAATACAGGCGGAAAAGGCATAAATATCCGTAGCCGGGCACATTTTGCGGTCATTGTCGTACTGCTCAATGGCGGTGTAGCCCTCGTTCAAATTAAATTCCAGATCTGACTGCACCGTATTGCACTGGGCGATACAAAAGCCCTTAAGACGCACCTTACCGTCCGGGCACAGCAGCAGATTGTCCGGCGTAATGGAGCCGTGGATCACGCCCCGGTCATGGAGTGCCTCCAGGGTGGTGAGCACCGGCATAAACATAATACGCGCCTGCTCCCAAGAAATGTAGCCCTCCGGGGTGCGCAGCAAAAATGCCCGCAAGGGCACGCCGTCCACCGGCTGAGACACGGCATACACCGTCTCGTTGGCAGGGAACACATCATACACCGGCAGTGCCGCAGCCAGGGTGCGCAGCTGCATCATAGTCTGCCACAAAGTAGTAAAAGACCGCTTATAGCCATCAAAATTCTTACGAAAACGCTCCCGCACATGTACCTCGCGATTGCCCTCCAACCGATTGGCAATGCCCTTGGGCAGGAACTCCCGCACCACACAAGGCGCCTGCAAGGTACGATCATAGGCGGCATACACCGCAGCGTCGCTCTCCCAAGCCTGCACATGGCCCAGCACATACCGGTCCTGAAGCACCGTGCGCAGGGGCAGAAAACTGGTGTCGTTCTCCTGATCGTTATCAAACCCGCAGCCGGGGCAAACGCTGCCTGCGGTCAGGGGCGCAAAACAATTCATACACAGTCGATCTGTATTTTCCAAAAAAGATCCCTCCAAATCAAGACCTTATACTATAGCAGTTTTATAATAACAGCCGGTTGATTTTTTGTCAACCGCACTTTCGTAAACAATCGGTAAACATCCCCTACCCCGCCGGTTGAAACCGCGCATCTTTTCGTGTATAATGAGGGGTACAGAACAAATGAACCGAAGGAGTTTTTGAATATGAATTTTAAGCAGTTGCCAAACGGCATGAGCGAGGGCTTTGCCCTGCTGAAAAAATGCGATGTAAAAAAGACCAAAAACGGCGCCGCCTACCTGGATCTTGTACTGGGAGACAAAAGCGATGAGTTGCCTGCCAAGCTGTGGGACTATACGGACAACGGCCTGTTTGCCCCGGATATGGTGGTCAAGGTGCGGGGCACTGTGGAGCAGTATAACGGTCGGGATCAATTCCGCATTTCTCAGATCCGCCCGGCAGCGGACAGCGACAACTACAACCTGTCCGATCTGGTGCCCGCCAGCGAGGTGGGCGGCGCCCAGATCTATGATATGCTGATGCGCCGGGTAAATGCCTTTCAGGACGCGGATTTTAAGGCCATTGTGTCCGGCATTATGGAGGACCATAAGGAGGCACTGGTACGCTATCCTGCCGCCCTGCGGCTGCATCACGCCATAGTAGGTGGATTGATGCTGCACACCGTGTCCATCGTGCGTCTGGCCGAATCTCTGTGCCAGATTTATCCCAATGTGGATAAAGAGCTGCTGCTCTCCGGCGCCATTCTCCACGATGTGGCCAAGACATGGGAACTGGAGGCGAACAACCTGGGGTTGGTCAAGGGCTATACCACCGAGGGTGAACTGATCGGTCACTTGGTCAAGGGCGCTATGTATATTGATGAAAAGGCACGCGACCTGGGCGTGGCACCGGAAAAGGCGGCACTGCTGGAACACATGCTGTTGTCCCACCACGGTCAGCCGGAGTACGGCTCCCCCGTGCGGCCCATGTTCCTGGAGGCGGAGATTCTCTCTCAGCTGGACGCACTGGACGCCACAATTTTTGAAATTCACGCTGCCACATCCAAGGTGGAGCCGGGCAAATTTACCGACCGGCAGTGGGCGCTGGACAATCGCAAGCTGTTTAACCACGGCCGCACCACCACCGAGCACAAGGTTAACTTAGGAGAATAACACAATGGAAGTAACGCAAGAAAAGTGGACAGAGATCACCGTCACCGTGGATACAAAAGACATTGAGACCGCCGGCAACATTGCCAATATGGTGGTGCCTTACGGTATTTATATTGAGGACTACTCTGCTCTGGAAGAGGAGACCATGGAGATCGCCCATATTGATCTGATTGAGGCGTCTCTGCTGCAAAAGGACCGCACCAAGGGCATTATCCACATTTATATCAGCCCGGAGGAGAACCCGGCAGAAGCCGTTTCTTTCTTAGAGGAGCGGCTGCAAAGCGCCGGCATCGCCTACACCCTGGGCACGGACCTGTGCGCCATGGAAGACTGGGTAAACAACTGGAAAAAATATTTTCACCCTATGCCGGTAGGCGACAAGCTGCTGATCCGCCCCACCTGGGAGGACGCAGACCCCACAGACGGCCGCAAGGTGCTGCACATTGAGCCGGGCCTGGCCTTTGGCACCGGGTCGCACCCCACCACCCGCCTGTGTCTGGAAACGCTGGAAAAGGTGGTCACCCCCGGCGCTACGGTACTGGACATTGGCTGCGGCAGCGGTATTCTTTCCATTGCCGCCCTACTGCTGGGTGCGCAAACTGCCTTTGGCGTAGATATTGACAAACTGGCGGTAAAAACCGCCAACGCCAATGCGCTGGAGAACGGCTTTGGCCCGGATCGGTTCACGGCCGTGGAGGGCAATTTGTCCGACAAAGTCAACGGGCAGTACGATATTATTGTAGCCAATATTGTGGCAGACATTATTATGCAGTTCAATCCCCAGGTGGCGCAGTTCTTAAAGCCCGGCGGCACCTACATTACCGGCGGTATTATCGATGTGCGGGAGGACGAGGTGCTGGCCTCTTTCGCCGCCAACGGCTTTACCGTGCAGCAACGATTTGAGGACAAAGGCTGGCTGGTATTTGTATTAAAGCACGAATAAGTCCGGCCTCCACTGACCGAAAAATCAGCCATCGGCAGTTGCAGACCCTACCGACTCTCTACGCTGTCCGATTACATCACACACAAAAACGCCCTGTACAAGCTGTACAGGGCGTTTGCGTTGCCGTTTTTTATTTTGCCTTCGTGGCGATCTCCTCGGTAATGCGGGCGATAAAGTCCTCAAGGCTGGAGGCACCCTCGTCGCCATCCTTTCTGGAACGAACGGACACGGTGCCGGCCTCAATATCCTTGTCGCCGGCCACCAGCATATAGGGCACCTTCTCCATCTGCGCAGAGCGGATCTTAAAGCCGATCTTCTCGCTGCGGTCATCCACCTCGCAGCGAATACCGGCAGCCTCCAGCTTTGCCTTCACGGTGTTCAAATAGTCAATATGACGGTCCGCGATGGGCAGCAGCTTCACCTGCACCGGTGCCAGCCAGGTGGGGAACGCACCGGCAAAGTGCTCGGTCAAAATACCGATAAACCGCTCAATGCTGCCGAATACCACACGGTGGATCATAATGGGACGGTGCTTCTCGCCGTCCGCGCCCACATATTCCAGCTCAAACCGCTCCGGCAGCTGGAAGTCCAGCTGAATGGTGCCGCACTGCCAGGTACGACCCAAGCAATCGGTCAGGTGGAAGTCCAGCTTGGGGCCGTAGAATGCGCCGTCGCCCTCGTTGACCTCAAAGTCATAGCCAAGCTCGGTAATGGCGTCCCGCAGGGCCTGGGTAGCAATGTCCCAGTCCTCCTTGGCGCCCATAGAGTCCTCCGGCTGGGTGGACAGCTCAATGTGATACTTAAAGCCAAAGGTGCTGTACACACTGTCGATCAGCTGTACCACGCCCTTGATTTCGTCCTTAATCTGCTCCCGGGTCATAAAGATGTGGGCATCGTCCTGGGTAAAGCAACGCACCCGCATCAGCCCATGCAGTGCGCCGGACAGCTCATGCCGGTGCACAATGCCCAGCTCGCCCATACGCAGAGGCAGGTCCTTGTAGGAGTGCATTTTGTTCTTATACACCAAAATACCGCCGGGGCAGTTCATAGGCTTAATGGCAAAGTCCTCGTCGTCAATAACGGTGGTGTACATATTTTCTTTATAGTGGTCCCAGTGACCGCTGCGCTCCCACAGCTTGCGGCTGAGGATAATGGGAGTAGAGATCTCCTGATACCCGGCAGCCGTATGAATTTGGCGCCAGTAGTCGATCAACTGGTTCTTGAGGATCATACCCTTGGGCAGGAAGAACGGGAACCCGGGACCTTCCTCCATAATGGTAAACAGCTCCAACTCCTTGCCCAACTTGCGGTGATCCCGCTTCTTGGCTTCCTCCAGCATTTGCAGGTGGGCCTCCAGCATAGACGCTTTGGGGAATGCAGTACCGTACACGCGGCAGAGCATTTTATTCTGGGCGTCGCCCCGCCAGTAAGCGCCGGTGGTGTTGGTCAGCTTAAAGGCCTTTACGGCGGCAATGCTCATCAGATGAGGACCGGCGCACAGCTCGGTAAACTCACCCTGCTTGTAAAAGCTAATGTGCTCGCCCTTGCCGGCGTGCTCGGCGATCAGTTCTACCTTATACGGCTCGCCTTTCTCCTCCATCAGCGCCGTGGCCTCCGCCGGGGGCAGCTCAAAGCGCTCGATCTCCGGATTTTCCTTCACGATCTTCTTCATTTCCGCCTCGATCTTAACCAGATCGTCGGTGGTAAAGGGCGTGTCGCCGCAGTCGAAGTCATAATAAAAGCCGTTCTCAATGGCCGGGCCAATGGTCAGCTTCACCTGCGGGTACAGACGCTTAACCGCCTGGGCCATAATATGAGATGCGGTGTGGTTAAAGGTGCGGCGGCCGTCCTCCTCATCAAAGGTCAGCACTTCAAAGGCGCAGTCGTCGCTGACGGTGGTGCGCAAGTCCCGCACCTGCCCGTCGATCCGGCAGCAGCAGGCTGCACGGTACAGGCCCATAGAAATGTCCTTGGTAATGTCCGCCGCCGTCATAGGTGCGTCATACACCTTAACGGAGCCGTCCTTTAGTGTAATGTTCATAACAATTCCTCCAAAAAATAAAAAATCACCCTGCATACACAGGGTGAATGAAGATCCACGGTTCCACCTGAATTGCACAGCAAGATGCTGTACCTCAAGGCCCGGATAACGGCAGGCGACCGGCCGGTATTGGCGGCGCTCCGGGGTGGTAAGCGACAGCTGCACCGTGTGCCCTTGCAGCGTACAGGCACTCTCTGAAAAACGGCAAAAAAGCGGCGCTCTTGTCCCCATCAAAGCTTTCTCTGTTTCTTATGGCTTATAGTAGCACCTTTTACCGTCCCTGTCAACCGAAACGACCGAATTTTTTGCCTTTTCCTCTGCCTCCGGCGCAAACAAAAACTTGACAGATACCATATATAGGTGTATTATTATACAGAAGTTTTACATTTTGTTATGTAAGGCTTCTTTACAGAAATGCGTTAAAATGTAATTAAACTGTACCTTTTCTGATGATATTCGATTCGAGAGTTCCATCTCAAAAACGAGAAATTTATGCAGAAGGAGGTGCTGTTGATTATGAGTAATGTTGTGATTCCGGTGATCGTAGGCGCGGTTTGCGCCGTTGTTTTTGCCGTTTTAGGTTTCGTTTTGGGTGTGGCGCATCGCCGCAAGACCGCAGAGAAAGAAATCGGTTCTGCCACCCAAGAAGCCACCAAGATCATCAATAACGCTTTGGCCGAGGCAGAAGCTTCTAAGAAAGAAAAAGTAATGGAAGCCAAGGACGAAGTGCACAAGCTCCGCTCCGACGCAGACCGAGATATCCGCGAGCGCAGGAACGAAGTGCAAAGACAGGAAAAACGCCTGAACCAGAGAGAAGAATATCTGGACAAAAAAGCGGATTCCCTGGAAGCAAAAAATGATAAAATCAGCGAAAAGCAAAAAGAACTTGAAAACAAATTACTCGAAGTCGATGGCATCAAGAAAAGCCAGTTTGATATGCTGGAGCGTATTTCAGGTCTGACCCAGGAGGAAGCAAAAAATCAACTGCTGGCCTCTCTGGAAGAAGAACTGGACACGGAAAAGAGCAAAAAAATCCTCGAATACGAGCAGATGACCCGAGACCAGAGCGAAGTGCTGGCGCGGGAGATCATCGGCACCGCCATTCAGCGCTGCGCCGCCGATCACACGGCAGAGACCACCGTCTCCGTTGTGGCACTGCCCAATGACGAGATGAAAGGCCGCATCATCGGCCGTGAGGGGCGCAACATCCGCTCCATTGAGTCCATTACCGGCGTTGAATTGATCATTGACGACACGCCGGAAGCCATCACTGTCAGCGCCTTTGACCCGGTGCGCAGAGAGATTGCCCGCCTGACCTTGGAGCGACTGATCCAGGACGGCCGCATTCACCCCACCCGCATTGAGGAGCTGTACGAAAAGGCCAAGCGTGAGGTAAATGCCACCATTAAGCAGGAGGGCGAGAAGGCTGTACTGAAAGCCAACTGCGGCTCCATTCACCCGGAGCTGGTGCGCCTGCTTGGTAAATTGAAATACCGTACTTCCTACGGACAGAGCGTGCTCAAGCACAGCCTGGAAGTGAGTTATATTGCCGGGCTGATGGCCGCGGAACTGGGTGCTGATGAGCGACTGGCCCGCCGCGCAGGTCTGCTGCACGACATCGGCAAGGCTTTGGATCACGAGATGGAAGGCAGCCATATTGCCCTGGGCGTGGAATTTGCCCGCAAGTATAAAGAGAGCGAAGCCGTTGTGCACGCCATTGAGGCGCATCACGGTGATGTAGAGTGCAAGACCGTGGTCGCCTGCCTGGTTCAGGCGGCAGACGCCGTATCTGCCTCCCGTCCCGGCGCCCGCCGTGAGAATGTGGAGAACTACATTAAGCGCCTGCAACAGCTGGAGGAGATCTCTTGCAGCTTTGAGGGCGTGGAGCGCGCTTACGCCATACAGGCCGGCCGTGAAGTCCGCGTGATGGTAAAACCGGAAGTGGTATCCGACAGCCGTATGCCTTTTGTGGCCCACGAGATTGCCAAGAAGATCGAGTCCGAGATGGAATACCCCGGCCAGATCAAGGTCAATATTATTCGTGAGTCCCGTGCTTCCGATGTGGCAAAATAACAACAAAAGGGACGGTCTTTCCGTCCCTTATTTTTTTGGGAGGAATCGCAATGATCAAACATATTGTATGCTTCAAGCTGGCTGACCCCACCCCGGCAAATTGCCAAAAGGCAGCGGAAGTGCTCCGCTCCATGGATGGCAATGTACCGCTGCTGCGTGGGATTGAAGTGGGGGTCGATGAGCTGCGCTCCGGGCGCTCCTACGATGTGATCCTGCAGGTACTGTTGGACGATATGGCCGCTTTGGACGCCTATCAGCAGGACCCGTACCACTGCGGCGTGGTCAAGAAACACATGCACGCCGTAGCAGAAAACAGCATTGCCATGGATTACACGGTGGAATAAAAACAAGATCGCCACACCGGCAGATAGTCACTATGGGACTATCTGCCATTTTTTTGCCTTTTTTATCGTGGAAATAGACAAAAAATTAGCGCCATTTTTGCCGCTTTGCCGAAAATATGTCGCCGTCACCGCCTTGCATTGACACGACCCCTCCAAAATGATAAAATGAATGTATCTATATAATATATAAATTTATATATAAAAGAGGAGCAAATTATGGACCAAACCAAGGAAATTGACATTGATCTGAAAAAGATCTTCTTGATGATGCGCAAGAAGGTCGTTTACATTCTGCTGTTCACCCTGCTGGGGGGCATTGTCGCCGGTTGCTTTACCGAGTTCTTTATAGACCAAAAGTACACCGCCAAGATCTCCCTGTATGTGTACAGTGATATGAATCAGCTAAGCACCCAAAGTTCCATCAGTTACAACGACTACACCGCCTCCACCGCTTTGGTGAAAAGCTACCTTGCCGTGCTGGATCGCTGCGAAAGCGAGCTGCACTAAAGTACCGCCAAACGAAATTTCAAAATGCAAAAGGCAGCTAAGCAGACCCCAAAAGCTAAAATCGGGGTTTACTTTGCTGCCCTTTTTTATTTGCTCAATCCGCTGGCGCCGCTTGCCACAACGCCGCCGTCCATAAGAATGTCTGCTCCGGTCAGGAAGCCCAGACGCTCATCCAGAAGAAGGGCAAACAAAGCGGCGATTTCCTCCGGCTTGCCGTTGCGTTTAAGGGCAGAGTATTTTTTGAATACATCCGCCTGCCCGCTTTCCAGCGCACCCATCGGCGTGTCAAAATTGCCGGGCGTCACGCTCAGGCAACGCACATTTTTCTCACCAAAGCGTGCGGCATCGGTCTTGGCAAACCAAATTACAAAATGCTTGCTGATGGCGTAGGCCAGACCCGGGCGGGCGTCCTTAGGGGCGATGACTGCCCGCGCCACCAGCTTTTTGATGAATTTTTCACGGTCTGTGCGCGCCAGCCTGTACGCACCCTTGGGCATGACAAACTGCGGGGCAAGGTAGGCGCTCATGCTGGAGGTGTCGATCACGCAGCTGCCCGGCGCCATGACCTCATAAAAGGCATCGTTGATGTTCACCGTGCCCAGCGCATTGCCGCGCAAAATCTTTTCAGCATCGCCCATGTGGGGGCTAAGGCCCGCAATGTGCAAAACCGCTTTTACCTCGCCGCATTCGGCAGCGTGTTTGGCCAGCGCAAAACAGCTTTCACGGTCAGAAACATCACAGCTGAACGCCTCAGCCTCGCCGCCTGCACTGCGCAGATCGTTGACTGCCTTTTCCAGCTTGGACGCCGTGCGCCCCACCAAAATTGTGTAATACCCTTCTTCGCAGACAAGCTTCGCTGTAGCAAGCCCCATACCGCTGCCGCCGCCTGTGATGACGCATACCTTTTTCATAATATACAACCTCTTATCCTTTGTGTCAG
>ERZ506931.1248-NODE-1248-length-10110-cov-2.896867_pt1 | contig 10110 bp, 10 predicted proteins | sample MGYA00512902_ERZ506931 | MGnify/ENA metagenome assembly ERZ506931 | reverse complement strand
GCACGCGGCTCTCGACCCAGAAGGCCGCCATGAATCTCGGGATGAACGTCATGGTCCTCGATGTCAATCAGGGGGCCTGGAAGCTCGAAACCGAACGGGGCGTGGTGATGGACGGCCGGGACATCGGCACGGTGGTGTTCCCCGACGCCGAGCTGAAACTGTTTATGACGGCCGACACCGCCGTGCGCGCCTGCCGCCGCTACAAGGAGCTGACGGGCAAGGGCATGTCGGTGACGATGGAGGAGGTCGAACGCAACATCCGCGAGCGCGACAAGGCCGACATGAGCCGCGCCGTATCGCCGCTGCGCCAGGCCGACGACGCCATCGTGCTCGACAACAGCCACATGAGTGTCGACGAACAGATGGCGTGGTTTATGAACGAGTTCCAATTAAAAATGAAAAATTAAGAATTAAAAATCCGACGGCACAGGTCTCGGCCTGCAAGCCGGAATCGGTTCACAACCAATTTTTAATTTTTCATTCTCAATTTTTAACTACGCAGTTATGCGTGTTGAGATCGACGATAAATCGGGCTTCTGCTTCGGCGTTGTCCGCGCAATCACGGAGGCCGAACGCGCCCTCGGGGAGGGCGGCACGGTCTACTCGCTGGGCGACATCGTCCACAACCGCATCGAGGTCCAGCGCCTCGAACAGCTGGGGCTGCGGACCGTGACCCACGCCGACATGCCGCACCTGGCGGGCTGCCGCCTCTTCATCCGCGCCCACGGAGAACCTCCTACGACCTACGCCGCCGCCCGGGAAATGAACATCGGGATCATCGACGCCACCTGCCCGGTGGTCGCACGGCTGCAACGCCGCGTGAAGGAGGCCCACGAACGGATGCGCCCCACAGGCGGGCAGGTGGTGATCCTCGGCAAACGGGGCCACGCCGAAGTGGTGGGCCTCACGGGGCAGGTCGCGGACCCGACGATCGTGATCGAACGGGAGGAGGACCTGGAGCTGATCGACTTCTCGCGTCCGGTCTATTTCCTTTCGCAGACCACGCAGAGCATCGGGCTGTTCGAACGGCTGGGCGCCGAAATGCGCCGCCGGGCCGCCGATGCGGGGCAGGTGTACATCGACGACACGATCTGCCGGCAGGTATCGAACCGCGAACAGCACCTCACGGAGTTTTCCGGACGGTTCGACGCCGTGGTGTTCGTCTGCGGGCGCAAGTCGTCGAACGGCAAGGTGCTCTCGGAGGTGTGCCGCCGGGCCAACCCGCGCACGCACGTCGTCGAGGAGGCTTCGGAAATCGACCCCGCATGGTTCGAAGGGGCCGCGACGGTGGGCATCTGCGGCGCCACGTCGACGCCCAAATGGCTGATGCAGGATGTTGCCGACGCAATCGGCAACCTCAATTCAGAATTCAGAATCCAAAATTCATAATTATCGCCCGCCATGAAAAAGTATATCGTCCGTTCGTTAAAATATTTCTTCGCCCTGTGCGTTCTCTGTATAGCCCTGATGGGGCTGATGCTGATGACCGGGACCTCGGCGCTGTCGCTCGACGACACGCTCTACGTCATGCTGCACACCGACCGCTACCTGATGCTCTTTGCGGCGATCGTGGCGCTGGCGGCAGTCTACCCCAGATTCGGGTTCGTGGTGCGCCGGGTGGAGGGCGACATCGAGGAGAACCGGGAACAGATCCTAAACGCGTTCCGCTCGGCAGGCTTTTCGCTGCGCTCGGACGAGGACGGGGTGATGACCTTCCGCGCCGACAATTTCGGCCAGAAGCTGATGCTGCTGGGCGAAGACGAGATAAAGGTTTCACAGTACGGACAATGGATCGTGCTCGACGGCATCCGCCGCGGCGTCGCCCGGGTGCAGTACCGGCTCGATTCGTATATACACATGACACGCAATGATTAGAAAATACCGTTACCTGCTCACTGCGGCGGCCGCTGTCGGCGCCGCGGGACTTCTGACATTCGCCGCCCGCAACGACTTCGGGCTGGGCCGCAACATGGAGATCGCCGTCAACATGATGCGCGAACTGTCGCTCAACTACGTCGACCCCGTGGACCCCGACCGCCTGATGGAGGGGGCCGCCGCCGGCATGGTCAGCGACCTGGACCCCTACACGGAGTATATCCCCGAGGAGGGGATGCAGGATTTCGAACTGCTCACCACGGGCAAGTACGGCGGCATCGGGGCGCTCATCCGCCAGAAGGACGACTACGTTCGCATCGCGCAGCCCTACCAGGGATCGCCCGCCGACAAGGCCGGGCTGAAGATCGGCGACAAGATCCTCTCGATCGACGGCAAGGACGCCAAAGGCTTCACGACCGAGCAGGTCTCCTCGCGTCTCAAGGGCGAGCCGGGCAGCAAGGTCAAAGTGACCGTCGAGCACCTCGACGGCACGCAGCAGACGGCGGCGATCCGCCGCGAACGGATCGCGATTCCGGGCGTGCCCTACGCCGGATGGGTCGCCGACGGCATCGGCTACATCCGCCACAGCGACTTCACCGAAGGATGCTACGAGGAGATGCGCGCGGCCATCGAACGGCTGCGCACCGAAAGGCCACTGAAAGGGCTTGTGCTCGACTACCGCTCCAACGGCGGCGGCATCATGCAGGAGGCGGTCAAAATCCTGGGAATGTTCGTCCCCAAAGGGACCGAGGTGGTCAGCACCAAGGGGCGTTCGGAAGATTCGAAGCAGGTGTTCCGCACCGACACGGAGCCGATCCTTGCAGACCTGCCGCTGACGGTGCTGATCAACGGCAATTCGGCATCGGCGGCGGAGATCGTCGCCGGGGCGTTGCAGGACCTCGACCGCGCGGTGCTGATCGGCCAGCGCAGTTTCGGCAAGGGACTCGTGCAGTCGCCTCGACCGCTGGGCTACAATGCCATGCTCAAACTCACCACGGCCAAATACTACATCCCCTCGGGCCGCTGCATCCAGGCCATCGACTATTCCCATTCGCAGGAAGGTTCGGTGCGCGCGGTGCCCGACTCGCTGATCTCGGAGTTCACGACCCGCGCGGGCCGCAAGGTCTACGACGGCGGCGGCGTGATGCCCGACATCGCGACCGACCCGGAGTACATTTCACGCTTCGCCCTGACGCTCTACGCGCTGGGATTCATCGAGGATTTCGGCGACGAATACACGCGCCGCAACCCCGGCCGGCAGATCGACATCCGCACCTTCTCGATCACGGACAAGGACTACGCCGACTTCGCGGAGTTCATGCAAGACAAGAAGGTCCCCTACGAATCGGACACCCGCCGGGCGCTCAAGGCGCTGAAAAAAGCCGCCGAGGACGACCGTTTCGCCGACTTGAAGAACAAGTTCGAGCAGGTGGAGGCCGAGTTGAAGGACGACACGCAGACCAACCTCGAAACCTACCGCACGCAGGTCGTCGAGACGATCAACAACGACATCGTCATGCGCCACGGCTACCAGGCCGGCGTGATCGAGCACTCGCTGTCGGGCGACAAGGAGGTGAAAAAGGCCGTCGAGGTGCTCGGCGATCCCGCAGAGTACTCCCGAATCACCCGCGAGCAGGACACCAAGCGCAAGTAAAGACATGAAAATCAGGACTGAATTCTTCTCGTTCCGCAACCGGGTGGTGGTGATCGTCGTCGGGGTGACGCTCGGCGCCCTGTCGCTGCTCTACACCAACGACATGGCCCGGCGGCTCAAGGAGAAGGAGCAGCACGACGTGGCGCTGTGGGCCCACGCCATGGAGCGCGTGACGCGCGACGTGCTGGGCGGCTCGATCCAGGACCCGTTCGTGGCCGACATCATGTCCAACGGCAACAACATCCCGTTCATCATCACCAACGAGAACCTCGAAGTCATCAACTCGCACCTCATCCCCGAGAAGATCATCAACCATCCCGGACGGCTCCGGAAACAGATCGACAAATTTTCGGTCGACAACCCGCCGATCCCGGTGAAATTCTTCTGGTCGTCGCAGCATTACCACATCATCTTCTACGGCAAGTCGGCGCTGCTCAAGTCGCTCTACTACTTCCCCTACGTGCAGCTCCTCGTCATCACGGCCTTCATCGCACTGGGATTCATCGCCTTCCGCTCGTCGAAGCACGACGAGCAGAACCGCGTCTGGATCGGACTGGCCAAGGAGACCGCCCACCAGCTGGGAACCCCGACCTCGTCGCTGCTGGGATGGATCGAATACCTGCGTTCGCAGGATGTGGACCAGACGGCCGTCGAGGAGATGAACAAGGACCTCACGCACCTGATGAAGATCGTGGACCGTTTTTCGAAAATCGGCTCCGAGACGCCCCTCACCCCGGCGAACATCAACGAAGTGGTGGGCGAATCGGTCATGTATTTCCGCAAGCGCATTCCCCGCAACGTGACGCTCGACTACAACGGACTGGCCATCGCCCCCGTGCAGGCCAACATCAACGCCGCACTGTTCGAATGGGTCGTGGAGAACCTGATGAAAAACTCGCTCGACGCCCTGCAAGGCCACGGAGCCATCGACGTGCGGATTTCGTCGGACGACAGGAGCGTTATGATCGACGTGAAGGACACAGGCAAGGGCATTCCCAAGAGCAACTGGAAACGCATCTTCGAACCGGGATTCACGACCAAGACCCGCGGCTGGGGCCTCGGGCTGTCGCTCTCGCGCCGCATCGTCGAGGAGTACCACCAGGGTAAGATCGCCGTCATCGACTCCGAAATCGGCAAGGGAACCACCATTCGCATCACACTCAAACGCCACTTCGCCTGATGAACTCCTCGCCGGCACATACGCAACCCGCAGTGCCTGCGGCGGATTCGGTGTCCGGGACTCCGGACGCACCGGCCTGGACGGGATATGTCCCCGGGCCGGATACGCTCCGGGCGGAAACGGCCTTTGCGGGAACGAACTTTGCAAACCCGGCCTTTGCGGACGGCGGTTCCGCGCCGTTCTCCGTTGCAGCGACCGGTGCAGCCCCTTCCGAATGGCGCGACACGACCTCCGCCGCAATTTTCGGAGCGCAGTCGACCCTCGCGGAACCCGCGCGCATTCCGCTCGCACCGCCTCCGCCGCTCGCGGAAAACGCCCTTTTCCAGAGTTTCGTGCTGCTGCTCGCCGCCACCTACGCCATGCTGCTCTACCGCAACCTGGGCGACGTGCGCACGCTGCTGGGCCGCATCTCGCGCGACGCGGCCACGGGCAAACGCTTCTCCGAGGACCCGGGCGGAAGCGGCTACTCGCGTTTCCTGAACATCGCCACCGCCATCGGCCTGCTCTTTCTGGGCGTCGCGGCGGTCAAATACGGCGACACGCTGATGCCCGGCCGCCTGGCAGCGTCCATTCCGCAGTGCGCAGCCCTGATTTTCAGCCTGCTGGTTTCGCTCGCCTCGCTGGGCATAGCCGCCTATCAGACAATCGCCGTGCGGCTGGCCGGAGCGCTGACCCTCTCGCAGCCCTTCATCGCACAGCTCATGCTGCTCAAACGCACCTGTTTCGCCCTCGGGATGATCCTCATTTCACCCCCGCTGCTGCTCTTCGCACTCTGCCCGCAGGGCACGGGCGGCGTCTGGTTCTGCATCATCGCCGTCGAATTGGCCGCAGCGGCCGCCTTATACCTCAAGGAGACATTAAACCTGTTTCTTTCCAAAAAAGTTTCGATTTTGCATTGGTTTTTGTACCTTTGCACCGTGGAAGTCTTCCCTGTCAGCCTATTATGGCTGCTTGCAGTAAGATGAAACGGCAAAGACAAACCTAAATCAATTCGCAACATTGAAAGTAAAGAGTGTATTAGTTTCGCAGCCGAGGCCCGCTGTCATCGAAAAGTCCCCGTTCTACGAATTGTCCCAGAAACACCACGTGGAAATCGCCTACCGGCCCTTCATCCGCGTAGAAGGCGTCTCCCTGAAGGAGTTCCGCGCCCAAAGGGTCGAAATACTCACGCACACGGCCGTCATATTCACATCGCGTACGACAGTCGACAGTTTTTTCCATATCTGCGAAGAGGCGCGCATCACCGTGCCCGAAACCATGAAATACATCTGCCAGACGGAGGCCGTGGCGCTCTACCTGCAAAAATACATCGTCTACCGCAAACGCAAGATCTCGTTTGCCGACGGCTCGTTCACGTCGCTCATCGAACTGATCATCAAACACAAGGAGGAGAAATTCCTGCTGGCGTTGAGCGAACCCCACAAACCCGAACTGCCGGAAACGCTCGCCAAGCTCAAACTCTCGTTCGATCCCGTCATCCTGGCCCGCACGGTCGCCGGGGATCTGGACGACGTTAAAATGGCCGACTACGACCTGCTGGCGCTCTATTCGCCCTCGGACGTGAAAACCCTCATCGAGAAGTTCGGAACCGACGGCCTGCCCGCCGTGGCGGTATTCGGCGAAGGCACGCTGCGCGCCGCCCTCGGGGCCGGAATCACCGTGCTGGCCAACGCCCCGACGCCCGAAGCCCCCTCGATGGTCAAGGCCATCGACATCTACCTGCAAAAGGTGCAGAAAGGCGAGGAGATCGAGCCGGTGGAACTGGTTACCGACGCCCGCAAGGAAGAGTTCATCCGCAGCCAGCAGCACAAGCTGGCCAAGAAGGGCCGCACGCGCCGTCCGACCACGGAATCCCGTAAATAAGGGCCGCAAGCCCCCTGCCGCCATGTCCGCACACTCGCTACCCCGCACCGAAAGGCTCCGTTCGCTCGGGGCCGTGCGCCGTCTGTTCGAGAGCGGCGAAAGCGGCTTCATCTTCCCGTTCCGCTACGTGTGGTTCGCGGAGCCTGACACCGAGCAATCGGTCGAGGTGCTCTTTTCCGTCCCCAAAAAGTTCCACAAACGGGCCAACAAACGCAACCTCGTGCGCCGCCGCACGAAGGAGGCCTACCGCCTGCAAAAGCAGATTCTGCACGACGGACGGCCGGTCAACCTGGACCTGGCGCTGATCTACTCGTCGAAGGAGACGCTGCCTTATAAAACCGTCGCAAATGCAGTCCGCAGGATTCTGGAATCGGTCGTGGAGCATCTTTAAACAGGCCTGCGCCCTGCCGCTGATCGGACTGGTGAAGTTCTACCAGCTCTGCATCTCGCCCTTCACGCCCCCGTCGTGCCGGTTCACCCCCACCTGCTCGCAGTATGCGCTCGAGGCGTTGCGCAAATACGGCCCCCTGAAAGGACTGTGGCTCGCCCTGCGGCGGCTGTCGAAGTGCCATCCGTGGGGCGGCAGCGGCTACGACCCCGTGCCGTAGCGCAAAAACGGCCGGCCGACCGGCCCCCTCCTTCCGAAGAGTCGCGTCACCATTTGCTTTTGAACCCATTTTCCTTCCGGCAATAAAGATCATATCCTTTTCGGAGAAAAACAATCCCGACCCTGACGATCAGGGTCGGGATTCCGCCTTTAAACAGAACGATTCGGCCCGGACGGACAGATCAATCGTGCAGGTCGTCGCACCGCTCGGCCGCGGACTCGAATTCGAGCGTCGCATGGGAGATTCCGGCATGGTTCAGGAGGTCTTTCAGATCGTGTTTCACCTCCTCCATACGGGACAGGCTTTCGAGCACGACATGGGCCGTCAGGGCGTTTTCCGTCGTACTGATAGCCCAGACATGGATGTGGTGGACGGCCTTCACGCCCGGAACGTCCGTCATCTTCCGCCCGATCGCGGCCACGTCGATCTCCCCGGGAACGCCGTCGAGCGACAGACGCAGGCTGTCGCGCGTCAGCGACCAGACCGACGCCACGATCACCGCGGCGACGACCAGTCCCACGACAGGGTCGACGATCGTCCAGCCCGTCCACGAGATCACGAGTCCCGAAACGAGCACCCCGACCGACACCAGCGCATCGGCGGCCATGTGCAGATATGCGCCCTTGACATTCAGATCACGGTCCTTGTCCTTCAGAAACAGCCACGCCGTGAAGCCGTTGATCGCCACCCCGACGCCCGCCGTCCAGGCGATGGCGCCGCCTTCGACCGGCGCGGGATGCAGCATGCGGCCGATGCTCTCGGCGACGATAACCCCCACGGCGATCAGCAGGATCACCGAGTTCAACAGTGAAATCAGCACCGTGCTTTTCTTGTAGCCGTAGGTGTAGCGGGGCGTAGCCTGCGCCTGCGCCAGCCGGAAGGCCAGCATGGCCAGCAGCAGGCTGGCGACGTCGGAAAGGTTGTGCCCGGCATCGGACAGCAGGCCCATCGAGCCGTAGGAGAGGCCGACGGCGAATTCGACGACGACGAAAGCCACGTTGAGCGCAATGCCCAGAATGAAGGCCTTGTTGAGCGACGTGACCGTGTGCTCGTGGTGATGGTGTTCGTGCGTCATGGCTGCGGATCGGTTATGGTGTCCTTGATTTCGGAGAGTTCGACCAGTTTGTTGACGATGGCGTAGATCGTAAGTCCCGCCGCGGAGTGAATTTGCAGCTTCGCGGCGATGTTGCGGCGGTGGGTGATCACGGTATGGGCCGAGATGCAGAGCGCATCGGCGATCTGCTTGTTGGTCATGCCCTTCACCACGCAGACGATGATCTCCTTTTCACGGGCGCTCAACGGCTCGGGTTTCACCGTGCGGGGACCCGCCGCCGCCAGCCGCTCGACGGCCGGGATGAAGAGTTCGTCCTCCACGGCGTTGTGCGAGGCGAGTTCGTGCTCGCAGTTGAAGATGTCGAACAGCACGCCGTTGAGTTCGTTCGAGCTGCCCGAAGGGTAGTATTTGATGATGATATTCTTCAGCTCGCGCAGCTTGATATCAATCTGGTCGTGCTGGCGGCGGAAGATGTCGATCGAATAGGCCGTGTTCTTCTCGCCCGAGAGCAGCGACTCGACATACGGAAAAACGGTCTGCTCCTCGTAGGACATGTGGCGCTGCACTTCGGCGGCATACTCGTCGAAAAAGCGCATGATGGCGAACGAAACGTCGCTTAGGGCGCAGTCGACCGCCTCGATCAGTTTCCGCCGGATGGCCGGAAGCCGGAAGTCCAGGAAATAGCCGTGGGAGTTGTGCAGATAGTCGGTCAGCGAACGGACCGAGACCTCGCCGGCCAGCTCCGCGCCGTTGCCGAAGTTCATCAGCATGTTCACCACGGCGAGGAACGTCGCCGTATCGACCTTGTTCTCGGCGCACACCTCGGCGATGGTCTTGTCGCCGAATCCCAGCGCAATGCCGAAACGGCTCATCACCTGCAACACGGCATAGCGGTCGCAGACCAGATCACACATCCGGTCGTCGCCCGCATATCCACCATTTTTATACATAGACAACGTGAATCCGGTGCATCGGATTGAATTTTTTTCGCCCGGATTTCAAACATGGAATGCACCGGATTCCCGTTACAGCGCCTACCGCGCCGGTTCCATATTGACAATCCTCCCCAATTCCCCTTTGCCAAGGGGGACTTATACCTGCCATCAGGTATTCATTTCGACGCCACAAAGATATGCGGACAAGCGCCGTGCCGCAATACCTAAAAAGGGGTATTTTCAGCGGCGTCCTATATCCACGTAAGTCGTCTGCAACATCGTGCGCCCCACGTCGAGCAGTTCGGGATTCGTCTCCGTCACGGCACGGCCGCCCGTCGCGTCCCACACCGCCTCGCCCGAGGCGTCGACCACGCCGAAACCGTCGTTGAAGGCGTAGTAGGCGAACTTACGGGGGGGGGTCGGTGCGAAAATGTCCTTGCTGTAATCGAAATCGCCGTGCGGAACGCCCAGTTGGGCGAGCAGCGTCGCGGCAATGTCGATCTGCGAGGCGTAGTCCTCCACCACACGCGGCCGGGCGACGGCCCCGCCCGTCCAGATCATCGGAATGCGGTGGCGCAGCGGTTCGTTGTAGGCCAGCGTCCGCGGGTAGGGATAGCCGTGGTCGGCGACCAGCACGACGAGCAGGTTTTCCCACGCGGGCGAAGCCTTCAGACGGTCGATCATCTTCCCCACGCAGTCGTCCGAAAAGGCCATTGCGTTCAGCACCCGGTCATCGAACTTCGCATAGGGGACGTCGAAGGGCGTATGGCTGCTCAACGTCAGCAGTCCCGCGAGAAACGGCTCGCGGGATTCGCTCAACGCGATCACGCGGTCGGCGAACCAGTCGCACATCAGCCGATCGTCGTAGCCCCAGTCCGAAGCCGGGGCGTCGAAGCGCAGGTCCTTCTGCCAGATCAGCTCCTGCCATCCCGTGGCGTACA
>ERZ506931.1239-NODE-1239-length-10135-cov-8.099702_pt1 | contig 10135 bp, 12 predicted proteins | sample MGYA00512902_ERZ506931 | MGnify/ENA metagenome assembly ERZ506931 | reverse complement strand
TACCACATCCTGAACAAGAAGAGCAAGGTGGAGGGCGTCTGCGACCTGTGTGGTGGCAAGACCGTCATCCGCAAGGACGACCAGCCCGCAACCGTGCTGGATCGTTTGAAAGCCTACCATGAGCAGACCGAGCCGCTGGTGGAGTTCTACCGCACCCGCGGCAAGCTGGCAGAGATCAAGTTCTGCCCCTCCATCGAGGAGACTACGGCTGAAGTCATGAAGGCTTTGGAGGCATAAGCGTGATTCAGATCAAAAATGCAAAAGAGCTGGACGGTATGCGCCGGGCAAACGCCCTGAGCGCAGCTGCCCTGAAGTACGGCGGAGAGCACATCGAAGCAGGCATGACCACTTGGGAGCTGGACAAGCTGATCTACGACTTCATCGTGAAGCACGGCGGCATCCCCAACTTCAAGGGTCTGTACGGTTTTCCCGGCACAGCCTGCATCAGCCTGAACGATACCGTTATCCACGGCATCCCCTCTCATGATATCGTCATCCGCCCGGGTGACATCGTGAGCATCGACACCGGTGCCAAGGTGGACGGCTTCAACGGCGACAATGCCTGCACCTACGCGGTGGGCAAGGTGGACCTGGAAGCCCAGCGCCTGCTGGAGGTGACCAAGGCTTCTCTGTACAAGGGCATCGGGCAGGCCGTGGCGGGCAACCGCATCGGCGATATCGGTTACGCCGTGCAGAGCTACTGCGAGGATGCAGGCTTCTCTGTGGTGCGTGACTTTGTGGGTCACGGCACCGGCAAGGAACTGCACGAGGACCCCGAGGTGCCCAACTACGGCCATCAGGGCCGCGGGCCCCGTCTTGTGCCCGGCATGACCATCGCCATTGAGCCGATGATCTGTCAGGGAGACTACAAGATCAAGCAGCTCAGCGACGGCTGGACTGTCAAGACCAAGGACGGCGGGCTGGCTGCTCACTTTGAGCACTCCATCGCCATCCTGAAGGACCGCACTGAGATCATGACCCGCAGCTGGGATGACCCGGATTTTGACCCGGCCACCTTCAGCCTGAAGTAAGCAACTTTTAAAAGAAGCCGCTGCACAGACGATGTGCGGCGGCTTCTTTTGCTAGAAGGACGATTTTGAATGGCTTCCGCTGCGCTCTAGCCATGTTTAGCGGAAGAATTATTTTAAATTTCGGGATATCGGAACGCCTGCGGGCGTTCCGATATCCCATTTTCACAGGTGGGGTCGTGGAGAAAAACAGCATTTGCAGCGCCACTTTCTGCGAAAGTGCGGCGCTGCAGGAAAACCTTCTGCCAGCCTTCAGCAGGCTGAACCGGTATGTAACCATTTCCCCTTTACGACCCCTCTGCGTGAAAATGCGTTTGGAGCACTCCGCAGAGTGCGACAAACGCAAAAATAAAAATAATCGTACCGCTATTTATGCCCAGAGCACAGCGGAGGGCATTTTAAATCGTTTTGTTTGCCCCAAAAGGCTGTCTGCGGAGAAACAGCAGACGGCCTTTTCAGCTCCTCCACCCTGCAATTTGTGCAATTGTGACAACTTTTCGTGAAAAAGTTTCACCTTCACGGTGGAGAACCGCGAAAGGAGGACGGGACGGAAAAGAGCTTTTATACAGAATAATTTTTTATCGGAAATACGGAAAAAACCTCTTGCAAATTGACAACAAAAGGTGTATAATCTATAAATGGCTGTGGAAGCCAGATACTTCCTCGACGGACAGGCTTAGTCTGCCCGTTTTGCGGATTTTGTGCCGCAGGAGATGAAGTATGTGGCGCTCATCGCCACCTGTCCGTCTGGGAATCGGCGTGAAAGCTCCCCGAAAGAGAAGCGGCAAACTGCACAAAAACGGGCGCAGGCACGGAAGAATGCAGTGCTTTCTGTTTTTTGGAGCGGGAGCACCGGTGCTCAATTATGACAAACTGAGCAGATCCAATGAGGAGGCAAATAGCTTGTCTAAAGAAGACGTCATCGAGATCGAAGGCATTGTGCGTGAAGCCATGCCCAACGCCATCTTTAAGGTGGAAATGTTGAGCGAGGATAAGAACACCGGGAAGCTCACTCCCAGCGGTCACATCCTCTTAGCGCACATCTCCGGCAAGCTGCGGACCAATTTCATCCGTATCCTGCCCGGGGACAAGGTAACCGTGGAAATGTCGCCCTATGATCTTTCTAAGGGCCGCATCACCTGGCGCTCCAAATAAGCGTCAGGGCATCAACCAAAAGGAGGTTCAACATCATGAAGGTCAAGCCTTCCGTGAAACCCATCTGCGAAAAGTGCAAGGTCATCCGCCGCAAAGGCCGCGTGATGGTCATCTGCCAGAACCCCAAGCATAAGCAGCGCCAGGGCTAATTCGGGCGCCTGGGGGTCAAGTGCGTAGAGTCCCGGCGCAGACCCCGACACTGACATGGGATGATTTTTGGAGGAAACTACTATGGCACGTATTGCCGGCGTTGACCTGCCCCGCGAGAAGCGCGTTCAGGTGGGTCTCACCTACGTTTATGGTATCGGCCAGACCACTGCTAACAAGATCCTGGAAGCAACTGGCATCAACCCCGATACCCGCGTCAAGGACCTGACTCTGGAAGAAGAGGCTAAGATCCGTGACTACATCGATCAGGCTAACATCATCGTTGAGGGCGACCTGCGCCGCAACGTTGCTCTGGACATCAAGCGCCTGGTTGAGATCCAGTCCTTCCGTGGCACCCGCCATCGCAAGAATCTGCCCTGCCGCGGCCAGCGCACCAAGACCAATGCACGTACCTGCAAGGGTCCCAAGCGCACTGTCGCTAACAAGAAGAAGTAAGGAGGATTTGAGAAATGGCAAGTGCAAATAACGCCAAGAAGGGCGCAAATGTCCGCATGAAGCGGAAAGAGCGCAAGAACATTGCTGCTGGTCAGGCTCACATCCAGTCTACCTTCAACAATACTGTCGTTACCATCACCGACCTGCAGGGTAATGCAGTGTCCTGGTGCTCCTCCGGCTCCCTGAACTTCCGCGGCAGCCGCAAGAGCACTCCGTTTGCAGCCCAGTCTGCTGCTGAGACCGCAGCTAAGGTTGCTATCGAGCATGGCATGAAGACCGTTGAGGTCTACGTCAAGGGCCCCGGCGCTGGCCGTGAGTCCGCTATTCGTGCGCTGCAGGCTACCGGCCTGGAAGTCACCCTGATCAAGGACGTGACTCCCATCCCCCACAACGGCTGCCGTCCCCCGAAGCGCCGTCGTGTCTGATCGAAGGAGGAAATTGAATTATGGCAAAGAATACGCAGCCTATCGCAAAGCGTTGCAAGGCCCTGGGCATTTCTCCTGCGGTCATGGGCTATGCAAAGAAGAATACTACCCGCAACTCCAACGGCAACGTCCGCAAGAAGCAGTCTGAGTACGCATCTCAGCTGAAGGAGAAGCAGAAGGTCAAGTTCATCTACGGCGTTCTGGAGAAGCAGTTCCACAACGCTTACCTGAAGGCAGAGTCCCGCCCCGGCAAGACCGGTGAGAACCTGCTGCAGATCATGGAGTGCCGTCTGGACAACGTCGTGTTCCGTCTGGGCTTTGCTCAGACCCGCCGCGATGCTCGTCAGCTGGTGTCTCACGCTCACTTCACCGTCAACGGCAAGAAGGTCAACATCCCCTCTTACCAGGTGAAGGCCGGCGATGTGATCGAAGTGCGCGAGTCCAGCCGCAGCTCTGCAAAGTTTGCAAAGCTGACCGGTGCAGAGGCTCCCGTCGTGGCTCTGCCCGCATGGCTGAACCGCGAGACCGGTTCTCTGAAGGGCGTTGTCGCTAAGCTGCCCGAGCGCAGCGATATCGACTACGAAGTCGCAGAGCACCTCATCGTCGAGCTGTACTCCAAGTAATCCATTAAGAAGGCACTGCCTTCCTTTTGGATGGCACGCTTTCGCATTCTTTTTTGAAAGAATTCAATAATGGGCCGGTGGAAACACCGGTTTGACAAGGAGGGCATAGATATGATGGAGATTGAACGTCCCAAAATCGAAACGGCAAGCCTGTCCCCGGACGGCCGCTACGGCAAATTCGTGGCAGAACCGCTGGAGCGTGGCTTTGGCATCACACTGGGCAATAGCCTGCGTCGTGTGCTTCTTTCCTCTCTGCCCGGTGTCGCCGTGACCAGCGTCAAGATTGATGGCGTGGTTCACGAGTTCTCCACCATTGAGGGCGTCAAGGAAGACGTTACCGAAATTGTCCTGAACCTGAAGGGTATCGCTGCAAAGCTGTACACCGATGGTCCGAAGACAGTGCGTGTTGAGGCAGTTGGCCCCTGTGAGGTCACTGCTGACAACATCAAGCAGGGCGACGACATCGAAATTCTGAACCCTGAGTGGCACATTGCAACTCTGGGCGAGGGTGCCAAGCTCGTTATGGAGCTGACTTTCGACAAGGGTCGCGGCTATGTGCCCGCAGAGCGCAACAAACAGGCTATCATCGAGAAGAACGATATCAACACCCTTCCCGTTGACAGCATTTACACCCCTGTGCTCAAGGTGAATTATAACGTCGAGAGCACCCGTGTTGGACAGGCCATTGATTACGACAAGCTGACCATTGAGGTTTGGACGGATGGCACGATCAACGCACAGGAAGCCGTTTCTCTGGCTGCCCGTGTGCTGACCGAGCACCTGAACCTGTTCGTCAACCTGTCGGACGAGGCCGCCGGCGCTGAGATCATGGTAGAAAAGACCAACGACGACAAGGAGAAGGCTCTGGAGATGACCATCGAAGAGCTGGATCTGAGCGTGCGTTCCTTCAACTGCCTGAAGCGCGCAGGGATCAACACGGTGGAAGATCTGGTCAGCAAGAGCGAGGACGAGATGATGAAAGTCCGTAACCTCGGCCGCAAGAGCCTGGAAGAAGTCATGGCAAAGCTGGACTCCCTGGGCTTCAAGCTGAACACGGATGATGACAACTAAAAATAATTAAGGAGTGAAACGGGATGCCCGGTACCAGAAAGCTCGGTAGAACCAGCGACAGCCGCAACGCTATGATGCGCGCTATGGTTACCTACCTGTTAGAGAATGGCAAGATTGAGACCACTGTCACTCGCGCTAAGGACGTTCGTTCCATGGCCGAGAAGATGATCAGCCTTGGCAAGGCCAGCGACCTGCACACCAAGCGTCAGGTCTACGCCTACATCACCAAGGAAGATGTTGCAAAGAAGCTGTTTGATGAGATCAGCCCCAAGTACGCTGACCGCAACGGCGGCTACACCCGCATCATCAAGATCGGCGCTCGCCGCGGCGATGCAGCTGAGATGGCAGTTCTGGAGCTCGTCTGATCCTGCTCTGACTGTTTGATACAGTAACCAAAGAAACCATTGCACAGCTTTTGTGCAGTGGTTTCTTTTTTTGTGGTTTTACCCCCTCAGTCGCTGCGCGACAGCTCCCCCAAGAGGGCGCCTTTCGATGCTACCGCAAAGTTTCCCGCCACCGCGAAAAAGCCGTCCCCTTGGGGAAGGTGGCATCGCCGTAGGCGATGACGGAAGGGGTGCTCCCCGCAGCGCCGCGCTTTCGCAGAAAGCGGCGCTGCACCTGCCGTTTTCCTCTACGACCCCACCTGTGAAAATGCAATGCCGGAGCGTCCGCAGACGCTCCGGCATTGCTCTATTAAAAATAATCTTTCCGCTGAATATGGCCAGAGCGCAAGCGGAGGCCATTCAAAATCGTCCCACGCGCAAGCGCCAGATATGCCCACCCCCTTTTTTGTGTCCGCAAAGTGTGGTATACTGAAAATAGCATTTTATGCCCGGAAGGAGGTTGACCGGTATGAACAGAACCCACAGGCTGCAGCTGGTGCTGTGCACGCTGCTGTGCTTTGTGCTGTGCAGCTGCCAGACCGTGCTGCCGGCCAACGAAAAGGCACAGGTAGAGGAACTGCTGCGTGCCCCGAAACTTTCCGGCGATTACGGTGCGCTGCAAACTGCCCTGAACGACTGGCTGGGGGAGAGCGCCCAGCTGAAATATCCCATTCAGGGGGAGCTGCTTTCTCCCTTTGTGCTGCAGGACCTGGACGGCGATGGTCAGCAGGACGCGGCGGTGCTGTATACCACTGCCCAGACCGCCAACGTCTGCGTAGCCATTTTGCAGCGGGACGACGCCGGAAGCTGGCAGGTGCGCCAGAGCGTGGAAGGTCTTGCCGAAACGGTGGAGAACGTCAGCCTTGCCCAATTGCAGGATACAGACAGCTGCCAGCTGGTTGTGGGCTATACCGCCGCCCAGAATGATCACTATCTGGCGGTGTACTCCTATCAGGACGGCACCCTGTCCACCATTCTGGAGCAGCAGTATGAGCAGTATCTGGTGGAAAATATCACCGGCGGCAGCAGTCAGGATCTGATCCTCATGTCCACGCAGGAGGACGGCAGCGTGCAGATCGAGCTGCTGACTGCAGACCGGGAAGGCAGCTTCCGGCAGGTGGCGGTCAACGGCCTTTCCGCAGACAAGTTCTCCGGCTGCGCCTCGGTGGCGGCGGGCGCAGGCACGGACGGGCGGCATTATCTGGTGCTGGACGGCTGGACCGGCATTTCCGGCAACAATCTGGCCTCGGTGCTGCTGTGCTACGATGAGAATAGCCAGCAGATGGTGCCCGCCACAAGAATCAGCAGCCAGCGGCTGTATAATGCTTCTCTGCGCAACGTGCCCACGCTGGTCAGCCGGGATCTGGACGGGGACGGCATTGTGGAGATCCCCACCCAGCCGGACGAGGCGGGTCTGCTGAACCTGAGCCAGAGCCGCCGTATGGACTTTATCGTCTGGATGGACTACACCAGCAGCCATCCGGAAAAAAGCTTTGGCCTGCTGGACGAGGAAACCAACTGTTATATTGAGCTGCCCGCTGAGTGGGAGGGCAACCTGAAACTGGCCGACAGCGAGGAATATGACGACGCAGTGGAACTGCGCACGGTGGACGAGGATCAGCTGGTGCTGACGGTACGGCTGGCAAGGACCTCAGCCAACTCCACCGGCTGGACTCGGCTGGGCGTGGTAGCGTCCCGTCAGGTGCAGGCCAAAATGGGTCCGGACGTTTTGCTTTCTGACACGAACTACCGCCTTTCCAAGGCGTTGTATCTGCTGAATTGAGGAATGGAGGATGCTGCATGGTACGAGTGCTTGTTGTAGAAGATGAAGCCAATATCCGCGATATGATCGCCCTGAACCTGCGCCATGCGGGGATGGAGGTGGTGGAGGCCGAAAGCGCCGAAGCCGCTCTGCCGCTGCTGGCACAGAAACCCGGCTGTGATGCCGCAATTCTGGACGTGATGCTGCCGGGCATGAACGGGTTTTCGCTGTGCGAGACCATCCGCCGCACCGACCAGCAGATCGGCATCATCATCCTCAGCGCCAAGGGGCAGGAGCAGGATAAGATCCGCGGCCTGTCCATCGGCGCAGACGATTACATGACCAAGCCCTTCAGCGTCAGCGAGCTGCTGGCGCGTGTGGAGGCGCTGTGCCGCCGGGTCATCCGCACCAAGGAAGGGGAGAGCCGGGAGAATACCCCGCTGGGCACTTTGACCAGCGGCGAGTTTGTGCTGGACGAGAACCGCCGCGTTCTACTGAAGGCCGGTCAGCCCATTGAACTGACACAGGTGGAGTTCCAGATCATGGAGCTGTTCTTCCGCAACCCGGGCACTGCGCTGGTGCGTGAAAAGATCCTGAAAGGGGTCTGGGGCGAAAACTACTTCGGCGACGTAAAGATCGTGGATGTGAACATCCGCCGCCTGCGCATGAAGGTGGAGGACGAGCCCAGCCACCCCACCCACATCATGACCGTGTGGGGCTACGGCTACCGGTGGGAAGAATAAAAATGTGATTCAGGAAAGTCCTACGGACTTTCCTGAATCATAAAAAAATATTTTTTTATTATCTATACTCACCGAAAGGAGGACACTGTTATGCGAAGCGGTATCACCCGCCGCTGGCTGCGGGGCAACCTGCTTATCACCGTACTGGTGGTGCTGCTGGCCGAGGCAATGTTCCTGTACAGCTATACCCGGGGCTATTACAGCAGTGTGCAGCAGATCATGTACCGGCGGTTCTCCTCGGTGACCGGTCAGCTGAAAATGTATACCGGCGATACCGCCCAAAGCGCCGCCGCCAGCCGCAGTCTGGCGCTGCGGCGCATGGTGGAGCAGTTTGCCGATAAGGATAAATACGAGTTCATGCTGCTGGACAGCTACGGCGGCGTCATTGCCTCCTCCAGCGGTACGGACGCGGAGGGTATTGTCAGCAGTAAGGACTTTGAACAGGCGCTCAACGGCTCGGACGGTCTGGGCGTGGCGGTGTACCGCACCCAGTCTGGTGAGGTAGTCATGGCGGCCTGCTCGCTGGTGCCCTACGACGCCGAGGACGTGGCCGCCCTGCGGCTGGTCACCAGTCTGGCGCTGGTGGAGCGGCAGGTCAAAAACGCCATCATCATCAGTGTGTTCATTGCGATGGCAATCTTGCTGTTTACGGTCATGTCCGGGCTGTACTTCGTGCGGGGCATCGTGGTGCCGCTGGGGCAGGTGGAACGCACCGCCGCCGGCATCGCCCGGGGCGAGCTGGACGTGCGTCTGCCCCTGACCGGCGACCCCCACGACGAGGTGGATCGGCTGCGCGGCACCATCAATCAGATGGCTGAGGGTCTGGAAGAGACCGAGAAGATGAAGAACGAGTTCATCAGCTCGGTGTCCCACGAGCTGCGCACCCCGCTTACCTCCATCCGGGGCTGGGTGGAGACCCTGATGACACTGGACGACCCCACCGACGAGAACTATCGCAAGGGGCTGGAGATCATCAACAACGAGACCGGGCGGCTGAACAATATGGTGGAGGAGCTGCTGGATTTCAGCCGCCTGCAGAACGGACGCATCCGCATGGAGTGCCGCCCGCTGGACTTGGTGGCAGAGCTGACCGATGCGGTGCTCTTTTGCGAAGCACGCATCCGGCAGGAGGGGCTGCTGCTCCACTACACCGAGCCGGAGGAGATGATCCCTGTCTACGCCGACCCGGATCGTCTGCGGCAGGTGTTCATCAATATTCTCGATAACGCCATCAAGTACTCTGCTCCAGGCGGGCGTATTACGGTCAAGCTGTGGGCAGGGGAGTACAAAGCCTTTGTGGAGATCATCGATCAGGGCCGCGGCATCCCGCCGGAGGATCTGGAAAACGTAAAGACCAAGTTCTACAAGGGCAGCAACTCGGTGCGCGGCAGCGGCATCGGTCTGGCGCTGGTGGATTCCATCATGACCGCACTGGACGGCACGCTGGATATCAAGAGCACCCTCGGGCGCGGCACGGTGGTCACGCTGGGTCTGCCGCTGTACCATAAGGCGTAAGCAGCGCCCAAAACACAGATTTTGTCACATTTGTGTGCTAAAATGAGCTTTGCTCGGGGATATGCCCCGGATAAAATACAAAAAAAGACCGTCCTTTGCCGCAAGCGGCAGGGGCGGATATCGGGAGAAACCAATGAATCAACCTAAAAAGGAACGCTTTAAGACCAGCGTAGGCGGGCAGGCACTGATGGAAGGCATCATGATGCGCGGCCCCAAACAGATGTGCTGTGCCGTGCGCAAACCGGACGGGACCATTGAGACCAAGCTCGACCCCACCCCCACCCATGGGGTGTGGACGAAGATCCCGCTGGTGCGCGGTGCCATTGCCATGATCGAAAGCATGATCGTGGGCTACCGCTACATGATGTACTCGGCACAGGTGAGCATGGGGGACGACTACGACCCCGCCGAGGAGGAGACTGCCTTTGAAAAATGGGTGGGGGAGCATCTGGGCGAAAAAGCCGAGAACGCGCTGATGACCGTGGCGGCGGTGCTGGGCGGTCTGCTGGCGATTTTGCTGTTCACCGTGCTGCCCACCTTCCTTGTGGGCGGGGTGAACCGTCTGCTGCCGCTGGGGCGCTGGGGCAAGGTGGTGCTGGAAGCCGTGCTGAAGGTAGCCATCTTCCTGACCTATATGGTGGGCATCTCTAAAATGAAGGAGATCCACCGCGTGTTTGAGTACCACGGTGCAGAGCACAAGACCATTGCCTGCTACGAGGCGGGCGACCCGCTGACCGTGGAGAACGTGCGCAAGTACACCCGCTTCCACCCCCGCTGCGGCACCAGCTTCCTCATTCTGGTGGTCATCGTCAGCGTGTTTTTGTACA
>ERZ506931.1223-NODE-1223-length-10200-cov-3.658452_pt1 | contig 10200 bp, 10 predicted proteins | sample MGYA00512902_ERZ506931 | MGnify/ENA metagenome assembly ERZ506931 | reverse complement strand
GGGAGGCGAAATCACCGAGGAGACGGAGGCCGGGTGCCCTGACGGCACCACCATCATCATTCGCGACCTGTTCTACAACACCCCCGCCCGGATGAAATTCATGAAGAAGGACACCGCCGAGGGCGCTGCCGCCGCCGGTGTGGTGACCCATCTGGCGCTGAGCCATCCCGACGTATCCTTCAAGCTGCTGCGGGACGGGCAGGAGATCCTGCACACCCCCGGCGACGGCCAGCTGCTGTCCGCCATCTACGCGGCGCTGGGCCGGGATTTTGCCAACAGCCTGCTGCCCGTGAGCGGCAGCGGCGGCGCGGTGCGGGTGGAGGGCTTTATCACCAAGCCGCTGGCCGGTCACGGCACCCGCGGCCGCCAGCTGTTCTTCGTCAACGGCCGGTTCGTCAAGAGCCAGCTTCTGGCCGCCGCCGTGGAGGAGGCCTACCGCAACCGGCTGCTGAAGGGCCGGTTCCCCGGCTGCGTCCTCCACATTACGCTGCCGGTGAACGAGGTGGATGTCAACGTCCACCCCGCCAAGACCGTGGTGAAATTCCTGTCCGACAAGACCGTGTTTGACGCGGTACACTATACCGTCAAGGACGCACTGGATCGAGAGGGACAGCCCGCGCCTGCGGAGAAGAAGCCCTTCTACCAGACCATGACGGCCCAGGAGTTCCGGGAGACGACTCCCGCTCCGCAGGGCGTGAAGCTGCCCTTTGCCAGCGGCAGACCCGTCGGCTCCGCCGGAGCCGACCGTCCCACCGTCAACCGTTTTGCGCCCGCCGCGCCGACGGTGCAGACGCCACGCGAAACGGTACAGCCCGCCGCTGCGCCGCAGGGTGACGTATGGCAGGTGCGGGACGCCGCACCGAAGGCCGGGAAAGCCTTCACCGTCCCCAGCGGGCGGGAGGGCGTTGTCTACCGCATTACGCCGCCGGACGCGCCGGAGGATAGCCCCGCCCGTGAGCAGGCTGCTGCCGAAACGGAGACGGTACCCGCCGCCGTGATGCCGGAGAAGGAACCCAAGAACGATACGGCCCTTTCCGCGCCGGAGGCCGCTCCCGTCCAGCAGGAGCTGGAGATGCCGGAGACGGCGGACAGCGGCGAGACGCCGTGGCGCATTGCCGGCGAGGTGCTGAAGACCTACATCATCTGCGAGGACGGGGAGCAGAACGTGTGGCTCATCGACAAGCACGCCGCCCACGAGCGCATCCGCTTCGACGCGCTGAAGGCGGATCCCGTGCCGCCTATGGCCCAGCAGCTGCTGACCCCCGCCGCCGTGACGCTGACTGCTGAGGAGTACGGCGCGGTGCTGGAGTCGCTGGACGTGCTGGCAGGCTACGGCTTTTTGTGCGAGGATTTCGGGGACGGCGCCGTGCTGGTGCGGGAGATCCCCGACTACATACGGGCGGAGGACGCCGCCGCCACGCTGGAGGAGCTGGCGCGAAAGCTGCTTTTGCAGCGGGCCGACCCCGCCGGTGCGCGGGACGAGCTGCTGCACACCATGGCGTGCAAATCCGCCATCAAGGCGGGCATGACCACCGACGCCGCCGAGCTGGCGGCGCTGGTACGGCAGGTGCAATCCGGCGCTGTCCGGTACTGTCCCCACGGCAGGCCGGTGGCGGTGCAGCTGCGGAAATACGAGGTGGAGAAGATGTTCAAGCGGGCGTGACCCCTTGACGCGCAGGAGGTGAAGCGATGGCACAACGGGTGGTCTGCGTGGTAGGTCCTACCGCGTCGGGCAAGACGAAAATGGGCGTGGCACTGGCCAAGCGCTTCAACGGCGAGGTGGTGTCCGTGGACTCCATGCAGATCTACCGGGGCATGGCCATCGGCACCGCCGCCCCCACGCCGGAGGAGCCGGAGGGCGTTCCCCACCACATGATCGGCGTGGCCGACCCGGCGGAGAGCTGGTCGGTGTCCCGGTTCACCCAGGAGGCCGACCGGTGCATACAGGATATCCTCCGCCGGGGAAAACTGCCTGTTCTGGTGGGCGGTACCGGTCTGTATCTGGACGCGCTGATACGGGGCAATACCTTTGCCGCCGGACAGCAGGGCGGTGCGGTGCGCCGGGAATTGCAGGCGCGGCTGGCGCAGGAGGGCGCGGCGGCACTGCTGGCGGAGCTGACGGCGGTCGACCCGGAGACGGCGGCGCGGCTGCACCTCCGGGACGAAAAGCGCATTCTTCGGGCGCTGGAGGTCTACCGGGAGACGGGCGAGACCATCAGCGAGCATGACCGGAAAAGCCGGGAGACGCCTGACCGCTACGACGCCCTGTACATTGGACTGAGCTTCCGTGACCGGCAGGATCTGCGCGACCGTATCGACCGGCGGGTGGATGTTATGGTGGAGCAGGGGCTTCTGGACGAGGTGCAGGCGCTGCTGAGCAGCGGGCTGCCCCGGGACGCCACGGCCCTGCAAGCCATCGGCTTCAAGCAGTTTCTGGCGGTAGCCGACGGGACGGCCGCCGTGGCCGACGCCGTGGAGGAGGTCAAGCTCCGCTCCCGGCAGTACGCCAAGCGGCAGCTGACATGGCTGCGGCGCAACCCGGATATCCACTGGATCCTGTGGGAAAAAGAGCCTGATTTTCCGCAGGCTCTCCAAAATGCGACAGAATTCCTCACCGCCGCCGGCGTATGCTGAGAGCGGCGGACGGAGGACAGGCCTATCGTCCGCACACAGACATAAAGGAGCAGACGATATGCAAAAGACAAACAATCTTCAGGAGATCTTCCTCACCCGCGCCCGGAAGCAGAGCATTCCCGTGACCATCTTTCTGGTCAACGGCTTTCAGCTGCGGGGCGTCATCGCCGGTTTTGACTGCTTTGTGGTCATTCTGGACTCCGAGGGAAAGCAGCAGGTCATCTACAAGCACGCCATCTCCACCATCGCGCCGCTGCGGCCGGTGGAGCTGCGGGAGGACGAAACGCCGGAGGCGTAAGCGTCCGGACGCGCGGGACGGACATAGAACACAAAGGAACACACCATGAAAAAGACATCCCCTCTCATGAAAATACTGCCCATTGCCGTGCTGGCGGCGGTGCTGGTCTACTTTGCCGTGCAGCTGTACAACTACCTGTCTGACCCGGTGAACACCACGCTGGTGATAGCGGGACAGGCGGAGGACACCATTGCCCTCAACGGCTGGCTGCTGCGGGACGAGGAGGTGCTGCCCGCCCAGAGCGGCACCCTCAGCCGGGTGCGGCAGGAGGGCGAGCGGGTCGGCGTAGGGCAGGTGCTGGCCCGGGTCTACGCCAACGACGGCGCTTTGCAGACCGTCAGCCAGATCGAGACGCTGGAGCTGCAGCTCCAGCAGCTTCAGTTCGCCCTGACCTCCTACCTGAACCCGGACGCGGCGCTGAAGCTGGATACCTCCATCACCGGTGATATCCTGACGCTGCGGCAGTCGCTGACCGGCGGCGACTACACCGCCGCGGAGGGCGATATCGCCCCACTGAAGGCCGCCGTGCTCAAGCGGGACCACCCCTACGCCTCGCAGGAGGAGATCCAGACGGAGATCAAGTCGGTGGAGGGGCAGATCAAGTCGCTGGAAGCCTCCCTCTCCGGCACCACCGTCACCGCCCGTGCGTCGGGAACATATTCCGCCGTCTGCGACGGGTACGAGACGGTGCTGACCAAGGCGTTTCTGGAGGACGTGACGCCGGGAAAGCTGGCGCGGCTCCGCCCCGTTGACGAGCAGAGCAACATGGGCAAGCTCATCTATGGCGACACATGGTACTATGTGGTGACGCTGCCGGAGGAGCAGGCGAGCTATCTCAAGTCCCAAGGCGCCGTAACGCTGCGGTTTGCCAAGGGCTTTGACCAGAACATCCGGATGCAGGTGGTATCCGTGTCCGCGCCGGAGGACGGTCAGGCGGCGGTGACGCTGTCCTGCCGGAAGTATCTGGCGCAGACCACGCTGCTGCGGCATCAGGCGGCGGATGTGATCCTGCGCACCTACGAGGGGCTGCGGGTGCCGTCCAATGCCCTGCGGGTCAGCGAGGAGGGCGTCACCGGCGTCTACTGCGTGGACGGCAGCACCGCCGCCTTCCGCCCCGTGACCGTGCTGTATCAGGGACAGGGGTACGCGCTGGTGCGCGCCGCCGACGGAGCGTCCGACACCCAGACGCTGCGGGTCGGCGATGAGGTCATCGCCACGGCCGGTGCGCTCAGCGATGGAAAGGTCATACGATAACGGACGACGATCCGGCCAGAAATACAAAGAGGAGGAGCTTCTCATGTCTATTGCGGAGAATATTGCGGCGGTACGCCGCGAGATCGACGAGGCAGCCCGGGAAACCGGCCGCACCGGCGGGGATATCACGCTGGTGGGCGCCAGCAAGATGAACGACGCCGCCGCCTGTCAGGAGGCCATTCGCGCCGGCATCGACGCGCTGGGCGAAAACCGTGTACAGGAGATGACCGCCAAGCTGGCGGAGCACGCCTACGACGGCGCGCCGCTGCACTTTATCGGCCATTTGCAGCGCAACAAGGTCAAGCAGGTGGTGGGCAAGGCCGCCCTCATCCAGTCCGTCGGCTCTCTGGAGCTGCTGGAGGAGATCGAAAAGCAGGCGGACAAGCTGGGGATCGTGCAGGATATCCTGCTGGAGGTGAACATCGGCGGCGAGGCTGCCAAGAGCGGCTTTGCACCGGAGGCGGTGTCCGAGGCCGCCTCCCACGCCAAGGAGCTGTCCCATGTACGGGTGCGGGGTCTGATGACCATCCCCCCTGCCAGCGCCACACAGGCGGAAAATATGGTATATTTCCAAAAAGTACACGCGCTATATGTTGACATAAATCAAAAAATGTACGATAATGAATTAGATTATCTATCCATGGGCATGAGCGGCGACTTCGCCGATGCCATCCGCGCGGGCAGCAACATGGTCCGCGTGGGTACTGCCATTTTTGGCGCCAGAGACTATACAAAATAACGCGGGAGGTATTTTTCGATGGGTTTCATGGACGAACTGAAAAAGATCATTCATCCCTACGATGACGAGGATTACGATTACGAGGACGATTTTGAGGAGCCTTCCAGAGACTCCCGTTCCCCCTTCGACGACCGCAAGGAGGATCGCCGCAGCGAGGAGCGGCGCGCCGACGACCGCCACAACAAGGTGGTGAACATCCACGCCACCACCCAGCTGAAGGTGGTGCTGGTGAAGCCGGAACGCTTCGAGAACGCCTCCGAGATCGCCGATCACCTGAAGGAGAAGCGGACGGTGGTGCTGAATCTGGAGTCCACCAACAAGGACGTGGCGCGGCGGCTCATCGACTTCCTGTCCGGCGTGGCCTATGCCGGCGAGGGGAAGATCAAGAAGGTGGCCGCCAACACCTACATCATCACACCGTACTCCGTGGATATTATGGGCGACCTCATTGACGAGCTGGAAAACAACGGACTGTACCTGTAAGTACGGCGGATAAAGAAAGGGATCGGAGGGTTCATCCATGTTTACACCGCAGGAAGTTTCTGAGAAGGTATTCCCCAAGGCGTCGTTCGGCGGCGGCTACAGCATGAGTGTTGTGGACGAGTTTCTGGACGCGCTGACGGAGGATTATTCCACACTGTTTAAGGAAAACGTCACGCTGAAGGCCAAGCTGAAGGTGCTGGCGGAGAAGGTGGAGGAGTATCGCTCCACCGAGGAGGCCATGCGTCAGACGCTGCTGACCGCCCAGAAGATGGCCGCCAAGCTGGTGCAGGAGGCGCAGACCGAAAAGGACAATATGCTGGCAGAGGCCAGGGCGGAGACGGCGCAGGAGGTAGCGCGGCTGGCCAATGAAACAAAGGCCGCCGAGCAGAAGCTGGCCATGGCGCAGGAGAAGCTGGCGGACTTCATCCGCCGCAGCGACGAGCTGTGTCAGGCGCAGTCCGCCTTTTTGCAGACGCTGCCGGAGTTGGAGCTTGTCCCGGCACAGCCGACGGCGGACGCCGCGCCCTCCGACGCGGTGGTCAGCGGCATCGAGCAGGATATCCTGACCCAGTACGAGGCGCAGGCGCCGCAGCAGGAGGCAGCGGACGGGGAGCATGACGCCAAGCTCCCGCCGGTGGACGGCAGCGCCGCCCCCAACGAATTTGCCTTCGATCTGGGCGAGCTGAAGTTCGGCCGGAACTACGGCGGCAAGGAATAACCCGAAACCATCGAAAAGGCGGCCTCCGGCCGCCTTTTTTCAAAGTGTGCGCCCCGCCGCCCCAGACAGGAAGAACAAGGAGGAAAGCAGAGATGACGGAGAAGCCTATCATTGCGCTGCTGTACGATTTTGACAAGACGCTGTGTACCACCGACATGGAGGATTACGCCTTTATCCCGGCGCTGGGCTACACCCCGGCGGAGTTCTGGAGCAAGGCCAACACCTTCGGCCGGGACAACCGGATGGACGGCCTGCTGGCCTATATGTACACCATGATCGAGGAGTGCCGTGCACAGGGTAAACGGCTGGACCGGGAGCTTCTGGTGCGCTGCGGCCACAACATCGAGCTGTTTCCCGGCGTGCGGGAGTGGTTTCGCCGCATCAACCAATTCGGCGAGACGCAGGGCGTGTCCATCGAGCACTATGTGATCTCCTCCGGCCTGCGGGAGATCATTGAGGGCAGCGGCATCGCCCATGAGTTCCGGGAGATATACGCCTGCGAGTTTTTCTACAATGCGGAGGGGCTGGCCACATGGCCCAAGCTGGATGTCAACTTCACCAACAAGACCCAGTTCGTCTACCGCATCAACAAGGGCGTGCTGGACGTGTCCGACGACAAGACGCTGAATGACTCCATGCCCGACGACAGCAAGCGCATCCCCTTCACCAATATGATCTACGTGGGCGACGGACTCTCCGACGTACCGTGCATGAAGATGATGCGGGCCTACGGCGGGCAGGCCATTGCCGTGTACCAGTCCGGCAACCGCGCCGGTGTGGAGGATCTGCTGAGCAAGGGACGGGTGGACTTCATCTTCCCCGCCGACTACCGGGAGGGCGGCGGACTGGACAACACGGTGAAGAACATCATCCGCAAAATGGCCATCAGCGATGCGCTGGCCGCCGAAAATGTCCAGCAGCTCCAGATGATCGGACGGGGCGACCTGCCGGAGCAGGTGGGCCTGTTCGAGTGAAACAGGCAACAGACCAGAAAAGCGTCCGCCCACCCCGTGCGCGGACGCTTTCTTGTCCTATGTGAGCAGGTGGATGCCATCCACCGAGCGCAGGTGTGCCTTCAGGTCATCCAGCAGCAGCTCCGCCGCCTCTCACAAAGCAGCGGGGGATCAGGCACAGGTCATTGATGGCGTACTTGTGGTGATCCGCGCCGGTGACCACGGCGGCGATGGTGGTCTCCGAGCCGGTACCGGCGGTGGTGGGTACGGCGATAAAGGGCGGAATGGCGCGGCGCACCTTCAGGATGTCCGCCAGACTGCCGGGGCCGGTGATCGTCTCCGGCTGACGCCACGGCAGCAGCCGTGTGCTCAGGCCGAACACGCACTGATAGGCGCGGTATCCAACATGGCGTAAATTCACGAAAAAGCCTCCTTTTATCGCTCTCCTTGCCCCGGAGCAGCAGCGCTCCCACAAGAAAAAGGGGGCGGCTGCACCGCCCCCTTGGGATCGTATATCGATTACTCCGCCGTCTCGATCAGGCCGTAGCCGCCGTTATTGCGGTGATACACCACGCAGATGGTGCTGTCCTCAATGCGGCGGAACACATAGAACGAGTGACCCAGCAGGTTCATCTGCAAAATGGCCTCGTCGGTGCTCATGGGCTTGACGGCAAAGCGCTTGGTGCGCACGATGTCGAACTCGCGCTCCTCGTGGATGTCGAACTCCTCGGGGACCTCGGGCACGATGGCATCGCTGCGCAGGTTCTTGGCAAGGCGGGTCTTGTTCTTGCGGATCTTGCGGTCGATCTGGCTCACCGCCTCGTCGATCGCGCCGCGCATATCGCCGTCGGCGTCCTCACAGACCGCACGGAACAGTGTGCCGTTGGCACCGCGGAGCATCACCTCGACAATGCAGCGATTCTTCTTCTCCACGGCGAAGGTCACAGTTGCTTCGGGTTCCTCCTTAAAATACTTCTCCAGCTTGCCGATCTTTTTCTCGGCATAGGCCTTGACGGAGTCGTTCAGGGAGATTTTCTTGCAGGTAAATGTGAACTTCATAACGGTTCGCTCCTTTCAATTTCTGCGAGTAGGGAAAGCAAAAAGGAAGTCTCAGCCGACTCCCTCTTCACTTTTACCGATTATAGCACGAAAAGGGAAAATAGCCAATAGGTCAATTTGTAAATTTTCTGTTTTGTCTATTTTGACGAAAATGAACGCCGCGACACGCTTCGACCGCGTGCGGCGGCGTTCGACAAAAGCTCCTGTTGCGAAAGGTGGACAAGGGTGGTAGTATAGTCCATGGAAGCTTTCCAATATCCCACCCGCTTGGGCCGCTGTCGAGAGACGGCGGCTCCTTTTTATGCCTCGAGCAGCTCCTCGTCGAGCAGGGCGAGGATGGCGCGGTCGGCGCTGTGGTAGTAGGCGCTCTCGCCGACGAGGGCGGTGACGCCCGCGCGGTCGAAGTAGGAGCGGACGTCCTCGGCCACGCCGCAGAAGGCGATGGTGTGGTCCTTGGCGCGCAGGCGCTGGCAGAGCTCGAGCACGGCCTGCGCGCCGGAGACGTCCACGCTCGGCATTCCGCGCAGGGAGAGGATCAGGTGGTCCTCCTCGGGAATGTCCTGCAGGCGGTGGTTGAATTCGTCCACCGCGCCGAAGAAGAGGGAGCCGGTGACGTAAACCACGCCGGCGGAGTCGAGAATGGGAGATTTGCCGACGTCATAGCGCAGGCGGTTGCCGTCGATGGTGGAGAAGGCGACGTGGATGCGGCTGCTCCGGGCGACGTAGAGAATGGCGGAGTAGATGACGCCGAGGATGATGGCGACGGTGAGATCGAAAACGACGGTCGCGAGCATCGTGACGAGGAACTGGCTGATGGCGGACTTGAAGCGGTGGGTGAAGATGTAGCGGATGCCTGCCCAGTCGTTCATGCGCCAGGCGGTGACCATCAGGACGCCCGCGAGCGCGGAGAGCGGCAGGCGCGCCATGACGCCGCCGAGCAGGAACATGGAGGCGAGCAGAAAGACGGAGTGAAACACGCTCGTCAGGCGCGTCTGCTGACCGGATTTGATGGCGACGCTCGTGCGGGCGATGGCTGCGGTGGCGGGCACGCCGCCGAAGAAGGGCAGAAGGATGTTGCCGACGCCCTGCGCGATGAGCTCCTGATCGGCGTGGAAGGGCTCGCTTTTCATGCGGGCGGCGGACGCGCCGCACAGCAGGCTCTCGATCATGCCGAGGGCGGCGATGGTGACGACGGGGGAGATGAGGTCCGAGAGCATATCGAGGCTCAGGCTGCCGAGGTGCAGGCGGTCGGAGAGGAGAAGCGTGCGGGGAATGTCGCCTCGACGTGGACGGAGAAATGATGCGCATCGAAGATTTTCTCCAGCAAAACGGCGATCTCTGCAACGAGGTGATGGGGGAGGAGAGTGCCCCTTCGGCCGCCTCCTGGCCCCTCCTCCTCATCGACCGCCTCAGCGTCAGCCACGACAAAGACGCCGTCTCCCGCCTGAACGACTCCGTTGAGACCGCTTTCTACGAGGGCGACGGTGAATGCCTCCTGCGTTTCTATCCTTCGCGGGCCCTCCATCATTTCTCCACGCGCTTCGAGGCCGACGGCATCGTCTTTAGCGAACCGACCGATAGCATGTTTTCCTTCAATTCCCCCCTCGGCGCCTGCCAGCGTTGCGAGGGCTTCGGCATGGTCATCGGCATCGACGAGCACCTCGTGGTGCCAAACACGGCATTGAGCGTCTACGATGGTTGCGTGCGTTGTTGGCGTGGAGAAAAAATGGGAGCGTGGAAAGACGAGTTCTGCCGCCGTGCCGCCCGCATCAACTTCCCCATCTTCAAGCCCTATTTTGAACTCACGCAGGCCGAGCGCCGCGTGCTTTGGCATGGGGCGAAAGAACTCGGAGACATCTGCATCGACGAGTTCTTCCGCATGCTCGAGCGCGACCAATATAAAATCCAATACCGCGTTATGTTGGCACGCTATCGCGGTCGCACCATCTGTCCCGACTGCGAAGGCTCGCGCCTGCGCCCCGAAGCAGCCTATGTGAAAGTGGGCGGGGCCAGCATCACCGACCTCGTCAACAAGCCCATCAGCGAATTACGCGATTTCTTC
>ERZ506931.1218-NODE-1218-length-10210-cov-5.335500_pt1 | contig 10210 bp, 5 predicted proteins | sample MGYA00512902_ERZ506931 | MGnify/ENA metagenome assembly ERZ506931 | reverse complement strand
TGCAAGCAGATGGCGTGCAAAGTCGCCAGACGCTCTTTGTGCGGTATTGCCTTAGATAAAAAACGTCTCCGGAAGTGCTTTCCGGAGGCTCTGAAAGCAGCGTCATGTCAGTCTGTCAGTTAGGTTCGGCGTGGAGCTGCTTGCATAGAGAGGAAGCGATGTTTGTGCAGAACCCAAACACGAATCGATACCGTTGCCTTAGCTTTTTACTGGCGGGCATGATGGCTGTGACCAGCCTGCCGCTGCCGGCATTTGCAGCAGATGCGGCGGCGGGGGAGGAGATCGCCATTTCGGCAGAACGATTTCCGGACGAGCAGTTCCGGAACTACATTTCCGAACAGCTGGACAGCGACGGTGACAACATGCTGTCCGCGACGGAATGCAGCGAAGTCGTTGATCTGAATGTATCCCAGCAGGGCATTGCCGATCTGACGGGGATCGATGTCTTTTCCAAATTGCAGCAGCTGGATTGTTCCGGAAACACGTTGTCGGCATTGGATATTTCCGGTGCTGCACAGCTGTTGCAGCTGAATTGCTCTGCGAATCCGGATTTGTCTGCACTGAAACTGCCGGAGAAAAACGGTGCGTTTTCCTTTTTGGTGATGTTGGACTGTAGTGACTGTGCTCTGACAGAACTGTCGCTGGATTCCTACGCCCTTTTGGGAACGCTGGACTGCTCCGGCAATCAGCTGGCAGCACTGGATATTTCTGCAAATTCCAATTTGCGGACTGTAAACTGTTCCAACAACCAGCTGGCAGCACTGGACGTTTCTGCGAATTCCAATTTGCAGACTGTAAACTGTTCCAACAATCAGCTGGCAGCACTGGACGTTTCTGCGAATTCCAATTTGCAGACTGTAAACTGCTCCAACAACCAGCTGACTACGCTGAACTTTTCCCAGAATGCCAAGCTGGAGGAAGTGGACTGCTCCGGCAACCAGCTGACAGAACTGGACGTATACAATGCCCTTCTTCAGAAACTGGACTGCTCGGAAAATGCCCTGCCGTCTCTGTTCCTGTCGGAATGTTCTGCTCTCCGCGAACTGGACTGTTCCCAGAACCAGCTGGTGGAACTGGACACCACCGGACTGACGCTGGAAATACTGGAAACTGCTGGAAATCAGCGTGCCATTGTGCCGCAGCCGGAACGGGCGGGAGCGTACAGCTATGACCTGAACAATCTGCCGGAACTGGAACAAGACCGCATCACCGGCTGGGAGAACGCTTCTGTGAAGGAAGATGCCGCCAATGTACTGCAAATTCCGGCAGACACCGAACGTGTGTCTTATGGCTACCGGCTGGACAGCCAGCAGGCAGTGCCGGTGGCAACGTTCACCCTGACATTGCAGCCGGACGAAGCGTGTTATTTGCAGCTGAACGAGGAGCATTTTCCGGACGCAGCATTCCGGAGCCTTGTCCGCGACAGCTTTGACACTGACGGAAACAGCTGGCTCTCGCTGGCGGAACTACAGGCAGCCAAGACCTTGACGATTTCCGCAGACAGCGGCATCACAGACCTTACCGGAATGGAACAGCTGTGCTGGCTGGAGAATTTGCAGTGCAGCGGAATTTCTTTAGAACGACTGGACGTTTCCGGATTTTCCGCTTTGAAGATGCTGTCCTGTGACGGCTGCGGGCTGAAAGAACTGCTGCTGCCGGAAGAATCCTCGCTGGAGGTGCTCTCCTGCAAACAAAACCAGCTGACCTCTCTGGAACTGAGCAGGCAGAGCAACCTGCAAGAGCTGTTCTGTGCGGACAACCAACTCTGTGCCTTGCAAATCGACGGCACGAAACTGGCAGGCGGCACAGTGTTTGCTGATGGAAACGTGGCTGCGATCTCGCCGGATATTCTGGGACAGCTGGACTTGTCCCAACTGTCCGGCTTCTCCGCAGAGCAGGCAGAGAACTGGACAAACGGCACGGTGCAGGACGGTGTTCTGACGGTGGCAGACCTTAGCCAGCCGGTGACCTATACCTATTATCTCGATGCCGCCAGGACCCAGACGGTGCAGTTTACCTTACAGCCAGAGGAACTGCTGCTGCCTGTTGATGCAGTACATTTTCCGGACAGTGCATTCCGCAGCTATGTACAGGGACTGGACACCAATGCCGACGGCAGCCTTTCCCGCGGGGAACTGTTTGCCGTAACAGAAATGCTCATCAGCGGGAAGTCTATCTGGGATCTGACCGGAATCCAGTATTTTGTCCGGCTGGAAACGCTGGACTGCTCCGCCAACAATCTGCGGAAGCTGGATCTGACAACGCTTTCTCAACTGAAAACGCTGAACTGTTCCAGTAATAATCTCTCCTCGCTGGTACTGCCGGAGAACAGCCTGCTGGAGGAACTCCGCTGCTCCAGCAACAGCACATTGCAGGAACTCTCTGTTGCTTCTCTGTCTCATCTGCAAGTGCTCTACTGTGCCCAGTGCCGCCTGAAAACGCTGGATCTGACGAATTCTCCGGAACTGACGACATTGAACTGCTCACTGAATCAGCTGACTTCGCTGGAACTGGGCGGACTGTCCCAACTGACCACGTTGAATTGTTCCATGAATAAGCTGACTGCTTTAGACTTATCAGCTCTTTCCGTACTGAGATCCCTGAACTGTGCCAGCAACCAGATTCCGGCACTAGCGGTAGAACAGTGTCCGGAACTGGCTACACTGAATTGTTCCAACAACCAGCTGACCGTGCTGAAAACCGAGTCGCTGCCGAATCTGGAATCGCTGGTGTGCATCAACAATCAGCTGACTGCACTGCAAGCAGCTGATGGCATGACACTACAAAAGCTGAGTGCGGCACGCAACAAATGTACTGTTGCAATGGACAGCCTGAACCGGATCCGCTTTGCAGATCTGGCGGAGAACTTTCAGCCGTCCCGCGTGGTACAGGGCAGCATTACCAATGGTGAGGCAGGTGCAGGCGGTATCTATGTTACAGACCCCAGCTGGAGTGTGTCATATCAGTATCAGGTGCAGGCAGATGATCCGGACAGTGTAATCACATTTACACTGGTGCCGCAGGCAGCGGAGGAAACGGGTGTGCCCATTGATGCAGAGCATTTTCCGGACGAAAATTTCCGCCGTATCGTTGTCCGGTATGACACCGACAGTGACGGACTGCTTTCCCGGTCGGAACTGAAACAAGTCACAGAACTGGACGTTTCGGTCAACGAGATCGCTGACCTGACCGGCGTGGAATACTTTACAGCACTGCAAACGCTGGACTGCTCCAATAATAAGCTGACAACAATTCCCCTGCGGACGCTGGGGCAGCTGGAAAAGCTGAACTGCAACAATAACCAGCTGACCACGCTGGATTGCTCTGCCAATACATTGCTGAAGGAACTCAGCTGTGCATCGAACCAGCTGACGGCGTTGGAACTCTCCAAATTGACGGAACTGACGAAACTGGCGTGCGAGGGCAACCAGCTGACTGTGCTGGAACTGGGCACACTGACACAGCTGCAAACGCTGGACTGCTCCGGCAACCAGCTGACCACACTGGACGTTTCGGCACAGAAACAGCTGGAAACGCTGCGGTGTATGGAAAATCACCTGATCGCACTGGACGTGACCGGCTTGTCGAAATTACAGCAGGTGGAAGTGATCGACAACACCCGAAGCATACCGTTCAATGCCATGGGACAGGTAGATCTGTCTGCCCTTGCAGACGGTTTCCAGCCGTCAAAGGTGCAGCCGGATATGTGGCAGAATGCCACCTGTACGGAGAATGTGCTGACAGTGAACGACCGCTCGCAGGAGATACGCTATGCGTACCAGATCGATGCCGGTGATGCCAGCCGGACGATATCGTTCACATGGATTCCCACAGTCATGGAAGAAGATGCCGTTGCCATTGATACAGAGCATTTTCCGGACGATGTGCTTCGTTCCTATGTGCTGCAATCTCTGGACAAAAACGGGGACGGCATGCTGCAAATTTCCGAGCAGAAAGCGGTAACACAGCTGGACATTTCGAACTGCGGCATTGCCGACCTGACGGGGATTTCTTACTTCCCGAATCTGGTGCAGCTGAACTGTGCAGGGAATTCGATCTCCGATCTGTCCGGAATTTCCGAGAAATTGGAGGTGCTGGACTGTAGCAATACCGCACTGCGGGAACTGAACCTGACTGGCTTCTATCGGCTGACAGAGCTGCACTGCCGCGGCTTGCATCTGCAAAGCCTGAACGTCAATGTTCTGCCGGAACTGCAATTGCTGGACTGCGGGGAGAACGAGCTGACTTCTCTGTATCTGTCCAACCTACAGCTGGAAAAGCTGATTTGTGACAACAACCAGCTGACAACCTTGGATCTGTCCCGCTGTACGGCACTGAAGGAAGTGGACTGCCGCAAGAATCAGCTGACAGGCTTCACGTGGGGAACGGTTTCACTGCGGGTGCTGAACTGTGCGGAAAATCAGCTGAATTCTCTGAACATCAACAATCAGCAGGCTCTGGAAGAACTGGATTGCAGCGGCAACCAGCTGGGCTGGCTGATGCTGACCAATCTGCATCAGCTGGATATGCTTTACGCCGGCAGCAATCCGCTGCTGGCACTGAACCTGTCGGAGCAGGCACCGATGACTGTCTGCGATCTGCAAAATTGTGTGGTTCTGAAAAAGCCGTCCTGCAACAGAAAAGATCTGTATCTGGAACCGACGCAGTGGAGCGGGTTCCGGTTAGACCTTGTACAGACGTGGAACAACGCCGAATGCAGCGGCACAAAGGTTTATATAACAGATCCGCTGCAAAATATCACTTATACTTATAACACAGGAAATCCCAATGTGACTGCATCTTTCACTGTGCAGCTGCAAGACATTCCCATGAACATCGTCGATGTGACGCTGGAAAATGAGAAGAACATTTTCTATACCGGCGAACCGCTGACACCGGACGTGATCGTAGTTGCAGGAGGCAACGAGCTGAAACAGGGCACGGATTACACGCTTTCCTATGAGAACAATCTCAACGCCGGCAGAGGAACGATTCTGGTCAGCGGGGCAGAGGGCTCTCTCTGGTCGGGCAGCGTATCGCTGGAATTTGTCATTGAAAAAGCGGTGCCCAAGGTGACTGTGATATGGGACGATTCCGCGGAATATACCGAAGGAGATGACGTGCCGCCGATACGGCTGGACACTGCCAATACCGAGGGCATTCTGATGTGGACGGCAGACACACCGAGCACTTTCAAAGCCGGCAGAAACCAGCTGCAATGGAAGTTCGTTCCCGCGGACAGTTCCAACTATGAAACCGCGATCGGCACCATTGTTGTTTCTGCCAAGGAAAAGCCGGTCACAACAACGGAAACCACAACAACGACGACTACGACAACAACCACCACCACTACAACGGAAACCACCACCGAAACTACTACCACAGAAACGACCACCACAGAAACCACTGCGACTACCACAGAAACGACTACCTCGCTGACGACTACGGAAAGCACCACTGCGAAAACCACGGAGTCAACTACGGCAACGACAACCACCGATGAAACGTTTACGAAAAAGCCGATCACCACGACAACGACTATGACGACTACTACCGAAGGAACGTTCACCAAGAAGCCGGTCACGACTACCACGACTGCGACAACTACCACAGAGGAAGCATTCACCAAAAAGACAACGACTACCACGACAACAACAACTACTACTACCACTACCACCACAACAACCACTACGACTTCTGCCACAACGACAACGACAACTACCACAACGACTACCACGACAACGACTACTACAACCACGACAGAAACCACGACTACGACGACCACCACAACTACGACTTTTACAACTACGAAAGAAACGACCACCACGACCACCACAACAACTACTACGACAGAAACAACCACGACGACTACAACAGAGAGCAGTACCACGGAAACCACGGAAAGCACCGCAACGTCTACGATTCCCATTCTGACGACGGAAACAACGACGACTGCGGAAACCACGTCGGAAACCAGTACTATCACCAGTTCCGGAACTACCACCAACACCACCGCAGCCACCACGACAACTGCCACTGCGACGACGACCAAGCCAATTATTTTGCCGCGTACCCGTGGTGATGCCAACATGGACGGCGAGGTGGATTCGCAGGACGTTTTCGAACTGCTGCTGTATATTGCGAGAACAGCTGTGGGCGAAAAGGACGTGGTTTTCCACGAGGATCCGACCGTCAACCGCTGGCTGATCCTGATGATGGACATCAACAATGACAATAAACTGGATTCGCAGGATCTCTACTATTTGCTGCTGTACATCGCAATGCATGGAGCCGGAATCAAGGCAACATGGAGCGACGTTCTGAAAAACTGACCGAAGCATTGCCCTATATAAAAGTACCAATTCTTTTTCGTATTATTGAGATGTATTGTCCTAAAAATATATGGATATATTGGGAAATTTTGATTTTCATTTTAGATGAGCAATACAGAACAGAATTGGGATATAATAAAAAGCATTAATGAGAGGCAATATATGATTTTTGAATTACTACAAAAAATGATAGATTCAGCACTTATTCAAAGTATTCAAAATTATTTACTTACAATCAGAAACGCTCTTACACTTTCGACAGCTAGAGCAGTATTTGTATTCTATGGAGTATTTTTCATTACATATTTTCTTTTCTTTCGTTGGTTCTTGTTTTCTATACTGTATGGAATAAAAGGAAAGAAAAAAAAGAGCAAAAAAAATGCGTTTTGGAAGCAGCATCGAACATTAGCTTGGTTTTTTTTGAAAAATGGTGTTATTGAAAAAATGGAAGGAACTTATCCAAAAGCTTCAAAGCTATGCGTAGTTTACAATATTGTGTCATTATCCTTTATCTTATTTGGTACGCTTTTTCTTTTGCTTTCTATAGTTTCTTCGCTTGCTTATCAGCTATTTTTGGATACCGCATATCTATATATTATTTTAGTTTTCTTCCCATCAACTATTTTTGAATTTATATTTAAGGTCTTAAATAGGAACAAATAAGCATGATTTTTAATATTTTTTCGAGCAGTGAAATAAAATTTTCCATATATGAAGAAAAGGTGAAATGAGGTGTGCTTCGCAGAAAATGAGAATATCAGAATTAGAAGTAGAATATGAAGATATACTATGGTTTGCTATTGACAAGTTTCACAGGGTTATTGCATTTACATCTGGTGTTTATGGGCATGTACCAGAATTTGTTTGCCGTTCAAAGGAAGAAACTATCTTAATCGAAAATTACTTTGATAATTGTGGAAAAAGAACGGAGATAAAGCATATAAAAGGCATAGAATTTGGTGAGAAATTAATTGGATTTTGTGAATATATGACTCAAAAAGGGATATATTGCTTTGATTCATACAATGGCAATGAACATGTTGAGTATTATACGAAAATTTCTTCGCCATGTGAAGCGTTAGTAATAGAAAATGTTCCAGAACCTATCGCATCAATTCTTAAAAGTCATATTATTGATGTGGATGTAGAAATGGTAGATATTATTCATGTATGTAACGCATACTAATTTTTAAATTTGGAATCCTCATTTTATTCATTATACATATTTAAGTTTATAAATTCTATAGCTGCTTGAACGACAATGAGACAGATTGGTTTCACTATTCTCCATTAAAAAAATCCGCCTGAAGTGTTTTCTTCAGGCGGATTTTTGTTGTTTCATGTTGTTTTAATAAGCGGCGGTTGTGGTACCAGTTTCAGATGCCGGTTCTGTAGAACCGCTGTCCGGCGTGACAGCTCCGTTTGTCAGGGTGATGATAAAGCCGCTGCTGTTGTCACCGGAAACGGTGTAAACCGCATTTTCCGGCAGGGAAACCGTTGTGGTGCCGCTGGCATCTGCGGGAACGTAGTAGATCGTGTAAGACTGTACGCCGTCAGAATATGCCAGCCCGCCGGATTCCATGGTGTAATTCCGGAGATAGTCCAGGTATTCCTCCAGACAGAAGTTGTTTTCGTGCATGATCGCCGCGTGGATTTTGCCCACATACCGGAAGTGGTGCGGGGCGTAGGGTGTGCCGGTGGTTTCTGTCTTGTCGCTGGGATACCGCAGAATGAAGCCGTATTCCCACGAGTTCGTCACCATCCACTCATTGCGTTTGGTGATGTAGGGAACAACTTCGCCGGTGCTGGTGATCAGACCAATGTCAAAGCCGTAGCCGCTGCTGCGGTCAGGGAGAACATTGGTATAAATGGAGGTGCTGCTCAGTGTGGTGTCCAGCGTGCTGTAAACCTGTAGATTGGCATAGCCATTTGCAGCGGCGTATGCATCGAACAGACTGCACAGCGGCTCCGTGATTTCCGACTGCATTTGCAGGGAAGTATCTCTGGGCTTGACGTTGGTGTCCGTCACGGCGGAAAAGTCTGTCCATGCCTGTGCACCGGCATAGGGATGTGCGGCATCTACCAGAATCAGAGAGCCGTTTGCCTCATCGGCTGCGGTCAGCTGTAGTACTGTTCCGCTGGGTTGTGTTGCTTCGGTGGTATCAGCGTTTTCCTCTCCTGCGGAAGAAGTGTCAGAGGCGGACGGCGTAGAAGCAAATCCGCCCACGCCCACAATATTTTCGGGAACATTCTGCAAGAAAACGCGGTAAAATGCGTCCAGTGCGAAGATCCCGACAATCAGGAGCACTAACGCAAGGAGAAAGCCGGCGGGACTCATGTGTCTTTGTTTCCGTTTGCTCATAGCGTGGAACCAGCCTCCTTTCCTGTGAAAGCTGCTGTTTCGGTTATGCAGCCGGCACAGCAGTATCAGTAGTATCGGTGAACGTGTCTGTAGGGTCCACGGCAGAACCGTTTTCATCGGTTTCCACTGGGCTTAGGTCTGTCGGCATAGGATAGCCGTTGTGGATCAGACCATAGATTGCAAAGGTATCGAATACGGCTCTCCAATAAGTAGGGCCTTTGGCGGTGACAGCGATAAAATGCTTGCCCTCGGTGTCAGTGGCATAGCTGACCAGACAGTTGCCTGCCTCATCAGTGTAGCCGGTCTTTCCGGCATCAATGGAAATGCCGGTGACTTCGTTGCCGTACATGCGGCTGTACATGGTGCTCTCCAGCAGAATGCCTTCCGGGTGCTGCTCTGTGGCAGTGGTGGTGTACTGATAAGTGCCCAGAATTTCGCGGCAGGTATCATTTTTCATGACCGCAGACATCAGCATGGCAATGTCTGTGGCAGTGCTGTAGTGGTTGGGGTCGTAAAGTCCGCTGGCGTTGGTGAAGTGGGTATTTTTCAGCCCCAGCTCTTCCACCTTTTCGTTCATCAGCTTGACGAATTCGTCCTCAGAGCCGCAGAGATAAATGGCGATCGCGGTGGTAGCATCTGCACCGGAGGGCAATGCGATCCCGTACATCAGATCTTTCAGGGAAACGGTTTCCCCTTCTTCAAAGCCGGCACGGGAAGCTTCCGCTTCGATCAGCGGGGCAATGATCTCGTAAGTCATGGTAAATGTATCGTCCATGTTTTCGATATGTTCCGCCGCCACCAAAAGCGTCATGATCTTTGTCATCGATGCCGGATAAATGCGTGCGTCCGGATCCCGCTGTGCCAGAACGGTGTTGTTTTCCACGTCCAGCAGCACAGCATGTTCGCTGGAGATATTCGAAGCGGTCAGTTCTGTGAGGTTGTCTGCCGGTGTGGGATATGTCAGCAGGGCAGGCGGTTCGGTGGGAGCCTCTGTGGGGGCTTCCGTCTGTGTAGCAACCGGAGCCTGTGCATTTGCCGCCGGAGAAAGCTGCTGCTCCACCTTGGGCTTGCCGGTCTGTGTCAGAAGTACGATGATAAATACTACCACGATAAATCCGCAAAGGACACCGATCATGGTATTGATCCAGAGTTTTGTATTGTGGGGATTTTTCTTTCTGCGAACTTTCATTGCTGCACCTCATACCAAAATTCGATCTTTTCAGGGCGTGTCCTTGTCCAAACACGGAAACACGTCCGCAGATTTTGTGCGGCAGTTCCACGGCAAGGAAGCAGAAAACCTGTTTTTTGTCGGACTGCCTTTACAATTATAATCCATTTTTACCGTTTTGTCAATGGATTTAGAGGATTCTTCATGGAAATCTGCAACATCGCCCCGCAGGCTTGCCCAAGGGCAGCAATTTTCTAGGGCAGCCATGTCAAAACCGTCCGGCGGAATTCGCTCGTACCTCTTGGAATGTGTAGGGGGCGATGCCCACATCGCCCCGTAGACTTGTCC
>ERZ506931.1213-NODE-1213-length-10258-cov-3.653435_pt1 | contig 10258 bp, 9 predicted proteins | sample MGYA00512902_ERZ506931 | MGnify/ENA metagenome assembly ERZ506931 | reverse complement strand
GATTGGTATAGTTATTTACGAAACGCTGTACTAGAGCGTGTCTGAAAAAGGCTCTAGAAAGTCCTGGGAAAAATAATTTTTTTATGGTCAGATTTGTGATATACTTTATGTATTACTTACAGACTCCCGGGGGAAACAACTATGCAAAATATAATTCCCGATGAAAGATATTCTGTGGCTGACGAGGCCATTTTAGGTGCTTTTTTCAAATTGTTAAAAGAAAAGAAGCCTGACAGGATTACTGTATCCGACATCACTAAAACAGCTGGTATTGCCAGAAGTACCTTTTATAATCACTATCAGGACATCCCTTCACTGATCTCTGCAGTTGAGGATAAAACTATTCATGATGTTTTTTCCATGATGGAAAATTTCCAGCCAAAAAATGACCGGGATATCTGCAGTTCCTATTTTCTGACTCTGTGCCGGTACACTATGGAAAATCCTTTTCTGTCCGGTCTTTTGAGCACGCCTCATGGCAATGATCTGTTTGAAAAAATGCTGACTATGCTCCATCATTATGTTACAGAAACTACATCTAATTCCAGGCCTGACAGGCATACAAAGGAAGAAGTTTCCTATGTAATCACCTGCGCCATCGGCAGTACCATCGGCGTTCTCCACAAATGGAGCCGGGATAATTTTAATCTGGCACCGGAAGTGATCGCTGATATTCTGTCTGAGGTTTTTTTATCCGGTATGCTTCCACTTTTATCTTAAGCCTCTGTCTTATTCCAGAGGCTCATCAATCAGGACATCCTGTCTCCTGATTTTTTTTGTTGTGTTGCGGATAAACGGATTTTTGCGGACAACCAATCCTGTAATGCGGCGATAGGTGGGCTGATTTCTGTTATATTCATCCAGAAATTCCTGAAGCTGTGCCTGAATTGCCTCTGCATCCAATGCTTTCGCTTCCACAACAGCCTGCTCCGGATAGATGCGGGCGGTCAGTCCATTGTCCTCACCTGTGACGATCACTTCTCCTATCAGCGGATTCAGAGCCAGCTTATTCTCAATCTCCTCCGGAGATACATTTTCACCGTTGGACAGGATGATCAGGTTCTTCACACGTCCATTGATAAACAGATAACCGTCTTCATCCATATATCCCTTGTCACCGGTATGCAGCCAGCCATCCTTTAAAGTCTCTGCTGTCTCATCAGGCATCTGATAATATCCCTTCATAACACTGCTTCCCTTTACCAGAATCTCACCGTTTTCGAATCTGATTTCTGCATTTTCAAGTGGTTTTCCAATAGAACCCTTTTTATTGTTTTCCACTGTATTATTGCTGATAACAGGAGAGCATTCTGACATTCCATAGCCTTCCAGTACTTCGACGCCATATTCTGCAAAACGGTCAATATAATATGGATCCAGATGTGCACCGCCTGTAAAGATAATACGCAATTTTCCACCGAATACCTTTTCTGCCAGAACTGCCTTCGGAATTGACGGATCAGTGGCAGCCAGTCTCTTATAAATAGTCTCGATCATCATTGGAACCATAAGCATAATCTCCGGTTTGAAAATACTCATATTCCTTACCATATGGAGCAGGGAATCATTGATGCAAAGAGTTGCACCCAGAGAGAATCCCTTCAGCCAGTCCATAACCAGGCAGAATGCGTGATGGATTGGAAGCACACTGAGCACGGCAGTTCCCGGTTCTGCCGTAATCTTTACTGCCTCAACATTGGAAGCCAGATTATTCTGTGTCAGCATAACACCCTTGCTCTTTCCTGTTGTTCCGGAAGTGAAAATGATGGTCGCAATATCCTCTGCATCCGGGCAGACAGAATCTGCTGATGCGCTCTTTCCTGCATTTCGAAGTTCACCAATACCGTATACCTTTGCCGGCGCATCCTCTACCTCTTCCTGAAGCATCCACACCTTCTGAAGTTTCGGACAGTTTTCAAGAAATGCATCCAGATATGTTTTAAGCTTCGGACTTAAGAAAAGAGCGGCGGAATCGGAACGGTTAAGCAGATCAATCAGATCCTCACAGGGAAGTGCGGCATCCAGCGGTACTGCTGTGGTACATCCTGTAATGATTCCCAGATAGCTTTCCATCCACTCTACAGAACTGGTTCCGATCAGTGCAATGTGCTTTCCCTCAAAGCCTTCTGCAAGAAGACCTTTTCTGGTGGAAACTACATTTTCCATCAGTTCGCCATAGCTTCTTTCCATAATTTCCTTTTTCTTGAGCCATTTTACTGCTTTTACTTCATCAAATTTACGTACACTTTCTTCTAATATATTTCTGATCAGCATATCTGTCCCCCATTATTTTCTGAACTGTTCAAGTTATGGATATCCTGTCAGGTACAAAATATCCTTGACCCTGACATCTTTATAAGTTTTGCTTCGAAAAAAATTACTGAAGTTCTTCCAGCAGATTTAATGCTTCGCCAAGAGTTGTGATCTTCAGCACTTCGCTCTCGTCAAGTTCAAGATCAAAGGTATCCTCAAGCTCACCTAAAAAGGACATAAAATCCAGAGAACTGAAACCCAGATCCTCGCGGAATCTCATTTCATTATTCATTTCTTCCGATGCTACCTTGCTATACTGTGCTACGATATTTTTAAATTCCATTTCCTGATTCATTGCATTTCCTCCTGATATTGATTTAGTTAAACCAGTTCCATAATTTCGCCGATGCTCATATCCGGCTCTGCGATTCCCTTGAAAAGAATACGCATCATATAATAATAGAGCAGTTCCATATCATGTTCCTCCAGATGAGCAGTCTGGTAATGATAGGAGAAGTTCATACCTCCATCTTCTGTATGGGATACAGTCAGATACATCTTCTTGGTAGCTGCACCGTTTGCAAACCATTTTGCATGCTGACGGATAGTTCCAAGCATTTCATTCTCTACCTTCACAGTCATTGGCTGGTAAGTCAGATAACAACTCTCATATCCTGTATGCTCCGGTGTATTGTATCTCTTTCTCATCTCATCCATAATAAATGCCGGATCGTAATTGCTGTGCATGTAGATACGATTCTGCATATTCTGGATCTCATAAGCAGCAGAAAGGAAATCTGTCTCCGGTGTGATCACTGTTCTGCATGGGAACATGATAGTTCTGCTTCCTCCTGAAGTCCATTCATCATGAGTAGAACGTCTGGATATAAAGTTCTGGATAGTGATATCTTCCTGTCCGTTATTTACCTTTGACAGATAGGTACGGATGCCAAGCAGAAGAAGGTTTGTCATAGACAGCTGATGGTTCATACAGAAATCGATCAGATTTTTAGTTGGTCCCGGCTCCAGATAATAATCCTTAACTGCCACAAACAAATCCTTCATCTCAATGTCAGAAGAACGAAGTTTTGGATTTCCATGACGTTTTCTTGCTTCCTCCAGTACGGACGGTCCCTGAATATCAGAATACAGAGGTTCGCCCAGTGCATCCAGCTGATCATCCCAAAATTTCTTATCTTTTGCAAAACGTTTCTCGTTGCCTGCTTTTGCAAGGTCTTTTTTCAGTACTGTCTCAAAGTCTGCCAGTTCCTGCGGATAGGCTGTTCCATATTTATAATAAGTATATAACTGAAACAGATCACCGATCATTACTACCAGACCACAGGAATCGATCAGTCTGTGATCCATATGTACAAAGAAACCATTATATCCTTCCGGCAGCTTCAGCATAGTAAACTCGCACATGGGAATGTCATCACCGTCAAAGGTTTCATATGCCCACTGCTGCATCAGCTCGTCTGCTTTTGCAAGGCTTCCCATTCCTGACAGATCCTTGAATCCGATATCTCTTGGATCCTGTTTTACAAGGTATTGCTGTACATTTCCGTCTTTATCAGGCTTCGTAAAACGGATTCTGGTGCATCCGGAACGTTCTGTCTCCATCTGAATACATTTTTTTAATAATCCAAAATCCAGTTCAGCCTGTACAGACGCCACAACACTGACACCGGATACCTGCTGTGTACCGTAATCCATGATCCAGTTATGGTGCATTTTCTGTGCTGCTGTTAAAGGATAGTAGTTTGTCATACTTTATTTAACCTCCATCACCCGTTTTTTCTCTTTTCCCGGGTACAAAAACATTACATACTTGTTCAGTAGCCCACAGTTATTTTAAAAATAATGTACTGGCAGCTACAACATTACTTTTTTATTACGTGACAAAAAATAGCACAGATTTTTCCCAAATACCAGTACCCTCAGCACTTAATGAACACTTTACATAAAATTGACCGAGACTTATCATGCATTTAACAAAACGCATCTGATAAGTCCCGGTCAGGGATTGTTGTCATTCGTAATCGCCTTTGGCGGTTGAAAACAGTCACATTATTTTTCAGAATTACTGCCATCATATTTCTCAAAAAACTCCATCACTGTACGCTGATACAGTTCCGGATCTGCATAGGCACTGCACAGATGCCTTGCTCCCTGCACAATGACCAGTTCCTTTGGTGCTTTGCACAGCATATAGTTCTGGAATGAATTGTTCGGGTACACATAAGTATCCTTCTCTCCATGAAAGAAAAGGACAGGTCTTGTATTCCTTTTCATAGCTTCTGTGGTATCTGCATCTTTCATACGAAATCCTGCCACAAAATGGCACAGACAGTTCATTTCCTTCAAAAGCAAAGGAATATAATGCAAATGAAACCAGTTGTCAGCCATATCCCGCATCTGTCTTTCCATAGACTGAAAACCACAGTCTGCGATCAGCCCTTTCACCTCTGACGGAAGCCTGTATCCGGATGCCATCAGTACAGCGGCTGCTCCCATAGACTGTCCATACAGATAGATTGGAAGCTTCTCCTTATTTCTCTCGGACACATAAATTGCCCAACGCTGCACATCCCATTTTTCCTTTGCTCCAAAGGTAATATATTTTCCTTCACTTTCTCCACAGCATCGCTGTTCCATAAACAGAAGATTACATTGATGCTCATGGAGATATTTTGCCATAAATGACAGAGAACCAAATCTGCTGCCCCTGTAACCATGGCTTAAGATAACAAACCGCTTTGCATGCTCTGCCGGCAGATAGAATCCGTGGAGTTTTAATCCATCCACGCTTTGGATATAACAGTCCTGCATCTTCTGAGTCTCGCACCATGCCCTGCTCTCATCATATTCCTTTGCGTATCCGTTTCTGGGATGATTATCCCGTATATGGGATAATTCAAACCATTTCTTTCTTTCCTTTTTCCTTCCCCCTCTTTTGCAGCAGACCACCATGTTAAAAAAGCGCCAGCCAATCTCCATAATTCCCGAGAAAAAAAGCAATACTGTTGCTGACAGCTTACAAATTTTTTTCTTCATCTGAATTTCTCCTGTTCTTTTTTAGATTGATATCCAGAAATATTCATTCCTGCAAGATAAAATTCTATTTTATTATGCTCTTTTTTTCATAAAATAAAAAGAGCCGCCGATTTCTTTCCAGACTTCCCGGATTACGGAATCAGTCAAGCGGATATCCGCAATCTGCTTCGCTACTTGCTTATAACCGAATAACTGCTCCGCAGTTTATCGAGACATTTTTTTCTTGCAGTTAACAATATAAATTCCTGTGCAAACCAGAATCAGTGCTATCAAACTTCCAATATTAAATGCCTGCTTCACCTCTCCAAGCATCAGCGCAGACAAAATCACACTGCACAGGGGATTGACGAATCCAAAGATTGCAACCTTCGAAACATCATTCCATGCAAGCAATACAGACCAGAGTGTATATGCCACTGCTGAGACCATTGCCAGATAAAATATGATTGCCACACCTCCTGCTGTAACATTTCCCAGATGACCGCCCATTCCCACTCCTATCAGAGTCAGAACGATGCCGCCCATCGTAAACTGCGTTCCGCTCAGTACTACCGGCGATACTTTTCTGGAAAAAAGATTAATCAGAACTGTGGAAATTCCATAGGATAACTGAGCAATCAGAATAAATCCCTCTCCTGTCAGCTTAAACCCCATATCCAAGGAATTTCCCATCAGATTGATTACCACAACTCCCGCAAATCCCAGAACACATCCGGCAATTTTTCTGCCTGTCATCCGTTCACTCCGAAAAGCCAGACAGGACAGAAGAATTGCAATAAAGTTTCCAAGTCCGGTAATAATAGCGCCCTTGACTCCTGATGTATGTGCAACACCTATATAAAAGAAGAAATACTGTCCCACTGTCTGCGCCAGACATACCGGAACTGCGTATTTCAAAATTTCCCTGTCAGGAATCATCACTTTCCTTTCTTTAATGGAAGCAAAGATCAACACCAGAATCCCTGCCAACGTAAAACGAACTCCCGCAAAAACAATCTGGCTCGCGGTATCTGCGGAGTCTACCTGCATCAGACGATAGCCGGTCTTGATCACCGGAATCGCACTTCCCCACAAGATGCAGCAAACACAGGCAAGAAGCGCTACAATACCGGTTTTTGTTAATGTATTTTGTTTTTGTGTCATTTGTAGTTTTCTCTCTTTTCATTTGTATTTCTGTATTTCGCCTTTCCATTGTATCACAGATTTCTGAATAATTGTTAGTGCTTTTTGACACTTTCTTTATTTTTAAAAACACAAAATTTTACGGCATTTTGAGTAAGAAATCAAAAAGCAGAAATGTCTTTCACGAATAAAATCGCTTCAGACATTTCTGCTCTATCTGCTGCCCTGTCTGATATACTTCAGACACAGGATAAATATACAATTGCCTACAATACAGAATCGATCAGTTTTCTTGTGTAATCCATCTTTGGATGATCAATGGTCTCATCCAGTGTTCCGCTCTCCACAGTCTTTCCATGATAAAGGACAAGAACTCTGTCGCAGAATGCCTGAACCAGTGCCAAATCATGACAGATCAGAATAAATGAGAGATTTTCTTTCTTTTTCAGTTCGATCAGTAACTCCAGAATCTGCTTCTGAACCGTCACATCCAGTGCACTGGTTGCTTCATCACAGATCAGAATGGACGGATTGACTGCCAGTGCTCTGGCGATTGCAGCTCTCTGGCACTGACCACCGCTTACCTGATGGGGATAGCGGTCTGCGTATTCTTTTTCCAGACCGCATCTTTCCAGAAGTTCTTCCACTTTTCTACGGGTTTCGGTACGGCTTATCCCCATATTTCTCAAGCTTTCTCCGATTCCGTCCCCGAGCGTACAACGTGGGTCAAAGGATTCCATTGGCATCTGAAATACCATCTGAATATCCCTGTAAATTTCCCGAAGTTCTTTTCCTTTTATATTGGTAATATCTTTTCCTTTCAGAATCACTTTTCCATCTGTAATACTTTCCAGATGTGTAAGCATCTTTGCAATCGTGCTTTTACCGGAACCGGATTCACCTACAATTCCCAGACACTCTCCCTGTTTTAATTCAAAACTGACATCATCTACTGCTGTTAATGTCTTTTTCCCGGATATAAATGTCTTTGTAAGATGTTCTGCTTTTAAAATCGTATCTGCCACCTGTCTGCTCCTCCTGAACTCTAGTCTTCATCCAAAGTCATTCCTCTCTAAAAAACTTAAATATGTTCTCTCTTCAAATGAAGCACCGAATTCATCAACTTCTGCGTATACGGATCCTGCGAATGATCCAGAACATTTTTCGTTTCTCCATAATCCCTGACAGTTCCGTTCTGAAGTACCAGTATCCTGTCGGCCATCGCCCTCACCACACCAATATTATGCGTTACCAGAATCATCGCTGTCTGATATTCTTTTCGCATCATCAGAAGCTCCTCTACTACCTGTTTCTGCACTGTAACATCCAATGCACTGGTTGGTTCATCTGCAAGGAGAAGATTCGGATGCATGATCATAGCCGCACAGATACCCACACGCTGATTCATGCCCCCCGAAAGTTCAAAAGGATAACTGTCCAGCACACGTTCATAATCATCCATACCGATTTTCTTCATAATCTCCCCGGCACGTATCCGGGTTTCTTTTTTCGATATTTTTTCATGTGCAGATACAGCTTCATGTATCTGCACACCGATTTTGCGCACCGGGCAAAGCGCCGCCTTACAGTCCTGAAATACCATCCCGATTTCTGTTCCCAGATACCTGCGTAGTTTCTTCTCACTCATATCTGTGAGACTTTCCCCCAGATACCAGATATCACCCTTTGTCACCAGACCTTCCTCTCCCAGAAGTCCCATAATCGCTTTAATAATCGTACTTTTTCCGCTTCCGGATTCTCCTACAATTCCAAGGATTTCTCCCTGTTTCAGTTCAAAACTGACATCCTGAACTGTCGGTTCTCCATTATAGCTGATCGTAACATGATCTACTTTCAGCAAAGGATCTGCCATACTCTTCTCCTTTAAAGAAATCATTTGTGTTCTCCCGATTTTTACTGACACTCCCCACTATAGCAATCCTCTAAAATAAGGGGTTTCGTCATAGCATATAACTCTTACTGTACATCCAGATCCGCAGTAATTTCATAATAATCACAAGGATGTGCTGCCATTCCTGTTACATTGGCTTTCGTCACGATTCCCATGTTCAGATGTGAAACAAAGAAATACGCATCATCGTCCAGAATCTTCTGCTGAAGTTCTACAGCCAGTTTTCCTCTCTCATCTGTATCAAAAGTCTGATGAAGCTGCTCTGTCAGTTTCGTTACTTCGTCATTCTGATAATTTCCATAATTCTTAGAACCAGTCACTGTACTGCTGAAAAAATATTCCGGATCACCGGTAGGCGCTGTTGTTAAAGAGCTTACATAAACATCAAACTCTCCGTTTTCTGCATAAGTTCTGTGATCAGAGGTATTATTTACAGACACATCAATTCCAATCTCTTTCAGAGTTGCCTGTGCATATTCCGCAAGCTTCGGCTGCTCCAGACGTGTCGGATAAGTAAGCCAGTTAATAGTCAGCTTCTGTCCGTCTTTATCCACATAGCCATCACCGTCTGTATCTGTCCATCCTGACTCCTCCAGAAGTTTCTTTGCTTCTTCCGGGTCATAAGATACTGTTTCTACTGCATCATTTCCATAAGAAAAACTGCCCGGAAATGCTCCCTTTGCCGGGATTCCTCTTCCTTCCATGATCACGGAGCAAAATCCCTCTTTATCAATTCCCATTTCAATTGCCTTACGCACATTCTGATCCTGAACAATTTCGGAATCCATGTTAAACTGTCCGAAGAAACAGCGGCTTGTAGCGCAGGAATTGATCGTATAATCCGGATTTCCGTCAAACAGAGAATAGTTATCATACTGAAGTCCATAGGTTCCCTGAATATCACCTGTCTGTAAGGCAGCAGTCAATGCACTTCCATCCGCAAAGGATTTGACTGTGATTTTATCTACATTCACCTCACCGCCCCAGTAATTATCATTTTTTACAAGATCGATCTGAGTTGGTGTAACCTTTTCTGCAATATAAGGACCGGTTCCTGCTACATTGGCAGAGCCGCCTTCTCCCTGAATACCATAATCCATATCTATGATCGCGCCGTATGGATCTCCCAGATAATTAATGATCGCCGGGCATGGCTCTGTAGTATAAATAGTAAGTGTAAGTCCATCTGCTTCTATGTGATCGATTTTCAGGTCATATGGTGCACGGTCATGAACTGCGATCAGATCTTCCAGACATTCCTTTACAGCTTCTGCATCCATGGCACGTCCACTGGAAAATTTCACTCCGTCACGAAGTGTGATCTTTACCGTAGTATCATCCACAAACTCATAATCTGTTGCAAGCCATGGCTCCACTTCCATGTTGTCATTGTATTTAAAAAGAGTTTCGCCAACACCGTAACGAAGTGCACTCCATCCGGAATAGTTATCATGCGGATTTAATCCGGCATCTCCCATTTCTTCACTGTAGCCGGTTGTTCCATACACAAATGACTTTTCACCATCAGCCCATACACTTGTGGACATTCCTGCTGCCAGCATTACTCCTGTAAGAATTACCGCAATTAATTTCTTCTTCATAGTAGTTTTTCCTTTCTTTATATGCTTATCTCTTAGTTCTTTCTTTTGGATCCATATAGTCCCTGAGCGTATCTCCGAAAAGATTAAAGATCATAACCGTTATAAATATGGCAAGTCCCGGTGCAAGTACCATCCATGGTGAAATCTGAATCATACTTCTTCCATCATTGATCATGCTTCCCCACTCTGCCATCGGCGGCTGTACGCCAAGCCCGAGAAAAGAAAGTCCGGCCAGTTCCATCATCATCGTTCCGATATCAAGAACCGAAGTAACCAATATCGGACCGGCAATATTCGGCAAAATATGTTTAAA
>ERZ506931.1211-NODE-1211-length-10273-cov-3.686240_pt1 | contig 10273 bp, 8 predicted proteins | sample MGYA00512902_ERZ506931 | MGnify/ENA metagenome assembly ERZ506931 | reverse complement strand
GTAATGGGCTGGATAATGGATACATATTCCATGAAGTACGGCTATCCCATCACGGGCGTCGTCACCGGCAAGGCGTTTGAAATAGGCGGCTCTCTGGGCAGACCCGAGGCTACCGGACGCGGCGTCATGCTCTGCTGCCGCGCACTGACAGAGAAGCTCGGACTTGACATAAAGGACTGCACCTTTGCAATTCAGGGCTTCGGCAACGTCGGCTCGACCGCCGCTTACCTCATAGCCGACCTCGGCGCAAAGGTCGTCGCTATAAGCGACCACACCGCGGCATACTACTGCGCAGACGGTCTCGATGTTCACGATATGCTCAAATATGCGGCGGGCAACGGCCGCGTGCTCCAGGGCTATAAGGCCGACGGCGCAACCGAGATAAATAAAGAGGATCTTCTTTACATCGACGCAAACTTCCTTGTTCCCGCAGCACTCGAGGGTCAGATAACCGAGGACAATGCCGACATGATAAAGGCGAAATACATCGTCGAGGGCGCAAACGGCCCGACAAGCTATGAGGCGGATCAGATTCTCAACGCCAAGGGCAAGATAATCGTCCCCGACATTCTCGCAAACGCAGGCGGCGTTATCGTCTCCTACTTCGAGTGGGTACAGAATCTGCAGTCTCTCTCCTGGTCGCTTGACGAGGTCAACGGTAAGCTTGCCGACATCCTCCTCAAGGCGTTCGACGAGGTCTATGCTCTCGCCGATGAGCGCAAATATTCGATGAGAACCGCCGCTTATATCATAGCGCTGCGCAGACTTGTCAAGACCAAGAAGATAAGAGGTATCTTCCCGTAAGCTTTGCAACATCATACGGAGCCGTGTCAAAAAAGGCGCGGCTCCTATCTTTTTACGACATATCAAATAAAAATGTTGTAATCCGGAAGAATATAGTGTATAATTTTTTGTGACAAAGATACTGCAAAATTAGGGTTTTTGACAGCGGTCACGCCCTATTATATAAAAAGGAGTTGTTATCAATGGATAAGTATCTCATTATTAACGCAGACGATTTCGGAATGTGCAGGTCGGCAAACCTCGCCGTCATGGATCTGCTCAAGTCCGGCTCAATTACCTCTTCGACTATCATGGCTCCCTGCGCGTGGGCATATGAGGCGTGCCAGTTCGCAAAGAATAATCCGCAGTTCGCCATCGGCGTGCATCTGACCTTCACGAGCGAATGGGCTACATATCGCTGGGCGCCCGTCGGCGCAAGCAACACCGACAGCCTGCGTGACGAGCTCGGCTTCATGTATCACGAGAGCATCGACGTTGAGAAGAATGTCGACATAAAGGAAGTCGCCGCGGAAATTCATGCTCAGGTAAAGCGTCTCAAGGCGATGGGACTTACCCCCTCTCATATGGACAACCACATGGGTTCGCTCTACGGCATCGAGGCAGGCCGCTTCGAGCTGCTTCAGCTCGCTCTCGGCATAGCCGGCGAATACGGGCTTCCGTTCCGCTTCCCCGGCACCTTCACCGACGCCCAGATGAACAACACCATGCTTGACATAAAGATTGACAAGGAGCAGATTCTCGGCCTTGTCGGTCAGTTCAACGAATATGCGCGCAGCGTAGGCGTGGCAACTCCTGACTACCTGCTTCCCGGCGAATGGAGCGGTCCGCAGAACGACAGCTACGAAAACTACCGCGACTATATCTATGAGCTCTACAAGACCTTCCCCGAGGGCGTAACCGAGACATACATCCATCCCGCACTCGAGAGCGACGAGCTCAAGGGCATAACAAACTCCTGGCACCGCAGAGTTTGGGAATACAAGCTCTTCGCCGACCCCAAGACGAAGCAGCACATCGACAGTCTCGGCATAAAGCTCATCAACTACCGCGATTTGGCGCAGATGAAAAAGTAATTAAGACAAAAAGGAGCGGCTCAAGAGAGGCTCCACAAGGAAGAAGGCAGCACAAAATTTGTGCTGCCTTCTTTTTGTACTATCCACAAAAAGATTCATAGGGGATTTTGGTGACAAAATCCGAAGCTCGCTGTGCCTACGGACAAAAGAGATATTCCGGGCTTTGCCCGGAGTGATATTTTCCTTACAGAGGCGCACTTCCTTACGGGGTTCGCCTCTCCGCACGGAGTTGCTTTTATGCAGACGAAAGCAAAAAAGCAGCACTGCCGACACAGTGCTGCAATTTTCATCTATTAACTTTTATGCATTCAGACGATCGGTTTTCTTTCTGACATTAATTTTTTATTTCCGATCTATATAAAACGGTAAGCGTAAAGATTTTTGGTTTTCTGTTGCGCCGGATTACCGTTGATGCGGCGCAATTCGGACATCGTTACGGTTTTTATCGTTTTCGTCTGAAATGCTGCGGCCGTTGCCGCTCGATACACCCATCACTTTTTTGGCGTTCTCGTACGCCGGACGAAAAGCTCTGAGTGCAGAAAAATTGCTGATATTCTGCTCTGCTGAGCTTCAGATAAGCTGTGACGGGCGGTCGGAGTACCGGGTTTCTGTTTCGCTGTACATCGGACTCGCCTCCTATCTTTTTTTGAGTGTACCTCTCAGGTACGGCGCCGACTCAGCGCCAGGAGCTTTTCTCCCTCTCTACGTCTATATTATAGCCGATGTTTTGGATAATGTCAACATATTTTATAAACATTTTTAATATTTTATATTGAGTTGGCTGTGTAAAGCAAAAAAAGCCGCCTTTGCGTCCCGATACAGAGCATCAAAGGCGAAAATACCAAAAAGTTTTACATCATTTTGCCTGCTACTTTCCTTTTTCTATTGACTATTTGACTCAATGCGGGTAAAATAAATACATGAAAAAAATAAATTCTATCGGCTCGTGCTCCTCTTTGGAGCGGAGACGTACGAAAGGTTATTATTATGGCAAAAGATTATAATCCCGATATCGTCAGCGTCGTTGACGAGGAGGGTAAGGAGCATATCTTCGAGGAGCTTGACCGCATAGAAACGGATCGCGGGCACTATGTTGCCCTGCTGCCCATATACGACGACACCGAGGAGATTCTCGAAGGCGAGGATGAAGTTCTCCCCCTCAAGGTTATAGAGGAGGACGGCGAAACATATCTGACTATGATCGAGGACGACGACGAATTTGAGGAAGTTTATCAGGCCTTTGAGGAGCGCTTGAGCGATCTTTTCTTTGACGACGAGCGCATCGACGAGGACGAATAATAAAATAAAGTCACCCTGCCCTGTGCGATAAATACGGTTCATATTAACCCAACACGTTTTACAAGGGAGCTTAGTCTCCGGCGGCAGACTGCAGACCTCCCGGCTTTGCCGGAAGAAGGGAGCGCGAAACCGTCGGGCGGCACCCACCTGCTTTGGATGCAGGTTACTATTGCCGTATCCGGCTCGGCGGGGCTTCTTTTTTGATTAATGCCTTTTTATTTATATAATGTATCAGCGGCCGCAAGCCGCATTTTTTGCGGAACAGAGGCCGTCGGAAACGGAGGAAAAGCTGTTGCAGCGCATACTTAATGCCGACATTGCCGACATCGCCCCTATCGACGGGGGCTTTATATATGCAGAAAAAAAGATTCTTGAAAGCGGAGCGTGCAAAATATCGTTTTATTCGTACGACTGCGAGACGGGCATAGCCGCACCCATAACAAGGGGCGAATATGTCTCATTCAAGTTCGGCCGAAACGGCTCACGCATAGCGGACGAGCTCGGTCAGAGGGGCGAATTCATTTTTGCCCAGCCGACAAGATTTTTCAACAATTGCTCCGTGACTCTCGACAGAGCCGGAACGTTCTCGCTTTTTTCGCCCGAGGGCTCATGCGTCAGGCGCTATGAATTTACATATCAGGGCGCGCCTGTATGCAATCCCGTCGCATACGAAAAATCCCTCTGGTGCGTTGTGCCGGAGCGAAACGCGATAATTAACTATTCGATAGACGAAGCCCGCGTGCTGCTCAGAATAGGCGGGGGCGCTCAAAGCGCGTTCTCATATCCGACAAGCATAACGCTCCTCGGAGGAAGCATTTTCGTCTGCAACCGTGATTCGCATAAGATCCGCACCGTGCAGATAAACAACAGCACCTATGCCATAAACGACTACCGCACCTTCAGCGAGCCCGTATATAAATATTTCAGAGTGGGAGGCAGAGAGTACGCTCTGCTTGACTCGGGAGTATACGAAATATAAAAAAGCCCCCGCAAGACAACACAGGAGGTAAATATGGCAAGAATATTCAGAACGGTAATCAGGATAATCACCTGCATCGCTCTCATTATCTGCCCGATGCCCGAGAAGAAATGCGAGGCCGAATTCAACGGCACGTTTCTTCAGTCCTGGATGAGCTCATTCTGGGACGACGGGCGCTGGCAGGAGGAAATCGGCGCAATGAAGGAGGCCGGGATAAAATACCTCATCATTCAGGATGTGGTGCACAAGGCCTCCGACGGCACATGGACCGTCTACTACAACTCCGAGCTTGACACGTTTAAGGACGCAGCCTTCGGCGCCTCCGATGTTGTTGAAGCGGCGCTGAGAAACTGCGCGGGTTCGGGAATAAAGGTCATGGTCGGCCTGGGTCTCTATGACGAATGGTGGACAAAGTCCGGCTTCGGCAAGGACTACGGCGAGCTCTGCGACGTCTCCGCCGACATGATAGAAGAAATCTACGGCAGGTATATTTCAAAGTATCCCGACGCGTTCGGCGGCTGGTACTTCACGCCCGAGATGAGCAACGGACCGCTTGTAAAGCTCTCGTCCGCTTTCATTGCAAAAGGCGTCAATGTGATAATCGACGCTATCGAGCGCACAGATGCGGACGCTCCCCTGCTCTTAAGCCCGTTTTTCGCGCAGTACGGGGCTAACCCCGGCATAGAGAGCGCGAAAATCTTCTGGGCTTCGTTCATAAAGTCGGTGAACTTCCGCGAGCAGGACATATTCTGCCCGCAGGACGCCGTTGGCGCGGGCTGGACGATTGAAGAGAATCTCGTCAACGTCTGGAGAATGTATTCCGACGCCGTGAAGTTAAGCGGAAAGAAGATACACCTTTGGGCAAACGTAGAGAATTTCACAAGCGCCGTAGCAAAGAGCAACACCACAGGCATAACAACTCCGCTCGCAACCGAGAACACGCAGGATGTGACCGCGACGCTCGACAGGCTCGTTAAGCAGATGGACATAGCCTCTCGATACGTCGAGAATATCATAACGTTCTCGTACAACCACTATTACAGCCCCGTGTATGTCAATCCGATGTTCCACAACACCTATGTTGACTACTTGAAAAACGGACACGTGCTCGAGAGCGAAGCACCTACTGCGCCTACTGCGCTCACATTCTCCGTTGACGGTGACGGAAACACCGTGCTCAGCTGGCAGGCCTCGGCGGATAATTTCGGCGTAGCATATTACAGGATATGCGCCGACGGCAAGTTCTTAGCGAGATGCGAATACAACGAGGACACCGCGGCGGTCATCAAAAACGCGCAGAGCGGCACGGTATATGGTATAACCGCATACGATGCGGCGGGCAACGCTTCGCAGACAGCGGAGATAACCTATTAAGAAAATAACACAAGGCATAGAAAACAACCGCAGCAGGATAAACTGTTGCGGTTGTTTTGCGTAGTTTTATCGCAAGTCAAAGAATTGCACAATTTGGATTTGCAGCGGAGTGTCAATTATGGCTCCCCTGCGGGGAAGCCGAGACTGAGGTTTTTTTTGCACGGATTTGCCCTTACACAGACTGTTTTGTTTTCCAATGTCTTTGTAGGGTGCGGCGACTCGACGCACCGCTGCCGCCGTAGCGCGGCGCAAAGGGCAAACCTTGAGCATAGAGCGTATTACAAGACACGGACGAAATAAATAGATTTTCGGTGACGCTGACGCGTCAAAGGGTCGTCGAGTCGCCGCCCCCTACAAAGCTCATTTCCGCAAGCCACTTGCAGAAATGAGCTTCGCTCGCCTACTGTAAGCTACTGCATAAACCGCGGGCGGATAATATCCGCCCCTACATGGGCTTAGCCGTTGTGTTTCTGCGGGCGAACAAGGCTGCCGCTACGGTATACCTCTTGCAGCTGCGCTGCAAATTTCAATTCATATGGTGCTGAAAAGCACTGTCCGTTATTTCAACTTCTTCTCACGGAGAATGCCCTTATATGAGCCGTCTTGGCAAGTTCCCACGTTGACGAAGCCGAGGCTTTCGTAGTACTTTGCGAGCGCTGCGCTGTCCTCTGCCGAATCGAGACGAAGATATGCTTTGCCTTCGCCCACGGCGTACTCCCCCGCGCGGCGCAGAAACTCCGCTCCCGCGTCGCGCTCACCCAACTTCGAGGCGAGGTTGTGGACATAGAGCGATGGAGCATCGTCCTCCCACCTGTCATCGTGCTCGAGCAGGACGGCGGCACAGACCGGCTCTCCGTTTTCGTCCTCGAGCGCAAAAGCGAGACCGTCTCTGCATTTTTCTTCATAATATGAAAGCGGATAAAGCTTATCGTATTTCACAACATTCCAATGCTCTATTCCCTTTTCGTCCATCCACTGCATCCGCTCAAGAATGAGGGAGAACATCTCGGACGCCTTTTCGGGCGGAAGTTTTACAAATTTGCGTTTGTTCATCTTTTCTCCGTTAAAACACGCCCGGAAATCCGAGGATCCCGGGCGCGAGGTTATTTAGTTGCCGTTTATGCTTTTTTGTGAACTCTCGTCATAACATCGGTGCCGCCGAGGACATTGAAATGTTTGATATGGACGAGCGGCTGAGACAGATCGCCGTTTGCGGGCATCTTGTTGTCGATGCCGCCGAGCAGGCTCGCGCCGTCCGAGCACTCAACTCTGACGTTCTCGGGCAGATAAATATCGACTCCGCCGAGAATCGCGGTGACGCTTATCGTTATCTCGTCGTTTATCTGCGCTTCGCTCAGATCGACCTCAAGGCCGCCGAGAATTGCAAGGCAGTGAGCGCCGAGCAGGTTGCCGGTGGTGTTTTTATAAACGCCGCCCGAGCAGACTGCGGTATATGTGGGCTTGCTCTCCTGCGAAATAGGGCCGCTGTTGTCATCGAGATGCTTCTTGAGCTTCTTTGTCTTTACCGTGCTGAATATCAGCCAGAAGCCGACGGTGACAAGGGCGATTGCGATAGCGAAATGGTTCATGCGCTCTGCGGGCACCCACTGTGGGTTGCACTTGAGCAGCAACCAGACGCCGACCGCGACGGCCGCGACATTGAGCAAATCAATACCCGAGGCTATCATGCTGCCGATAGCGGGAACGATGATAAACACGGTCCACCAACCGCTCATTTCGCCTATTTCCCAGAAGCCGAACGCCGAGCCTAGGAATATGATTCCCGCAGCTAAAACGGCTATTCCGAAAAATATCTTATTCAGATTCTTTCTAATTTTCGTCTGCCTCCCCATTGTCCTGAGCGTCGGACTGCTCCGACGGCTCTGTCGGTTTGCTGTCGTCTTCACTGTGCACGTCCAACGGGGCAAGCTCGTTGCCGTGCATTATCGTTTCAAACTCCTCGCCGCTTATCTTCTCGCGCTCGATAAGCGCGTCGGCGACTGCATGGAGTCTGTCGATATGCTCCTTGAGTATATCCTCGGTATGACTGTAGGCCGTGGTGATGATGCGGTTTATCTCCTCATCTATCTCTGCGGCTGTCTCCTCCGAATAATTCTTCAGATGCGAGTAATCTCTGCCGAGGAATACCTCGTCGTTACCCGAGCCGAAGGATATCGGGCCGAGCCTGTCGCTCATGCCGTACTTTGTGACCATCTTGCGCGCGATATCCGTGGCGCGCTCAATGTCGTTCGACGCGCCGGTTGAAACGTCGCCTATAACTATGGCTTCGGCAACTCTGCCGCCGAGGAGGCTGACAAGATTGTCGAGCATCTCGTTCTTAGAATGATAGCTCTTATCCTCGGTAGGAAGATACATTGTGTATCCGCCCATCTGACCTCTCGGCACTATGGATACCTGATGAACCGGGTCGTTATACTCGAGATAATAGGCGGAGACTGCATGACCCGCCTCATGATAGGCGGTCAGGCGCTTCTCCTTGTCGGTCATCTTATGGCTCTTCTTCTCGGTGCCTGCGACGACCTTTATCATCGCCTCTTCTATCTCAGGCATGGTTATGGCTCTCTTATCGCGGCGGGCGGCGAGAAGAGCCGCCTCATTGAGCAGGTTTTCGAGGTCTGCGCCGGTGAAGCCTATGGTTGTCTTTGCAATAATCGAAAGATTGACATCGGGGCCTAAGGGCTTGCCCTTGGCGTGAACCTTGAGTATGGCCTCGCGTCCCTTGAGGTCGGGATAGCCTACCGTTACCTGACGGTCAAATCTTCCAGGACGGAGCAGCGCGGGGTCAAGGATATCGGGGCGGTTGGTCGCCGCGATGATTATAACGCCCTCGTTTGCGCCGAAGCCGTCCATCTCGACGAGCAGCTGGTTAAGCGTCTGCTCGCGCTCATCGTGTCCGCCGCCCATGCCTGCGCCTCTGTGGCGGCCGACGGCGTCTATCTCATCGATAAAGATTATCGAGGGTGAATTTTTCTTTGCCTCATTGAAAAGGTCGCGCACTCGCGAAGCGCCGACACCGACATACATCTCGACGAAATCGGAGCCGGAAATCGAGAAGAACGGAACGTTTGCCTCACCGGCAACAGCCCTTGCAAGCAGGGTTTTACCTGTACCGGGAGGGCCGACGAGCAGAACACCGCGCGGTATTCTCGCGCCGAGCTTGTTGAAATGAGAGGGATCCTTGAGAAAATCGACTATCTCACTGAGCTCCTCTTTCTCCTCGTCCGCGCCCGCAACGTCGTCAAATGTCGTCTTGCGGCTCTCGTCCTTCGCCCGCTTGACGCGCGCCTTGCCGAACGAAAGAGTTCGGTTGTTCTCGTTGTTCATGGCGTTGTTCATCTTGCGGAACATATAGAAGAGGATGGCGCCGAGGATAACGAGCATGAGAAGCGTCGGGACGATATTGAGCAGAATGGCGCCGGTCGAGCCGGTCTGATACTGCGCCTTTATCGGAGTATCCGGATGCTCTCTGTTATATGCGATAACGCCGTTGTGTATGTCCTCCTGGAACATACCGACGCTCGGCACGGTGAAGGTATACGTCTTATCGTCGCCCTTGAGCTTGAACTCAAGCGCACCGCTCGACATATTGAGGTTATATTCCGTGACCTTTTTTTCATCGAAATACTGCACGACCTGATAATACTCGAGCTTTTCGTTCTTCTGCTGCCTGGCATAGAGGGAGACACCGGAAATTATGAGGATGGGAATGAGAATATACGGTATCCACGCCAGCACTTTTTTTGCATTGCTGTCAGTGTTGTTCTTCTTATTTTTCAAACGTCAAATCCTCCTGTGACTGTCGAAGTTTTCTTTTGACCGCTCTTATTTCTCGTAGACCGAACGGCTGAGCACGCCGAGGAAAGGCACATTGCGGTACTTCTCATCGTAATCGAGACCGTAGCCGACAACGAACTCGTCGGGAACCTCCGTTCCCGCGTAGTCCGCCTTGAGATCCTTTATCATGCGGCGCTCGGGCTTATCGAGGAAGGTGCATATCTTAATGCTCGCGGGTCTGCGCGCTCTGAGCATCTCGGATATGTAATGGAGAGTTTTACCGGAGTCGAGTATGTCCTCGACTATCAGCAGGTCATAGCCCTCTATGGGTCTGTCAAGATCCTTTATTATCTTGACTTCGCCCGAGCTCTCCGTGCCCGAGCCGTAGCTCGAAACCGACATAAAATCTATCTCGCACGGTATTGTTATCGCTCTCATAAGATCCGCCATAAACACGACGGAGCCCTTCAAGACGCTGACCATGAGCAACTTTCTGCCCTTGTAGTCCTCGCTTATCTGCCTGCCGAGGCGGGAGACGATATCGCGTATCTGCTCCTCGCTGAGCAATACTCTCTCTATATCCTCTATCATTGCTTTTCCCTCCGTATTATAAGCACATTTTCAGTGTTTTTTCCGACGCGGCATCGTCTGTCCGCGCCGAAGCCCTCGACCCAAAGCACACCCGCTTCGTCGCGCAGCACTGCGATGTCGCAGCGGCTCTCCGGCGGAATATGCGCCTCGTTGAAAAGCTTTTTCAGGCTCTTTGTGCAGCCGCGCCTCGCAAGGGTCAGCTTATCGCCCGAACAGCGGCTGCCGATTCGAACTCTTCCTATAATTTTATCACAATCAATGCAATAATCCAACACATCTTTGTGAATTTTTTGTGTATCTAAAAAAATTTTTTTATTAACTCTGCAAATTGATACGCGTCCGTTATGGCAAACGGAGC
>ERZ506931.1205-NODE-1205-length-10292-cov-7.526131_pt1 | contig 10292 bp, 9 predicted proteins | sample MGYA00512902_ERZ506931 | MGnify/ENA metagenome assembly ERZ506931 | reverse complement strand
CGGTGCAGCGGCCCTCCGCTATGGCGGCCTCGTTGACCTTTTTGGATTTCTCCACACTGACGGGGGAATAGTCAATGCCCTTGACAATACCCTCCGGGCATTTTTTCAGAAGTCTCTTGATGTTCGCCCCTCCGCCGCAGCCGCAGTCCAGCACCTTGGCGTCCGGAGTAAGCTCCAAAAAGCGAAGTCCCCACCGTGCCACAGGACTGTGCCCCAGGTTCATCATGGCGACCATGATTTTCCCGCCAAGCCCCACAGGCTTTCTGGTGTTCTCAAAAAATGACATCTTATCACACCTCCGATTTCACACATTCCGCATAGGTCAGCGGGAAGGACGCCTTCAGAACAGCGCTTTTCCGTACTGACCAACCGTTTTGCCGCAGGAAGCGCAGGTATTCCTCGCTCGTCCATCTGCTGTGGAGAGGGAAGCCTGCCAGCTTCATGAAAAATGCCTTGACCTTGCCGGAAAACGAGTTTCCCGCGTGGGTGAAGGTCGGCGCGATGAGCGTGCCGTCGTCTTTCAGTACCCGTTTTATCTCTTGCAGGGCTTTTTCCGGCTGCGGCACGATATGCAGTGCGTTGGACACGATCACCACATCAAAGGACTGGTTCGCATAGGGCAGGCGGAACATATCCTGCACGGAAAAGTGCAGCTTCGCCGAGTGATTGTCCCGTTTCGCTTCTGCGATCATTTCTGCGGAGGCGTCCGTCGCCTCGATGTGCGCCGCCGCGTTTACGATGTTTTTTGCGATCAGCCCCGTGCCGGTGGCCAACTCCAGCCCCGTCTTGTGCCGCACGACTGGCTGGATCAGCTCATACATCTCGTCATACGCCGCCCGATCCTTTCGCATAAAGCGGTCGTAACGTCCGGCATTTTTGTCCCAGAAATTCTTGTGTTCCTGCATCGCTATCATTCCTTTCAATGTTAGATTAACCTAACCAATGCGTGCATTCGAAAGGTTAGATGACGCTAACCGTTGTGTCTTGGAAAAGCCGCATTTCTGCGGCCTTTCGGCTTATTCAAATAGCTCCCTGCAAGCGCCGTACACCAGCGTTTCCAGCACCTGCGGGTACAATTCTCCGATTTGCTCCTTGTGTGAAACGGTCAGAATCAGTCCGCGTACTGTCGCGGCGGCAAGTGACGCCCCCCGTTTAGGAACAAGGTCATATTTTTCCAGAAGCTGACGAATGTGCGCCTCGTCATCGTGGTAATGGACATTTTTGATGTCATCCGGCAATCTCTGCAAAAGCAGCTTCGCATCGTTTTCAATGAAAACCATGTCGCCGGTATCGGACAGCCGCCAGCAGACGGCAAGAACCGCCTTTGCCGCGCGCTCCGACGGCGGCAAGCCGTTTGCTTCGCTCAGTGCATGGTCAGCCACTCCGTAAAGCTCGGAGTGAATGTTCTCCAAAACCGCGAAGAAAAGCATTTCCTTGGATTCGTAGAATTTATAGAACGAGCCCTTCGCAATGCCGACCGCCTTCGTCAGCTGATCCACGGAGGTTTTCTTCATCCCCAGCGTGACGGCGCAGTGCCGCGTTTCCTTCAGCAGCGCCTTGCGGAGCTGCTCAGTCTCGTAATCGGTAAAAGCCAAGGTCGCACCCTCTCTGAAATATGACCGTTTCGGTTCTTTCGGTCATATTATACCGCGCTTTTTTCTGCTTTGCAAGGGGTGTGGAGAAAAAACTCGCTAATCAAAAGGGGTGCAGCGTTGCAGAAAGAGACGCTGGAATTCCGGTAATCGTTGTCGCCGCTGTAAAAGAAACTATATCGTAAAAGGGCATCAGAACGAAGCATCCAAACGCTGCGTTCTGATCCCCATTTTGTTTCATATTGCACAGATGGGGTGATTACAAGGAGAAGAACAGAAATTCACACAACATGAATGACGTATTCACATGTAATGGTGAACAGGTTGCAGGCTTTAAGGATATTCATACAGATAAAATAGAAGAGGTTATGCTGATCAAGAACCAGGCAGACCTTGATGCATTCAAGAAAATGTATGGAATAGATGATGAGATAGAGAAGGAATATTAAACAATGTATTTGATTAAAACGATAAAAGGTGACATAACAAAAGTAACAGATGTGCAGGCAATTGTGAATGCAGCAAACAATTCCCTTCTTGGCGGAGGTGGTGTAGATGGTGCGATTCACAGAGCAGCAGGACCGGAGCTTTTGGCGGAGTGCAGGACACTTCACGGATATCTCTTTGCCACAATGTCAAGTGATGAATTAAGAAAATAAACATACAGGCATCTTTTCCACAAAGAAAAATAAATCACTGTCGATTCCAGTGTAGATAAATTTTATTTTGCCTTCTTCATAAGGAACTTTTATGTGTTCAAATTGACTTTTATGTCCCCATATTGTAAACTATGATTAGTTAACGCTAACCATATAAAAGCGTTATCTGGAGGTGTATCAGCTACGACAGAACTTCAATATTTAAAGCAAGATAAGAAAATTCCGGGCAAGGAACCTTTTATTACTTATGTAGATTATCAGGCGGGCGATGCCCCCGCTGATATGTGGGTATATGATATTTTTCCGGGCGTACAGTTAATGGTGGTTGATTTTGCTATCGAAAGCTGTTTTCGTGGAAGTGGAAAAGAAAATGTTATTGAAATCAATCATTGCGAAAAGGGTAGATATGAGTGTGCTTTCGATAATAAGAGCTATATCTATTTAGGAGAGGGAGATATTGCGATTAACAGTCAACTGCATCCGCCGGTTGCTTCTTCTTTTCCTTTAAAATATTATTACGGCTCTACCATTTTGCTTTTTCCGGAAATCATGAAAAGGGGACACGAATTACAGGCTTTTCAAATCAGTGCAGAGAAAATAGTTGAAAAGTATTCTCTCAATACAGAATGCCATGTGTATCGCCGTAATGCGGAAATAGAGCATGTATATCAGGAGTTATATGCACATTTGTCACTTCCCCACCCATCGTTACCATTTTTGCGGTTAAAGGTATTGGAGCTGCTTTATCATTTTCAGTCAAAACAATCAGTTTTTGAAGAATACCGGGAGTATCTTTCGGGAGCAACTGTGGAGCGTATTAAGCATGTGAAAGAGCATTTGCTGCAGGATATGACGCAGAGAACAAATTTGAAGGAGTTAGCTTTGGAACATGATTTAAGCCTGACGCAGTTAAAGGATGGGTTCCGGCAGGTGTATGGAGAATCTCCTTATGCGTATTTGCGGAATTACAAGATGCATCAGGCTGCGCAGTTACTGCGTCAGACCGATCATAAAATCAGTGAGGTTGCATTGATGATGGGATATGAGAATCCAAGCAAGTTTTCAGAAGCCTTTTACGCCGTGATGGGATGCAAACCCAATGCCTATCGTAAGTCACAAAAATCAAGTGCTGTGGTATAACCAAAGTAAAATCAACAGGAACGAAAGATTCGGTGATGCTGTCTTTTGATAGCGTCACTTTTTTGGCTTTTTGGAGCATTTTTGCGTTTTGTCGGCTTTTTAGAGTAGAAGCAAAGATCGATAAATGCTACAATATATAAGAGTTAGCATAAACTAACCAAAAATAATGAAAAGGTAGGTATCTATATGAAAACAAAACTTACGACAAAAGATTTAATTGCCGCAGGTGCTTTCGGCGCCATTTATCTGGTGGTTCTGACCGTCCTGTCATCGATGGTTCTGCCCATTGTTCCGGTTCTCTTTTTAGCAACTCCCCTGATTGCCGGTATCGTTCTGGGTACAGTATACATGCTGTATGCGGCAAAGGTTCCCAAGAAAGGTGCAATCCTGATATTGGCTGTGTTGGTGGGACTAATCACTTCTATGTCAACATTTTATCCGCTGCTGTTTTCCGTTATCTGGGGAATCCTTGCGGAAGTAATCGTATCCAGAAAAGAGAGAAGATCTGCCGGTATGCTGGCTGCAAGCTATGTCGTATTCAATATGACTTCAATGGGACCGTTTTTTGCAATTATTGTAGCAAAGGAAGCGTTTCTGGAGAATTGTGCAACCTATTATGGCGCGGATTATGCCGTAGCATTGGATGCCCTGACACCTGATTGGATTGTTGCGGTTCTGATCGCCTTTGCACTGATCGGCGGTCTGCTGGGAGGTCTCCTTGGAAAGCGCATTCTGAAAAAGCATTTTGAGAAAGCGGGAATCACTGCGTGATGGAGCGGAATAATCCGACTGGCATATTAGATCCGAGGAGCAAGCTGGCGGTGTTTGTCACAGCTTGCTTCTCCGTCTTTTCAGGCTTGTCGTACATACAGGAAATATCGTTGCTTGCGTTATGTGTGTTTACCACGCTTCTTTGCAGGAAATGGAAACGGGCATTTTATACAGGCGTTCTTTTTCTTGCCATGCTGCTTTCAGATTTGTATATGGTGCCGCATCTAACCGGGGTATCAAGGAACATTATGACAGCTATCTGCCATGTTTTGCGTTTTATCCTCCCTCTGTTTGCGTCCTTTTATCTTATTACAAAGACAACGAAAATTGGAGAATATATATCCGCACTTACCAAAATGCACATGCCGTCCGAGGTTGTAATACCACTGGCGGTAATGTTCCGTTTTGTTCCCACGATTCAGGAGGAATGGCAAATGGTAAATCAGGCACTCCGCCTGAGGGGGCTGGCATGGAACTGGCGCAATGTTTTGACTCGACCTGTCCATATGTTGGAGTATATGATGGTTCCTTTTTTGATGCAATGCTCCGTTGTTGTGGATGAAATGTCCGCCGCTGTGATGGCAAGAGGATTTGACCGAGATACACGCCGCAGCAGCTACATAGAAGTAAAACTGTCCATTCTGGATTGGTGCATCATTACCGTATCGGCCGGAATATTGGCATGGAACCTGATTGTTTGAAAGGGGGGAGGACTATGATTACCTTCGATGATGTCAGCTTTGCCTATCAGGGCGGTATTCCGGACGGATCAGAACCACCGGCTCTCCGGCATATTCATTTTCATGCGGAACGCGGCGAATGTATCGTATTATGCGGAAAAAGCGGATGCGGGAAAACGACGATGCTGCGCATGGTCAATGGCCTTGTTCCTCATTTTTATCAGGGACGCCTGGAGGGAGACATTACTGTTGGAAACGTCCATGTAAAGGAAGCATCCCTTCCCCAGGTTGCCGCCGTGGCGGGCAGCGTGTTTCAGAATCCGAGGACACAGTTTTTTCATCTGGATACGACCGGAGAGATGGCGTTCAATATGGAAAATTTGAACATCCCGCATGAAAAAATGGTGGAACGCTTAAAGGAAACTGCCTGGAAGCTGGATATACAGACTTTGATGGACAGAGATATTTTTCAATTATCCGGTGGGGAAAAGCAGCAAATTGCATGTGGTTCCGTGTATGCCTCCATGCCTGAGGTCATCGTCATGGATGAACCGTCCTCGAATCTGGACATGGAAAGCATCCGAAAGCTGCAAGACCTGATCCGAACCATGAAGGACGAGGGAAAGACGATTCTGATCTCCGAACACCGTTTATGGTATCTGGAAGATATTGCAGACAGGTACGTTCTGTTGAAAGATGGACAAATAGAAAATGAATTTACATCGGATGAAATTCTGGCGCTGTCGCTTCAAGAACTTGAACAGTCAGGCTTAAGAGCAGTACGCCGCAAACAGCTTTGGGATATGGGGACACGCACGATTAGGCAGGAAAAGGACATGGAAAAGGCGGCTTTTCTTGAAATAGAAGAGCTTCGGTTTTCGCGTCAAATGAGGCAAGTATTGGATATAAACAGACTGGCGATTCCCAAAGGTGCAATTGTAGCGGTCATTGGAGAAAATGGTGCGGGAAAATCAACATTTGCGCTTTGCCTTTGCGGTTTGCTGAAACATCATGGAACTGTGCGGATCAATGGAGAGCGAATATCAAACAAAAAGCTGCCGGAGCAGGCTTACCTGGTCATGCAGGAACCTGGCCATCAATTGTTCAGTGATTCGGTGCTGGGTGAACTGATGCTGAATAAAGGAACTGTTACAGAGACTGAAGCGGTAGCCGTTTTGGAGAAAATGGGGCTGGCAGGATTGGAAAACCGCCATCCGGGTTCTTTGTCAGGCGGTCAGCAGCAGAGGCTCTCTCTTAGTGTGGCGTTATGTACAAATCGAGAAATTATGCTGTATGATGAACCCACAAGCGGTCAAGATGGAGATAATCTGATGAGAACTGCGGAAATGATCCGGGAAGCAAACGAAAATGCTTTTTGCAGTATGATGGTTACCCATGATCCGGAACTGATCCTGCGCTGCGCCACACATATTCTTCATATCCATTCTGGTGAGATAAAAAAATTTATTAAATTAGACGAAAGGGGGATACTCTATATGAAAAAGGTGTTTGGAGAAAACTCACAAACAGAAAAACCGCTAAAAACAGGAATCCCACGGTTGCTTGAGTTCTCCGGAAAATACAAAGGGCTTTTCAGCATGTCTCAGATTTTGGCAGGATTCAGTTCTCTGTTATTACTGGCACCTTTTCTGTGTATTTATTTTGCCACAAGAGAATTGCTCATCGGCATGTCGGGCGGAGGATATGACACTGTGCATATGATGCAATGGGGGATATGGGCACTTGTGTTTGAGTTGGCGGGGTTAGCAGTCAATTTCATTGCACTTCTCTGCTCTCATGTGGGGGCGTTTCATACGGAAAAGAATTTGAAAATGGCAGCGCTTCGCCATCTTTCTGAAATGCCGTTGGGCTATTTTGAAGAAAATCCCGGTGGAAAACTGCGGAAGATTATTGATGAAAACAGCGCCCAGGTAGAAAGCTATCTGGCGCATCAGATGCCCGATCTTGTGGGCGCACAAGTAGCGACGGTTGTCGGGCTTATTTTAATGCTTGCGATTGACTGGCGGATCGGTTTACCGTTGCTCCTGCTTCTGATTGCCAGCTTTACCTGCCAGATGACCATAATGGGTGAAAAAACCATGCGCTTTATGAAACGGTATCAGGACGCACAGGAAGAAATGAACCATGAGGCGGTAGAATTTGTACGAGGAATATCGGTTATCAAGGTTTTTGGACAATCCGCCTGGTCCATAAGAAAATTCCGGGACGCAATTACTGCATACCGTGACGACGCCCTTGCTTTTACAATGGCGTGTAAATCAGGATATGTCGGGTTTAATACAATAGTGAACGCCTCCTTTTTGGTACTTGTCCCGGCAGCGCTGATAGGAATGACGTTTTCAGGTGATACCGTTGCTTTTGCAGGAAAATTCCTGTTTTATCTGGTGTTCGCTCCGGCCTGCGCTTCCATGCTCAATAAAATTATGTATATGAGCAATTATAAAATGCAGGCGGTAGAATCTATGCGAAGAATCGATACCATTCTTTTGGCGAAACCACAAAAGCAGCCGATGCAGCCTATAAAACCGCAGAACGGGGATATTTGTTTTGAACATGTGACATTTACTTATCCCACGGGAGAAACGCCTGCGATTTCCGATATTAACTTTAGTGCCCCGACAGGTACTACGACTGCGTTGGTAGGACACTCCGGCTCCGGAAAGACGACTATTGCCAGCTTGATCCCTCGTTTTTACGATACGCAGGAGGGAACCATCTTGATTGGAGGAACGCCGCTGGAGCAGATTGAGAGGGAATCTCTGATGAAGCAGGTTGCTTTCGTATTCCAGAATCCTAAATTACGGAAGGCAACGCTTGAGGATAATATCCGTGGCGGCTGCCACGATGCAGACCGGAATGCGATCCTTCGTGCGGCACATCTGGCACAGTGTGATGATATTTTGAAGAAGCTGCCGGATGGCCTTGACAGTGTGGTCGGGAAAAAAGGCGTGTACCTGTCCGGCGGCGAGGTACAACGGATTGCAATTGCCAGAGCGATACTAAAAAATGCGCCTATTCTTGTGTTGGATGAGGCCACAGCATTTGCCGATCCGGAAAACGAGGCGCAGCTCCAGAAGGCTCTTGCGGAACTGCAAAAAGGGAAAACGGTTATTATGGTTGCGCATCGTTTGAGTACGGTACAAAATGCGGATCAGATTTTAGTAATGAAAGAAGGAAGCATTGTAGAGAGAGGAACACATGAAAAATTACTGGAACTGCAGGGGGAATATGCCCGTATGTGGGAGGACTACAATCAGTCTATTTCCTGGAAGCTTACAAAGGAGGTGCGGTCATGCTAAAAGAAATGCTTGCGCTCAGTGATAAGGGCGCACGGAATTTGAAAAAAGGTATCGCTGCGACAGCGGCGGCGCATCTCTGTGTCATGCTGCCTGTTTCCTTGCTGATGACTATGACAATGGCGTTGATTGATAAAACGGTCGGTCGTGGCAGCGCAGAATCAAATATTCCGTTTATCCTTTTATTATGTGCTTTTTTGACTGCGCTTATCTTTGTCACTCAGTGGGTTCAATACAACTTGACCTATAAGGTGGCATATGAGGAAAGCGCTGAGCGCCGGATGTCCCTTGCTGAAAAAATGCGCCGTCTGCCGTTGTCTTTCTTTGGTCAAAGAGATCTATCCGATTTGACAACAACGATGATGGGGGATTGCTCAAAATTGGAACGCATGTTTTCAAATGCGGTACCCGGCTTTTTGGGAACTGTCATCATGTTTATCATTATTTCCTGCGGATTGCTGGTGATTGACTGGCGTATGGGATTGTGTATTATCCTTCCGGTTCCAATTTCTGCACTTGTAGTGCTTGCCGCACAAAAAAAACAAATAAAGGCAGAAGAACGGAATCTGGATGCGCATCGAGCCGCATATGACAGTGTGCAGGAGTATTTAGATGTGATGAAAGAACTGCGCTCGGACGGACTTGAAAAAGCATATCTTGAGGATGTGGACAAAAAGTTAGAGCATGTTGTGTCTTGTGCGTTCCAAAATGAGCTGGCCCCCGGAATCGCCGTGACATTAGCACAATTTTTCTTACGGTTTGGGATTGTGGCGGTATTGCTTGCAGGTGGTCTGATGGTTGCGGATGGAAGCCTTTCGGTTACCATGTTTATTTTATATCTTGTTATGGCCGGGCGTGTATATGAGCCATTTGGTTCATCGTTCATGCTGATGGCGGAAATGATCTCATCTCTTGTCAGTATTAAACGGACAAAACAAATGGAGGCTATCAAGGAGCAGAGCGGGCTGCCTGTCTGCAATAATCAGGGATATGATATTGAATTTCAGGATGTTGTGTTTACCTATCATGCAGATTTGGAGGATACGGCTGTTTCTGGCAGACATGGCGAGCGTGTCCTGAATGGTGTTTCCTTTGTGGCAAAGCAGGGTGAGATTACTGCGCTGGTAGGCCCGTCAGGCGGCGGAAAATCTACCGTTTCCCGGCTGGCGGCAAGATTTTGGGATGCTGATTCCGGCAGGGTTTTATTAGGCGGTGTGGACGTTACTACAGTAGAGCCTGAAACGCTGTTCAAAAATTATTCGATTGTGTTCCAGGAAGTTACTTTGTTTGATCAATCCGTCATGGAAAATATTCGGCTGGGGCGGCAGAATGCCACCGATGAGGAAGTGCTGGCGGCGGCCAGTGCCGCACAATGCGAGGAGTTCGTATCACGGCTACCAGAAGGCTATCAAAGCAATATCGGAGAAAATGGGTGCATTCTTTCCGGCGGTGAGAGACAGCGTATTTCGATTGCCAGGGCAATCTTAAAGGATGCTCCTGTTGTAATATTGGACGAGGCCACCGCTTCTATGGATGCGGAAAATGAAACCCTTGTCCAGCAGGCGTTGTCAGAACTGCTGCAAGGAAAAACTGTGTTGGTGATTGCGCACCGCATGAGGACGATTGCAAATGCGGATAAAGTTGTTGTTTTGGATCACGGACAGGTCGTGGAAATGGGAACACCAACAGAATTATTAGAAGAAAACGGGTTGTTCCAGCGATTGGTTGCAGCACAAGGCGGACACTTATAAAAATGCACATATTTGCATGTGCGTTAAATACTCAGACAATTACTCTCAATTTGAACATCACATATTTAGCCAAAACAAAAGGCCCTCCCCTGCATGGGGAGGGCTTCACTGTGTGCGCCTTGCGGCGCACGTTTCTAACGGGTTAAAGTCCCGAATCCACCCGGTAGTGGGAAGGATATAACCGAAAGCAAGTAGGGTGTCCATCGTGAGATGGAATCTGAAGGAAACTGGATGTGAGGAACATACTAACTCATGGGCAAATCTCTGGTCTGACGGACAGAAATCTTATATGAGGTTATGCATGAGGGTAAGGTTGCACATCAAATCGAAGCCCAATAACTACACGGAATCATGCATGATAAATGAGGCAGATGGATGGAGA
>ERZ506931.1196-NODE-1196-length-10319-cov-3.532346_pt1 | contig 10319 bp, 8 predicted proteins | sample MGYA00512902_ERZ506931 | MGnify/ENA metagenome assembly ERZ506931 | reverse complement strand
TGTAAATGTACCCTTCATTGTCTCAACAATGCTGTTCTCCTCATTTAATCCGAATACCAGCATCGGCATCTTATTCTCCAGACACATGATAGAAGCGGTAAGATCTACTGCCATCAGCTTCTTATCGATAATCTCCTGAATAGATATCTCATCGTACTTCTTCGCTTCCGGATTTACCTTCGGATCACTGTCATAGATACCATCAATTGCTTTTGCCAGTAACATTGCATCTGCTTCGATCTCAATGGCTCTTAAAACTGCACCTGTATCTGTTGAAAAATATGGATGTCCTGTTCCGCCTGCAAAGAATACAACTTTTCCTTCATTCAATGCTTCTACTGCTGCATCCTTGGAAAACAGTGTGGTAAATGCACCGCATACGAACGGTGTAAATACTTCTGTCTTCATGCCTGCATAACGGAAAATATCAGATACATAGATACAGTTCATAACTGTTGCAAGCATTCCGATCTGGTCAGCCTTCACACGGTCGATCGTCTCACTGGTTCTTCCTCTCCAGAAGTTACCTCCACCTGTTACGATTGCAACCTGTACCCCATCATCTACAAGCTGCTTTACCTGTTTTGCAACCCCCATACAGGTAGCTTCATCAAATCCTGTCTTTTTATCGCCTGCGAGAGCTTCCCCGCTGAGTTTTAACAATACTCTTTTCATAAGTTCTTACTCCTTACTATAAGTTCTCTTTATGCATTCACATACTTATCATAAAGTATAGCATAGGAATAAAAAAAAGGGAATATGAAACCCTCACATTCCCTTAAAAAATCCTTTGAATTTTAGCTGTTAATTACGGAAAACGACTTCCCCTGTCTTCTCATCCATACTTTCTACGATTGCCAGCGACTCCAGATGAATTCCTTTGGAGCGGATAATATCTCCACCAACCTGAAATCCTTTCTCGATCACAACACCAGCTCCGACCAGCTCGGCTCCTGACTTTTTAACCAGTTCTGCCAGTCCCTCCAGTGCTTTCCCGTTAGCAAGGAAATCATCAATCAGAAGAACCTTATCTCCTTTTCCAAGAAATTCTCTGGAAACGATAATATCATAAACTCTTCCGTGTGTGAATGATTCTACCTTTGTTGTATATACATCCCCTGCAATATTCTTTGTCTGTGTCTACTTTGCAAATACAACCGGTACATCAAATACTTCAGCCGCAACACATGCGATTCCGATCCCAGAAGCTTCGATCGTAAGAATCTTCGTAATCTCCTCACCTTCAAATCTTCTCTTGAATTCCTTCCCGATTTCCTGAAATAACTTTACATCCATCTGATGATTGAGAAAGCTGTCCACCTTTAAGACGTTGCCTTCTTTTATCTTTCCATCCTTACGGATTCTGTCTTTTAATAACTGCATCTTAGCGGCCTCCACATATTTTTCTAAACGTTACCCCATATTGTAATGACTTTTCGTTCTGATTGCAAGTCATTTATACATATATTTTTTAATATATGATCTATTTTATATCTTCCTTCTCAAAAACTCCCATTGCGATCTGCTCACTGGTAATCGGAAGTTCCTTAAACCAGATTCCTGTCGCATTGGCAATTGCATGTGCAAGTGCCGGTGCAGGAGTATTAATTACGATTTCTCCAATGGATTTTGCTCCGAACGGTCCTGTCGGCTCAAAACTGCTTTCAAATTCCACCTGGATATTTCCCATATCTCTTCTGGACGGGATCTTGTACTGCATGAAAGAATTATTCAACATGGTTCCTTTGTCATTGTACTGGATGTTCTCATAAAGCGTCATGCCAATTCCCTGTACCAGACCACCTTCGGTCTGTACTCTTGCAAGATTTGGATTCACTACTGTTCCGCAGTCCACAACCGCTTTATAATCCAATATCTCCACATGACCGGTCTCTTTGTCCAGTTCAATCTCCACAGCTCCTGCCATGAATGGCGGCGGTGATGTCGGTGAACTGTTACTTTCTGTCGCTTCCAGTGCACAGCCATTTCCACACATTGATTTCGTACCAATATCTATCAGTGATACAGACTTCCGTGCTTTTGGCCATTCTACACGGTCACTTGCAAATTCCAGTTCTTCCACCGGTGCATCCAGCATACCGGATGCAATCTCAAGAATTCTGGCGATCAGTTTCTGGCAGGCTTTTTCTACCGCTTTTCCTGTTACATATGTCGTACTTGACGCATAAGATCCCGAATCGTATGGAGACGAATCCGTATCTGCTCCGAGGACTTCTATATTTTCCACCGGACAATCCAGGCATTCTGCCGCCATCTGTGCAAGGATCGTATCACATCCGGTACCCATATCTGCCGCTGCGATCATCAGAGTATAGAATCCATCATCATTCATCTTAATGGTTGCAGATCCTACATCGACACCGGAGATTCCGGAACCCTGCATAGCCATTGCGATTCCCACACTTCTGACTTTGCCGTTTCCCATATCTTTGTATGGGTATTTATCTTTCCATCCGATCAGCTCCGCAGTCCGTTCAAGGCAACGGTCAAGTGCACAGCTCTTCGCCGTCTCACCGTAATATGCCGGCATAACGTCGCCTTCTCTTACCATATTCTTAAGACGAATCTCCACAGGATCCATATGAAGTCTCTGCGCCATCTCATTTACCGCAGATTCCACCGCAAAGATTCCCTGTGTTGCTCCATATCCGCGGTACGCTCCTGCTGCCATGTGATTTGTATAGACAACATCATATGCAAAACGGTGTGCTTCTGCAGAACTATATAAAGGAATGGATTTGTGTCCCGATAATCCGACTGTTGTCGGACCGTGATCTCCATATGCCCCTGTATTTGACAGTGTATACACATCAATCGCACGGATTTTTCCTTCTCTGGATGCACCAAGACGTACATGAACTTCCATCTCATGTCTTGGAGACGATGCAATCTGTGATTCTTCTCTCGTAAAGATCATCTTCGATGCTTTCCCGGTCTTCCATGTAACAAATGCTGGGAATAATTCAGCCACAACCGACTGTTTTGCACCAAATCCTCCTCCGATCCTTGGCTTACTGACACGGATCCTGGATTTCGGAATTCCAAGTGCATTGGAAATGATTCGTCTTACATGATATACGATCTGCGTGGAACTTAAAATATTCAGTCTTCCATAAGCATCCATAAAACAAGTAGTACGGAATGTCTCCATCATGGCCTGCTGCGCAGCCCTGACGTGATAAGTTCCTTCTACGACCTCATCACAATCTGCCAGCACTGCATCCACATCTCCATCTTCCGTAGAATCGCTTGCACAGAGATTTCTCTTATTATCGGCGCCTACCTTGCAGAGTGCTTTCCAGTTATCTTCCGGATGTACCAGAACATCACCATCTTTTGCCATATGAAAATCCAGAACTGCCGGAAGCACTTCGTATTCCACCTTCAGCATCTTTAACGCTTTATCCACACATGCCTCATTCTCACCTGCAACGATTGCCACCGGATCTCCCACATATCTGACATGCTGGTCAAGGATCAGACGGTCATACGGACTGAGTTCGGGATATGTCTGTCCCGCTGTGGTGAATCTTTCATGTGGTACATCTTCCCACGTGTAGATATCTTCGATCCCCGGCACTCTTTTTGCCACATCTGTCTTTACTGATTTTACGATTGCATTGGCATGCGGGCTTCGGAGTACCTTTACGATCAGGCAGTCCTTTGGAGCAAGATCATCCATAAATACCGGCTTTCCTGTCACCAGTGCCATTGCGTCTTTTTTTCTTATCGGTTGTCCGACTGCTTTCATGATCTTTCTCCTTTCTTTCTGTATTCGATAAATGCTTCCATTGCACGAAGCTGTCCTTCATATCCGGAACATCTACAAAGATTTCCCGCAAGATATGCCTTGATCTCTTCTCTTGTCGGCTCCGGATTCTCGCGGAACATGGCAATTGCATTCATGATCATTCCCGGATTGCAGAAACCGCACTGTTCTGCACCCTGATCTGCAACAAATGCACCAAATTCTTTTGCTTCTTCCTGAAGTCCTTCTAACGTATCTACCTTGCATCCGTCGACTCTGGCTGTCAGCATCGAACAGGATAATACCGGTTTATCATCTACAAACACTGTACACAGACCGCAGTTCGACGTCTCACATCCACGTTTTACACTATAGCATCCATGATCTCTGACAAAATCGATCAGAAGCTGATCGCTGGATATTTCCGTTTCTCTCATTGTCCCATTTAAAAGAATCTTTACTTTCATATCCTACTGATCTCCTCCTTTTGTATTCAGTGCTTCCAATGTCCTGCGGATCAGAACATATGCCAGACGGCTTCTGTATTCTTTGCCGGCGCGCATATTACTGTCCGTCTTCACCTGTGAAGCAATGCATTCTGCCTCTTTCTTCATCTCTTCTTCAGTACAGACACCGCTCCATACTTTTTCTCTGACTGCTTCTGTCAGTTCCAGTCGGACCGCCTTCTGCGGTCTTGCACCGATACATACGCATCCATTTTCAGCATTTACTGAAACCGCACATGTCAATACCGGAAAATCTGTCTTGGAATTTCTATGTGCCAGATAAATCATATTTCTCTGATCCTTTTTTACAATGACTCTGACTAAAATGTCATTGTCTCTTTTCATCTGCGCAAATTCCTGTAATGGAACAATCCCTCCTTTATACAGTTCTACGTAACTGTCCATTGCAAGAAACACCGTCAGTACATCCGAAAATCCATAGCGTCCGAATATACTTCCACCAATCGTTGCAAGGTTCCGGAACTGTACGCCGACAATATCACTGACCGCATCTTTTACTGCGCCTTCACACCACTGGTTCAATCTTTCATGACATTCCAGTTCACGGAGTGTCGTCATACATCCGATCCGGAATTCTTCTTCTGTCTCTTCGATCTGATTCAGACCAAGTCCGGACAGATCAATCGCTTTCTGTACATTCCGGTTCGACATCTTAAGCCACAACATGCCGCCCAGAATGCAATTCGTCCTCTTCTGGTTCAGTTCATATGCCTGTTCCAGACTTTCTGCCTTCACATATTCCTTGATTTTTAACATACGCCTTTATCCTTATCTCTCTTTACTTAGCTTTATCCAGTTTCATCTATTCTTACTTTTATCAGTCTCACCTTTTTATCTATTCGTCTTTATTCCAGTGTGATCGCACCGGGAAAACAGACTCTGACGCAGGCAGGTTCCCGCCCTTCCCTGATTCTTTCAATACACCCGTCACACTTTTCCATTTTTCCGTCCTTGTCAAAATGGATCACGTCTTTCGGGCAGACCTTTTCGCAAGCATGACATCCAATACATTTTTCTTTGTCTGTCAGTACAAATCCAGTCTTCGGATCTTTGTAAATTGCCTGCACCGGACAGGCTTTGATACAGATACCGCAGTGATCACAGCCCGGACAGATATTCTTTTCAAACTGATTTTTCACTACCTTTTTGACCGTCCGATGGCTCTTTGCATCTACATCTTCCACATCATGGTGTGCATCCAGACAGGCTATATGACAGGCATAACAGCCGACACATTTATCCGGATCAAATTTTAATCGGTAACTCATGCCTTCACCTCGCCTTTTTCTTTCTCGATTTTACAGAAATAACTTTTATATCCCGGGAATCCTGAAATTGGATCCAGATAATTTCTGTCTATCAGATCATTTGCCTCACCCTTTGCATTGCCATGATAGACGTGTACAATTCCCGGCTGGCTGTTCAGGTAAACCGCCGCAATTCCGCAGATACTTCCCACCGGGGAAGATACCCTCACCATGTCACCATCTGCAATATCATACTTTTTCGCATCTTCCGGATGGATCTCTACCAGTGTTGCCTTTTCAAGTCCTGCAAGCCACGGTACCCGGTATGTTCTTGCATGGAAAAGCTGTGGTTTTCTGGAACCGGTATTCAGAATCAGTGGATATGCTTCCCTGTCCATGCCTGACACCTCACGGAAATCTCTGTATTCCGGAAGTCCGGAATATCCGTGGCTGTCTTTGTAACGTTCGAGTATCTGTGATACAAATTCCACCTTACCGGATGGTGTATGAAAGCCTTCTTTTTCATATCTCTTAAATGCCGGCGGAATGATCACACGTCCTTTTACCCCTTCCGGATGCGCCCGCAATTCCTCCAGTGTGACACCGGATGGCTCCAGAATATATTCCATATATTTCTCATAGCCATGTTCCAATGCTTCATCATGTAACTGCATGGCACGAAGCATGCCGATCATGATCTCAATATCATTCTTCGCCTCTCCGACCGGTTCGATTGCTTTTTCTGACAGGAAGAACATTCCTCCCCGTCCATTCAGCACAACATCTCGTTCAAAGGAAGACGCTGCCGGAAGAACCAGGTCTGCCATCTTGCTTGAATCTGAGAAAAACAGATCTACATTCACATAAAAGTCCAGCGCTTTTAATGCTTTCTGAAAATGCTCCGGCTCCGGCCACATTCTGTGGTTCAGGCCGAATCCCACCACAGCTTTCAGCGGATATGGTTCTTCCTTCAGAATATAATCTGCAATTCTTGTACACTGCGCTTCCTCACACGGTAGATCAAACCATGCCGGAAAATCTTTCTCACCGATGGCTTCTATCGTATCCAGCCGTTTTACTTTTCCATATTCATTGCAAGGAGACACCGGACCCGGTCTTGACGGATTGCCACCCGGGATATCATAGTTGCCAGTAAGTGCGATCAGACACATCACTGCACGGTAATTCTGCATTCCATTAATATTATGTACAACTGGAGACGCTGAAAACATTATGCCAGCCGGACCGTTAGATGCATACATTCTGGCAGCTTCACGGATCAGTTTCTTATCTACACCGGTGATCTTCTCTGCTTTTTCCGGTGGAAATTGATTCACATACGCTTTGTACTCTTCAAAACCATATACATATTTTTCTACAAATTCTTTATCATACAGCCCTTCTTCTATGATCACCTGTGCCATAGACAGCGCAAGTGCTCCGTCCGTTCCCGGCAGAAGTTTCAAGTGAATATCCGCTGCCTGTGTCGTTACGGTCTCTCTTGGATCTACGGCTATGATCTTCGCCCCACGTGCTTTTAACGACTGATAAGGTCTTGCCATTCCCACATTAGAATGATACAGATTGTTACTCCATACGAGAACCGTCTGTGCATGCATCAGATCCGGAAAGCAGATGTCATTTCCATAAATAGATCTCCATGCCATTGCCGCCGACTGAAAACAGGTACTGGATTCCGTACAGTAATTCGGAGACCCGTAAGCATTGGCAAGCCGCAGAAGTGCCGGTCTGTACCATTTCGGATATCCCGCATAAAATGCTGCCGCCTGCGGACCATATTCTTTTTTGATCCTGAGAAGATTCTCTGCAATCATCCGATACGCTTCATCCCAGGATATGCGTTCAAATTCCCCGCTTCCTTTTTTTCCGATCCGTTTCATCGGATACAGAATCCTGTCTTTGTTATAAACATACTGCCTGGAAGCAGCTCCTTTAGAACATAATCCTCCACTCTGCCCCGGAAGATCCCGGCTGCCTTCTACCGACACAAGCGTTCCTTCTTCTACATAAGCATCGATCGGACATCCCGCTGAACAGATATTACAGCGGACTTTTTTTATTACTCTTTGATTCATGCTGTTTCACCCATCAATGTTTCTATGTTTATTCGTACATTTTATTATAACAAGTTGCTTTTCAGTTTTCTATCTATTTTTCAAATTTCTGTCTTTCTTTCCTTTCATGATCTCAAAGTACATAATAAGAAGAAGTGTTCCCGCCAGCACCCATGCCGCCGGAGATGCCAGACAGATTCCCATATAGCTGCCAAAATGTGATGCAATCAGCGATGCACCGCTCCGTCCGACAAGTTCTGCAATCCCCGCTGTCATCGGAAGCAGTCCATATCCCATTCCCTGAATTCCGTTTCTATACAAATTAACAATAACAAGAGGCAGGAATGACACGCTTACACACCTCAAATAAATATCCACATATTCCATGATCTGATTTACATTCTCTGATACAAAGAATATCGTCATATATTTTCCGACAAAGAAAATAATCACACCTGTCACAACCGCATAAATAAATCCAATCAATGTTGCACTCTTAAATCCTTTACGGATTCTCGTATATTTCCCTGCCCCCATATTCTGTGCACAGTAAGTCGCCATCGTTGTACCAAGCGCAACGTAGGCCTGCGTAAACACCTGTTCGATCTTGCTTGCTGCCGCAAATCCGGCTGCAGCTGTAGAACCGAGGATATTCAGGCAAGACTGTACAACAATCGTTCCTATCGCCGTGATGGAATACTGGAATGCCATCGGAAGTCCGATCTTCAGCTGCCATCCGGCCAGATTCTTATCTATTTCCCAGTCTTCTCTATGAAGATACAGTGCGGGAACCTTCTTTGCAATATATAGCAGACACAGGATTCCCGAAATTCCCTGTGCGATCACTGTCGCATAGGCTGCCCCTGCCGCTCCCATTCTAAATACAATGATAAACACCAGATCCAGCACAATATTCAAAAGTGCCGCAATCACAAGAAAATAAAGCGGACGCTTACTATCGCCCAGTGCCCTTAATACACTTGCAAGATAATTGTAAAGTGCCTGTGCCACAATCCCGCCGCAAATGACCATAATATATCCGTAAGCTTCTCCATACATGTCTGACGGTGTATTCATCAGATGCAGCACCTTCGCCATACTGATCATGCTCAGCAATGTAAGAATAACGGTTACGATCCCTGTAAGTACCGCACCGGATGCCACAGACTTCTTCATCGCCTTCATGTTTCCGGCTCCGAAGTGCTGTGCTGTAACAACCGTAAATCCCGCCGTAACTCCCTGCAGGAAGCCAATGATCAGAAATACCAGTGTTCCACATGCTCCTACCGCCGCCAGTGCCGCATTACCGACAAATTTCCCGACGATCACCGTATCTGCCATATTATAAAACTGCTGAAAAATATTACCGATAAAGATCGGCATTGTAAAATTGAAAATGATCTTTCCGGGAGTGCCGGCCGTCATATCTTTTTCCATCCTGTTTTCCTCCTTTTCCGTCATCTGTGTATATCGCTATCTTTCATCTTCAAGCTGCCTTCTATGTGTTTACGTTAAGAAAAGACCCTGATATCGCTTCAGAGCCTTTTCTCGCAAAACTTCATTCATTATATAAAACACGGAAAACAATTGCAACTATTTTTCTGCAGATTTATTTACAAATCCAACTTTATTAAGCGGCCAGTACCGGAATCCTGCTTTGGCCAGAATTGCCTCTTTCTTTACATACGTGTTATCCCAGTATCTGGAATCCAGACTATTGTTCCGGTTATCCCCCATTACAAAATAACTATCTTCCGGAACTTCATAAGGTCCGAAGCTTCCTGCCATCTCTTCCGGGCAGAAGCTTACCGCCTGTGTCTGCTCTTTTCCATCAATGTAAATCTTCCCGTCTTTCACGGTAACCGTCTCTCCTGGCAGTCCGATCACGCGCTTGATAAAAATCTTGGACGGATCATCTGGATATTTGAAGATTACAATGTCATATCTCTCCGGGTCATCCTTTATATATGCCAGACGGTTTCCCAGTACACGGTCCCCCTTCATGATCGTATCCTGCATGGATTCCGACGGAATCACGGCATTGATATACACCAGTTTGTTCATTGCAAATACAACACAGAATATGATCAGAAATGTTTTCAGATAATCCCATACAGCCGCCATACCGGTCAGTTCTTCCTTCTCTTCTTTTCTTTTCTTCTTGGTCTCTTTTTTCTCGTCTCTGTCTTTCACCTGAAACTCCCCTTTATTACTTATTATTATCCGTCTTATTTACTTATCGTCTTCTGAACCGGCTCCCTGATCTGTTTACATCTTAATCATGACTCCATCCGGACTGACTGCAACTTCGCTCCCCTCAACAATCTCTTTCCGGTAAAGTTCCGCATCCGGAATCTCTAACTGAATCTCTTCTTCACTTTTCAGCTTCAGAAGGGTTACTTTAGCCATTGGTTCTACCCCGTCCGGTCTTCCTTCACATCCAAAATCCGGTTCATCAATTCTCATCACCAGATATCTCATATCCAGGATATCTACTGTCTGCGCATCTAATTTTCCATCAAAGAACTTATCCAGTACTCTCCGAAAGACTTCATTCTCTTTTGCCGCCAGCGCAAACAACGTCATTGACGAACGCAGTTTCAGATCATCAGGCCATCCCATGACTCTGGTTGCATCATCTGATTCCAGTTGCAAAAGTGCCTCTGAGCTCTCTCTTAAATGTGCATTTGTCACTGCGTTT
>ERZ506931.1190-NODE-1190-length-10342-cov-3.704676_pt1 | contig 10342 bp, 10 predicted proteins | sample MGYA00512902_ERZ506931 | MGnify/ENA metagenome assembly ERZ506931 | reverse complement strand
GGTGAACTGGGAGGTATCTCTCCCAGGATAGATCTTGGGGATGAGCCTGTGATCGTTGTGACGGAGAGTATCACGCCAACAGAACTGATGGAGATGGATAAGGATAAACTGATGGCTATTGTTACCCATCATGGTTCCGACATGTCTCATGCTGCCATTATGGCAAAAACAATGAATATACCGGCTCTGCTGGAAATTGACACAGATTCGGAGTGGGACGGACGGCAGGCTATTGTGGACGGATATACCGGAACTTTGTATATTGATCCGGATGAAGAGGTAAAAAAAGAATATGAGATCCGCAGGCAGGCTGATAAAGAAGAAAGAGAAGAACTTCTGAAATTAAGGAGAGAACCGGATATCACAAAAGATGGCAGAAAAATTGAAATCTATGCCAATATCGGAAATATGGACGACCTGAACAGTGTGCTGTATTACGGAGCTGCCGGGATTGGTCTTCTGCGCAGTGAATTCCAGTATCTTGGAAGAGAAAATTATCCTCGTGAAAATGAGCTGTTTCTTGCATACAAAAAGATTGCGGAGACCATGGGAGAAAAGCTCACCGTGATCCGTACGGCAGATCTCGGAGCAGACAAGCAGGCAGAATATCTGAATATCCCGGACGAGACAAATCCGATCATGGGGAACAGAGGAATCCGTCTCTGCCTTGACAGAAAAAGAATGTTCAAGGCACAGCTTCGGGCAATTTTCAGGGCGAGTGCATATGGAAACCTGGCGCTGATGTATCCGATGATCAGCTCAGAAGAGGAAATGGATGAGATCGAAGAAATTATCCGGGAAGTAAAGATCGGGCTGGATGAAAAAGGAATTCCGTATAAACATATTAAGACAGGAATCATGATCGAGACTCCGGCAGCAGTCATGATCAGCCGGGAGCTTGCCAGAAGAGTGGATTTCCTGAGTCTTGGAACCAATGACCTGAGTCAGTATACACTGGCGATGGACAGACAGAATCCGCTTCTGCGCAAGAAATATAATGACCATCACCCGGCAGTGCTGCGTATGATTCAAATGGTGATCGAAGCGGGACATGCAGAAAACAGACGTGTCTGTATCTGTGGGGAACTTGCTGCAGACACTGCCCTGACAGAAGAATTTCTGAGGATGGGTGTGGACTGTCTCTCTGTAGTGCCGGCATGTATTTTGCCGGTAAGAAAAGCACTGAGACAGGTGGATCTGTCCGGAGATGATAAAGGTGCGTGAATTTGGTGAAAAGTAAAGTGGTATTACTTCCCTGCCGGGAATATGATGAAGAAAAAATCTATATGCTGCTGAAACAGGGACTGGATTTTCTGGGTGGAGTGGAGACTCTGATTCCAAAGGATGCGAAGATCCTGCTGAAGCCGAATCTGCTGAAAAAAGCAGAGGTAGAGAAAGCAGTGATCACACATCCGGTTGTAGTAGGAGCCTTTGCGGGAATCAACCTTTCGCGCAACAGAGGACATCAAAACGCCCTTCTCGCGGGACTTATGACCGCAAAGAAATATGCCGACGCCGCTATAAGCCTTGACGCCGACCTGCAGGACGATGTGGACGTCGTTGAAAAAATGGTGGACAACTTCCTTGCCGGCGACGATATAGTTTACGGCGTGCGTTCCTCGCGCAAGACAGATACGTTTTTCAAGCGCTTTACCGCCGAAGGCTTCTATAAATTTATGGCGGCGATGGGCGTCGAGATAGTTTTTAACCATGCCGATTACAGGCTCATGAGCCGCCGCGCTCTCGAAGCCTTGAGCGAGTTCGAGGAAGTTAATCTGTTCCTGCGCGGAATAGTGCCGCAGATAGGCTTTAAAACCTCAACCGTCGAATATGAGCGCAAGGAGCGCCTTGCGGGTGAGTCGAAATATCCGCTGAAAAAAATGATTTCTTTTGCCTTTGAGGGCATAACCTCATTCAGCGTCAAGCCTCTCAAAATGGCTACGACCCTCGGCATATTTTCGCTGATAGTGTGCTTTGCGATGATAATTTACTGTATAGTCAGCAAGGCTACAGGCCACGCGGTTGCGGGCTGGGCGAGTATAGGCGCGTCTATTTGGGCGCTCGGCGGACTTCAATTATTCATGCTGGGCGTTATCGGCGAGTATATCGGAAAGATATATATTGAGACAAAGCACCGCCCGAAATATATAATCGAATCGATTATCCTTGACCGCGAAAAGCTTGAAAAATAATTGATATGACCGCGAAACTGTGGTAAAATGAAAGCATAAACAGGAAAGGAAGCTTTACTATGACCGAAATTACAAAAGATACACTTATAGGGGATATCCTTGACGCCGACAGAGGCACCGCGAAGTACTTCCTTGAGATGGGGATGCACTGCCTCGGCTGTCCCTCCGCAAGAGGCGAGAGCATCGAGCAGGCCTGCATGGTTCACGGCGTTGACGTCAATTCGCTTGTTGACGAGATCAACGACTATCTTGCTTCAAAGTAAATGACAGTACTTTCACCCCGCCTGAAAACGGCGGCTGATATGGTGCGCAAGGGCGTGGTCGCTGCCGATATCGGTACCGACCACGCCTATCTTCCGTCATACCTTGTTTTGAACGGTATCTGTCCGCGCGCGATTGCCTGCGATTTGAGACGCGGTCCGCTTGAAAACGCCGCGGAGACGCTCGAGCGCATGGGCGCTGCGGACAGGATAACTCTGCGCCTCTCCGACGGGCTCGACGAGCTTTCGGCGGGCGAGGCGGACGATATAATAATGGCGGGCATGGGCGGGACGCTCATATCAAGACTGCTTGAGCGCACCGATTGGATAAAGAATAAAAATATTCGGCTGATACTTCAGCCGATGTCCCATGCCGAGGATGTGCGGCTGTTTCTGTGCCGAAACGGCTTTGATATAATCGAGGAGCGCACCTGCCGCGACGACGGGCGCATCTATTCGGTAATATGCGCGGAATATTCGGGTCAAACGGAAGCTTTTCCGCAGGGCTATGAGTTTTACGGAAAGCTCGACCCGACCGACGACATTGCGCATCGGCTCGTTGAAAGGCAGCATAAGCGGCTAATGACCCGCGCCGTGTCCCTGCGCAGAGCAAACATAAAGCCCGACGAGGCGGAGTATTGCGAAAAGGCCTGTCTCGGTATGGAAACGTTTTTGAACGGAGGAGAAAAATAATGGCTGTTGTCGGTGATATCTATAAAGCGCTCGATTCGTTTTGTCCGTTTGAAGTGCATGAGCCGTGGGACAATGTCGGTCTGCTCGTCGGAGAAAAGGAGAGCGAAGTAAGAAGAGCCGCCGTTGTGCTCGATATAACCCCCGACGCAGTCAAAAAGGCGCACGAGGCCGGGGCGCAGCTTATAGTGAGCCACCACCCGGTCATATTTCACCCGATAAAAAATCTCGGAGCGCATGACCCGGTCTATCTGCTCGCAAAGTACGGCATGAATGCGCTCTGCGCCCACACTAACCTCGACTGTGCCGACGGCGGAGTGAACGATGTTTTGGCGCAGTGCCTCGGACTTGAGAATGTCCGCAAGATACCGTCGCCGAGCGCCGATACAATGCTTTTGAGAGCGGGCGAGCTTAAAGATGCGCTTTCGCCTAAGAATTTTGCCGAGCTTGTCTCGCAGAGACTCTGCTGTCATGTGCGCTACTGCGACGGCGGCAGAAGCATAAAAAGAGTTGCCCTTTGCGGCGGAGCGGGCGGCGAATTTTTCTCCGACGCGCTCACGTTCGGCTGCGAAGCGCTCGTCTCGGGCGATGTCTCGCACCATGAGTTCCTCGGCGCGGCGGCCTGCGGAGTTACTCTCGTTGCCGCCGGTCATTTTGAGACGGAAAACCCGATTGTCAAAACACTTTTCGAATATCTTGCCGGAGCTGTTGACGCAGTGGAGTTCTTTATTATCCCCCAGCAGTCGCCGACCCATTTTATATGATATATTCAGTTTGGAGTTTTACCTATGCCGCTTGACGGATTTACACTGCATTTTTTAACAGGGGAGCTTCGCCGCGATATTGTCGGCTGCCGTGTCGAAAAGGTGCATCAGCCCTCGAAGGATGAGCTGGTTATGCATCTGCGTGACAGAAACGGCGCGAAGAAGCTCTTTCTTTCCGTGTCCGCAAACAGCCCGCGCGTGCACCTGACTACCCGTGCGCCGGAGAATCCGGCTGTGCCGCCGATGTTCTGTATGCTCATGCGAAAGCACCTGACGAGCGCGCAGATAACCGATGTGCGCCAAAACGGGCTTGACCGTGTGCTTGCGATAGATTTTTCGGCCACGAACGAGCTTGGAGACAGGGTAGCCCTTACGCTCTATGCCGAAATAATGGCGAAGCACAGCAACCTGATTCTTGTTTCGGAATCGGGCAGGATAGTCGATGCCGTAAAGCGTATCGACTGCACCCAATCGTCCGTAAGGCAGATATTGCCCGGCGGCGAATATCATAATCCGCCCGCGCAGAATAAGCTCTCTCTGCTCGACGAGACGGCGGAAAAGACGGCGGAGACCGTGTTCTCATTTTCTTCAAAGCTGCTCTCGTCCTCGCTGCTCTCTTGCGTCGAGGGCGCGTCGCCGCTCATATGCCGCGAGATAGCGGAGACGAGCGGGGGAGATATACAAGCGGGCTGCGCCGACAAAGCGCAGCGCGAGCGCGTGTGCGCCGCACTCGAGAGCATAAAAGAGCGGCTCATCTCCGATTCCGGCGAGCCGACTATGCTGAAGGATGAGACTGGCAAGCCGTTCGACTTCTCTTTCGAGGATATACGCCAGTACGGTACGGCATATGCATTCGAAAAATATGAGAGCTTTTCGCAGCTCCTTGACGAGTTTTACAGCGAGCGCGACAGGATAGACCGCACGCGCCAACGCTCGTCCGATTTGCAAAAGCTCTTGAGCAACGCCACCTCTCGAATAAGTCGCAGGCTCAACAATCAGCGCGCCGAGCTCGCCGCCTGCGCCGACAAGGATGAGCTGCGGATAAACGCCGAGCTTATTACCGCATATCAGCACACATTGAAAAAAGGCGTGCCGTTTTATGAAGTCGCGGACTATTATAATGAGAATAAGTCGCGCCGCATAAAGGCGGACCCCGCGCTCTCTCCGAGCGCCAACGCTCAAAAATATTATAAGGAATACCGCAAGGCAAAGACCGCCGAGCAGATGCTCGCAACCCTCATTGAGCAGGGCGAGGCGGAGCTTCAGTATATCGATACCGTGTCCGACGCATTAAGCCGGGCTGCGGGCTTCGGCGAGATTAACGAGATCCGTGCGGAGCTGGCGGCGTCGGGATATATAAAGAGAAAGAGCGTTCAGAACAAAAAGGGCCTGCAAAAGCCGAGCGCTCCCATGGAGTACCGTTCGACGGACGGCTTCAAAATACTTGTCGGCAGGAATAACGTGCAAAATGACAAGCTCTCGCTCAAGACCGCAGCAAAGGGCGATATGTGGCTCCATACGCAGAAGATACCCGGCTCCCATGTCATAATCTGCTCCGAGGGTGCGGAGATACCCGATTCGACGCTTGAGGAGGCGGCGCGCCTTGCGGCCTATCACAGCAGGGCGAGGGAATCGTCAAATGTGCCCGTTGATTATACGCGGGTCAAAAACCTCAAAAAGCCCGTCGGTGCAAAGCCCGGCAAGGTCATTTACCATGTGTATAACACCGCCTTCGTAACTCCGGACGGCGCCGAGGCGGAGAAGCTCGCCGTTAAGCTATGAGGTCTGCGAGCCAGGCGATACCGCTCAGCGGAGCGGGCAGAAAATAGAGATAATCCCTGTACTTTTTCGGCAGTGACAGATTGAATGTCGCTGCCGTTTTTTCGTTTATGCTGAGCTCAAGCTGCTTTTCTCTGTGCGCGAGAGCCACCGTACTCCCGCGCTCTCCCACGGCCATCTTGCGCGAGTTCCCGTCCGCATAGGCTATCCCAGCCGCAAGTCCCGTGAGGCTCAAAATTAACATACAGCTTATTATAAACCGCTTTGCGGCGAGCGTGAAAGTCCCGTCTTTTCTGCTTTTTTTATTGCGCTTTTTCTTTTTCATCGAAATACCTCCGCTGCGTTCTGCGGGAAGTATTCCCTTTTTTACTGTGAATATTCGTCGAGCAGCTTTGCGATTGACGCGCCGACAAGCCTGCCCGAATAAGCGGCCTCTTCGAGCGTATTGGCGTCGCTGCCCATTTCGAGCAGAAGATTGCAGTGCGACAGGTTCATATTGTATTTGCGCTGCGAAAACAGGATGGGGCGCATAAGTCCGGGGTACATCGTCTCGCAGGTTTGCTGCAATTTTACCGCAAAGCGAAGATTCTGCTCCCAGTCTGGGAAGTCCTTGACCTTGCCCTCCTGCGCCCCGGTGATTATCATTATTTGCGCCGCCTTTTTGCCGTTTATCTGCGCCGTAGGCTTTATTTTGTTGCCGTTGCTCAGATGTATTGCGTCGCGGTGAATGTCAAGAACAACTTGAATAGACGGATATTTTTTAAGATAGGCTTCGACATTGACCTTCGAGTGGTCGTAAGCGCCTGTGTATTTTCTGTCGTGTATCTCGGTGTCGTGTATAACATTGTAGCCGGACTTTTCGAGCATTTTCGCTATCTCGTCGCCGACACGCACCATATTTTTGCTCTTATCCTCTCCGCGCCCCGTGTAGCTTTTTGTATAGAAGCCGCGGTCGATAAGCTCATAGCCCTCGGTCGTATGCGTATGGAAAATCAGCACCGCAGGCTGCGATTTGTCAACGGCTTTCAGGTCAACGGGCTCGCCGAGAATCTTTTCTATATTTACGGATTTTGTCTGCGTCGTGTTTTTTATGCAGATGTTTTTATAGGTGTTCGTGGCGTTCGCCTTGCCGTATTTTGTCTCGATTATCTTTCCGTCGCCCTTTTCGCTCCCGTGCTTAGCCTCGAACTCCGCCATCGCAGCCAGAATGTCGGCGGGTGTCGCGGTGATATCGAAGCTTTTTTCGCTCCCGTTTACTCTTTCCTCCGATTCAAAAGCGTTTTTGTTCTGCACGGCTGCGCTCGCCTGCGCTTCGCTTTCGACAGGCTCGGTGCTCCCTTCGGCGGATATGTTTGTCTTGATATATGCTATCCCGCCCTCGGGCATGGCAAGTCCCGCGCTTATCAGCGCAAGCTTTGTCCCGCCGACTCCGAACAGCAGGGTCGCCGCGAGCATAACGGTTATTGCAAGAGCGGGCAGTCCGCCGGCAAAGGACGGCAGACGGAATGTGCGGTATATTTTTGTTTTTCTTGCTTTTTTCATTTTGGTTATCGCGCCTTTCATCAAGCTGTGAAAATTATATGATGAAATTCCCGCGATTATGTTCAAGCAGCTTTAAACCGGGTGAATATTCACTGAATGGTATATTATATTTGTGAACAAAACGTTAACGGGCGATGGCTCGAATTACAAAAATATATTTAAATCAGAACTAAAACGACGAGTTATCAACAGTTTCCACATAGTTATCCACATTGTCAAGTGATTTCCTTTACACTTTCGTAATATTCATCGAAAATGAATAATGCCCGCAATATTCATTTTTATCTCCGTCTCCGGCGGCGTTGAAGAATATCCGCGAGAGGCTCTTTTGCCGCCCGAATGCGATAAATAAAAACATCAGCGCAACCGTGAGCACGGCGACCGCAGTCCAAAGCCGTATTATTTTTTCGTTTGAATTTCTTCGCATATACTTTCCCGACCTTTCTCTCTTGCTATTTTCTGCACAAAAGAGAGCCTGATTCAATGTAAAATATTACTCTTGACTAAGACTGCAAAAGGGGATATAATATATTTGAACAAATGTTCGAAAGGAGAGGCGACAATGGGCGACAGGGTCATTCTGCACTGCGACCTCGATAATTTCTTTGCCTCGGTTGAATGTACCTTCCGACCGGAGCTGCGCGACGTGCCTATGGCAGTCTGCGGCAGCGAGAGCGAGAGACACGGGATAGTGCTCGCCAAAAATCAGCTTGCCAAAAAAGCGGGGGTGAAAACCGCGCAGACCGTTTGGCAGGCGCGCTCGCTCTGTCCCGGGCTCGTCTGCGTGCCGCCGCATATGGAAAAATACCGAGAGTTTTCCGTCCTCGCGCGGCAGATATATCTTCGCTATACCGACCTTGTCGAGCCGTTCAGCATCGACGAATGCTGGCTTGATGTGACGGGCAGCACGCTCCTTTTCGGCTCGGGTGAGGAGATAGCGCAAAAAATCTCCGCCGATATGCAAAACGAGCTCGGTATAACCGTGTCCGTCGGCGTCAGCTTCTGCAAATTCCTTTCCAAACTCTCGAGTGATATCAATAAGCCCAACGGTATTTTTTCGGCAAACCGCGGCGATTATAAAGAAAAGCTCTATCCGCGCCCTGTAACGGAGCTCATGGGCGTCGGCGGCTCAACGCGGGATAAGCTCTTTTCCGTCGGCATATTTACAATCGGCGACCTCGCCGCAGCCTCCGACGAGCTGATAAAGCGCCTGCTCGGAAAGCCGGGGGACTATCTTCTCAAAGCCGTCAGAGGGCTCGACTGCGAGCCCGTCCGCCGTTACGGCGATAAGCCCGCGCCCAAGAGCATCGGGCGCAGCGTGACCCTGCCCGAGGACGTCAGCGACGCTCTGCGTGTAAGAGGGATTTTTGCCGAGCTTGCCGATGACATATCCTCAAAGCTTCGCCGCGAGGAAATGCTTGCCGGCGCGGTTCAGATTCAGATAAAGGATAACACCTTCAAAACCTCGCAGTATCAGAAGAAACTCACCAATCCCACGCGCATAGCCGATTCCCTTCTTGCGGCTGCGACTGAGCTCCTTTTGGCGAACGATGCCCTGCGCGTGCCCGCCCGCCTTGTCGGCATGACCGCCTGTGACCTCACGGATGAGAATGAGGGATTTCAGCTCTCTTTTGATTTTGACCGCGCTCACGCCGAGACTATGGAGCAGCTCGGCAGCCGCGTTGACGGACTCAGGGACAAATACGGTAAGCAGATAATAAGGCGCGCATCTCAGCTTAATAATGTTCATAACGAACCAAAAGATAAAAAATAGTTATATTTTCATAAAATTTGCGCTGAAAAATGATGAATTTGCACGAAAAAACGTTGACAAAAATTTTTTATTTGTTATCATATACCTAATGACGTTGAATGAAGGAGTGGAATATGGATCGCGATCTCGGCAAATTCAGCGATGAACAGCTCTGCTCCATGGCAGCCTCGGGCGATGATTCCGCAATGGCGGAGCTTATCAGCCGCATAACGCCGCTCGCCGGCGCAAAGGCCGCAATGTACAATAACGGCGATATCCACAGGGACGATCTTTTTCAGGAGGGCATGATAGCCTTCATAACCGCGGTCAACACCTATGACCCGCAGAAAAACGCGTCGTTCAGAACATATGCCGCCGCGTGTATCAACAACAGAATTATCTCCGTGCTCAGAAGCAGAAATTCGCAGAAAAATATTCCGCAGGACATGATGCGAAATATCGACGACGGGGAAGATTTTCAGGATTTTTCTGCCGACCCGCAGAATATATATTCCGCGCAGGAGGACGATGCCAGATTTGAGAATTTGCTCAGCGAGAAGCTGACAGATTTCGAACGCAGTGTTTTGGCTCTCAGGGCGGAAAAGCTGAGCTATGAAGAAATAGCCGAGCGCCTCGGCACCAACTCAAAGGCTGTTGACAATGCTCTCCAGCGAATAAGGCGCAAGCTTGTTTCCGACAGCCGTCGGTAATCGCAAATACACCCGACCGGCGCTGTTAGATAAATAAATGCCCGCGTAGCTTAAAAGCAGAGCGTTGAAGATCAAAGGCGGCGGTGCGATTCCGTCCAAGGGCGACTATATTATCAAGTGAGGTTAGACAAATGTACGAAGACAAGACTCTCATCTGCAAAGACTGCCACAACGAATTCGTTTTCACGGCCGGCGAGCAGGAGTTCTATGCTGAGAAAGGCTTTGAAAATGAGCCGCAGCGCTGCAAGGCGTGCCGCCAGGCGAAGAAGGCAAGCACGATGTACGAGGCAGTTTGCGATGATTGCGGCGGAGTCGCAAAGGTTCCTTTCAAGCCCAGCGAGGACAAGCCTGTTTATTGCAGCGCCTGCTTTGAGAAGAGAAAGAACAACGCATAAGGATATTTTAATATAGTTCTATGCAAACGGAGCAGGACGGGTTATACCGTCCTGCTCCGTTTTTGCTTATATGCCGAAATCATTCGGCTTATTTTTTTAACCGCTCCTCAAAATCGACTATACGACAGTTTGAATATCTCTCCGGACATTCGTCAAATCCGCAGCTGAGAAAATCGGCATCGTGGCAGTCCGAGGAGAGGATGAATTCTCCGCCGCGCTCGGTGATGTATTCGGCGATGTCCAACGCCGGGTAGGGC
>ERZ506931.1189-NODE-1189-length-10345-cov-5.120019_pt1 | contig 10345 bp, 8 predicted proteins | sample MGYA00512902_ERZ506931 | MGnify/ENA metagenome assembly ERZ506931 | reverse complement strand
TACCAAAAGCTGATGGCCCCGGGCGCGAGGCTCTACTTTAAGACCGATGACGACGACCTGTTTATGGCCTCATTGGGCTACCTGGAGGAGGCGGGCTGGGTGCTGGACTACTGCACCCGTGACCTGCACCGGGAGGGCGCCCCGGCGGAAAGCCCCCGCACCGAGCATGAGGAGATGTTTGCCGGGCAGGGGATCCGCATCAAGTACCTGATAGCGCACCCGCCGGAAGAGAACCAATAAAAAGAACCCCTGAGAGCCGAGAATTTGGCTTCAGGGGGCTTTTTTGATGGGGGATCAGGCCGAGGGGTTCAGAGAACGCTCCAGCCAGATGGAGGCGATATTGAGCGCCTCGTACAGGCCATTTTTTTCGGTCTTTTTGATCATGCGATCCTTGGGGGGCAGGGTCTCATCGGTGGAGAGGATCTGCACCAGCACCCGGTCGGCGGTTTTTTCCGCATCGTCCTTGGTGGAAAGGATCTTGAGCATGGCAACGCAGCTTTCTGCCGGGTTGCCGTAGTAGAGGGTATTGCCGCTGCGCACCAGCGGTTTGCCCTTATATTCCAGCATATTTTCCATGGGGGTGGCCTCCTTCTTAGTAGGGTGGGGAAAAAGGGCACTTAACGCTCCAGATAGCTGCGCAGCAGCACCTGCAGCAGCTCATCGCGATCGATGTGGCGGATGAGGGCGCGGGCGTTATTGTGGGTGGTGATATAGGTGGGGTCTTCGCTGAGGATATAGCCAACCAGCTGGTTGATGGGATTGTAGCCCTTTTCCAGCAGTGCCTCATATACGGTGGTCAGGGTTCTCTTCAGTTCCTTTTCCCGGTCTTCCTTGATGGAAAAAGAGATGGTGGGTTCGGTATTGGCCATATTGTCACTCTCCCTTCTGTGCAAAGCTGTGGGCGGCCCGGTGCTGCATAGGGTGCGCCCGCCGGATGGGCAGGCGGCCCTAAATGATGCACTAATACTATTGTAGCGTAAAGCGCCGGGGAATACAAGGAGAAAAAGCGCAAAGAAACGAGTTTTCTCCCTGTTTTATAAATTTTAGGCGCGCAGGGTGATGCCATACTGCGAGAGCGCCTTGAGCGCTTTTTCGATGGCCTTATCGCATTCCTCCACGGTGAGGGTGCGGTCGGCGGCACGCAGCACCAGAGAATAGGCGACGCTCTTTTTACCGGCAGGGACAGGGGCACCGCGGTAGACATCGAACAGCTTGATCTGCTCCAGGATATTGCCGACGGCGCCGGTGATGGTCTTTTCGATGGCGGCAACGGGCAGGCTCTCATCGCAGATGACGGCCAGATCGCGGGTGGAGGCGGGGTAACGGGGCAGGGCGTGGTAGGTGGCCTCCGGCAGGCGGACAGCAAAGAGCCGGGCGATATCCAGCCGGGCGATCCAGGCGCGGCAGCCAATGCCGAAGTTCTCCAGCACGGTGGGGTGGACCTCACCGACCGAGCCGATCTCGACATCCCCAACGGTGAGGACGGCATAGCGGCCGGGATGATAGCTGGGATGGGTGGAAACGGCGGTGTAATCGGCGCGGGGCAGATTCAGCCGGCTGAGGAGGGATTCCACAGTGCCCTTGAGAGTGAAGAAGTCGGCTTCGCCGCCGTAGCAGCCTACCATAAGGACAGCCTTTTCCTCCGGCAGATCCTCGCCCTCACGGGGAAGGTACTCGCTGGAGATCTCGTAGAGCCAGGCTTCCGGATTACGGTTATTGTAGTTGCGGGCCAGCGTATCCAGCATGCTGGGCAGCCCCGTGGTGCGCATGATGGAGGTATCCTCGCCGAGAGGATTGGTGATGACGACGGATTTGCGCATGGGGTGATCGGCCGGCAGGCAGATCTTATCGTACATTTTGGGGCTCATGAAGGAGTAGGTAACGATCTCATCGTAGCCCATGGCGATCATGGCGTTATTGATGCGGCGCTCGAAATCCTGCTCCGGCGTGACAATGGCCTCCGCCGAGCCGCGCAGGGCGGTGGTGGGGATCTTATCGTAGCCGTACATACGGGCTACTTCCTCGGCGATATCGGCCTTCTGCTCCAGATCAGCGCGGTAGCTGGGGACGATGCACTCATTGCCCACCACGGCGATCTCCAGGGGACGCAGCGATTCCACCATTTCCTCACGGGTGAGGGAGATGCCGAGGAAACGGTTCATCCAGTCGGCATCGAAGGGGACGCGGCGCAGGGCATGGTCGGCGTGGTCGATATCGATGACGCCGGAAACCACCTCACCGGCGCCCAGCTGCTCCACCAGCTCCAGGGCGCGCAGCAGGGCGCCTTCGCAGTTCATGGGGTCCAGACCTTTTTCAAAGCGGCCGGAGGACTCGGTGCGCATGCCCAGCTTTTTGGCGGTGAGGCGGACGCTGCTGCCCTTGAAGCAGGCGGATTCAAAGACGATGGTATTGGTGTCATTGTGGATGCCGCTGTATTCACCGCCCATAACGCCCGCTACGGCGCTGGGCTTTTCGGCATCGGCAATGACCAGCATCTCAGGGGAGAGCTCCCGCACGGTGCCATCCAGGGTGGTGATGGTCTCGCCCGCGGCGGCATTGCGTACCACGATCTGGCCGTCCTTGACATACTTGAGATCGAAGGCGTGCATGGGCTGGCCGTATTCCAGCATGACATAGTTGGTGATATCGACGATGTTATTGATGGGGCGGACACCGCAGGCACGCAGGCGCTCCCGCAGCCAGCGGGGAGAGGACGCTACCTTGATATTGCGGACGACGGCCGCCATATAGCGCTGGCAGAGCTCGGTATTTTCCACCCGGACCTTCAGCAGGCTGTTTACATCGCCGCCGGCGCCCTGTACCACGGGGGTATGCAGATGCAGCGGCAGGCGGTAGGTTGCAGCGGTTTCCCGTGCCAGACCAATGATGGAAAGGCAATCGGGACGGTTGGAGGTGATCTCGAATTCCACGACGGTATCATTGAGGCCGATGGCGGTGCGGATGTCCTCGCCGACGGCGCAGGCCTCCTGCAGGATGAAGATGCCGTCTTCGATAGCGTAGGGGAAATCGTGGGTGGTGAGCCCCAGCTCCTTGAGAGAGCAGAGCATACCGTTGGATTCCACGCCGCGCAGCTTGCCGCGGGTGATGGTGACGCCGCCGGGGAGGTGGGATTTGTGCAGGGCAGCGGGGACCAGATCGCCCACATGGACATTCTGGGCGCCGGTGACGATCTGTACTGGCTCCGATTTGCCGACATCCACCTGACAGATCCACATATGATCGCTATCCGGGTGGCGCTCCATTGCCAGCACCTTGCCGACTACAACATTTTCGATCTCGGTGCCCTCTACCTCATAGCCCTCTACCTTGGAGCCGGACATGGTAAGCGTTTCGCAAAAATCATGAATGGGTGTATCTACATGGACGAATTCATCCAGCCATCTCATAGAAAGATTCATAACAGTTACCCCTCCTTTCCCTTAAAACTGCTCCAGAAAACGGGTATCGTTTTCGTAGAACAGACGCATATCATCGACAGCAAAGCGGCGCATAACGATGCGCTCCAGGCCGATGCCGAACGCGAAGCCGCTGTACTTTTCAGGGTCCAGTCCGCAGCCGGCCAGCACCTTGGGGTGTACCATGCCGCAGCCCAGAATTTCGATCCAGCCCTCGCCCTTGCAGATGCGGCAGCCCTTGCCATGGCAGGCAAAGCACTGGACATCGACCTCGGCGGAGGGTTCGGTGAAGGGGAAGTGGTGCGGGCGGAAACGCACGACGGAATCTTCGCCGTACAGGCGCTTGATGACCGTTTCCAGGCAGCCCTTGAGGTCGCTCATGGTGATGCCCTCATCAACGACCAGGCCCTCGATCTGATGGAAGATGGGGGAGTGGGTGGCATCCACGGCATCGCTGCGGTACACACGGCCGGGGGCGATGATGCGGATGGGGGGCTTGCGCTGCTCCATGGTGCGGATCTGTACCGGGGAGGTCTGGGTGCGCAGCAGCACCTTATCGGTGATATAGAAGGTATCCTGCGTATCACGGGCGGGGTGATCGGGCGGCAGATTGAGCGCTTCAAAGTTGTAGTAATCCAGCTCTACTTCGGGACCGGAGACGACATCGAAGCCCATGCCGAGGAAAATTTCCTTGATCTCATCCAAAACGAGATTGAGGGGATGGCGGTGGCCCTCCCGGACGGGCTTGCCGGGCAGGGTGACATCGATGGTCTCCATTTTGAGCTTCTGCTCGGCCATGGCGGCCTTGAGCGCGGCACCGCGGGCAGCCAGCTTTTCCTCGATGGCGGCGCGGACCTCATTGGCCATTTGGCCCATGACAGGGCGCTCCTCCGGGGAGAGCTGGCCCATCGTCTTGAGGATGGCGGTCAGCTCGCCTTTTTTGCCCAGGAGCTGTACCCGCGCTTCCTCCAGCGCGGTGAGATCCTCGGCGTTTTGCAGCCGTTCCAGCGCGCGGGCGCGGATGGCTTCCAATGCGGATTTCATAGTGATCCCTCCATTTTGATAATAATAGCTTTTTGGCGGGCGGATAAAAAAAGACCTCGTCCCGCGACAGGGACGAAGCCGCAAATGCTCCGTGGTACCACCCAGCTTTGCGCCCATGGGGACGCACACTTTACGGCCCGGTAACGAGGGCCATTCCGTCGCTGCCTACTGCTCGAACTGAATCGGGTTCAGCGGCGCTGCTCCCCGGGGAACTTCCCGCATTTTCTCCTGCGCGCCCTCCCAGCCGATGGAGCGCTTCTCTGTGCCAGAAAAAGATGGGTACTTTACCGGTTCACGGCATTTTTACGTATCTATTTTACCACGGCAAAGGGGCTTTTGCAAGGGGGAGTTTTGTGGTATCATAAAGGAAAACGAGCGGGGGAGGACCCAAAATGAGAGTGCGAAACGGTGTGGATATCGTGGCGGTGGAGCGGATAGAGAAAAGCATGGAGCGGCCGGGCTTTATGGCGCGGTGTTTTTCGCCGGAGGAACAGGAGTACATCTGCCGCAAGGCGTGCCCTGCCGAAACTGCGGCAGCGCTGTGGGCGGCCAAGGAGGCCTTTGGCAAGGCGATGGGCGTGGGGCTGAGCGGCTGGGCCATGCCGGAGGCGGCGGTAATCTATGGAGAAACCGGCGCGCCATATTTTGCCCCGAGCGGCGAGGCGGAAAAGCTGGCCGAGGGCTGGCAGCTGGCGCTTTCCCTGAGCCACGATGGCGGGTATGCCATAGCGATGGTGACGGCATATCGCCCAGATTGATGCTTACACCACCCATACACCACCCCCGGAGCATTCTCCGGGGCTATTTTTGTAATTAAGTGTAAATATTACAATTTGGTAACGGTACAATTTTCTATTTTGCATATTATGTGGATTAATTTGGGTCATATTGGGAGATATGCGGAACAAAAACATTGTGATTTGTGGTTTGCAGGGGTGGTGAGCGTGGCCTGTTCTAAACCAAATAAGCACCCCGTTTACACCACTTTTTACACACAAATTTGGGGGTGGGTGGTGTAGGAAAGGCGATTGAAAAGCCATTGATTAAGCAGGTTTTCGGCCTTTCGTTTAATTATAGGAGGAAATCACAATGAAAAAAGTACTCGCACTGGTACTGGCTGTCATCATGGTTTGCACCATGGCTATGGCTATCACTGTTAATACCAACGGTGATGATCCTTACACTAGCGCTCCCGGCACCTATTCTCAGTTGGTTCCCGGCACCGTTCTCTACTTCACCCTGACCGATCTCGCTGGCACTCCCGGTTGGTATAAGGACTCCAACAATAATTTTGTTCCGGAGAACAACAAGGTTGGCATTACCTATGGTAAGGGCGCTGACCTCGTTAAATCTGCTGGTTGGGTTCAGGTTGCTGCCGATAAAACTGATGCTGCTTCTTGGCAGTATCAGATCACCATGAAGGATAGCGAAACTGCTACCTATGATGGCAAGGCTTATGACTTCTCCATCACCAAGGTTACCTTCAAGGCTACCGGCAAGCTGGAGCAGACCTATGTCTTTGATGGCAAGGGCACTAACCCCGCTAAGTATGAGATGGACTACGGTCTGACTACTGGCGAACTGCTGCTCGACGACACCACCAAGCCCACTGTTATCACCGGTTTCAATGCCAAGTTCTCTGTCGGCGTTCTCACCACTCTGGTTGCTAACACCGATGCTGAAGGCAAGCCCGTAACCGAAAACACTTGGGTTCTGCAGGATGCTGCCAGCAAGTATGGCGTTGCTTTCAAGGCTACCGCTGGCACCAAGGTTCTGCGCAAGAACTACACTGGCAGCTTCATGACCTCTGCTTGGGAGACCAAGTATGGCTATGATAGCACCCTCAATCTCGCTCAGGCTGTTAACGACACCAACTTGGTTGGTACCGCTACCATCACTGATTGGAGCAACAAGTACAACATTTATGTTGTCAGCATCGATGGTTCCGTTGCTAAGGCTGCTGTAACTGTTAACGATGGTGTTGCAACTGCTAAAGTTCCCGCCTATAGTGCTGTTGTTCTTTACAACGGTGCCCTGAAGAATGTTTCCAGCATCTCTGGCACCTCCACCGAGACCGGCACCACCACCAACCCCGGCACCGGCGCTAACGATGTAGTTGGCGTAGCTGCTGCTCTGGCTGTTGTTGCTCTGGTTTCCGGCGCTGCCATCTCCCTGAAGAAATAAGTTAAGCTACCGCTTGCTTAATTCTCATTGAGACAACAAAACACCCCCCGGTTTCTCCAGCCGGGGGGCTTTCTTGCGCCTGCATATCCCCGCCCGCGGCGGCATAGCATGGGGCAAGGGGGCGAGCGCATGAGAAAAATCCTGCCAATGATCCTGTGCCTGTTGCTGCTGGGCGGCTGCGCCAAGGGGGGCGAGCCGGGCATCACGCCAGAGGAAATACAGGCCCGGCTGACCACAGATTGCTGCTTCACGGCGGCCTTTACCTACGAGAACATAGAGGGCTGCGCCGAGGTGGAAAAGACCGGCGAGGTGTTCAGCATCACGCTGACGGAGCCGGAGGTGCTACTGGGGCTCAGCTTTGTGCTGGGGCCGGAGGGCTCCCAAATGATCTACGGCGATACCGTCATCGACCTGCAGGATCACACCATCCACGAGGAAGCGCTGGCTGCAGTGATGGAGCGGGTCTTCGCTGGGGCAGACGCGCTGACCGTCACCCGGCAGAACGGGCACATTACGGCTACGGCAGACTGCACATTTTTCCATTATGAGGTGATGCTGGCGGAGGACACTGGCTATCCCACGGGCATTTCCGTGCCGGAGCTGAATATCGAGATTGCCATTACCGATTACACCCCGGCGGCCGGCGTGTAGCGGTGTGATGAGCACAGCAGAATTGTAACAAAAGCCCCCCGGCTGGAGAAACCGGGGGGTGTTTTGTGGTTTTATCTCTTAGGAGATTTAAGCAAGCGGTAGCTTAACTTATTTCTTCAGGGAGATGGCAGCGCCGGAAACCAGAGCAACAACAGCCAGGGCAGCAGCTACGCCAACTACATCGTTAGCGCCGGTGCCGGGGTTGGTGGTGTTGGAGCCAGCGGGAGCAGCAGTAGCGGTCAGAGCCTTATCGGTAACGATAACGGGGCCGGTAACCTTAGCAGTAGCAACTAGAATGCCGTTGGCATCGAACTTAGCGCCCAGGTCCTTAACGGTACCATCAGCATTAACCATATACATCTTGGCGCCTTCGGGAGCCTTCTCAGCGACCAGCTGGAGAGAAACATTGGGAACAACACCCGTCAAGGTGCCGATAACGGTAGCTTCGTTGTTCAGCAGGTTCTTATTCAGAGCCTTGTCTGCAGTAGAGTTAGTTACGGGCATTGTAACCTTATAGAAGAACAGAGTCTCTCCAGCCTTCAGAGTACGGAAGCCACCCATAGCAAGGCCGTCACCAACAGTGTTGGTCAGAGACCAATCAATGGTGTTGTAGTACTTACCGTCAGCGGCTTTCACTTTCTCAACGCTAACAACACGATCAGCGGTATTGTAGGTGCTCTTAGCATCCTTTTCGGAGATGGTGATCTTGTCAGCAGTAAAGCCGTAGTCAAAGCACATATAAGCAACGGCCTGAGTAGCATCAGCCTTGAGCTCGGCAAAAGACATGTAGTGCTTCTCCATGAAAGAATTATTAGCAGCAGCATTCCCAATTTCGGCTTGACCGCAAACAGAGTAACCTACAGCCTTGTCAGCCGCAGTACCGACATACTTAGCATCCAAGGTGGGGGCGGTAACACCATAAACATTGACTTTGATGGACTTGATAATGATTTCAGCAGTACCATCAAGAGCTGCAGTCTCACTTGCTTTGGTGTTCAGAGCATAAACATATTCACCATTATACTTTACCCAGCCCTGAGAAGCAATCAGATCAGCGCCCTTCTCAAAAGTCACGGAAACGGTGTTTTTGTCGGGGACAAAATTCTTATCCTTATCAAGATAAGCAGTAGAATCGGTAAGATTCAGCTCGGTGCGGGAGAAGTAAATGCTTTCGCCGGGGGCAACAGTGTTAATCTTACCAGACAGATTAGCAGAAGGAGCCGAAGAATCGGGGTTAACTACTTCTACTTTTACAGCCATAGCCATGGTGCAAACCATGATGACAGCCAGTACCAGTGCGAGTACTTTTTTCATTGTGATTTCCTCCTATAATTAAGCGAAAGGCCGCAAACCCGCTTAATCAAGGGCTTTTCGAGCCCCGTTCCTACACCACCCACCCCCAAATTTGTGTGTAAAAAGTGGTGTAAATGGGGTGCTCGTTTGGCTTGGGATAAGCCCATCTCACCACCCATGAAAACCACAAATCACAATGTTTTTACCTCTATTATAATCCAATAATATCCTTATTCAACCAGTTAATATGCAAAATGGATAATACTGTCGTTTCCAATTTGTAACCTTTCCATTTTTGTGCAAAAGTAATACACCATCGAGTGGTGTAAGTGGATTTTGCTGCGCTGAGGGGAAGGCATAGAGGACATTTTTGCAAAAAGTTCACGGATATTCAGTTGCGATTTCCTGCCGGGAGGATTATACTATATTCATATACCCGCAGGGGAGGAATCACTATGGATTACAAGCGCTGCTGGGCGGCCGTTGATTTGGCCGCTCTTTCTCACAACTACCACTGCATCCGCCGGTTTCTCAGCCCCGGCTGCCGTTATTTGGCCATAGTAAAGGCCGATGGCTACGGCCATGGCGCGGCCACAGTGGCGGGCCAATTGCAAAAGGACGGTGCCGATTGGTTCGGTGTGGCTACGATGGAGGAGGCGCTTGATCTGCGCCGACAGGGCATCTACCGGCCCATTTTGGTGCTGGGCTACACCGATCCCGCCGCGGCCCCTATTTTGGCCAGCAATACCATCACGCAAACGCTGTTCAGCGAGGAATACGCCCTGCAATTGGCGGCGGAGGCCGCCAAAGCCGGCTGTGTGGTGGATTGCCATGTGAAGATCGATACCGGCATGAGCCGCCTGGGCTTTGATGCCGAAAACGAGAATACCGTGCTGATGGTGGAAAAACTGGCGCAGAGCGGCAGTCTGCACATCACTGGCATCTTTACCCACTTTGCCGTGGCAGATGAGGACACCGCAGTGAGCATGGCCTTTACCGAGCGGCAGTTTACCCTCTTTATGGGGGTGTGCAACCGCCTGCAGGCCGATGGCGTGAATGTGGGGCTGCGCCACTGCTGCAATTCCGCCGGCACACTGCTGCACCCGGCCTATCATCTGGATATGTGCCGCCTGGGCCTTTCGCAGTACGGCCTGGACCCCGATCCCTGCATGAAGGCCCTGCTGGATGTCCGCCCGGCCATGTCGCTGTATACAGTGGTTTCCATGGTCAAGGAAATTCCCGCCGGGGCCACGGTGAGTTATGGCCGCCAGTACACCGCTCCCACCCCGCGCCGCATTGCCACGGTGGCCATTGGCTATGCCGATGGTTACCCCCGCTCCTTGAGCAACCGTGCCGAGATGCTGCTGCACGGCAAGCGTGCCCCGGTCATCGGCCGGGTGTGCATGGATCAGCTGATGCTGGATGTCACCGATATCCCGGAGGCCTGTATGGGGGATATCGCGGTGGTAGCCGGCAGCGAGGGCGGTGAGAGTGTCACCTTTGACGATATGGATATGATTGAGAAAGCAATGGCATCGGACGAACTTACGGAAGCGGAACAGGAACAGGCCCGGCAGACTTTCCAAAAGCTGGAAGGCACGAACATGGAAAGGGTACTGCAGGCGAGCGTCTTGGGAAGCAGCGATAAACTGAAACGCTATATGCGTTTGTATGTAGACCGGGGTGAACCCCATTTATTGACTGGAAAGAATAGGGACGACATTCTCCGGGAATTTGATATTACGGAGCATGTGCCC
>ERZ506931.1175-NODE-1175-length-10410-cov-5.693095_pt1 | contig 10410 bp, 10 predicted proteins | sample MGYA00512902_ERZ506931 | MGnify/ENA metagenome assembly ERZ506931 | reverse complement strand
ATTTTACCGGAAACATCCCTGCCTTCGATGACAAAAAATATACGCCCGCACAACTAAGGAAATTGCAGAGATGTTTATACAACCCCGAGACTTTTTACAGTCTGTGGCTGTTTTCTGTTTGCAGTCTATCAGAAGCGTTACCGCGCATAAAAACGGGGGAATCGATATTAAGGTTCGTTCTTTATAAAATCTTAACACCATTTGTAAAAAATCTAATGCCATCTTTACGGGAAATGTGATAATATAATGCCGATAAATGAAATCGAGGTATTTTGAATGGAAATACTGAAAAGAAAACTATCTTCGTTTCAAATAATACTGCTGGGATTTGCAGGGGTCATATTACTCGGTGCATTGATATTAACTCTGCCGATTTCTTCAAAATCGCATGAATGGACTTCTTTTATAGACGCGCTTTTCACTTCGACGTCTGCTGTATGCGTAACGGGACTTGTTGTGTTCGATACCGCAACGCACTGGACGATATTCGGGCAAATCATTATATTGTTGCTAATTCAAATCGGCGGTATGGGCGTTGTAACAATTGCAGTTTCACTTGCTGTTGCCTCCGGTAAAAAAATCGGGCTGTTCAGCCGCGAAACAATGAAAAACGCAATTTCCGCGCCGAACGTGAGCGGAATCGTTCGGTTGACCGGATTTATAATCAAGGGGATCTTTTTGATTGAAATAATCGGGGCACTGATTATGCTCCCTGTGTTTTGCAAGGATTACGGCGCAGAAGGTATATGGATGGCTGTTTTTCACTCCGTGTCTGCATTTTGCAATGCCGGATTTGATATTATGGGAACCAAAAGCGGCGAATTTACTTCTCTGACTCACTACTCCGCACAACCGGTTATCAATATTACGATTATGCTGTTAATCATTGTCGGTGGTATCGGTTTCCTTGTATGGGAAGACATTTGCAAACACAAGTGGCGAATAAGAGAATATTGCACGCAGAGCAAACTTGTTTTGATTGTTACGGCTGTGCTGATTGTTTTTCCCGCTGTTTATTTCTTCTTTTTTGAATGTGGCGATTTACCTGTAGGAGAGCGCATACTTGCGTCTTTATTTCAATCCGTAACGCCGAGGACGGCAGGGTTTAACACGATAAATCTTACCGTCATCAGTGATACGGGATTATACCTGATGATTATTCTTATGTTGATAGGCGGTTCACCGGGGTCAACCGCAGGCGGTATGAAAACGACAACGATAGCGGTTCTGTTTTCTTCTGCTTTTTCCGTTTTCCGAAAAAAAGACAACGCCGAAGTTATGAAACGTCGGATTGATGATGAAACCGTAAAAACAGCTTCGGCAGTATTTTTGATGTACATAACTCTGTTTTTGGTTGGCGGAATGGCTATCAGTACGATTGAAAATTTGCCTATCACATCATGTCTTTACGAAACAGCCTCCGCCGTAGGTACGGTAGGACTGACACTCGGCATTACTCCGACACTCGGAAGTGCTTCTAAAATGATTCTGATTATGTCCATGTTCTTCGGTCGGGTGGGCGGATTAACGCTGATCTATGCCGCTTTCGGAGCAAATAAAAAGCAAGTAGCAAAACTGCCGGCGGATACAATTGCCGTCGGCTGAGCTGAGGAGGATATTTATATGAAAACAAAATCTGTTTTATTGATAGGTCTCGGACGTTTCGGGAAATACATAGCAATGAAATTGCACGAATTGGGACATGAGATCATGGCAGTAGACGAAAATGAGGAAAGAATTAACGATGCTATGCCATATGTGACTAACGGACAAATCGGTGACAGCACAAGCGAAGCGTTGCTGAAATCTCTCGGTATAAAAAATTACGATGTTTGTATCGTAACAATCGGCGGGGATTTTCAGAGTTCGCTTGAAACAACCTGCTTATTAAAGGAATTGGGCGCGCAAAAGGTTGTGTCTCGCGCAGAGCAGGATGTACAGGCGAAATTTCTTCTGCGTAACGGCGCGGACGAAATTATCTACCCTGAAAAGCAGCTTGCCACATGGGCTGCAATCCGATATACATCCGACCATATTCTCGATTATATAGAACTCGGTGATTCCTGTTCGATTTTTGAAGTGTCCGTTCCGCAGGCATGGGTGGGAAAATCAATTGCAGAGATAAATATTCGCAGAAAATACAATGTAAATATCATCGCCACAAAGAAAAACGGAAAAATCAATGCGGTTGTTACCGCCGACACAGTCCTTTCCGGAGAGGAAACGCTTTTGGTGCTCGGACAATACAAAGCACTGCAAAAGTGTTTTGATATTTAACCGCTTCAAAAGAAGGCGACCTTATGAAAGATGTGATTGTTATTATCGCAGTAACAGCAGTTATAGTTTTCGGCTTTTTCATTATGAAAAGGCTCGATGCTTTCTTGGAGGAAAACAGGAAAGCAATTGAAAAAGAAAATCAAAAGAAAGAAATTCCTTTGATGTTTCTCGATGCCGAAAACAATGAAAAAGCCATATCGGATATCGAACTATTCAGACAAAAGCACCGTGACGTCAGAATCGTCGTTTACGATGAATCCGAAGTTGACCTGACCGAAACCATAAAAAGCTACTTGAACGATTTTACATATTTTTGAAAATTTTCTTTTACACTGCATAAAAAGCCATTCCGAGTCCGGCAGAAAGAAGTATTAAAAAAATCGGAGAGGCAGCCTTTTTTCTGACTTTTTTGAAAATAATCGCAATAATAACAAATATAATAATACCCTTTACATCAAGAGCGAGAGAATTACCTGCGCTTTCAAATCCGAAAAGAGCGCCAATCAGCATTGTAAACGCCGTCGCAAGGATCAAACCGATTACGCACGGACGTATGCCGCTTAAAAACGCCTGAACGCCCTGATATTTCAAAAAACTGCGTATAAGCGAGGCAATGATTAAAATAACGATAAAAGACGGTAAAACGACGCCGAGCGTGGCAAGAAACGAACCGAGAATTCCTCCCTGTGCAGAACCTATAAACGTTGCCATATTGACAGCGATTGGTCCGGGAGTTGATTCCGAAACGGCAATCATATCGAGCAACTGTTTTTCTGTGAGCCAGCCGTGAGTTAGAACCTTCTCCCGAATCAGCGAAATCATACCATATCCGCCGCCGAAAGAAACAGCGCCGATTTGAAGGAACGTTAAAAATAGTTCAAGGTATATCATTTTTTATTTCTCCTTGCATGAATCAAACGTATCATATAGACAAAAAGCCCAATAAATCCGCTTATTACAATATAAAATATGCTCGAAAAATTAACGGAAAATACTGAAAATGAAATCATACACGCAAGAGTGGTCGTAAGAATAACAATGTTGAATATGTTTTTTTGCATATCATTCAACATTTTTAAACCGGCGGACATTATAAGATATATTACGCACACCTGTATTCCGCGAAAGGCATAAGAAACCAACGTCAAGGATAGGAAAGAATCAAAGAAAAGAGAGATAAAAAATATAATAACGAAAGACGGAATACAGACCGCTACCGTGGCGAAAAATGCTCCCCAAAAGCCGAGAAGCTTATACCCGATATATGTGGCGGAGTTAATGGCCACAGGTCCGGGCGTAGATTCGGCGATCGCAACCATATCAATGAATTCGTCTTTTTTCATCCATTTCTTTTTGGAAATAAATTCGTTTTCAAGCAATGCGATCATCGCATAACCGCCACCGAAGGTAAACAGTCCTATTTTCAGCATAGTAAAGAAAAGATTAAGATGTTTTTTCATGGCGGACCTCCTTGTTTGAGAAAAACTTCATAATAAAAACGGATGCGATGCCGCCGAAACAAAGCCGACCGCAATCGACACAATTCCGTCATAAAAAAGAAAATCGGCAAATTTTTTATCTGTGTTTTTCTTTTTCAAAAGATAAGTAAGCACTGCAAACGCGAATAGAATTCCGACAGCAACCATTATGCCATACATGTGAATATTTAAGAAAATAGGATTTGGTAACATAGCAACCCCTCCTTGATTTTTTATATTATATCACTTGACTTGTCATAAGTAAAATAGTATAATCTAATATAGTTTATATTCATTCTGATATGAGGTGACGCTATGACAATACGCCATTTGAAAATTTTTATCTGCGTATGTGAATGCGGTGGAATCACAAAAGCCGCCGAAGCCATGCATATGGCTCAGCCCACGGTAAGCACAACAATATCGGAGCTTGAAAAATATTATAATGTTTTGCTTTTTGACAGAATCAATCAAAGACTTGTGCTGACACCTACGGGAAAAGAATTGCTTGTCAAAGCGAAAAATGTTCTTGCCGGATTTGATGATTTTGAAACTGCCGCAAACTTTGGCGGACAAAATCCGTATATTAGTATCGGCTCATCTCTTACGCTCGGGAAAACGGTTTTGCCGAGATATATTTCCCTGATAAAAGAGAGATTACCGAATCTAAAACCTTCTTTTTTTATCGATAGAACCGCTGCAATCGAAGAAAAAATAGAATGCGGAGCTATAGACTTCGGAATCGTTGAAGGAATTGTACGCTCTCCCTATCTGAAAATCACTCCTATCGGCGGAGACCGTTTGATTGCCGTTTGTTCTCCAAGCGATATGAAGAAGTCTGTTTGTTTGGCAGAACTTATCAAATATCCTTTATTGCTACGTGAAATCGGAAGTGCATCACGAGATTTGCTTTCTAAAAATCTTGCCGAAAGGCATTTATCCGTGAAACCCTTTGCGGAATCTGTCAGCAACGAAGCACTTGTTTCGCTTGCCAAAGACGGGCATGGTATAGCGGTATTACCGGAAGGAATCGTAAAAGATGCAATTAAGCAAGGCTCGCTTTGCGAACTGACAATTTCCGATACCGTTTTGATGAGAACGCATTATATCGTGACTCATAAAAACAAGCGCTTTAATTCTTTGTGTCAAGCCGCATTTCATTTGCTTTCTGAGCAAGTTACATCGTGTTGCTAATCAATTTTCGGGAGGTCAATTGATATGGATGAAAAAATAATCAATCCTACTAAAAAAGAACACATTCTGGTCTGTCTGTCATCTGCACCTTCCAACACAAAAATCATTCAGACTGCGGCAGCCATGGCAAGGGCGTTTCACGCGTCCTTTTCGGCATTATATGTAAAAACTCCCGCTTCCGAATATATGGAGGCGGAAGACAAGAATCGCTTGCTTGCAAACATTCATTTCGCCGAAAAATGCGGTGCGACAATCGTTACGGCGTGCGGAGATGATGTGCCATTTCAGATTGCCGAGTATGCGCGGCTTTCGGGTATCACAAAAATAGTGATCGGAAGAAGCGTTGTGGGCAAACGGCGCTTCTTCGGAAGACCTACCTTGACGGAAAAACTGATATCGCTTGCTCCTAATGTCGATATTCACATTATTCCGGACAGTGATGCCGCTATAGCCAAAGGAAAGAAAACGCTGTTTGAAAAGCCGCATTTTGCAAAGCTCCTGAAAGGTTTGGCAATTTCGACGTTCGTGTTGCTGCTGTCGTCATTACTTGGCTGTTTATTTTCCCGCCTCGGGTTTACCGACGCTAACATAATCACGGTATATATCCTCGGCGTACTGCTTATCGCCATTTTCACCGAAAGCAAAATCTGTTGGGTTATATCATCTGTTGCGAGCGTATTGGTGTTCAATTTCTTATTTACAGAGCCGAGGTTTACATTCCGGGCTTACGGAAGCGGCTACCCGGTGACATTTATTATCATGCTTGCGGCTTCTCTTATCATAGGCGGAACAACCGAAAAGCTGAAAACACGCGAACGGCAGGCAACTCAAACCTCATACAGAACAAAAATTTTGTTTGATGCAAATCAGTTGATTCAAAAGGCATCCGATGAGCGGGAAGTATTTCAGGTTACAGCCGATCATTTGAGAAAGTTATTGAGTCGAAATGTAATTATATTTAATGAGAGCGCGGAAAAAATATGCGATTCATTTACAGATACAAAAGACAGTCCTTCAAAGGATTACAGGCAAATTGTCCGATTGGTAATAAATAATAACCGAAAAGCCGGAAAAGGAACGGGAATTTATTCCGACAGCAGTTATGTTTTTCTGCCGATATGTAAAAACGAAAAGAATTACGGAGCAGTCGGCATTTTTGTCGGAAATAATCCGATCGATTCTTTTGACGAAAGTATTGTGGTTTCCGCCATCGGCGAATGTGCAATTGCCGTTGACGGAATCGTAAACGCAAAAGAAAGAGAGCGCACCGCGGTTTTGGCAAAAAACGAACAGCTGCGCGCAAATCTGCTTCGCTCCATATCACATGATCTGCGAACACCGCTCACGTCCATTTCGGGAAATGCAAGTAACCTTATTTCAAACGGAAATGCTTTTGATGATGCGACAAAAATGCAGATTTATGAGGATATTTACAGTGACTCTCTTTGGCTTATCAATCTTGTTGAAAATCTGCTTGCGGTGACACGCCTTGAAGAAGGCAGAATGAATATAAATCTGACGACCGAACTTGTCGGCGACGTAATAGCCGAAGCATTGAAGCATATTCATAAGAAAAGCGAAATGCAAAAAATTACCGTGATACAACAAGACGAGTTGCTCCTTGCAAAAATGGACGCACGGCTTATTGTGCAGGTTTTAATCAATCTTCTTGACAATGCTATCAAATATACGCCATCCGATTCGCAAATTACGATTACTGCAAAAAAAGACGGTAATATGATTTCCGTAAGCGTATCGGATAACGGAAACGGCATTGCGGACGAACAAAAATCACGCGTTTTTGATATGTTTTATACCGGCACAAACAAAATTGCCGACAGTCGTCGCAGCATCGGATTAGGTCTTTCATTATGCAAATCTATCATAAATGCGCATGGCGGAGAAATAACGATAACGGACAACAATCCGCACGGCGCGGTATTTACCTTTACATTGCCCATCGGGGAGGTGGAAATTCATGAGTAACTTATTGGTTTTGGTGGTTGAAGATGACGCACCTGTTCGTAACCTCATCAGCACGACACTGAAAACACGCGGTTACGAATATTTGATTGCGCAAAACGGCGAAAGTGCTATTATGGAGGCATCCTCACATAATCCGGATGTTGTTTTGCTTGATTTGGGACTGCCGGATATCGACGGTGTGGATGTTATCAAAAAAATACGCACATGGTCTGAAATGCCGATTATCGTAATCAGCGCCCGCGCCGAAGATAAAGACAAAATCGACGCTTTGGATGCCGGAGCGGACGATTATCTGACAAAGCCTTTTTCCGTAGAGGAACTGCTTGCAAGACTTCGTGTTATGGGCAGAAGGCTTTCGTCTATGCAGTCTTGCGGAAAATCCGACTCGCTTTTTGTAAACGGAGATCTGAAAATAGATTATGCAGCAGGGTGCGCCTACCTTAGCGGTGAAGAGCTTCATCTTACGCCCATCGAATATAAACTGCTGTGTTTGCTGTCCAAGAATGTCGGGAAAGTGCTTACTCACACTTTCATTACGCAAAAAATATGGGGTGCGGCGTGGGAAAGCAATGTAGCGTCTCTACGCGTTTTTATGGCTACCTTGCGCAAAAAAATCGAACCGTCCCCCGATTCGCCGCAGTATATACAGACTCATGTCGGTATTGGGTACCGAATGGCGAAAATAGATAATTAAAATCGCGATGATATAAATAAGAAAGCGCAAATAGGTGTTTTCACAGCCACCCGACCGTAAAAAGTCGGGTGGTTTTTTCTTGATACAACAAAACCGCACACAAGCGCTTGTGTGCGAAAATCATGAAAGGAGCATAACGCTTGAAACTACTCGCCCGACAGATATGAATTCCGCACGCCCGCCGGAGCGGAGTTTGATCCGCAATGGGCGGTCTGCCACAGAAACGGCGTTGAATTTTACCGCACGGACAGTGGTATTTCCAAAAGCCGTGTACAGGAATCATGCGGGCGGAAATACCGTGTCAACTCAATCTTCCCGCACGCTGCCGGGCGTGACCTTGACGACAATATCCGTCACCTGCTCGGGCGTGAAATTGATAATGTTTCCTGAATTCTTCCGAAAAACGCTGGACTTTGAACCCGATTGGGAGTATGATTGCCTTGGGAAAATACTCTTCCCAAGCACTCTCAATCGGTTTGACTGCACAAGGAGGTAAAATATGATGAAGTCAAACCAAAACGAAAAGAAAATCACAGCGCTGTACTGCCGTCTCTCTCAGGAAGATGAAAACAAAGGTGACAGCGACAGCATCATCAATCAGAAATCCATTCTGACCAAATACGCAAAGGATAACGGCTTTGAAAACATCGAAGTTTTTGTGGATGACGGCTATTCCGGTGTCAGCTTTAACCGCCCGGATTTTCAGCGGCTTCTGGAATTGATGGAGCAAGGTAAGGTCTCTACTCTGATTACCAAAGACCTCTCCCGTCTCGGACGCAATTATATTGAGGTCGGCAATTATACCGAGATCCTTTTTCCGCGGTGGAATGTCCGCTATATCGCTGTTAATGACAATTACGATTCGCTTTACAGCGAAAGCAATGAGTACGCTCCTCTCAAAAATCTGTTCAACGAATGGTTTGCCCGTGACACAAGCAAAAAAATCCGAGCGGCGATCAAGGCAAAAGCCGAGCGCGGCGAACGGGTCGGCACGGTAATTCCATACGGGTACAAACGCGATCCGGAGATCAAGGGACACCTGCTCATCAATCCGGAAACCGCACCGGTCGTAAAAATGATCTTCTCCCTATGCGCAGAGGGAAAAGGCCCGCGGGTCATTGCAAATGCCCTGCGGGAAAAGAAAATCCCAAAGCCAACTATGTATCGATTTATGACAGAAGGCATATACGGAACCGTAACCGATACGGAAGATATGTACGGTTGGGCCGACCGCACGGTTGCGGGGATTCTCGATAACGAAATCTACCTCGGGCATACCGTCAATTGTCGCACAACGGTCGTATCCTATAAAGACAAGCGTGTCATTGATCGACCGGAGAGTGAGCAATACCGATTTGAAAACACACATGAAGCCATTGTTGATCAGACAACATGGGACATCGTCCGGCAGGTGCGTCAAGGAAAGCGCAGGCGCAACTCGATGGGTGAAGTCAACAAATACAGCGGACTTCTGTATTGTGCCGACTGCGGATCCAAACTGTATTTTGTCCGCGGAAGAACGATGAAACCGGATGCGTTCAACTTCATCTGCTCCCGCTACCGTAAACACATGGGCGAGAAACAATGCACCCCGCACAGTATTCGGGAGATCACGCTTGACGAGATCATTCTGGAGGAAATCCGCAGAGTAACCTCGGAAGCACGGAAGCACACGGCAGAATTTGTTCGTTTCATCAGTCAAAAAAGCTCATCCGAAAACCGGAAGGAGCTGAATACAAAATTATCCGAACAAAGTAAGCTGACAAAGAGAAACGAAGAGCTGAACCTGCTGTTCAAACGACTGTATGAGGACAATGTGCTCGGCAAGGTCACAAATGAGCAGTTTCGGATGCTGTCAGATGGTTATAACGCTGAGCAAAAAACGACTGTCGAACGCTTGGAACAACTCAAAGTCGAAATTGAACAGCTTAAATCCACAGCAGTCAATGTGAAACGGTTCGTGTCGCTCGCACGCAAGTATACGGATATACGGGAGCTGACACCCGAGATACTGCGGACATTCATCGGCAAAATCGTGATTCACGAGCGCCCGTCACGAAAGAAAAACGAGGGCGAGCAACGGATCGACATTTACCTCACGCACATCGGCTCCATGCCGGACAGTGAATCGGAAAGGGCCGATCATTGCCGGGACAAAGCCATCTCCGCAAGAACAGCGGAATTTTCGGATGCACATCAGAAACCGATTTCATCGATCCGGGCGTAGCGAGAACAGAAAGCCAAACGGCTCTGAGCAAGTTATTCAGACTCACAAAGCCTTTCGCAAAACGAAAAGGACGAACAGCCGAAACTGTTCGTCCTTCCCGCCCGATTGCTTTTGCTTCTCATAATTCATCCTTATGAGAAAGAAGCTTCGCCGCAACCTTTTTTGCTTATTCTCTTATTTAGAATATTTCTCCACGATTTTCTTCATCTCGTCAAGCTTGGATATCGTGTCGAGCGTGAGCTTGAGCTGCGCTCTGCCGCGCTCGAGGTTGTGCTTCGGTCTGTCCTCGGCTACTCTGAAATATATATCGCCGTTCAGATAGTCCCCGAGAAAACGGAGCACAAGCTCATATGTGAGTATCACCACGGAAACAGGAAGCATATCTCGCTCGTTTTCGGTTATATTCGCGCCGATACCGTCAAGGAAGCCGTGCGTATACTGCTCGAAAAGGTCGAGCCTGTGATAAACCTTTGAGAGGTCGCGCTCGTCCTCGGCGCTGTTGCAGGCGGCAAAGCGCACACCGTCGCCGAAATCGTAGAGAAGCGAGCCGGGCA
>ERZ506931.1169-NODE-1169-length-10451-cov-3.860235_pt1 | contig 10451 bp, 8 predicted proteins | sample MGYA00512902_ERZ506931 | MGnify/ENA metagenome assembly ERZ506931 | reverse complement strand
AAACCAGTCAATCCATTGCCAACGCCGTAGCGGAGGTGGCTCCCGGTGAGATTGCCCGGATCATCAAAGCCGGCGGCGCCAACGTGATCGACTATGCCAAGGAGCCAAAGACCCCCTCCTCCCCCAATATAAAGAGAAATATCTTTCTGGGGCTGTTAATTGCCTTTGCCGTCTCCTTCGTTTACTTCTTTGTGCGCGAGGCGTTTAACGCCACCATCACCTCTGTAAAGGATCTGGAGCGTGAATTCCAAATTCCGGTACTGGGCACGATTCCCCGCCTGGTGGCCACCCGCGACAAGCAGGCACCGCCTACAGACAGCGGCCAAATTGCCCCGCCGGAACCCCCTGTATCCATGAAAGGAGATGCGTAACCATGGCACTGAGACGCAATAAGAAAAACCCGGACGAGCGCGGGTTCAGCCGTAACGATCAAAAGAAAATGCTGGCAGCAGACACTCCCTTTGTGATCAAAGAGGCCTACAATACCATCCGTACCAGCCTGCTGTTTACCCAAAAAGGTGAAAGTTGTCCGGTATTCGTGGTCACCAGTCCGGACGCCAACAACGGCAAGACCATCAACACCATTAACCTGGCGATCAGCTTTGCCCAAATGGGCAAGCGCACCCTGATCATTGACTCGGATATGCGCAACCCCACCGTTCATCGTATGTTCAATATTCCGGTGACCAACGGCCTGTCTGAAATATTGGCCGGGCTGACAGACAACATCACTGTATCTAAGACCAATGTGGAAAATTTATCCATTCTCTCCTCCGGCAAAATCCCGCCCAATCCGGCGGAGTTGCTGGCCAGCTCCAGAATGGATCTGCTACTGAGTTTTGTCAAGGGGCATTACGACTGCGTGTTTATCGACACCCCGCCGATTAACCTGGTAACGGACGCCAGCGCCTTTGCAGGCAAGGTCACCGGCTATGTGATGATCGTTAAGGCCGGCAATACGGACATTCCCGAGGTGCGATCCGCCGTTGACGCGCTGGAAAGCATCGGCGCGGAGGTGGTGGGCTTCATCCTCAATGACGCCACCCCGGACCGAAAGAAATACTACTCCTACTACAATAAATATGGCCGAAAGTACAAATACGGCTACGACTACGGTTACAGCTACAACTACAAATAAACACAGGAATGATCAAACTTGAAAAAGTGGCAAAAAGTTCAGCAAACAACTGAATATTTCGTCGATGGGATTGCACTGGTGCTGGCGACCCTGATCACCTATCTGGTATTTGGCAAAGGGCTGCACCGCATTTTGCTCTACACCGCGGACGAGTGGAAATCCTACTGCTTTATGATGTTTGTGGCCTACTCGGCCATTGCGGTCGGCTTTGCCTCCTCTATTGATCTGGCCAAACGGCAGCGGATAATGGAGTTGCTCGCTGTATTGCGTAACTGCTCGCTAACCTACATGAGTTTTGCGGTACTGTTGCTGGTGTTTAAGAATCCGATGATCGACTCCCGTTACCTGTTTATCGGTTCCTACCTGTTGTTCATCCTATTCTCTTGCCTGGGGCGCTATGTGCTCAAGCGCGTGCTGACCAACAACTTCTCCAATTCCCGCAATGCCACGTTGGTGGGTGTGGTCACCACCCCGGACCGGGCAGAGCCGTTTGTGCAATCGCTGCAAGAGGACTGGACCAAACGGGTAGACGGTGTGACAATCCTACATGCCGATGCCTTGGCTGCCACAGCCTCCGCGGGCAACCCGGGCGCATATCGGGCCATGCACAGCCGCACGGTGGAGAAGCGCTGCTGCGGCGTGGCAGTTCTGCCGGATCTGAGCAGTTTTTTAAGCTGGGTGCGCCTGTCCTCTATTGACGAGGTGTACATCAACTTCTCCGGCAAGGAGGCCAACTGGTCTACGGAGAATCTGAATGCCTTTATTGAAGAGCTGGAAGATATGGGTGTGCTGGTGCACATCAACATCCCCACCCTGGAGCAGTTTGTAGAAGAAAGTAAGTTTAACCACATGCGCTGCGATATTGTGGCCGGCTACCCAATGGTGGGCGTATCTGCCGCCGTGCAAAATTCCAAGATGCTGGGACTGAAGCGATTTATAGACATTATAGGCGCCATTGTGGGGCTGATCGTTTCTGCTCCCATTATTTTGCTGGTGGCCGTTCCCCTGCTGTTGGAAAGCCGGGGCGGCCTATTCTTTAAGCAGCAGCGGGTGGGCAGAAACGGCCGTCTGTTCTATATGTATAAGCTGCGGTCCATGTACGCAAACGCAGAGCAACGCAAAAAAGAATTTGAAGAAAAAAACCATATGCAAGGTCTGATGTTCAAGATGGACAATGACCCGCGGATTACCAAAGTGGGCCGCTTTATCCGCAAGTTCAGCATCGACGAGCTGCCCCAGTTCTACAATGTGCTGCGGGGAGATATGAGCCTGGTCGGCACCCGCCCGCCCACGCTGGACGAATTTGAGCAGTACAGCTCCCACCACAAGCGGCGGCTGTCCATGCGACCGGGCATTACCGGGCTGTGGCAGGTTAGCGGCCGATCCCAGATTGAGGACTTTGAAGAAGTGGTGCGCCTGGACTGCCAGTACATAGACAACTGGTCCCCCAGCCTGGATATTAAGATCCTGTTCAAGACCCTGGGCGTGGTGTTTACCGGCCACGGGGCACAGTAAGGAGGGCGACCATGAAAATCGCAATGATCGGTCACAAGCGCATTCCCTCCCGAGAGGGCGGCGTTGAGATTGTGGTAGAAGCCCTGTCCCGCCGTATGGTACAGCAGGGCCACCAGGTCACCGTTTATAATCGCAAAAGCCGCCATGTGGCCGGAACCGCCTTTGATGATCACAGCCACTTGCACAACCTGGACGGGGTACAGATCCGCTGGGTGCCCACCCCCAACAGCAAAAAGCTCAATGCCATTGTGTACAGCTTTTTTGCCACAGTACGGGCGCTGTTCGGTGGGTACGACATCATCCACTTCCACGCAGAGGGTCCGGCGGCTATGGTGCCCTTAGCCAAGTGTTTTGGCAAAAAATGTGTGGTCACCATTCATGGCTTGGACTGGCAGCGAGCCAAGTGGGGCGGCTTTGCCACCCGCTTTCTCCGCTTTGGCGAGCGTATGGCCGCCAAGTATGCAGACGAGATCATCGTGCTGTCTGCCAGTATGCAGCAGTATTTTGCTGACACCTATCACCGCCAGACCGTGCGGATTGAAAACGGCATTGACCCGCCGGAGACGGCGGACCTGTCCCATCTGTCCCGCTTTGGACTGGAAAAGGACAGCTATATCCTGTTTCTCGGTCGCATTGTCCCGGAGAAGGGCATCCACTACTTAATCGACGCCTACCATAAGCTGCAAACAGATAAAAAGCTGGTGATCGCCGGTGGTGCCAGCCACTCAGAGGAATATTTCAATCAGCTGAAAGCCAAGGCCGCCGGAGATGCGCGTATCGTCTTTACGGACTTTGTGCAGGGCGCACCTCTGGCTGCGCTGTACGCCGGTGCCTATCTTTACTGCCTGCCCTCGGACTTAGAGGGTATGCCCATCAGTCTGCTGGAGGCCATGAGCTACGGCAACTGCTGCGTCACCTCGGACATACCCGAGTGCACGGAAGTATGCGGTGACCACGGCTTTGCCTTCCAAAAAGGCAACACGGCAGACTTAAAGCGACTGCTGGAGCAGCTGCTGTCTCAGCCAGACATGGTGAAGTGCTGCAAGGCCACTGCCGCAGACTATATTTTACAAAAATACAACTGGGACCAAGTCACCGAGAGGACGCTGGAACTGTATGAACAGGTTAAAAGCGCAAAATAAAACCCACTTGCAATGGGTAGACCACACCAAGCTGCTGGCCTGCGAGGGAGCCATGAGATGAACATTCTCTTTATTAACAAATTTCTGTACCCCAAAGGAGGAACAGAAACCTATATGATGGGGCTGGGGGCGGAGCTGAGCCACCGAGGCCACCGGGTAGAATACTTTGGTATGGAGCACCGGGGCAATTGCGTGGGCAATCGGGTCGGTGCCTACACCAAAGATACCGATTACCACACCGCCAACCCTGTAAAAAAAGTGAGCTACGCTCTGCGCACGGTATACTCCACCCACGCCCGGCGGCAGCTGCGCCGGGTGCTGGAAGATCTGCAGCCCCAAGTGGTACACCTGAACAACTTTAACTACCAATTGACCCCTGCGGTAATCTTGGAAATACGCGCCTGGGACAAGGCTACCGGACGACACACCAAGATCCTGTACACCGCCCACGACTACCAACTGCTGTGCCCCAACCACATGCTCAATCGGCCGGACACCATGGAGAACTGCACCGCCTGCTTGGGCGGCAAGTACACGCCTTGCGTGCAACACCGATGCATGCACGGCTCACGGGCTAAGAGCCTGCTGGGCGCTGCCGAGGCCACCCTGTACCGCAAGGCTCATACTTACAAAGAGATCGACCGCGTGATCTGCTGCTCTGCCTTTATGCAAAGCCAGATGGAAAAACATCCGGATCTGGCCGGGCACACCCGGGTGCTGCACAACTTCTGCACCGTGCCGCCCCGCCCGCAGGTGGAAAAAGAAGACTATGTGCTCTACTTTGGCCGCTATGACAAAGAAAAGGGCATTGATACCCTTTTGGCCGCCGCCAAGGCGCTGCCTCAGCTGCACTTTGTGTTCGCCGGCAGCGGTGCCATGGCAGAGGAAATTCAGCAACTGCCCAATGCCACAGATGTAGGTTTTTGCACCGGGGACGACCTATACCGCCGTATTGCCGCAGCCAAATGCAGCATTTATCCCAGCGTATGGTATGAGAATTGTCCCTACTCCGTGATGGAGAGCATTGCGCTGGGCACGCCGGTGCTGGGCACCAATATCGGCGGCATACCGGAGCTGATCGAGGACGGCAAGACCGGCGTGCTGCTGCCCCCCGGCGACACCAAGGCCCTGGGCGCGGCGCTGTGCCGCCTGGACCTGGAGCCGGAGCGACTGGCAGCCATGACCGCCGCCTGCCGGGCAGACGCCTTCCTCTCCGTACAGGATTATACAGACAAATTACTGTCTGACTATAACGCATAAAAATCGAACTGAAGAAAGAAGATCAGTATGGCTAAACGAACTCTATACGGCACTGTGATTGTTACCTATCGGTGCAACGCCCACTGCAATATGTGCGACTGCTTTAAGGACCCCACCCGCCCGGAGGAAGAGATCACCCTGGATGATATTCGCCTGCTGCCGGAAATGGCCTTTACCAACATCACCGGCGGCGAGCCCTTTATTCGCAAGGACATCGGCGATATTGTGGAGGCGCTGTACAAAAAGAGCAACCGCATTGTGATCTCCACCAATGGGTATTTTACGGACCGTATCTTAGAGCTTTGCCGCCGATTTCCAAAAGTGGGCATTCGCATTTCCATTGAAGGGCTGCAACAGACCAACGATACCATTCGCGGCATTCCGGACGGCTTTAATCGGGGCTACTCCACCTTAAAAAAACTGGTGGAAATGGGGCACCCGGATGTAGGGTTCGGCATGACGGTGCAGGACCTGAACTGTGAGGATCTGGTGCCGCTTTACAAGATCTCCGATGAACTGGGCATGGAATTTGCCACCGCCACCCTGCACAATTCTTTCTACTTCCGCAAAACGGACAATACAATTGACGACAAATACAAAGTGGCCCAAAATTTTGAAGCGCTCATTAACGAGCTGTTGCACAGCCACAGCCCAAAAAAGTGGTTTCGTGCCTACTTTAACCACGGGCTGATCAACTACATATACGGCAACAAACGACTGCTGCCCTGCGATATGAGCAAGGACGCATTCTTTATTGATCCATTCTGCGATGTGATCCCCTGCAACGGCATGGCAAAGAAGGCCGTTATGGGCAATCTACACGATATTGGCGACTGGGACACCTTGTGGAACAGCGACCAAGCCAAGGCCGTGCGAGCCGCCACCAAGCAGTGCGACCGCAACTGCTGGATGATCGGCTCCGTCTCTCCCGCCATGCACAAGTATATTTGGGTGCCCGCCTGGTGGGTGGTCAAGCACAAGTTCCTAAAAGGCGGCAAATATTCCCTCAGCGAAAACGCCTTTATCCCGGAAGCGCAAAAGGAGTGACCGTCATGCAAGTGGTACTCATTCTCGGCGGCGGCATTGGCAAGCGCTTTGGCACCGTCCTGCCCAAACAATATAATCTTATCGACGGCAAGCCGGTGATAGACTATGTGATCGAAGCTGCCCTGCAAGCCCGCCAAACGGATCGAATCGTGGTGGTCTGTGATCCACAATACAGTAACCATTCTCGCTATATGAACCAAGGACAAGTAGAGATCGTGCCCGGCGGTGCCGAGCGTTACGATTCTCTGCAAAATGGGCTGAACTACATTGAACGGCACTACGACTGCCAAAAGCTGTGTATTTTGGACGCAGTAGCGCCCTTTGTATACCCGGAACTGATTGACGATTATTTTGAACGACTGGATGCAGCAGACGCCGTGATCACCTGCCAAAAAATCACCGGCTCCTTGGGGAATTATACCTTTGATCCGCTGGATCGGGAGGACTACTATATTACGCAATCTCCGGAGGCCTTTCGCTTTCCGCTGCTGCTGGCGCATTTTGACCCGCATTTTCCCTCAACGGAACTGGCCTGGCAACTACCAAAGGACAGCAAAAAATATTTAAACTTCAACTTTCCACAAAACACAAAAATCACATACGACTTTGATTTGGAATACGCTGCTCGTATGCTGCCCCATTACCAAAAGCAACGCAGCTCCGATAACCAATTGCCGCCGGGTGAACGGGTACTACAGGCGGTGCAAGCCCATATTGTGGATAATAGTGCTGCACCGAACTGGGACTGGCTGCAACAACTGTCTCACCTGTATGACAAGTTAGCCAAACAATGGGGGCTACAGTCCTTTGATGTCTATCACATCAGCACCTATGGACTGGTGCTGGAGACGCAAAGCACAATCTATGGTGATGTGGTGCTGAAAATGATACCGCCTTACACTGCGCGCTACCCGCGCGAAAAAGCAGCCTATCAACAACTGGCCGGGGACTATATGTGCCCGTTGTTAGCCACCGATGATGCCTGTTGTGCTCTGCTGCTGCGCCGCATTGCGCCGGGCAAATACGCAGACTTTGACGACAATATCTGCCTGACCGACTTTTTCAATCGCGTGGTATGCGCGGCCAAAGAAACGGTACGCCATCCGGTGTTTCCCGCTTACCGCGTAGACTTGGAAGCAGCACTGCAATGCAGCCGGACCGCGCCGTTTTTGACCGGATCACTGGAACAGGAGGTGCGAAGCGCCCTGGCACTTTATGACACGCAGTTCAAAAACAGCAAAACTTATTTGCTCCACGGTGATCTGCACCATTATAATTTGCTGCGCACCGCGGAAGGCTATCGTGCCATTGACCCCATCGGCTGCCTAGCGCCTATTGAATTTGAATTCACCCGCTTCATACGCAACGATATTTTACAACACCCGGGATTTGATCCAAGGGAAAGACTACAACTTTTGCTGCGGTACTTCTCTCGCTGGGCAGAACCGAAACGGATACAGGCAGCACTGCAAATTGATCTGAGTCTAACCGCCGTAAACGCCACTTATGAGAGCACAGAGCCGGCTGCCGCAGAAACACAGCTGGCACTGTTGCAAATTGCAAAGGCAGGAACAAAATGAAGCCCATTCCAAAAGAAGATATACAGTCCTTAGAGCGTGACATTCTCTTCCATGTACTGGACTTTTTTGAACAATACCACATTACTTACTTTACCAGCGGCGGCACTACCCTGGGCGCCGTGCGCCACCAGGGGTTTATCCCCTGGGATGATGATATTGACCTGTATATTCCCAGAGCGGATTACAACAGAATGCTGCAACTGGCAACCAATCGCACCATCGGTAAAAACATCCGTATCTACAAGCCAGGAGACAAAAACTATATTTATCCATTTGCCAAGGCGTGCAATACCAATACGCGCTTAAACGAGCAAAATGTGCGCCACAGAGAGCAGGACATCGGCATATTTATTGATCTGTTTCCGCTGGACAAATTCTATGACGATCCGGTGCGCCGCAATCTGCTGATCTTGCATAGCAAGTGGCTGAACAGTCTGCTGGCCTCCGCCTCTGACCAAGTGAATTTAAGCCGCAAGGGCAGCTTACGCCGCCTGGCAAAAGATACGCTGCGTACGCTACAAAAGCCCCTTGCAAAAGCCATCGGCATTTCCAGACTGACCCGCCGCATTGACGCCCTGGGGCGGCACACTGCTAAAGCGGACTGCCACCTGGTAGGCGACCTGGTCTGGTGCAACGGCGGCCGCGACTTTTACCCGGCAGAACATTTTGCAGCCGGCGTGCCCGGCACCTTTGAGGGGCGCACCATTCAAAACCCCATCGGCTACCACTCTTATTTACAAAAACTCTACGGCGACTATATGCAGCTGCCGCCGGAGGATCAGCGGGTCATGCATGGCTTTACCGGCTGGTATCTGGATGAAACAGGAGAAACCGAATGACCAAAATTGCTGTTATCCTTTGCTATTTTGGCAAGCTGCCGGAGAACTTTTCCCTGTTTGCGGAAAGCTGTCGGCGCAATGCTACCATAGATTTTTTGCTGTTTACGGACGACACACCGACCCACCTGCCGGAGAATATGCACCTGCACCCCACCACCTTTGCGGCGCTGCAACGCCGTGTGGCCGGGTGCTTTGACTTTGCCATTACCCTGCACACCCCCTATAAGCTGTGTGACTACAAGCCCGCCTACGGCGAAATTTTTGCGCCGGAGCTTTCCGGCTACGACTTTTGGGGCTACGGGGATATGGATCTGGTATTCGGCGATCTGCGCGCGTATTTTACAGAGGATAAACTGCGAAAGTATGACAAGTTCTACGCCTTTGGCCACCTGTCCCTCTACCGCAACACGCCGGAGAACAATGCCGTTTACCGCCAACCGGTAGGTATGGATTACCGCAAGGCATTCACCACAAGAGAAATTGCCGTTTTTGACGAAATCAACGGCATCAGCGCCAAGTATAAGGCACTGGGGCTGCCCTTTTACGACCGACAGGACTATGCGGACATCACCAAGGCCAGCGACCGACTGGCGATCACCGATGTGGGGATTACGGCAGATAATCAGCTGCACCCCAACTATACGGAGCAGATATTTTACTGCGACCGCGGTCGGGTCTTTCGAGACGCTTACTGCAACGGCCAGTGGCTGACGGACGAATTTGTTTATATTCATATCAGCTCCCGCCGTCTGCCGCTGCATATTGACCCGGCGGCAGACACCTATTTTATCGGCAAAACCGGCTATGAGCCGAAAACCGGGGTCACCACCCGGGCAGACATTGCCCGCTACAACGCTTTGGACCCGGCGGCGGACGAAAAGCAGCGCCGTCATCGGCAGCGTCTGGATCTGCGCCGCAAAATCAAAAAAGGTTTTATCCGTATAAAGGAACGCATTTGCAAATGAACATCTTACACCTGCAACTCAGCGGCGGTCCGGGCGGCATTGTGAGCCTGTGCCGGGATATTAACAAACACTCTGCCCATCACAATTTCTTTTACTTTCTTTTTGAAGGCGGTTCTATTGCCGATGAAATTGCCGCCCAGGGGGGCACCGTACAAGTGGCCACCGGCGCCAAGAACCACCCGCTGCAGGCGGCAACCGACCTGGTGCGCTACTGCAAGAAACAGCAAATTGATGTGATCGTGGATCATTCCGGCTCGCCCTACACCCGCTTGGCGCACATTTATGCTGCCTTACAGCTGAAAAAGGTACGCTTTTTGCTGTATTTGCATTCTAACGCCTATTACAGCGCAGACAAAGGGATCAAAGAATGGGTCTATGCCCGGCTGCTGCGCAGCGCTGCCCGGCATTCTGCAAAGATCGTAGCCATCTCTCACTCGGTAGCGGAAAGCTATCTGCGTCGCTACCACCTGCCGAAAGACAAAATGCAGGTGGTCTATAACGGCACAGACTTGCACCGCTTTATCCCCCATCCGGCACATACAGACACACCCCTGCGGCTGATTTATGTGGGGCGCATAATTAGGGACAAAGGCATTGACCTGCTGCTGGAGGCGCTGGCTGCCTGTCCGACAGACACACCCATCACCCTTACGCTGGTAGGCTCCGATCACGGCGGCTATACAGAGCAAATGCAAGCCCTGACCGCCCGGCTGCACCTGGAAGATAAAGTGCAGTTCCTGGGCAGCCGCACCGATGTGCCCCAACTGCTGCAAGCGGCCGATCTGTTTGTGCACCCGGCCACCTGCCAGGAGGGTTTTGGCATTACACTGATCGAGGCTATGGCCAGCGGTGTGCCCTGCCTGGCCTTCCCCAAAGGTGCCATACCGGAAATCATCGGACCGGAGATCGACGGCTTTTTGACCGAAGAAGTCAGTGACGCCGCCCTGACTGAGATCGGAAGAGCG
>ERZ506931.1163-NODE-1163-length-10477-cov-8.075513_pt1 | contig 10477 bp, 9 predicted proteins | sample MGYA00512902_ERZ506931 | MGnify/ENA metagenome assembly ERZ506931 | reverse complement strand
ACAGCAGATACAAATCTGCGACAACCTCTCAGTCTCGGCTGCGCCGAGCCAGCTCCCCTGGGAGGGGAGCCTGGGAGTGCGCTTTTGGGGCACTTACCATACAGAAGGAGGATCCACCATGACTGATTTCCACGCGCTGATCCACAGCTACCAGAACTGCGCCTGCGGGCAGGCGCATACGTGCGCCATCCGGGATATCGAGATCGGCAGCGGTCTTGTCCGCAGCGTCGGCGATATTCTCCGGAAAAACGGCTTCGGCCCGCGCCTGCTGCTGGCGGCAGACGAGCAGACGCTCGCCGCGGCGGAGGGCATCGAGGCCTCGCTCGCCGGTTTTGCCGTCGTGCGGCACATCTGGCCGACCATCCGCGTGGCGACGATGCAGGACGTGGAGAAGATCGAGAGTTATTTTGACCGGGTCGACGGCGTGCTGGCCGTCGGGACGGGCTCGGTCCACGACCCGTGCCGGCTTGCCTGCGCACGGCACGACGTGCCGCTGTGCCTGTTCGCCACTGCTCCGTCGATGGACGGTTTTGCGTCCTACTCCGCGCCCATCGTGAACGGGAATTTCAAGATCACGTATCCCGCCAAATGCCCCGAGGTCATCATCGGCGACACGAAGATCCTGGCAGACGCCCCGGCGGCGCTCAAATCCGCGGGCTTCGGCGATATGATCTCCAAATACGTTGCGCTGATCGACTGGCAGGTATCGAATCTTCTGACCGGGGAATCCTATTGTGAGCGCGTCGCCGCGCTCACGCGGCAGGCCGCCGACCAGATCTTTGCCATGGCCAGGAGCGTCACGAAGCGCGACGAAAAGACCGCGGCCGCGATCTTCGAATCGCTTCTTCTGACCGGCATCGCGATGAGCTTCACCAAGACCTCCCGCCCCGGCAGCGGCACGGAGCACATCATGGCCCATTTCTGGGAGTGCATGGAGCTGCTCGACGGCAAAACGCCCAACTACCACGGCGAGGACGTCGGCGTCACGACGCTGATGATCCTACAGTACTATGAAAAGCTCGCGCAGCTGCCGCAGGTGACGGCCCATCCGGAGGTCTGCAACTGGGACGAGATCTACAGCATCTACGGCGCGCTCGCCCCGGACGTGCGCAAGCTCAATACCCCCGACACCATCACCGACGGCATCGACCCCCGCCGCATCGAAGCCTGCTGGCCCGAGATCCGGCAGATCGTGCGGTCCGTGCCGTCCTACGAGGCCTGTCTTGCCGCCATGCGGCAGGCGGGCTGCAAGACGACGATCCAGGAGGTCGGCAAGGATCCCGACTTCGTCCGCGTCAGCTTCCGCTTCCACCCCTACATGCGCCGCCGGCTCTCGCTCAAGCGCGTGAGCCACATGCTGGAGCTTCCCGCCGATCTTTTTTGAACCAATGATACAAGGAGCACCGAACGATGGACAATTACGATGAAAAACTGAACTACAGCTTTGAACCGGCCGACCCCGCGCCCGCCGAACCCGCGCAGCCGCTGCAGCAGGCCAAAGAGGAGATCCGCCGCAGCGGGCGGCATACCGGTCTCAAGATCGCGGCTCTGCTCGCCGCGGTGGCGATCGTCGCCGCAGCCGGCGGATACGCGCTGAAGCAGGCGATCGCCGCGCTGGGAGAGAAAAACCTCGCCGGGCAGCAGACCAGCGTCGACGCCATGGCCGAGCAGACTGTCGAGCCGGAACCTGCCGCTGAGACCGCCGCGCAGCCCACGGACGACAAGGGCGCCTACCGCCTTGAGCGCCGGCCGCTGCCCGATACGCTCCCGTCCAACGACACGGGCAAGACACTCACCCCGACGCAGGTCTACCAGATGAACGTCGGCGCGGTCTGCGGCATCGCCACGCAGGTGACCACCAACGTCTGGGGCCAGACCACGACCTCCGCGTGCACCGGCAGCGGCTTCGTCCTGACGGAGGACGGCTACATCGTCACGAACAACCACGTCGTCGCGGACGCGAGCGAAGGCTCCATCGTCGTGCAGCTCTATTCCGGGGAGGAATACCCCGCTGCGATCGTCGGCACGGACAGCATGAACGACGTCGCGCTGCTGAAGATCGAAGCCGAGGGCCTGCAGACCGTCGCGATCGGCGATTCCGACCAGATCGAGGTCGGCGAGACCGTGGAGGCCATCGGCAACCCGCTGGGCGAGCTGACCTTCACGATGACCGCGGGCTACATCAGCGCGCTCGACCGCGAGATCACCCCCGACCGCACGCCCATCAACATGCTGCAGACCGACGTCGCCATCAACGCGGGCAACTCCGGCGGTCCGCTGTTCGATATGGACGGCAACGTCATCGGCATGACGACGGCCAAGGTCTCCGGCACGACGGAATCCGGCGTGTCCATCGAGGGGCTCGGCTTCGCCATCCCGATCAACGATGTCATGCGCGTGGTCTACGACCTGCAGCTCTACGGCCGGGTCCTGGGCCGCGCCTATCTCGGCGTGACGCTGCAGGATCTCGACAGTGAGGTCGCCGCGACCTACAACCTGCCCGCCGGTCCGCAGATCGTCACCGTGACCGAGGGCAGCTGCGCGGAGACCGCTGGGCTGCAGCCGCGCGACATCATCCTGCAGTTTGAAGACCGCGAGATCAGCTCCTTCACCGACCTGAGCGCGGCGCTGGCCAAGCAGAAGGCCGGTGACACCGTCACCCTGAAGATCTACCGCGCCGGCGCGGAGCTGGAGATCACCCTCACGCTCGACGAACGCCCCGGCGAGAGCGAGATCGACGCGACCGAGCAGCAGGCGCAGGCCGAGCTGGAGGGCCAGACCGCCCCCGACACCGACATCCCCGACTTCGGCGGCTTCGAGGGCTACGGCTACGACTACGATATGGATTGACACAGATACAAAACGCGCCCCCGGACAAAGGTCCGGGGGCGCGTTCTGTTATTTGGAAATTTCTCAGAAGATCGCGACGACAGCACCGTTGTAGGTGTTCTCGATGTAGGTCTTCACAGCGTCGGACTGCAGGGCCTTGACCAGGGCCTGGATCTTGGCGCTGTTCTCCTCGCCTGCGCGGCAGGCAACGATGTTGGCGTAGGTCTGGGCCGCGTCGCCGGAGGCGTCTTCGATGGCCAGGGCGTCAGAGGCGTGGAGACCGGCCTGCAGGGCGTAGTTGCCGTTGATGACAGCGACGGTGCCCTCGTTGGAGTTGGCCAGCTGTGCCGGGACGGTATCGGCCTGCAGGGCCTGCACGTCGTGGCCCTTGGCGTCGACGATGTCGAGCGTGGTCACGCCTTTTTCCGCGGAAGCGTCGGCGGGCAGCTCAATGAGGCCTTCCTGGGCCAGCAGGAGCAGGGCGCGGGTCTCGTTGGAATCGTCGGCCGGGATCAGGATGGTCGCGTCGGAGGCGATGGCGTCGACGGAGTCCACACCGTTGCCGTACAGGCCGAACGGCTCATAGTGGATCTTGGCAGCGGAGACGAGGTCAGTGCCGTTGGCAGCGTTGAAGCTGTTCAGGTACGGGGTGTGCTGGAAGTAGTTGGCGTCGAGCGAGCCGTCCGCCAGGGACTGGTTGGGCAGGACATAGTCGTCGTACACAACGATCTGCAGATCGTAGCCTTCGGCGGCCAGGGTGTCCTTGACCTGCTCGAGGATCTCTGCGTGCGGGGTGGAGGAGGCGCCGACCTTCAGCACTTCCAGCTTGCCGTCGGTGGTCTCGGCAGCGGCGGTATCGGTGGTGGCAGTAGTGTCAGCGGTCTCGCTCTTGGCTGCGCAGCCGGCGAGGGCGGCAACGATCAGCAGAGCGGCAAGAACGATTGCAAGTACCTTTTTCATGATAATGACTCCTTTTTAAATGTAATATAAACTGGCTGTTTGGTTTTTCTTATCCGGACGACTTCGGTCACATTCGTCCGCAGCGCCAGTTGATACGCAGAAGATATTCAAAGATCTGTCTCATCGGCAGCTCCTTTCAGCGCGCACGCTTATCCGTCCTGCGGAGGATGCGCGTGCCGACGATCTGGATGACCTGCACGATGATGACGATCAGGAACACGCAGACCCAGACGACGAGCTTCTGGCTTCTCTGGTGGCCGTAGATGATGGCGACCTGGCCGAGGCCGGTGCCGCCGAGTGTGGCGGCGAGGGCGGTATAGCTGAGGATCGTGACCGTGGAGATGATCGAGCCGGAGATGAGCGACGGCTTTGCCTCCGGCAGCAGCACATGCCAGATGATCTGCAGGTTCGTGCAGCCCATGGCCTGCGCGGCCTCGATGACGCCGGCCGGGACCTCTTTGAGCGAGGATTCGACCATGCGGGCCACGTACGGCGCGGCGGCGATGATCAGCGTGACGATGACCGCGCCATTGCCGGTCGACGTGCCGAGCAGCAGTCTTGCCGCCGGGATCATGGCGACCATCAGGATGACCGCCGGGATCGAACGGAAGAAGTTCACGATAAAGCCGAGCACCGTATTGACGCCCTTGTTGGGGTGCAGCCCGTCCTTATCCGTGACCCAGAGCACCACGCCGAGCGGCAGGCCGATGACATAGGCGAACAGCGAGGTCAAAAACGTCATATAGACCGTCTGCCACACGCCGAGCTGGATGATGTGGTTGTCCCACAGCTTCAGGAAAAATTCGGTTGCCATTTACCGTTCCTCCTTCCAGGTCAGGCCGCTGTTTTTCAGCCAGCTGATGACCTTTTCCGCGTCGTGCTCGTCGTTGGGCAGCTCAAAGATCATGTGGCCGTAGGCCGCGCCCTCGACGGATTTTGTGTCGGCGAACAGCACGTTGACCGGCACGCGGCACGCGAGGATCATCTCGGAGATGACCGGCTTCTGCGTATTTTCGCCGTTGAAGATGATGCGGACCTTGCGCCCGCCGGTCGTCGGCTCGAGCACCGGCCGCTCCTGCGGCAAGACCAGCTCCCGCGCGATATCGGATTTCGGGCTCGTGAAGACATCCGCCACGCGGCCCTCTTCTGCGATGCAGCTCTTGTCGATGACCGCAACACGGTCACAGATCTGGTCGATGACCTTCATCTCGTGCGTGATGACGATGATGGTGACACCGAGCGTCTTGTTGATCTCGCGCAGCAGCTCCAGGATCGAGCGCGTCGTGTTGGGGTCGAGCGCACTGGTCGCCTCGTCGCAGAGCAGATACCGAGGATTGGTCGCCAGGGCTCTTGCGATGGCCACGCGCTGCTTCTGGCCGCCGGAGAGCTGCGAGGGGTAGCTTGCAGCCTTGTCGGAAAGGCCGACGACCCGCAGCAGCTCCTCCGCCCGCTTCTTCGCTTCCGCCTTCGGCGTGCCGGAGATCTCCAGCGGGAAGCAGATGTTGCGCAGGACCGTCCGCTGCTCGAGCAGGTTGAAGCCCTGGAAGATCATGCCGATCTGCCGCCGGACCTGCAGCAGCTCCTTCTGGCTGAGGGCCATGATGTTCTGCCCGTCCACCAGCACCTCGCCGGAGGTCGGCCGCTCAAGCAGGTTGATGCAGCGCACCAGCGTCGATTTGCCCGCGCCGGACAGGCCGATGATGCCGAAAATTTCGCCGTCCGCGATCGTGAGATTCACATCCTTCAGCGCTTCCACGCTGCCGGAGGCCGAGGAATAGATTTTGCCGAGATGTTTCAGCTCGATCATGGGTGATCCCCTTCCAATGTTTTTTCTGCACAAATAAAAAGAGCCGGGAAACTCACATCGTTTCTCAGCCCCGATCCCAGCAGCCATGCTGCCAATCTGGAATTTTATGAAACAAAGCGAGCCGAATTTTGCGTATGCGAAAACATGCACATGCTGCGCATGCACATCGGCATCATCATAGCGGTCGTAAACAGCTGCTTCATCGCGTGTCGGCTCCTTTCCTGATTTCTGGGGCCATTATATCTGCCCGGTCAGAAAATGTCAATGGGTGATTCGGTGAAAAAATGTTGCCGCTTCGCCGTATTTTTTGTGCAGACAGAGCAAATCGGCTCCCGCGCAGGCGGGAGCCGGTTTGCGAAACGCTCATTTCATGAACTTTTTTACCATCCGCAGCTTCTTTTCCGAGTACGGGTGGTAGCGCAGCGGCAGGTCGAGCCAGGTCGCTTTTTTGACGATCGAGCGCGCGTGGGTGAAGGTCTCGAAGCTCTTTTTGCCGTGGTAGCTGCCCATGCCGCTGTGGCCGACGCCGCCGAAGGGCATGTGCGTCGTGGCCAGATGGATGATCGTGTCGTTGATGCAGCCGCCGCCAAACGAGCAGCTGCCCAGCACCTGCCGCTCCGCAGCCCGGTCGGAGGTGAACAGATACAGCGCCAGCGGCTTTTCCCGGCCGCGGATGAAGTCGATGGCCTCCTGCAGCCGGTCAAAGGTCAGCATGGGCAGGATCGGCCCGAAGATCTCCTCCTGCATCACAGGGCTGTCCGGCGAAACGCCGTCCAGCAGCGTAGGCGCGACGAAGCGCGTTTTTTCATCAAAGGTGCCGCCAATGCACGCGTTTTGCCCCTCCAGCAGCTTCGTCACGCGGGCAAAGTGCTTTTCGGATACGATCACGGGCATCTCATCCATCCGGCCGTCCGGGAAGAATTCCTGCAGCGCCGCCCGGTATTCGCGCACGAAGGCGTCCTTGACCGACGTGTCGATCAGCAGATAATCCGGCTCCACGCACGTCTGTCCGGCGTTCAGGACCTTGCCGAAGGCGATGCGCCGCGCGGCGAGCTTCAGATCGGCCGTTTTGTCGACGATGACGGGGCTCTTGCCGCCAAGCTCCAGCGTGACGGGGGTCAGGTGCTTCGCCGCGGCCTCCATCACGACCTTGCCGACGGCGACGCTGCCGGTAAAGAAGATCGTGTCGAACCGCTGGGCGAGCAGCGCGCTGTTCTCCGCGCGTCCGCCCTCGACGGCGGCGATGTAGCGCGCGTCAAAGGTCTCGCGGATGAGCTTCGCAATCGCTGCGCTCGTGGCCGGGGCGTAGGCCGAGGGCTTGACGACGGCGCAGTTGCCGCCGGAGATCGCGCCGACCAGCGGCGACAGGCACAGCTGCACGGGGTAATTCCACGGCGAGATGATCAGCGCCACGCCGTAGGGCTCTGGCGAGACGAAGCTCTTCGACGGAAACTGTGCCAGCGGTGTCGGCACCGCCCGCTCGCGCATCCAGCCCTTCAGGTGCTTCAGATGGAAGCGCAGCTCCTCGAGCACCATGCCGGTCTCGCACATGTAGACCTCCATCGGCGCCTTGCGGAAGTCCTGCATCATCGCCTGCTCGAGCAGCTGCTCGTTGTCCCGCAGCGCCTGCTGCAGCTTTTTGAGCTGCGCGAGGCGGAAGGCATACGGGTGCGTCGCGCCGGTATCAAAATACGTCCGCTGCGCGCGGACAAGCTCCTGAATGTCCATGGTATCTCCTGTTCCAAAACCGCCGGAAGCGGCGCTTCCGGCGGTTTTTATGCGTTATTTGCCGAAGCTCAGCAGCTTCTGATAGGCCGCTTCCCACTGCGGCGTGTGATGCGGCTCGTAGGTTTCGACCGGCTCGGAGCGGCGCACGACGGCGCGCAGCTCGTCCACATCCCGGATATCGCCCAGCGCCATGGCCTGCGCGAGCAGGTTGCCGATGGCCGCGCCCTCGACCGGGCCGGTGATGACAGGGCGGCCGGTCGCGTCCGCGGCGAACTGGTTGAGCAGCTTGTTGTTGCAGCCGCCGCCGACGATGTTGAGCGTGTCGATGCGCGCGCCCTTGATCCCCTCCAGCCGCTCGAGCGCCCAGCGGTACTTGAGCGCAAGGGATTCATAGATGCAGCGGGCGGTCTGCCCGACGCTCTCGGGGACCGGCTGGCCGGTCCGGCGGGCGAAGGCACGGATCTTCTCCGGCATCTGGCCGCCAGCGTAGAAGGTGCTGTCGTCCGTGTCGATGATCGTGCGGAAGGGCTCGGCCCGCTTCGCTTCCTCGACGATGTCGTTCCAGCTGAGCTTCTGCCCGGCCTTCTGCCAGTCTCTCCGGCACTCCTGGATGAGCCACAGGCCCATGATATTGCTGAGCGGCCGGAATCCGCCCTGGATCGTGCCCTCGTTCGAGAAATTCGCGTCGCGCACGGCGTCCGTCAAGATCGGCTTATCCGTCTCCACGCCAAACAGCGACCATGTGCCCGACGAGCAGAACGCGAAGCTGCCCGTGCCGGGGATGGCAGCCACGGCAGAAGCCGTGTCGTGCGTGCCGACGGCGGCGAAGCGCGCCTGATTGATGCCCAGCTCCTCCGCCAGCTCCGGGCGGAGCCGACCGCGCAGCGACCCTGCGCGGTCGATGGGCAGGAAGATCTTTTTGGGCAGGCCCAGCGCCTCGATGGTCTGCCAGTCCCAGTCCTTCGTGGTGGGGTTATAGAGCATGGAGGTGGTAGTCTCGGTGTATTCGGACTTTTTCTCGCCCGTCAGGAAAAAGCCCAGCAGGTCCGGCATGAACAGCAGCGTCTGCGCGTTCGCGAGCGCCGGATCATCCTGCAGCTTGCGGCGGTAGAGCTGATAGACGGTGTTGAAATTCATCGTCGCAATGCCCGTGCGGGCAAAGAGTGTCGGGAAGTCGACCGTCTTCCACACGGCCTCCATATCCGCGTCGACCGCGTAGCGGTACGACCGGGGATTGGACAGCAGCTGGTCGTTTTTGTCGAGCAAACCATAGTCGACGCCCCAGGTATCAATGCCGAAGCAGTCAAGCTCGCCGACGTTTGCGTTTTTGAACGCCAAAAAGCCCTGCTTCAGCTGGTTATAGAGGTACGGCAGGTCCCAGTAGAACACGCCGTTCATTTCAATATAATTGTTTTCAAACCGGTGCAGCTCGCGCATGGTGATCTTTTCGCCGTCGAACTGTCCCAAAATCGCGCGGCCGTTGCTCGCGCCGAGGTCGAACGCCAACAGGTTTCTCATGGTGTCATGCCCCTTTCGTCTTGGCTCAGCAGATGGCGGAGCCGGTCTTTTCGTGCCCGATCAGCTTCCACGTCGCGTCGATCAGGTTGGAGAACATCGGGTTTTCCATCGCCTTGATGACAAACGACTGGCGCGGGGAGTTGATATCCTCGCCCGAGACCTGGAACAGGCCGTTTTCATCGCACAGGCGGCGAAGCCGCGCCAGCTGCTCCGGCGTGTTGCGGGTCGGCATATAGGTGACGGCGCGGATGCCGCAGGTTTTGATGCAGGCGATCACGTCGTCCAGATACTCGTCCTCAAACTTCTGCGCCTTCTTGTCGCCCGTGACGGAGGCCGTCACGTCGCCAAGATAGGCGTAGCACAAAAGCGCGTCAATATCCTTGCACAGCTTGGCCACATCGCGCACGTTCGGGCATTCGTCAGTCGCGTCGATGTAGATCTTCGGCACGAACGCGGATTTCAGAATGCCGAGCAGGTCGTACTCGTAGAACGGGTATGCCGTGTCGAGCATCTGGGTCTTCTGCTTTTCACTGAGGCTCAGGCCAATGGAGGCGAGATAGTCTGCCATCGGCTGGCCCTTCCCGGCCTTTTGGGTCATTTCCTTCGCCAGCGCGTACATCAGATGCCGCTCGGTCACGCCGCCGTCTTCCTTCGCTTCACTCAGCGGGAGCACGTCGCGGTCGTAGTCCAGCGCGATGCCGGGCAGCAGCGCGTTGATCTTTTCGACCATTGCGCGGTTCCGGCGGCCTCTGGCCGCGCGGTAGGGCGCGAACCAGGCGTTGAGCATTTCAATTTTGTCGTGCGGAACGGACTGGATGGTCATATAGCTGACGCCCACCTGATCGGGGTTGTTGGTGCGCCGGCCCTGCAGCGCCGTGCCGTCCATCGACACGCGGCACTCCATCCCGACGGTCACGGGCATGCCGACCAGCTCCGCCGCCGCGAGGAATTCCCGCGCGCCGGAGATGGAATCGTGGTCGATGATGCCCGCCGTGCACAGCCCCTCCATCCGCGCGGCATAGACCGCGGCGGTGGGAGAATACGGCGAAAACGAATAGGTCGTATGGATATGGTTGTTGATATACTGCGGCACCATGGGCGGGAATTCGGTCGTCTTCAGAACCTCCCTGAGGTTCGCGAGCCGCTCCTCCCGCGCAGGCGCGTTCAGCTTTTCCAGAATGGCAATATCGATCATAAACGCTCCCCCGTCATATGCAAAATGTTCCCCTGACCTCTCCCGCAAAAAGGTCAAGCCCCAACAAATTTCTTCCGCACCTTCCATTGACAGCAGACATCCAAACGCAGCTGCCCACAGATCTGGTGCCCCGTATCAGGCGGCGCGTACCAAGACGCCCGTAAGGTGACCACCGAGTGGAACGACACCTGAAAACCAGGGCCCACCTGAATTCGGAGGCAGGATGCGCCAAACGCGTCCAGGCACTCTTTTCTCCCCTATCTTTTCCGGCAAGACGGAAAAGATAGGGCCGTTGGAGACATACAGCAGCTGCAAATCTGATGCGACCTCTCAGTCGCCTGCGGCGACAGCTCCCCTGGAAGATGCGAATCAATAGTAGAAACCGAAAAAAGATGACAAAAGGCGCAAGAAGAGAGATAGTAAGGTGTGAACAAACTGAT
>ERZ506931.1161-NODE-1161-length-10485-cov-6.510067_pt1 | contig 10485 bp, 8 predicted proteins | sample MGYA00512902_ERZ506931 | MGnify/ENA metagenome assembly ERZ506931 | reverse complement strand
GGATTTGTGGGTCTTTGAACTCTCTTCCTGTTGCACTTAGTTTGACAATTCGCTCTCTGGCTTTCTCCCTATACGAAGAAAAGTGTCCATTTTCTATCCCGAAAACGCACAGTCGCCACGACGAACCGAGGGCAGCGTGTCAATATGGCAAAGAAAAGCAAACGGCACACAGGCGGTTTTATCCTCAAAAAAAGCCCCGAAACATGACAAAAAGAAACCCAGCATCACTCCGTTGACGTGATGCTGGGTTTTTAGCCGTAAACTCACTCTGAGACTAAGCCAAAGTGCCGCAGCGCATCTTTGATCGCCTCAACCTTTTCAGGCGGGCAGGGATGATACTCATGTTTTCTCTGCTCCACTGCGTTCGGCGCTTTGTGCATATCCAGTCCGACCATACGCTTGACCTCTGCAATATATGCCGTATGGACTTTGAAGCCGTACTTTTCCTGCACATACTCCTGAATACGCTTATAGGTCGGATGCTCCTTGACCTCGCCGGTTTCCACTTCCATTCTGACCTCAATCGTCAGTGGATTTGTTTCCCGTGACAAGAGGACTACCGTCTCGACTGTTGTTTCAGTTTCCAAGGGAAGCTCTTTCACTTCATCACCATCAACAGGCACAGGAAAATTGAATACGATCTTCTTTATCCAGCTTCCGTCTTTCCTTTTCTCCGGGAACATCTCAATTCGCTCGATAAAGGCCTTCATAAACTCCTTCTGCTCCGCTTCCGTTGCGGAATGGTAGACTTCATCAAATGCCAACAACAAGCGATAGATATTGTCACCGGAAATCTTCTCCTGCTGGATGCTGCGGATCTGACTTTGCAATTCGCCAATCTGAGCTTCGATTTCCTCTATGGTATCATACTGCTCATCATAGCGGCGCTGCAAATCCAAAATCTTTCTGTCATAGTGGACATCGTTGATGTCCAAGGTATCCATCTGTCGCTCCAAGCGGCTTTTCGTTCCAAAGGCTTGCTTTAGCCGCCCTTGTAGGACAGCAATCTGCTTTTCCATATCTTCTGTATCAACTGCTGTTCCGATTTTTGCCTGAATCGCTTCTACAAACCGTGGATTATTGACCATAGCGGAGATAACCTTCGCCACAAATTTGTTGATTTCCGTCTGCTCGATATTCAGACGGAAGCTGCACTCATGCCCGGTAGGTGTAACCGTATTTTTGCAGTAGTAATAATACCGTGTTTTCTTGTCCTTGCTGTGCGCCTTGGCGATATTGCCGTACATACTCTTTCCGCAGCATGGGCATTTCAAGATACCGGACAGGATGTGTGCGTGGTCTGGATTGTTGACCTTTTCCCGCTTAAAGGAATTGATCTTGCGCTTTTCCTGTGCCAGATACCAATCTTCTTCGGAAATGATAGCTTCGTGCTGCCCTTCATAAACCGGGAACTCCGACTGCTCAACCACGTGCATCTCGTTTCTTGTACCCTGTTTCTTTTCTGTTCTTCGTCTGCCGTAAGCAATCTTTCCCATATAAACAGGATTGTACAATACATTTTTCACAAAATCTCTTGAAAATCCCGGAATGGTATTATTCTGTCTTAGTTTCTTAGTATAACCATTGCGGTTCAGATATTTTGCAACTCCTGCAACACCCTCGTTTGTATGAATATAACGATCATAGATTACTCGGATAACTTCTGCTTCATCTTCGGCAATAACAAGTTCACCATTATCCAGTTTATATCCATAAGGTGCAAATCCGCCGTTCCATTTGCCCTCACGAGCCTTTTGTTCCCGTCCTGCCATTGTCTGTGTGCGGATATTCTCTCGCTCGATTTCTGCCACCGCAGACAGCACAGAGATCATCAGCTTTCCTGCATCCTTGGAGCTGTCAATGCCATCCTCCACGCAGATCAGATTGACACCGAAATCCTGCATGAGTTGCAAAGAGTTCAGAACATCCGCCGCATTTCTGCCAAATCGGGACAGCTTAAAGACCAGCACATAAGAAACATCATCTTTGCCGTCCTGGATGTCATTCAGCATCCGTTGAAACTCCTGCCGCCCTTGAATGTTCTTTCCGGAAAAGCCCTCGTCAGAATACTCCCCGGCAACGATCATATCCTCGTATGCCGCATACTTCCGCAGCTTGTCACGCTGGGCATCCAAGCTGTATCCGTCAACCTGCATCGAGGTGGACACTCTTGTATAAAGATAGCATTTAAGTTGTTTCTTTTTCAGAATCTCCACCTCCCTCATTCATTTCTTTTACCATAAGTCCCTCGTTGCGGATATAATACTCCAAAAGCCACAGCACATAATCCGGTGCATGGCGGTTGTCCAATTCCCATTCAGTCATAGTCCGATAAGGAATATGGACGAGCTTGCAAAAATCTTTCCGGTTCAGTCCTGTGCTTTCACGCAACTTTATAATTCTGTTTTTACAATCCATCCGTCTTTTCTCCACAAAAGCAAAAAGTACACGTTGCGTAATCATTATAGCATAGCTGTAACGAATACGCAACGTGTAAATTGCAAGATTTTACGCAGCCTTATCCGTCAAAGGCTGCGCTTGATTACTTTCCTCGGAATGCTCCACTTCCTGCGGAGCATCCTGTTCCAATTTATCCAAAACCTGATGTCCATATTTTTGGAACATCCGGCTCATAACATCCACACAGCGGTCAAATGCCGCATTATATTTCGCTTCCTCAAAATATTTCTTCAATAGGCGATTCCTCCATCAAAGTTCCATATCCTGTCCACGCTTCCGAGCAGGGTGTTCGTGTTCCTGTGTTTCCTTTCCTCTGATGAGGATAGAATTGATAAAAGCCCGAACCTTTTCGGATGCGATTTCCAGTGCATCCAGAAAAGGCTGGGCTTTCTGTTTGAGTTCCATATATTTTTCGTTTACTGCTTCATACCGCTGTTTCCAGATGGAAACCGTCTTTTCTGCGGAAGCCAATTTTTCTTTCAGTCGCTTGTTGTCAGCATTGGCAATAATACCGTTGACCGCATAGCGTTTCAGCGTGTCGCATTCATCCGGTGTCAGCACAACATTGTTTCCGAATGTGGCTTTTTTGCCCATTGTTTCAATCTCCTGCACCGTCAGAGCAACGGTCTTTGCTGTTTTGGTTTCCTTTTGCAGAGCTTCCAGTTTCTTTTTCTGTTTCTCCGTAGCAGCTTTGGCATCCTCCAAACCCTGCTCCGCCTGTACCACCTGTCCGGTCACAGCTTCCAAACGTTGCTGTTCTGCCTGCACCTTGAACTGTGTCACCGTCAGATGTTCCTCGGTGCTGCCACGCTCTCCACGCTCCAGATTGGTATATCCGGCAGCTCGCATAAAATGAAAAAAGTCATCCTGCAACACACTGTAGGATGACTTCAAAATCTTTTTTCCTTTTTCATTGAACTTGGGTTTGCCGTCCTCATCAAGCACCGGCTTGGACTCCCATTTCTTACTGCGGCTGACCTGCGTAATTGTTTCCTTTACGGTTCCCCGGAGGGATTCATCCTTACACCGCTTCGACCAAAGGATCTGCTTTTCCACCACCGGGATATAAACCACATGAAGGTGGTAGTGGTACACCTCCTCGCCAAGAGCTTCGGACATTGCCCGGTTGCGCTCATCGGCGTGCATCACAGCAGAGAGGATATACTGCTCACCGCCCACGATCTCCACGGCGGCTTTATAGGCATCAGCATAAAATTGTTTTGCAAATTCATAGCCGCCGTGGTTGTAGAAGTAAGCAGAGTTCACATCAAAAACCAACTCGCCGTATTTGACGGCATCCGGTTTCAGACCCCTGGTGGAGATCACGCCATCCTGTTCCATCTGCTCAAACATTTTCACATAATCGTCCGTGGGTGCTTTGAAATGAACGTTCATGGAAGTGCGCTCCGGTACGATGTCCTGATTGCTGTAACTGTCCTTTTCACGCTCATTGTGTTCCTGTATTTTTTCCACATCATCCGGTGTCGGTAAGTCCTGATTCCGGGCTACGGTGCGGTCTATTCCATCATTTCTTGCCATAGCTTTTTGTCCTTTCTTTGGGATTTGCAGACAGCGAGGAGTTACGGAGAGGCACTTTTTCAAAGTGTAATAACCCACTATAACACTTTCATCCATACACTGGCTGCAAAGTGCCGTGGGCTCTCCGAGGGCTCCTCCGGAGGGGGGATGCGGTCGCTGCAGCGACCTCTGCTGACCAAGGTGAAATGTCTGCAACTTTTCTCATGGTCAGCCCGTCTGCATTGAGCCGTTTTGCGAAACTTACTCTTGCAGACGGAGGCAGTGAAAAACAAATCTTTCGCTGCCATAGAAACAGCCCAAATAATGGAAATGAGCTGTTTCTATCAAGAGCGTTTCACGCTCTGTTGCTGTGTACATACGTACCAGCAATCGGTTTTACTCGACCCTTCGCCATTCCTCCGGAATGTCATCCGGTACGTACGTACACGGCGAATCTCCGTAAAACCTATTTATATGAGGTCTTGCCACAGCTTCCACTCCCATAAATCCCCACACCCGCCGTCCGGCAGAGTTGGTGATGTTGTTGCAATGCTCCAGATTGAATTTCTTGGCATTGGCAATCATGGCGTCGCTGAAGCTGCGGGATTTCAGCGGTGTCAGAGAATTTTCTCTGCACCACATTTCGTAGATTTCATAAAAGTCCTTGGAGCTGATGGAAGCATCCGCCTTCAATCGGATGTATCCCTCCGACTCCATGAAATCGAAAATATTGTTATTGTCACGCTTGACCGTTTCCCGGTTTTCACGGATGCGGTCACTTTCCGTAAACTGAAAGTTGTTGGCAACGAGCCGCTGCAAACCTTCAAAAGCCCAAAGGAAAATACCCTCAGCTTCGGCTTTCATCTTCTCTGCAAGGTCGGGATCGTCGGCTCTGTCCACAGGCTTTTTCTTGGTGGTCAGCACAAGCTGTCTGCGGTAAAAGCCGTCGCTGCGGTCATATAGGGCTTGCAGATCACCATTGCTGAATGCCAGCAACCGGGCAAACATCCAGCCCTGATAGCTCTGCTTGCCCTTGCGTTCCAAGTCCATTTTGCCCTGTGCAGTCACGATGGATTTTACATAGTTGGTCTGGCGCAGAGCTTCCATCCGCATATCGTCATCCACGCACAGCAGGATGTGTTCCAGATCAGCACGAGCGAAGCGGTTTTCGGAAATTTTGCCGATGCTGCCGTCCTTCATATTCGTTCCGAAGATGGCAGACAGCACCGCACCGATTTGGGATTTGCCCTCGCCGCCATTGCCCTTAATCACCATCATGCGCTGTCCCTTGTTGGAAGGAATCAGACAGTAGCCGATAAACTCCTGCAAAGTGGGGATATCCTCCACATGGAGCAGCCCATCCAGAAAGTTTAGCCAGGTCACAGGTGTAGGTGCATGAGGATTGTAAACAACAGGCAGACGGTTTCGCACGATAGCCGGTCTGCCCTCGATAAATGTGCCGTCCAGCAGAAGCGTACCGTTGGACAGATGAATTCGATCCTGCTCCGGTGGAAAGTCCGGCACTTGCGCTTCCAGTTTCAGCACTTCCAGAATGTTGGTGATCTTCCGGGGGATGTTGTTCACGGCACAGAATTTCAGCTTGTCGTAAATCTCCCCACGCAGAGGGAGATCGTCCGTCACTCGACCATTGGGCGTGAAAAAAGCTCCGTTTGCGAAGATGATTCTGCGCTCCTGCAGAAATTCTTCACAAAACAGAGCTTCGTTGATGTTCTGCCCGTCAAACCAGACAGGCAAATTCATATCAGGCGTTTTCCGGTTCTTCGCCACGGTGCGCCACCTCCTTTTCCTTTCGTGCGGTATACTCTTGCAGAAAAGCAATTTTGCCGTCCTGCATCAGCTTGTCCACCAATGCCACCCGTTCTTCCAGATCACCAACCGTCAGCACATCTGCCATATATTCGATATAGCAGTGCATCTGGCAGGCTTCCACAAAACGGTCATCCAGAGCATCTTCCGGTGTCTTGGGTGCGTATCGTACTTTCCAATCCGCCAGAAGATGCAGATAATCCATCAGCACCCGGAAGCACAGCATTTCATCCTCCCGGAACTGACGGATATAAGGATGCTTCGGCTTGACCATAGCTGCGGCAGTGGGCGGTTTTGGGTCAAGCCCAAAGTCCGCAGCCAGCTTTTGCGCTGCTTCATAACTGCTCAGATCGAACAGCCTTGCCACAAGGTCGATTACATCCCCCTTGGCTCCGCAGCCGAAACAGAAAAAATAGTCCTCATTCAGCTTCAAGCTCGGATGCCGGTCGTTGTGGAATGGGCAGCAAGCCATACCGTTGCGGCCCGCTTTCAACCCGTAGTGTTCGGCGGCTTGCTTTACGCTGATTGCCGCCTTGATGGTTTCATAAATCGTCATAGAAAACCTCCGTTCATAGTATTCAGAAAGTACGAAACACCCGCCGTGATTGGCAGGTGTTTGGCTCTTTCTACTATGGTTATGCCGGATTTTTCAAAAAACAGGCTAATCGGAGGACAACCCTGTTTCAAAAAACAGGACAACTTTTCAGAGAATATGGATTTCTTTACATTTGCATGATACAATTAAGAAAGTAGAAAAACGGGACAGGAGGGGCAAGCATGAACCAAGAACTGATGACATTGGACTTTTGGCAGGATACGGTCATATATGAGGGAAAAATACTTCCTGTCGGCACACTTGCCTGTGATGCACTGAATGTTCCTGTGAATACCATTGCAAAAATAAACGAGCAATGCGAGAAAATCAATCTGCTGCTTGGAATATTAAACGCCGGACAGGATGCTTCTGCACTCTGTCCTATTGCAAAGGAAGCTGCTCTGACGATGCTTGATATTCTCAGTCAAACACCGCCGTTCTCCTATATGAATATCTCAAAGCGCAGAGAACGGATTGAAAAAGTCTTTACTGTGGACAATGCGCTGAAATATGTGGAGTTTGCCATAAAAGCCGCAACCAATTCTTTGCAATTTGAAGAAATCCAGAACTTTACCGATGCGATGATGCTCCAACGCTATACCGCAGTTTTCGGGCATCTGGCATACTCCCTTGGGGAATACCAAACGGCCATGCTTGATTTTGCAGAAAAAACAGACGGCAACGAAGCAGACCGCACCGCAGAGGGTTTTGCAAAAATGTTCGGCAGCTATTTCCCGCCGGAGTTTTCCATCACGGAAGGCAATACCTGGATGTCTACCCTGAACAATTCCGTTCAGTATGTATCCGTCATCCGTCCCGGCGAAAAAGTTGCGAAGCTGGTCAAGCGGATGCACTATGTATCCTTTGTAGGGATGTTCCGGTCTGATCTTTTTGAGGGCTTATGTGTTGGTCATGCACCGAAGAAATGCAAAATCTGCGGCAAGTGGTTTCTGACCAGCAATGCAAGGCACACCAAATATTGCGGCGGTTATGCGCCGGGAGATAAGCTGCACCGCACTTGTCGGCAGATCGGCAATCTGAAAGGCAGAGAACAGCGGGAGCTTGCAGACGATCATCCGATTATCCAGATATATGAAAAGCGTCTGAACACCATAAACCGCTATGTGAAGCGTGGCACTCTGGACGCTGATCTTGCAGAGGTGATGAAGAAACTGGCGAAAGATAAAATGCTCCGGGCAAAAAGTGATGTCGCTTATGCCAAGGGAGCTTATGAAAAAGAAATGGAACAGGTCGCTTTGAAGAAAGAAGCTTACAACAAATAATGACAAGGAGAATAATACATGGCACGAAAAGCTGATGTTAAAGGCGGTAACGGTGATGTGGTATTCGATGCTGAAACCGGGACTGCGAGAAAATATCTTAGAAATACATCTACCGCTGAAAAAGTCACACGCTTCAAACGAGAACTTGCTGTATTTCAGGAATTATGCAAGAATCCAATTCCTAATGTTGTTGAGGTGACGGATGTTTATATTGACGAGGATAAAATTGCTGAATCTTATGTTGAAATGAAAAAATATGACGGTTCGGTATACGATATACTCGAAGTTACCAAAGGAAATGTCAAATTAGTATTTGAATTGCTTTTGCCGGTCATTAAAGCGCTTTATACACTTTCAACTGGAAATCCGCCCTTGTATCACAGAGATATAAAGCCGGATAATATCTTGTTTTTGAAAAAAGATGATGAATACACACTGTATCTTACGGATTTTGGAACGTGTTTTCTTAACGATGGGAGTGAACGACTGACACCAGAAACTATGGCAGTTGGTCCCAGGATGTATATTGCCCCAGAATACGAAACAGGTCGTGTAGAGGAAGTAACTGAAAAAGGAGATATATTTTCTTTGGGTAAAGTTCTTTGGTGTATGATCAATGGTGAACCGGAGGACTTTATGCCTTCAAACTTCTGGTTTGTTGATGAATATGATTTGACCAAGCGTTTTCCCGGAAATGCTGATATGATTGTTGCTAATTCAATTATTGCATCGTGTTTGAATATTGCTCCTTATGAGCGTTGCACATATTCAAGCTTGATTGGGCAGATTGAGAACTTCATTGCAGGGGGCAATATGACGCCAGAGGAAGAAGCACAGTATCGAGTACGAGTATATCAAGAGAAACGGAATTTAGAACTCTTGGAGATAAAAGAAAAGAATCGGCTAATTGTTAATTCCTTTAGTCAGTATTATATAAAGGCGTTAGAAGAATTACTGAATACATACCCTGATTTTGAGCTGATTCAAAAACTCTACGATGAATACCGTAAAAATTCAAAGGATGGCATTGATTATACATCCGTAAATGTTGAAAACAATGCAAGTCATTATCTCTATAGCGGAACTTATGACCGAATCTATTTTTCAATTAATTATGAACCCGCTCGTGGAACTGATAGGTATTGCAGCATCACGATAAAGTACACAATAGATAGTTGGAAGACTATACGGTTCTATTATTCCGAAGATGGTACGATGTTAAGTGACCATAACGGCGTAGTAAAGCTGATGTGCGTAGAAACATTGTATAATATCTTAAACTCCATAATCATGGAATACATTGCATAAAACAGATTGACATACAGAAGGGAGGTGCGCTATGCTAAATGATTTTTCGTGGAACATGACCGGATACATACCGAAACACCAAGTTAATCCACACGGTGACGGCATCATCCCTTATGTGGCAGAGCGCATCTTCCAACTGGAACCGGAACCGCCAGCGGTGGGCGGTCTGAATGAATATATCCTGTCTGCCTTGCAGGAAAAGAACCTGATGTATTTCTCATTCTTTCTCCACCACTACGAGCCGCAGCTTAACAAGCGCATCAAATCCTTTCTCGGCATGGATGGCGGTGATCTGTACGACACAGACCGATTTCTGGATATTAAGCTCTCCTGCCGGGAGCAAATGCTCCAAAAGCTGATGGACTATGATCCTGCCAAGGGTGCGGAGTATGCTACCTACATTTTCCCATTCATCCGGGATGCTATGCTCCGTTTTCGCATGGGCGAAGAAAAATGGGCGGTATCCTCTCTGACCAATTACAAAATGGTGCGGTCAATGGCTTGGCTGTACCACAATACCAAGGATGCGGTCAACGAATTTTCCAAGAAATACAACTGCGATCTTACCCTTGCGGAAGAATATCTGAAAGTTGTCCGTGGAATCCGCAATCAGCAGCCTTTCTATGTCACAGACGAGAACGGCGAGGAAACAGGCGAGGATGTAGCCCTTGACGATAGCTGGAACTATACCGATATCCTCTGGAACGGCATACAAGCAGAAAAGGTGCAGCAGGCATTTGAGAAACTGAATTACCGGGAACAGACCTTGCTCGAAAAACGATTAGCAATTTGCATGACCTGTGGGCGTGTCAGCTCATGGAAAGACCGCCCCACTTTTGAAGAACTGGCGGTTATGTTTGAGGGCAGCACAGCCAGCGGTGCAGAGAGAGCCTACCGCAGAGCAGTGGACAAGCTAACGGAACTGTTGGTTGCCGAAGGTGCGCTCCATGCTGTCCGGTTGAAACAGGTGTCCAAAACCAAGCAAAAAAAGAAAATCGCCGCCGCAATCTACGAATATCAGGTAGACTGCGACGGTGATTGGGGCGAAATATCATTGGATTTTCAGAACGGCAAGGTAGAGGTCATGCGGCTTGCTGATTGGGATACAGTGAAATCAAACAAATTTGCAAGCAGAGCAATAGCCTATCTTCTGAACTGTGAGAACGAAAAATTGCCCAAGGAAATAATGGTGGCATTTGAATAACGAGGGAGTGAGATACATGGAACAATTATTGATTATTGAAGATGATATCGGTTTGAATCAAGGCTTATGCAAAGCGCTGAAAGCAGATGACCGTCAGATTATATCCTGCCATGATCTAAAAGCGGCAAGAGAACAATTGCTTTGCGGGAGTGTATCCCTGATCCTGCTGGATATCAATCTGCCGGATGGCAGTGGGCTTGAGCTGCTTCGGGAGGTCAAGGAAAACCTGCCCGGAATTCCTGTTATTCTGCTGACTGCCAATGACACCGATCTGGACATCGTAGACGGAC
>ERZ506931.1159-NODE-1159-length-10495-cov-3.922414_pt1 | contig 10495 bp, 9 predicted proteins | sample MGYA00512902_ERZ506931 | MGnify/ENA metagenome assembly ERZ506931 | reverse complement strand
CCCGCCATGAACGGGTTATCCTCGGGGGCGTTGCAGAATACGACGAGCTTCGCCGCGCCGATGCAGTTGTTGTCGGCTGTGAGCTCGGCAGTCTTTCTGATGATTTTGCCCATGAGCGCCACAGCGTCCATGTTTATGCCGGTCTTTGTCGAGCCGATGTTGACGCTCGAGCAAACGTGCTCGGTGCGCGCGAGGGCTTCGGGTATGCTTTTGATAAGCGCCTCGTCGCCGGGGGCGAAGCCCTTTTGAACGAGTGCGGAGTAGCCGCCGATGAAGTTGACTCCGACGGCCTGCGCCGCCTTTTCGAGCGTGAGCGCATATTTTACGGGGTCGCCGCCGGACGCAGCCGCAAGCATGGCGATGGGGGTGACGGCGATGCGTTTGTTGATTATCGGCACGCCGTATTCCTTTTCGATCTCGCAGCCGACTCTGACAAGCTTTTCCGCCTTGCGCGCTATCTTGTCGTAGACTCTGCGACAGGAGTCGTCGATATCCTGCGAGCAGCAGTCGAGCAGAGATATGCCCATGGTGATTGTGCGTATATCTAAGTTTTCATCCTCGATCATGTGTATCGTTTCGAGAATGTCTCTGGTGTTTATCATAGTGAAAGCTTCCTCTCAGAAAGTGCGTGGTTATACATGATACATCGAGTCGAAAACGGCCTCGTGCATAACATGGATATCGAGCCCGCGGTCTTGACCGAGGCGGCTCATTATATCGGAGAATTCGGACAGCGGCACGGAGCACTTCCCCGTGTCAACGAGCATTATCATGCAGAAAAGATCCTGCAAAACGCTCTGCGTCACTTCGGTTATATTCACGTTGAGCTCCGAGCATTTTCCGGATACCTCGGCGAGAATACCGATTATGTCCTTGCCCGTAACAGTCATTACAGCTCTCATTTTATTCGTCCTTTCCTGTGCGTTTTTCGGAATAGTATGTATACATTCAGTATCAAGATATTCTATCATATTTTATGTGTATCCTCAATAGCGGTTAAACAATTTGAATTTTTTTGTATTTAATACTGTTACTTAGTGAAAAAATATGTTATGATATTGTATACTTTAACCGTCATTACCGTGGAGGAAAAGCGATGCCGCAGAGAATAATCGACACTCATGTTCATACAGACAACTCACCGGACGGTCATCATTCGGCAATGTATATGTGCGAACGCGCCGAAATGGCGGGGCTTCGGGCGATAGCTTTTACCGACCATGTCGAGGCGGACGCTTACAGACGGGATCACTATGACCGTGTGGCGCTCCAGTCGTTTATAGACGTCACAAAGGCGCGCTCGGCATTTTGCGGCAAGCTGCTCGTGTGCGCGGGAGTTGAGCTCGGTCAGCCGATGTACGACGTAAAAACCGCCGAGGAAATACTTTCAAACCTACCCTATGATATGGTCATAGGCTCGGTGCACAATTTTAAGGACGAGCAGGATTTTATGTATCTTGATTATTCTCAATGGGATATAACCGACCTGCTCAACAGATATTTTGACGAGCTGATAAAGCTTTCGCGCTGGGCGAAGTTCGACACCTTGGCGCATATGACCTATCCGCTCAGATACATCGTCGGCGAGCACGGCATAGAGGTTGATATGTCAAAGTTTTCCGATAAAATTGATGAAATTCTGACTCTGCTCGTCGAAAACGAAAAGGCTCTCGAAATAAACACCTCGGGGCTCAGACAGAAGCTCGGCACGACCATGCCCGAGGAGACTGTTGTCAGACACTTTAAGCAGCTCGGCGGCGAATTTGTGACCGTCGGCTCGGACGCCCACTATGCAAAGGATATCGGCGCGGGGATAGATGTCGCCATAGAGATAGCGCAGCGCAGCGGCTTTGACTGCGTGACGCTGTTCCAGAACCGTATGCCCGTTCAAATTCCGATAGAATGAAAAGAGAGGTGCAGTCATGATAGAACTCAGGGCAAACGCAAAAATTAATCTCTTTCTTGATATTTTGGCAAAGCTGCCGAACGGTTACCACTCGCTGTTTATGGTCATGCAGTCGGTCTCGCTTGCGGATATTGTGACGGTGAGCGAGAACGGCGAGGGCATTATCCGCCTGACCTGCTCAGAGCCCGCTTTGCCTACGGACAGCAAGAACATTGCCTACCGCGCGGCGCAGGCCTTCCTTGAGGAGGCGGGGCTCGTCGGCAGGGGCGTTGACATACATATTGAAAAGCATATCCCGTTTGAAGCAGGGCTTGCCGGCGGGAGCGCGGACGGCGCGGGAGTTATCGTCGGGCTGGACAGGCTCTTTAAAACCGATATGGGAACGCAGAAGCTCTGCGATATCGGGCTTAAAATCGGCAGCGACGTGCCGTTTTGCATCTCGGGCGGCACCATGCTCTCCCAGCACACGGGCGGCATACTCTCCTGTCTTCCGCCGCTTAAAAGCTGTTTTGTCGTGCTCGCAAAGCCCGCAACGGGCGTCTCGACTGCGCGCGCCTACGGGGATTTCGATTCCGCGAACTATATATATCATCCGAACAAGGTCGGTATGCTCGACTCCGCCGCAAACGCCGATTTCGAGGGCATATGCCGTCACGCGGGCAACGTCTTTGAGCAGACGATAGAGGTGCCGGAGCGAGTGAGAATAAAGAGCATTATGCGCCGCTGCGGAAGCTCGCTTGCGCAGATGAGCGGAAGCGGCCCCACCGTTTTCGCCCTGTTCGAGTCGGAGAGCGACGCCGAAAAATGCCGCGACGAGCTCGAAAACAGCGGACTCGTCAAGAGCGTCCACCTGTGCAAAACCGCCGAGAGAGGCGTTGAATCGGTGAATGAGGTGTAAAGTGAAACGGCTTTACATTTGGCTTGAATAAATGGTCAAGGCGGCGAACGGACTTATCTGTTCACCGCCTTGCCTTTTAAAATAAAAACAAAAAACCGTTTGAGAGTAAAGTGAAATTACTTTCAAACGGTTAAGCTTATATGTTGAACACAAAATTGCAGAGACTTTTTTCAGTGCCGTTGAGCTTATACTTGTAGTCCTCCGTGCCGCGTGTGAAGTCTATGTATTTTATATCGCCGTCGCCCGCAAATCTTGTTACAAGGTCGTAGCAAGCGAGAAAACCGGGAGAAAACTCCCTGAATTTCTCCGAAAAGCTGTTCTGCAGCACATAATATGTGTCTTTGCTTTTGAGCCCGCAAAGATATCCCGCGATTTCGCCGTTTATCCTGATGAGAAGCAGCCATGACGAGTCGAGCGTCTTGAGCGCATTGAACACGCAATTATGTTTTATCTCGTTGTTTTTGTGCGCGGCGGCCCATATGAATTTCTTTATGCTGAACTTTCCGTCGAGGCCGTTCTTTTTTATGAAGCGGTCGTTGTGTATGTCATGCATGACCTTTTCAGAGGCTTTGTCGGGCACGGTGTCGCACAGCGTTATTTCATATTCAAAGCCGCTTTTCGCCAGCCTGTTGTAGGCGGTTCTGATGTTCTGCCGCGTGTTCTTGGAGAGAGATTTGTAATATTCGTCGGCGTCGGCGGGGTTTTTGACGAATACGGCGGTCTCGCCGTCTCTGTTGAGAAGCTCGAAACGGGCGGAAATATATTTCGCGAGCGAAGAGCTTTCGGGAACGTTGTTGAATCTCAGCTCCAATTCGCCGTAGTTGTCGTGAATAAATCCGAAAATCTCGTCTGCCGCCTCGTCGCTCCAGCCGTCATAGATAAAATTGAGATAGTCGGAGTAGGACTTCTCGCCGAGGATGCAGATTCCGCTCGTCATCGAATAGAAGCGAAGATTAACAGACCTTGACTGCACGACGAGAGGCGCTATCATGTCGATTTTTCCGTCGTCGTTAAAATGGCATATGAACACGGGCTTCCAAAATATCGACCTGAGAAGCTTCTCTTTAATGTCCTTGAGAAGCAGCAGAGACCAATCGTAGCTTTGAAACGAAGTCATTTCGGAGCCCGCTTCAAGTCTTTTCCAATCGGATTCTATTTTTGAAAGCTCGCCGATAAAAAATTCCTTTATCATTCTTATTGTCCTCACAGATACGTTTTATAATCATTTTTAATTCTAAAATATAAGAGGCTCATTGTCAAGAGCGGCATAGCAAAATGCAGAGAGCTCACAATATCAACTGTGAGCTCTCTGCATTTTTGGAGAATAACAATGAAAAAACCGGAAAAGTTTGTAGTTGTCTTGTTTATGTACCCTGAGCGCCTACCATTTCATAGTGCTGCTGGGCGTCCTGAGGGATCATGCGGTAAATTTTGCCGTTGTCGTCAACGTCGACCATGCTTATCTGTATATCCGGCACAAGAGTGTGCAGGGCGGAGACGAAGTGCGAGCTTCTCTCTCTGGGGAAGCCGGTGACGATATCAACGGCGCCCTTCTTTTTGGCGATGACCGCGGCGAGAATAGCGGGGCTGTCGTTAAAATATACGCTCATTTGCGCGTTTTCGCTCCTCGCACATTCATAAAGTTCTTCAAGAACCGCGGGATCGGGGCTTACGCCGTCCCTCTCATGGAATACACTGAGAACCTCGAGCGGCACTCCGTACTGCTTGGCTATGACGGAGCCGGAGCGGATGAGCTGTTCGCATTTGCTCTGCGGAGTTACACAGACAAGAACACAGTTTTTGCTTTTCATCTTGCTGATGTCCTTTCGTAGTTGGTAGCCGTTTGGCTTTCCTTCCCTCTCGCTACGGTTATATAATACCATCGGATTGTGTACTGAATAGTAAAAATTCATTAAATCAAAGTAAAGAAAATTTGTACGAACCGTGAATAAGCGGGGTTGCGATATTTTTTTAAATATTGTATTATAAAGACGGAAGAAAAGCGGGCACAGAAATCATATGCTCCGTGCCGCTCGGAAAATGACAAAAAAGAGGGAACGAAATAAGGACAAAATAAAATGTAATATAAAGCGGATTGCTTTGTCTGTACGGGAGGTGCGATATGTACACTTTTGACGAAAAATTCAAAAAGGGCGCGGCGCGCGCGTTCAGGGCGCAGAACGGGATGACCGCATTTTTAGGCGGACTCAATAAGCTCCTGCCCGAGCCGCCGGCATTCGGAGAATGCAAAACAAAAGAGGAGGAGCCGACGGTTGCACGCATTGCAGACACCGCCGGAGATCGCTGGTATCTCGGCTTTTCGGAGCAGAGCATAGTGCCGCGCGATGTCGGCGAAAAGGCATATTATATCGGCGGAAACCTGTCGCTGCCGCCGCGAAGGGTGCGCGGAGTGCTCGATGATATCAAGGTGCGGGTCATAGCGCTCAGCGACGGCGAGGGGAAGGCTGCGGAGATTTTCTGCGTCGTTGACTGCATAGGGCTTACGAATACCACGGTGCGGCGCATCCGCAGGGAGCTCGATTCATTCAGCCGAACCGATAACGTGGGGTATATAAATGTTTTCTCCACCCACGCGCACAGCTCGATAGACACCATGGGCATATGGAGCGTGACGGGGAAGAAATTTTTTAAAAACATATCGAAGCTGATTTCCCGCGGGCAGCCCGAGCCGAGCGTTGACGGAGAATTTATCGACCGCATAATCAGAAAGACCAAAAAGGCGGTTGCCGAGGCAGTCGGAAATATGGAGCCGGGGCGGCTCTATGCGGCGCAGATAGGCACGAACAGCATTGAAAAGCTCGAAAAATATTCGGAGGAGAAGCCCTATGACGATATGACTCTCGACGAGTACGGAATGAGAGACTTTCTCTTTGCCAAGCGGCCGCCGCGCGAATATTCGCCGCGCCTCAACCGCCTGCGCTTCGTGCCCGATAACAAGGCCTCCCGCCCGACCGTTCTGGCAAATTTCGGCGCGCACCCGTATGCGAACGGCTTGAAGATAAAGAGCAACAAGGGCAATATGCTCTCCGCCGATTTCCCGTTCTATATGGAGCGCACGGTAAACGAAGCGGGTGAAAACTTCATTTTCTTCAACGCCGCAGTCAACGGAATATACCCGAGAAGAGGTGCGGGCGGAGTTAAAGAAGAGAACTTTACGCGCCAGACGGAGGCTCTCGGACGCGACCTCGGAAAGCTCGTGTTAGCCATGACAAAGGAGCGCGACGAGATAGAGAAGAGCCCTCTGCTCTCGCCCGAAAACAGCGGCGAAGCGTATAAAGACGCAGTCGAGAGGATAGGCAGAGGTTCGGCAAAGGAGCGCGAGCTCGAGCCTAAGCTTACCTCGGTGCATAAGAAGATTGCGCTCAGAGTCGATAATCCGCTCGAAAAAATGATAGGCAAGCTCGGCTTCGCTTGCTTCGATATGACCAGACCCGAAAAAGGGGTATATGAGCTTGAAACGGAGACGGGATATCTCGAGCTCGGCGGAGATTTCAAAGCAGTGCTCGTGCCCGGAGAGATAACGCCCGGACTTGTCAGCGGCACCGGCGATATGCTCGCGGAAAACAGCATAACGGGCGAGGCAAGCGATTTTAAGAGCATCTGCGATATTGTCGGCGGAGACACTGCGGTGTTCGGGCTTGCAAACGACGCACTCGGCTATATTATCCCCGATAACGACTACTGTATGTTCTTCGCGGGCTACGGAAAGCTTGCGGAAAAGCTGTTCTTCAAGGACTACGCCCACTATCAGGAGATGTTCTCCATCGGCGCACACACCGCGTCATCCTTCTCGGCAGGCGTCGAGGGTATGATGAAAAGCTTCAGAGAGCTGTCGAAAAAATAAAAATTCCCGGCAGCAATGCAGCAACATAAAAACCGACCTATGAACCTCATAGGTCGGTTTAACTGTATAAAGCTGTACAAAGGTACTGCAAGCGGGCAAAAAAGCGACTTTCTGCGCCGAATATGCAACCTCTTTTCGGACTGTCGTAGTCGGATGCAGAAGGCGGTTTCTTTGCCCCGAAGCTGTACAAGGGTACTGCAAGCGGGCAAAAAAGCGACTTTCTGCGCCGAATATGGCAGTCCTTATTTGGGAAGATTTGAGAACATCTTTACATTGTCAAATGTGTATGTATACTTGCCGTCCTCAATGCCGTGGATTATTTCGCAGACCTTGTCGTTATAGGGGGTGGGCACGCCGTACTTTCTGCCGTAGGCGCAGACAACGCCGTTTATCGCGTCAACCTCGCACTTCTTGCCCTTTTCAAGGTCCTGGAGCATACTCGCCTTTAAGAGCCTGTGCTTCTTGATGCAAATCGGGATGAGCGCAAAGGATATCTTTTTCTTTATGCCGTTGCCCTTGTAGTCGAGGAGCTTCACTATATCCTTGCCCTGAACAGGCTCTATTTTTATTCCCGCAGCTGCGGCGACATCAATGCACTCCTTTATGAGATTCTGGCAGCAGACACGCGAAGTCTTGTTCTCCGCAGCGTCGCCGAAGGTGCCGCCGATAACGGCAGACATACCGCTGAACGCGGCGTTGATGAGCAGCTTCGACCAGCGCACGCCCATGAAATTATCTTCGACCTCAACGGGGCACATCTTCTCAAGCAGCGTCTTCACCTGCATGAGCTTTTCGTCCTTTTGACCGTTCATTCTGCCGAGACCGAAGCTCATGCTGTCGGGCTCGCTCGTGAGCTCCGACACACCCTTGCCGTGGAGCGTTGCACCCCATGCGACGGTGCAGCCCATAGTCCTGTCCTCCCCGACGACCTCGGAGACGGAGAGCTCGGGCAGTCCGTTTTGAAGCGTGCAGACGATGCAGTCGTCGGTCATATTCTTCTGAAGCTTCTTTAAAACATTGACATTGTCGAGCTGCTTTGTCAGCAGGATTATCAGCTCGTATTTTTCGGTCATCTCGTCGGGAGTCAGCGCGTGGACGGGCACGGTCATATTGACGGTACCGATTATCTTTGCGCCGTCTCTGTTGAGCGCCTCGACATGCTCGCGGTTGCGCGTGATAAGATCGACATCCACGCCCGCCTTTGCGAGATATGCGCCGAGCACGGTGCCGAGCGACCCTGCGCCGTAAATTGCGGTTTTCATAAAAATCCCCTCTTTGATAAAATTTTATCGATATGATTATATCACGCAGAGCGGCGATTTACAAGAAAACTTTTCATTCCCTGCGGAGTATGTCCGCGAGAATTATTTTGATTTATCCCAATAGGGGTAATCGGTAAACACGAACTTTCCCTCAGCATTTTTTCCTGTCGGCAGCTTGACATAGATGATATCGTCAACCGAGCGTTTTCTTACGGCCATAACAACCGTGAAATTCCCGTTGCCGTCATCCTCGACGTGATGCATCCAGCTGTTATAGGAGACTTCGCCGTCGTTTTTCTTATATGCTACATATATGTTGTCGTTATGCTCTATCAAATCCCTGTCGGCGACAGCTTGGCTCAGTATTTTATCTGTAAACTCCTCGGAAAAGACCTCTAAAAATTTTTTGCGGACCTCTTCCATCGTGGTCACATACCGGTATTGGGGGAACATTGGAATATACTTTCTGAATCTTATTGTCACGGGCTTCTCCCCGGCGGAATACTCGCCCGCAAAATTCAGAGTCAGCCAGAGGCTTCGCGCCTTATCCGCCAAATCCCGCGCGTCGGTCTCATGCAGAATAGACCCGTCCTCGGGGTAAAGCTCATACCCGTTTATGCCGTGCAGGCTTTCGATTATTGCTCGCTTGTCGCTCTCATAGGTCTCCCAAAGCGCAAGCGCGGCCTCGGAAACTTTTTCCGAGTATGCGTTTATCCGATAATGGTCGCGCGCCGTAACAAACAGGGTGTTTTCGTCCGAAACAAGCCTCCCCACTTCCACTCTGCCCTTGTAGGAGTCCGAGGAATAGCCGTTGCCGGTATCGATTATAAAGAACGTGAGCTCATCGCCGTCCGTTTTGTCGACGGAAAACGCCACCATGCCCTCCGAAAAGCCGGCGCTGACTACGCCTACCCAGCTTTTGGGCAGCGAAATCGCATAGCTCCCTTCGGAAAACTCGGTGCTTCTTATTTTATTCGAGGTTATCAGCCTGTTAATCCCGGCTCTTAATGTTTGGTAGTTTTTCGGGAAGTTGTTGCTCCCGCTCGCCTCAATCTCCGTTCCGTCCGCCAAGACAGCAGAAAAGCTCATCGAGCTTCCGTCGAGAACGTCGGGGGGATTTGCGCCTCGGAAGCCCGCCCATTCATCTATTCTGCAATTTCCGAGCAGGGCGCACACCTCGCGGTAGAGATTCTCGTCCCCGTCAACCGAGCGGATGACGTCGCGGGATTCGACAAAGCAGGACAGCTCGTTATCCCAGTTGTTCGAGCTCATATAATACTCAAGATGTACTCCGTCCTCTGTTTTGCAGCCCTCATACACGGCGTTCTGTGCCGAGCAGTTGTTCTCCGTCAGCTTAAAGCTTTTAAATTCCATAGGATCGCCTCCGTAGTCATTGTTCTGTTTCGATGAGCACGCGGAAAAAACCAGCAAGAGAATGCACACGAGTGCAAAAGAAATAAACCGCCTTTTCATTTTCCTGTTACCTTTCCTTGATATGCCGCACTGCGCCAAAAGAGCAAGGGCTTCGGTTCTCTTATGTCCGTTATATTTTCTGTTCCGAACAAGTCACTCCTTTATAAGCTCATTTCTCAATATTAATTATATCACAACGCATTGATTTTTCAAGAAACAACCGAAAGCTCGGGAGTTTGCCTCCCAAAAAGGCTGCCGGGCGCAAAAAGCCCTTCAAAAATGCAGAAAAACTCCCGAACAGCAATGCTGCCCGGGAGTTGATATTCGTCTTGTAAGCGGTAAAAATTCAGCGCTTCGAGAACTGGGGTGCACGGCGAGCGCCCTTGAGACCGTACTTCTTTCTTTCGGTCATTCTCGGGTCTCTGGTCAGGAAGCCTGCCTTCTTGAGTGCGGGGCGAAGCTCTGCATCATACTGAAGGAGTGCTCTGGAAATACCGTGGCGGATAGCACCTGCCTGGCCGGTCACGCCGCCGCCGTTGACGCGGCAGATGACATCGAGCTTTTCGCCGGTGCCTGTAAGAGCGAGAGGCTGGCGGACAATGAGCTTAAGAGTCTCAAGGCCGAAATAATTGTCAATCTCTCTGTCGTTGATGATGATCTTGCCGGTGCCGGCATAAAGACGGACTCTGGCGACTGATTTCTTTCTGCGGCCTGTGCCGTAGAAGTAAGGAACTGAATCGTACATTATTTATTGCCTCCCTTCATTAAAGAGCCCACTCTTCGGGCTTCTGTGCTTCGTGCTTGTGCTCTGCGCCTCTGTAAACGCGGAGTCTGGTCAGAGCGGTGCGGCCCAGAGTAGAATCGGGCAGCATACCCTTGACTGCAAGCTCGACAGCGAACTCGGGCTTTGTCTTCATGAGGGTGCTGTACTTGACCTCTTTCATGTTGCCGATATAGCCGGTGTGATGATAATACATCTTCTGGTTGAGCTTGTTGCCGGTGAGGACAGCCTTCTCGGCGTTGATGATGATCACATGGTCGCCGCAATCGACATTGGGCGTGAAGGTGACCTTATTTTTGCCGCGGAGCAGCACGGCGGCAGTGGCGGCGGTGCGGCCCAGGGGCTTGCCGGCGGCATCGATGATGTACCA